>OCOJ01006847.1_pt2 | contig 23792 bp, 26 predicted proteins | sample 1539251 | NCBI WGS metagenome assembly OCOJ01 (sample SAMN01911457, study PRJEB22624) | soil metagenome | biome: Soil | place: Malaysia | collected 2012-04-30 | depth RA_metagenome m | reverse complement strand
GAGCCCGAAAGCAGGTTCACGGTCCCCACGAGGGTCTTGAGCCCCTGGGGGTCGACCCCGATTATGGAGGCCTGGATCGGCTGACCGGACCCCTGGATCACGATGGGCGAGTCCACCACGGGGATGACGTTGCTCACCCCGGGGAGAGACGAGATCTCGGTGATGTCGGCCTGCGTGAGGAGGTGCACCCCGGATGTGCTCGGCGCCGGGCTAACGATGATGGTCGTCGGGCCGAGGCTGGAGAGCGCGGACGAGATGCTGCTCGAGATCCCTGCCGTCTGCGACGTGAGGGCGATTATGCTGGCCACCCCCACCAGGACCATCATTATGGTCAGCGCCGCCCTCACCTTCCTTTCGATGAGCGGCTTGTACCCGAGCTGAAGCGCGTCCTGGATCCTCATGCCCGCTACCTCGACGGCATGCGAGAGGACCTTCGCCTGCGGATGTACAGCGCCACGATGGCGAGCGCCACGACGATGATCACGACGTAGATGGCCGCGCTCAACCCTCCGCCCCTGCCCGACTGCGCGGTCGTCTGGGTCGAGCCCCCTCCCGACCCGCCTCCGCTCACCACGTACACGCTGACGTTGACCGTCTGCATCAGCGGGGTCCTGAGGTTGTCGAAGTAGGACATCGTCACGGGCACCTGGTACGTCCCCGGCGCGGTCGCGTTCGCCACCAGCGCGCTGAAGGTGAAGGTCGACGGCGAGTCCACGACCATGTCCCCGACGAAGTTGGAGCTCGAGCCTATGGCCTGGAAGCCCTGGGGCATCCGCGCCTGCGCCGTCACCGCCGAGGCCGAGATGACCCCCACGTTGGTGATGGTGAGCGTGATGGAGACGATCTGCCCTGGGTCGACTGCCTGAGGCAGGACCGTCGCCCCGGTCAGGACGATGTCGATGAGCCCCCTCGAGAGCAGGCCGACGCTCCTGGACTCCTGCACCGTCACGTTGTTGTAGCTGTACCTCAGGACTCCCTGCAGGGTCGCCGAGCCCGCGCTGGTCGCCGGGTCGTAGGCCCTCGCCTGGACGGTCAGGCTGCTCCCGGGCTTGAGGATGGGCGTCTGGATTATGTCCGGGGACAGCCACGTGACCTGGCCCCCGACGAAGCTGAAGGTCGCCGACAGCCCCGCTATCGGCGAGGTCCCCTGGTTCGAGAGCGTCACCGTGAAGTTGTTCACCCTTCCGGCCTGCAGGGTGAGCGCGCTAAGCGAGATCCCCACCGGCGATGTCGTGGGGAGCGGCGACACGAAGAACCCGACGGCCTGCGTGACGGAGCGCGGGGTGCCGTAGGCGTCGTTGTAGGTCGCCGTGAACGACAGCGTCACCGGGGTCCCTGCGCTGGTGGAAGGGGCGTACACCTCGAGCGACCTGGTCGCCGACGAGTTGACCCCGAGGCTCGCGAAGTCCGGGAAGGTGTTCACGACGCTCAGGAGCTGGGACGGCGAGACCGTCGTCGTGATCTGGGTCGCCGGGCCCGAGCCGTTGTTCGTGAGGGTCACGTTGACCTCGTTGAGCGCGCCTGCGGTCAAGGAAGCGGGCTCTGCCGAGAAGATCAGCTTCACCTTGCCGTCCATGTGGACCTGCACGTTCGATGTCTGCGTGACCGTGGTCGACGTGAGCCCCGTCTGCGCGCCCCATGAGAACGTGATCGGGAAGTTGTACGCGCCGACGGGCGTGGCAGGGGATATGTCCAGGTAGAAGACGAAGGGCACGACGGTCCCGGACGGCACAGGGCCCGAGACGTACGAGCTCGGGGACGACCCCCCGTTGAGGTCCGTGAAGCCTTGCGGAAGGCTGAGGGTCGCCACCATGCTGGTGGCCGTGTTCTGGAAGTAGTACTGAGTGGTCACCGTGAGCTGCACGTCCTGGCTCCCGGAGCCGGCTTCGACGGGGATTGACGGGCTCCCCCAGACCGCGCCGACCACGTTGAATCCCGACCCTGAGACCCCGCCTGCCCTCGCCGGTGCCACTGCGCACAGGCTGACCAGCAGCAGGGCGGCCACGACCATCCCCCTGCCTGAAGCTCTCAAACTAATTCTCCTCCACCTTCTCGATCAGCCCGTCCCTGATGTAGATCACCCTGTGGCAGTACTTTGTGAGCTCCAGGTTGTGCGTGATCATGACGACCGTGACCCCCCTCTCCACGCTGACGCTCCTGAGCAGGGCCACGACCCCCTCCGCCGACTTCGAGTCCAGGTTCCCCGTCGGCTCGTCGGCCAGTATCAGGGCCGGCTTGTTGATCATCGCTCTCGCGACGGCGACGCGCTGCTGCTCCCCCCCGCTTAGCTCCCTCGGCTTCTTCCCTTCCTTCCCCTCGAGCCCCAGGCCTTTGAGGAGGGCCATCGCCTCCTCCCTGCGGACCGAAGGCGTCACCCCTGCGGCAATGAGCGGCAGCTCGACGTTCTGGCACGCGGTGAGGTAGTTCACCAGGTTGAACGCCTGGAAGACGAACCCCAGCTTCTCGTTCCTCAGAGCGGCGAACTGGTTCGCCGTCATGCGGGACAGCGCTACCCCGTCGATGTACACCTCCCCCTCGGTGGGCCTGTCGAGCGACCCGATGAGGTTCATCAGGGTAGACTTCCCGCTGCCGGAGGGGCCGACGATCGAGACGAACTCGCCCCTGGCGACCGAGAAGGTGACTCCCTTCAGCGCCTCGTACTCGAGCTTGCCGGTGGTGTACGTCTTCCTCAGGTCCTTGACCTCGAGGGCGGGACCCTGGCTCGGGCCCGTCTGCTGGGAAGGAACGGCGGCACCTTGAGGGGCCATATCGCGTTCGTTCGAGGCCCGATTTGGTCAGGCTATTAAGCCTCGCGCGCTCCGGGTTCAGGTTTAATGAGTCTGGCCGCTCGGAGTAGGGGGGAGCGGCTTGCGCAAGACAAAGATCGTCTGCACGATCGGCCCGTCGAGCAGCGACCCAAGGGTCGTGCGCGCCATGCTTCCGAACGTCGACGTGTTCAGGATCAACTTCTCCCACGGCGACGCGGCCAGCCACCTGCAGCAGATCAGGGCCATCAGGGCCGAGGCGAAGCGGTCGCGCAAGACGGTGGGGATACTCCAGGACCTCCCCGGGCCCAAGATACGGGTCGGGAAGATGAAGGACGGCGCCTCGGACCTCGTGAAGGGCTCCCGGTTCGTCCTCACCTCCAGGGAGGTGGTCGGGGACGCGAAGTCCGCCACCGTCAACTATCCCCGCCTCCTCGAGTCCCTGGAACCGGGGGACGCGCTCTTCCTGGCGGACGGGCTCATCAGGCTCAAGGTCGAGCAGAACACGGCGGACGGGGTCGTGTGCCTGGTGGTCACAGGCGGGGTGCTGAGCTCGGGGAAGGGCGTCAACGCCCCGGGGGTGAAGATGAAGGTCGACTACCCCACCGCCAGGGACGTTGAGCACATCCGCTTCGGGGTCAGGCACGCCGTCGACTTCGTGGCCGCATCGTTCGTGCGGACCGCCCATGACCTGCGCGCGATCCGGAGGCTCCTCGGTTCCGGCCCGAGCTTCCTGGTCGCCAAGATCGAGAAGAAGGAGGCGGTCGCGAACTTCGACTCCATCCTGGAGGAGGCGGACGGCGTCATGGTGGCCCGGGGCGACCTCGGGATAGAGGCCCCCATCCAGTCGGTCCCGTCCGTCCAGAAGGACATCGTCAGGAAGTGCAACTCCGCAGGGAAGCCCGTCATAGTGGCCACCCAGATGCTCATCAGCATGGTCAACTCCCCCGTCCCCAGCCGCGCCGAGGTCTCCGACGTGTCCACCGCGATCCTGGACGGCACGGACGCGGTGATGCTGTCCGACGAGACCGCGGTCGGCAGGTACCCCGTCGAGGCCGTCAGGATGCTGGACAGGATCGCGCGCTCTGCGGAGAGGATGGTGCGCCCCCCTCCCCAGGACCCGCGCGGCTGGGGGACCGTCGTCGCCGAAGAGGCCATCGGCAGGGCGGCGTGCAGCCTCGCCGACCTGGTGGGTGCGAAGGCCATCGTGGCGCCCACCCAGACCGGCTCCACGGCCCGGCGCGTTGCGATGTGCAGGCCGAGGCAGCCGATAATCGCCCTGTGCACGGAGCCAAGGGTTGCCAGGATGATGATGCTCTACTGCGGCGTCATCCCCGTCGTGTCGAAGCCGGCGGGCACCGTGGACTGGCTCTTCAGGCGCGCGGACCTGGCCGCTGCCGACCTCGGCCTGGCCAGGAAGGGGGAGCGCATCGTAGTGACTTCAGGGACGCCGGGGATGAAGGGCACCACCAACCTGATCAGGCTTTCCGTGCTGGGCAGGGGCTCTTGACCCGCTTCAGTCCACATAGTCGAGCAGGGTGGGGTTCTTCGCCTTCCTGCGCGCCGGCCTTTCCCTGGCGCCGCTGACGAGCTCTCTCATCCTGTTCTCCTTGTAGAGCGAGCTGTAGTAGTACGACTCGTCCACCGTGCCCTCGGCGAGCAGGATCGTCACCCTCCCCTCCATGGTCCTCCCGGTCCTCCCGCGCCTCTGGATGTACCTGATTTCCGAGGGGACGGCCTCGTAGAAGACGACGAGGTCCACGTCAGGGACGTGCAGCCCTTCTTCCCCTATGCTGCTGCTCACGAGGACGTTGAAGTCGCCTCTCCTGAACTTGTCGAGCATCCTGGTCTGGGTCTCCTGGTCCATCCCCCTGCTCCCGGACTTGTCGGACTGGCCCACGAACCTCTGGGCCTGGACTCCCGACCTGCCCAGCGCCGATACGATGTCCTCGATGGTGTCCCTGTACTGAGTGAAGACTATCACCCTCGATTCGCGCTTCCTCGCGAACTGCTCCTTCACCGCCGCCAGCATCACGCCGATCTTGGTGTGCTCGACCCCCTGGAGCCTGGAAGCCTCCTCTTCAATCCTCAGCCAGTTCGGGTCCTTCAGGAGGGACGTTACCGCCTTCCCCTTGTCCGGTCTCTCCCTCAGCCTCTGAAGGTACATGGCGAGGGTGGGCGCGCCCTGTGTCTCGATTACCTCAAGGGCGTGCAGTATCGTGACGGCCTGGGCCTGGTTGATTATCGCCCCGTAGATGTAGCCTTTCTGCCCGCCGGTCCTCTGCGCGGTCGCGAGCCGGGCGGAAATGGTCGCCCGCGCCTCCAGCAGCCCCTTCTTCGACACCTTCGCGTCCCTGATGAAGCCGCCCTGGAGCAGCTTCTTCACCCTCTCGTTGAACAGCTCCCTGAGCCGGAGCGCCACCTCGTAGTACTCGTCGGGGACCTTTACCCTTACGGGCTCGATCGCGGTCCTCTCCACGTACCCCTTCACGTCCTCGCTGTCGTCCGTGCGGGCCTCGACCTTCTCGATGTACAGGCTCCTCTTGATCTCCCCCACCTTCTCCCGCGACCCGCCCGGGGACGCGGTCAATCCGAGGATCAGCGGGTGGTCGGCCTGCTCGCGGTACGCCTGCGCTAGCTTGGTGTAGGTGTAGTCCTTGACGCTCCGGTGCGCCTCGTCGAATACCGCCAGGGCAACGTCCTTGAGGGACACCCGCCCGTGGCGCACGTCGTTGTACACGGTCTGGGGCGTGGCGAATATCGCCCTTGACTTCAGCCAGAGGACCTCCCTCTCACCAGGGTCGACGGTCCCAGTCAGGACCGCCATCGAAACAGGGCCTGGTCCCAGGTGCTTCCGGAAGGTCGCGTGGTGCTGGAGCACGAGCGGCTTCGTGGGGGCGAGCACCACCACCTTCGAGTCGGGGAACTCCTGCAGCCTCCCCGCCGCCACCATTATCGCGATCATCGTCTTGCCGAGGCCCGTCGGGAGCACGACCAGGGTGTTGGCCGTCAGCGCCGTCTCGGCGATCTTCCGCTGGTATTCCCTTGGTTCGATTTCGCCGCTGAGCACTGGGTCGTCGCGCGGAACCCGCGCAGACGGGATTTGAACTTAAGGTGCCGCGCCGCACAGGTTCGGGGCAAAGGCAATTAGTGGAGCTTATGAGAGGGAAAATCGAGGCTTTGCTCTAACATGAGGGCCAGGGTGAAGAGGCGGGACCTCTACAGGCGGGTGACGATCACCGTCGTGGTCGTCGCGACCCTGGTGCTCCTCGTCGGCGGGATCTACTACATCTACCAGTCGAGCAACGCCCTCGCTCCCGGGGACGACAAGCCCGTGACGCAGGCGGACCTGGCCACCCTGACTCAGGAGTCCCTCCCGCCCTACGGGCCCGCGAGCTCCTCGATGCTAACCAGCGGGGTCCTGAAGGACTGCACCTCGTCCAACTGCATCACTCCGTTCACCTCGCACGGGAAGCCGCTGGTGGTCTACATCGGGGCGGACTACTGCATGTACTGCGCCGCGCAGAGATGGTCCCTCATAATCGCCCTGATGCGGTTCGGGAACTTCACGGGGCTGAGATACATGTCGTCGAGCCCCGCGGACGGGGACTATCCTACGTTCTCGTTCTCCAACGCGACCTACACGAGCAGGTACCTCGTCTTCCAGGGCTTCGAGCAGGAAGACCGCAACCAGAAGCCTCTCCAGACGGTCCCGACGAACTATTCAGCTGTGTTCTTGCAGTACGGCGGAGGCTACCCTTTCATCAACTTCGGTGACAAGTACCTTCTGGCGGGAGCGCTGTACGCGCCCCAGAACCTAGAGGGGAGGGACTGGAGCAACGTGCTCGGCCAGATCAAGACCAACTCGACGCTTGGAAACGACGTGAAAGCGGCTGCGAACGTGATCACCGCGCTGGTGTGCAAGCTGACCGGCGACCAGCCCATGGAGGTCTGCAACCAGTCTCCTATAGGGAGCATCACAATCCTGATCACAGCCTACGCACCCGGCCAGGTCGGTCTCAACAGCGCGCTGATCGAGTTCAGCCCACCAGCGGACGCCTCCTCCAAGGTTGGGACCAGGCTGGAGTAGGGGATCCTGCACTTGAAGATGAGAATCAGCAAGCTGAAGCTAATCCTCCTGATGGCCATGTCGGTCTTCGGCCTCTGGGCGTCCCTGGAGGTGGTCATCGTCTTCGACCTGCTGAAGTCCGCGCTCCCCTTCTGCCCGCAAGGCGGGGCTCCGTTCTTCGGGCTCGAGGTGAACTGCGAGGCGGTGCTGGGCTCGCGATTCAACCAGATAGGAGGCGTGCCGCTGGACCTGTTCGCGGTCGCCTACTTCATCATCAACCTGGGCCTGGTCTACACGATCGCCTTCGGGAGCGAGGCCCTCTTCAAGAGGGCGCTCACGGTGCTGTTCGCGTGGCGTTTCATAGGGCTGATCATCGTGCCGTACCTGGTCTCGATCGAGGTGCTCATCCTCCACGCCATCTGCGTCTACTGCACCATAATGCACGTCGCGATAGTGCTCGACTTCATCATCATCACCTACTTCCTGTTCTACAAGAAGAACAGCCTCTACGCCAAGACCGAGCAGCTGCCTTCCCAGGCTCCTGCGTAGGACGAATAGCTTATCCCAAGGCGGAGGTCCTGTCGCCAGAATGGTATCGCCCAGGCGGCTCCCTCTCGGCGAGTTGGTCGCGGTCCTTGTCTCGGAGCACGCCAAGATAGTGGGCGGCCTCGCCAGGGCGAGAGACGACATTCTGGCCGGGGACCCCGTCGGGGCCAGGAAGGAGCTGACGGAGGTCGTCTGCACTTTCAAACAGCACATCGCCGACGAGGAGGGGCAGATACTGAGCCTGCTCCTGGACGCATACGGGAAGGAAGGGTCGGAGGACGCGGTGAGGGTCTTCCAGCAGCACCGCCCAATCTACGCCCTTCTTCGGGCGGTCGACGCCTTCTCCCAACTTCCCACCGAGAAGCTCTCGACCAGTGGGGCCGAACTGGCCAGGCTGCTCGACGACCATACCCGAGCAGAAGAGGAGAGGGTGTTCCCGCGGGCCCTCGAAGCCAGGCGGAGGGCTCAGGCGAGCCTGGACCGAGGGGCTTCGACAGAAGCCGCATCAGGCGTTGGCGGGGCAGACCCCTGCAGAAAGGGCGGGAATCGGGGTTCAGGGAGAGAATAAGTGGCTCAGCCTGCTAAGGAACGCGGTCGGAGGAGCGTCGAGTCAATCAGATTTGAAGCATAGGGGGTTCTTGGCCTGTCTCATCTCAGAACTCATGCTCATTTCGGGAATTGCCCTGACGACCGTTGGTTTCTTCAGTCTCGTCTCAGGAGGCATCGGGGGAGGATGTCTGGCTCCTCCCGCTCCCTGCCCCGCGCCTGCCGTAAGCGTCGCTACATCGTCGATTCCAGAGGGCATCGCCTTAATCCTCGGTTCGACAGTAGGCTTCGCGATCGGCCTCTTCTTCGTGTGGCGCGAGACCACCCCGTCTGGGACAGCGAGTTAGACCACCCTCAGAACGGGACAGAACCCTTCGACAATTGCAAAACATTATAAGCGCACTCTCGAGGCGCACTCAAAGCGCGATGAATTGCCTTGACACGACTCCTCGCCTTCGTGGACATCTTCGTGGAGTCGCCGGAGATGGACAACGTGGTCACCGCGCTCTCGAGGATTAGCAGCGTCGAGGAGCTTTACGAGGTCACCGGCGAGTTCGACGTCGTTACTCTGATAGGCTGCGCAGACATCGAGGAGTTCCGGGACATCCTCAAGAACAAGATTCTGAAGATCAAGGGAGTGAAGAGCACCGTGAGCTCGATAGTCCTTCACACCTACAAGGGTCCTAGGTCCAACGGCGAAGACCGCCTCCCTCGCGAAAGCCGGGGCCAGTAGGGCTTGCGGTAGTGGCTCTCTTGTCTAGAGATACTAGGCATACAAGGGCGTCCTACGCTTGATCGACCTCCCTCAGGCAGTGTCCGTCGCCCTGATATTGGGCGTGACGATGTTCCTGGCCTGGCTCATCTCCCCGTACCTGGCCGGGGTCTTCAGGCGCAGGCCTAGCAGGCTCGACAGGTTCTTGGAACCCATCGAGCGGGCCATCTACAGAGTCACCGGAGTCGACGCCATGCACACGATGGGCTGGAAGGAGTACTTCCTCGCGGGCCTCTTCGTGAACCTTCTCCAGATGGCCATCGCCTTCGTCATCCTGACCTATCAGGGGATGCTGCCCCTGAACCCGATGGGGTTCCCGGGGCTGTCCTGGGACCTCTCCCTCAACACCGTCGTCTCGTTCGCGACCAACACCAACCTGCAGCACTACGCGGGCGAGGCCACCCTCTCGTACTTCAGCCAGATGACGGCCATCCAGTTCCTGCAGTTCACGTCCGCGGCGACAGGCATCTGCATGGGCGTCGCGATGGTGAGGGGCTTCGTCGCAGGGTCGAAGGACCTGGGCAACTTCTATGTTGACTTCACCAGGTCCCTGACCCGAATACTCATCCCCTTCTGCACAATTGCGGCGGTCATCCTGGTCGCCCTCGGCGTCCCACAGTCGATCAGCGGCTACCAGACCGTCACCACCGTTGAGGGCGCCACCCAGCAGATCCTGGTCGGGCCGGTGGCCTCGCTGGTGTCGATAATGCAGCTGGGGACCAACGGCGGGGGGTACTACGGGGCGAACTCCGCGTATCCGTTCATGAACCCGGGCCCTTCCGCAGACGTCCTCGAGATCGGGCTCATGCTCCTGCTGCCCACGGCCCTCCTGTTCGTCTTCGGTGAGCTGATCGGGAAGCGGCGGGAGGTCCTGCCGGTGCTCGTAGGTGCGTACGGGCTGTTCGTCATCGACCTCGCGATCGCCTTCGTCCCGACGACGCCCTTCGGGACGGGCATCGAGACCAGGATCGGCGGCTTCATGTCGGCCTTCTGGACTGTGGTGACCACCGCAGTCACGACCGGGTCCGTCAACACCACGCTCTACGCCATGCACCCGCTCGTGATACTCTCTGCATTCATGGGCATGCTGATCCAGTCGACGCCGGGCGGGAAGGGAGTCGGCCTGATGTACATGATCATGTACATCGTAATCACCGTCTTCATTGTGGGCCTGATGTCGGGACGGACCCCCGAGTACCTGGGCTTCAAGATAACCGCCCGGGACGTGGAGCTGGTCATGGCCGCGTTCCTGATTCATCCTCTGATCATCCTCGTCCCGACGGTCGCCGCGTACGCCTGGGGCCAGGCGGCGGCGATAGGCGTGGGCGGAGGCTCCACCGGGTTCACTCAGGTCCTATACGAGTTCACCAGCGCCGCCGCCAACAACGGCTCCGACTTCCTGGGGACCGCAGCCAACACTCCTTTCTGGAACGTCACCACTGCCCTTGTGATCTTCATCGGCCGCTATGCGCCCATGGGGCTATTGATGGCCCTGGGAGGGTCCATGCTCGGCAGGAAGCGCTCCGAGGTCTCCGGGCTCCGGACGGACAGCCTGACATTCTCGGTCGTCCTGATAGGGAGCATCCTGATCCTCGTGGTTCTCACCTTCTTCCCGTTCCTGGCTCTCGGTCCTATACTCTCCTACCTTCAGGGGAACGTGAACGGGTTTGGGTAGCGAGCCAGGGACGGCGGGCGCAAGTCGCCGGATGCCGCCCATCTCCGCAGGGGTCCTGAGGGACTCGGCCGTCAGGCTGAGCCCTCTCGCGCTGGCCTCGAACCCGGTCATGCTCCTCGTCGAGGTGACGTTCTTCATCGTGGCCGGGATGGCCCTGTACCCTCAGGGGTTCGCCGGCGTCGCGAACCCGGCCAACACGGCGTTCTACGTCGAAGTCGCCGTCATCCTGCTGGTGACCGTGTGGTTCAGCACCCTCTCGGACTCGCTCGCCGAGCATCAGGCGAGGAACACTGCCGCGAGCCTCAAGCGCCTCGTCGCCGACGTCCGCACCAGGAAGGTGATCAAGGAAGACTGGACCAGCACGATTGTGAGCGTGAGCTCGTCCGAGCTGCGGAAGGGCGACCTTGTACTTCTTGAGAAGGGGGAGGTCGTCCCCGCGGACGCGGACGTCCTGGAGGGCATCGCGATGGTGGACGAGTCGCTGATGACGGGGGAGTCGGCGCCGGTGAGGAAGGCGCCCGGGGACACCCTGATCGGGGGGTCGCGGCTCGTGAGCGACACCCTGACCGCGAAGGTCTCGGTGAACCCCGGGGAGACCTACATCGCCCAGATGATCAAGATGGTGGAGTCCTCCAAGAGGCCCAAGACCCCGAACGAGCAGGCCGTGACGATAGTGCTCGTGGGCCTGACGGCGATCTTCAGCATCATAATAGCGGCCCTCCTCGGGCTCTCCGTCGCGCTTAAGCTAGGCGCAGACCTGTCGGTCCTCATTGCGCTCTACGTGTGCCTCCTGCCCACCACCATCGGCGCCCTGCTGCCGGCCATAGGGCTCTCCGGGATAACGAGGCTCTACCAGCGGAGGATTGTCGCGAAGTCGGGGCGGGCGATTGAGACCGCGGGGGACGTCGACGTGATCCTCCTCGACAAGACCGGGACAATCACAGTGGGCAGCAGGCAGGCAGTCCAGTTCATCCCGTTCGAGGGCCACACGGAGAGGGAGGTGGGGGAAGCGGCCTTCCTCTCATCCTGGCACGACGACACCCCCGAGGGGAGGAGCGTGATCAACCTCTCCTACCAGAAGGGGTACATCCCGAGAGAGCTCAACGCCCTCGCGCTCTCGGAGGTGTACGAGTTCACGGCCAGCAGCAGGATGAGCGGGGTGAAGATCCGCAAGGGGGCCGCCCTCGAGCTCCCCAAAGGGGGGGAGCCTGAGAAGTCGGCCTACAGGGTCAGGAGGAAGGCGGTGGGGACCCTCCCCAGCGATGAGACGTACGCCCCCCAGACCGAGGTGACGGTGATCAAGGGGGCGCCGGACTCGATAAAGCAGCACGCCTGGGCGGTCCCTCCAGGCTACGACGAGGCGATGGAGGCGGTTTCACGGTCGGGCGACACCCCGCTGGTGGTCGCGAGAGACGGGGACCCCCTGGGGATCATCCGCCTGAAGGACGTCCTGAAGACCGGCATACGGGACAGGATACAGGCGGTCAAGGCGATGGGGATAACCCCCATGATGATCACCGGTGACCAGCCGCTGACCGCCAAGAGCATTGCGTCCGAGGTCGGCATCGACGACTACGTCCCCAAGGCGAAGCCCGAGGACAAGTTCGAGATCGTGAAGCAGCAGCAGGCGCAGACCAAGATCGTGGCCATGATCGGGGACGGCACCAACGACGCCCCGGCCCTCGCCGTCGCGGACGTCGGGCTCGCCATGAACTCGGGGACCGAGGCGGCCAAGGAGGCGGCCAACATGGTGGACCTGGAGTCGAACCCGGCTAAGGTGATCGAAGTGGTGCTGCTCGGCAAGCAGCTCCTCATGACCAGGGGGGCGGTGACGGCGTTCAGCATCGCGAACGACGTCGCCAAGTACTTCGCGATAGTCCCGGTGATGTTCGCCTCGACCATCCCCCAGCTCGCCGCCCTCAACATCCTGGGCCTCGGCCTCTCCAGCGCTGTGATATCCGCGCTCATCTTCAACGCGGTGATAATCCCGCTGCTCATCCCGATCGCCATGAAAGGGGTAGCCTTCCGGCCCGCGAGCACGATGTCCATCTTCGTCAAGAACGTGCTGATCTACGGCGTCGGCGGGGTCGTGGTCCCCTTCGTCGGCATCAAGCTCATCGACCTACTGATAACCGCCCTCTAGGTGACCAGATTGAACAAGCCCAAGCCCAACTACAAGCCCGTGGTCGGAATTGCCCTGGTGTCCCTTCTCCTCTGCGGACTGCTATTCCCACTTCTGATAACGGGCATCGCCCAGCTCTTCTTCCCGTCTCAGGCGAACGGAGAGATGCTGAAGCTAGACGGCAGCCCCGTGGGCTCCGCCCTCATCGCCCAGCAGTTCACGTCCCCGAGATTCCTCCAGCCGAGGCCTGCCAACGCCTCCGCCTCGGGGGTCGACCCCGACGTCCCGCTCCAGGACGCCCTGGCCCAGGTTCCGCGGATTCACAACGCCACGGGAATCCCGTCCGGGGAGCTCACCGCCCTGATAGGCAGGCATGTCGAGGGGACCTTCTGGGTCTTCGGCAGCCCTTACGTCAACGTGCTGAAGGTGAACCTGGACCTTATCAGCTCCTACCCCCGGGTCTACAACTCGACGGCGGGCTGAGGCGGAGCCTGTCCGCGGGGCGAACTACGGAGGCACCGCGAGGACCAGCTGGGCCTTCTTCAGCTTGTCCCCGATGCAGCTCCGCACCAGCTCGCATGCGTCGACGATCCTGCGGTCGCTGATGGCGTAGTAGATGTTGTTGCCGTCGCGGCGCGTGCTGAGCAGGCCGAACTGCCTCAGCAGGGCGAGATGCTGGGACATGTTCGCCTGGGGGATCCCCGTGAGCCTCGCCAGTTCGCTTACGGTCTTCTCCCCGCCCTTGAGAATCCTCAGGATCTGTATCCTCTTGGGGTGCGCCATCCCCTTGCAGAACTCGGCCTGCAGCCGGTACAGCTCCTCTTCCGCCTGGTCCTCCTTCGACTTACCCATCTTGCTTTGCGCCTCCCGCCGCCGCCGAAGCCGGCACATCTGACCCGGCTTTCGCGGCCGGGAACCGGGTCTTCCCGAAGAAGATGTCGAACACCCTTTCGAAGCTCCCGTTGAGCGCCCGCCAGTAAATCATGGCGAAGGACCGTTTCATGTAGTACTTCACCAGAGAAGGCGTCTGGTCGGCGGGGGGCGAGGTGTAGGTGGCCGAGACGAAGATGGCCCTGTGGTGCCCCACCTCCATGGGGCAGTTTATCCTGCCGTTGTACTCGAGGATGTCAGAGGACTTCTCGATCTCTGCGACGATGTTGTGCGCCACCACCACGGACTGCAGGTGCGCAACCACCCCGGACTTGGAGACCGGGATGTTGGTGGCGTCCCCGATGCAGTAGACTCCCTGCTGCCCGGCCACTCTCATGGTCCCCCTGTCCGTGGGGACGTACCCGTCCTCGTCCCCGATCCCGGAATCGATCACGACGCTCGCCCCGTGGTGAGGGGGTATCGCGATCAGAAGGTCGTAGTCTACGGAGTCTCCCTCCAGAGAGTAGATCTTGCGCGCCTTCGGGTCGACCGAGTCGACGTTGAAGAAGGTCGAGACCTCGACCCCCCTCTCCTGAAGCATCGGTTCCACTACCTTGGAGATCCTTTCAGCGGGGTACGGCCTGGGATAAGGCGTGAGGAACCTGATCTTTACCCTGTCTCTGATTCCGCGCCTCCTGAAGAGCTCGTCCAGCATGAACGCCGCCTCGTCCGGCGACGGGGGGCACTTGTGCGGAGTACCCGCTATGGCTACGACGACGGTGCCGCCCTCGAACCTCTGCAGGGCGTTCCAGATGAGCTGGGCGTTCTCCCCGCCCGTGTGGAAGTTCATCCCTCCCTCCGCCAGGCCGGCGATCTTGGACGGGTCTGCTACCGCCCCTGTGGCTATCACCAGGAAATCGTAGCCCAGGGCTTTCCCGCCCTTGGTGGTGACAGACCTCGCCTTGAAGTCGATCCTGACTGCAGGGTCCTGGATGAACTCCACCCCCTTCCGGAGCAGGCCGGTCTCGTTTCTGACGTACCTGCGGGGGGGCGCCCCCTTGAACGCTATGTCGAGGTTGCCGGGCTGGAAGGGATGCTCCAGGTGCTCCCCGACCAGTTGGACGGAGGCCAGGCCTCCTCGGATCTCGCCTCCGAGTTCGGAAGCGAGGAGGTTCGCCGTGAAGGTCCCGCCGTCGCCGGAACCGACGATGACTACTCGCTGCATCGTCTCCTAGCTCCGTTTCTTGGTGATCCTGACCACTATCCGGATGTAGCCCTGCTCGTCGGTGATGCTCACGAGCTCGTTGCCGCTCCTCTGCGTCCAGGCGGTGACGTCCGCCTTCGCGGCGGGGTCCGTGGCCAGGAGTTCGATGACGTCGCCGAGCTGCGAGCTCCGGTAAGCCTTGAAGAGGTCGGTGATGGGCCCGGGGCAGAAGCTGCCCCGAGAGTCGATCACCTTGTGCGGAACTTCGGTGGTCATTCGCATCTCCCTAGATGAAGATGATCTGCCCGCCCTCGCCGAGCTGCAGCATGGTCGCGGCCCCCACCACGTCGTCGACCTCTTCGATCAGCGTCTCCTTCGGGGTCCCCATGACCTCCATCGTCGTGGAGCAGGCGTGCAGCTTGACGCCCAGGTCCTTGGCGGTCTTGAACATCTCCGGGACCGACGGCACCTTCGCCTTCGCCATCCTGCCGTTCATCATCTTCGTTGCCATCGCCGTCATCCCCGGTATCATCCCGAGGATGTTCGGCATCGGCATCCCTGGGTTGCCTACAGGGGAAACCTTCAGCGATCCCACCGTCTTCTTGTTGACCGCGTTCAGCCCCCAGAAGGTGAAGAACATGTGGACTTCCTTCCCCATGGTGGCGCCCGTGGTGGCGATCATGAGGGCGGGGTACACCATGTCCATCGTCCCCTTCGAGAGAATGATGAGCAATCTAGATGTCTGCTCGCCCTTCTCCTCGTTCTTGAGTTGAGTTACCTGTGCCAATTCATCTCACGGACATTCGCGGATTCGAATGTGCTAATAAACCGGAAAGCCCTTTCTCAAAGTTGGAAAACGTGTATGCCTGCGACGCCTTGTCCGCATCCTCTCAGGACCGCCCCGCCGGCTTCATGCCGCAGGACAGCACGCCTGACTCGACCTCCGTAGTCACACAATCACAAAGAGTACGAGAATCCCTACGAGGTCCGCGGTCAAATGTGCAGCCCAGGCCACCGCGATGTTGTGAGTCTTTGCATAGATGGCTCCGTAGAACAGTCCGTCAAGGACAACCCCGCCATAGTCGGTCAGGATCACAGGCAGGCTACCCGACGCTCCGATTTCGTGAGCCACCCCGAACAGCAGGGACGCCAAGAGGACTGCCGCGGGCGTTCCGATGAACCAGCTCAGCCTCTCCTGGATGGTGACACGGAAGACCGCCTCTTCGAGCAGGGTGAGGACCACGGAGGCCAGGACAAGTACAGCCGCCGTGCCGAAGGTCAGCGTGAGCCGGCCGGTGATGTGCGCGACCTCCTGAGAGTAGAACCCCAAGGCGTAGGAGACTCCGAGCGGCGGCGGCAGGATCTGGAGTATCAGGGCGACAACCACGAACAGGGGGAGCACGCGCTTGAAGTCGCTGACGAAGCCGCGCTTGATGCCCANCCTCACTCCACGGCCGTCTCCCGCCGATCAGCCCGCCGAAGCCGACCGCAATCGCAACGATGTACCCGAAGATGTAGAGTGACCCATACTTCTGCCCGTCGTAGAGACCGGCGGCATCGCAAATGAGAAGGACAACGAGTGCGAGAAGGAGCCGGTTCAGGGCCTTCCTGTCGTGAGGCTCCGGCGCCCTCCCTGACAAGATTTGGTCGCACTCGTCGCATGTTCATGGCGCTAAATAAGCGAGAGGACTTCTGTCCGCGCCCGCTCGACATGGCTCGCCCGCCACACGAGGCCGTCCTAACCCTGCATGTGGGGTTCCAACCGTCGGCAATAGAGCATAAATCTCAGCGTCTATGAATCAGGCTGTGCGGAAGCTCATTGCGGACAGCATCATTTCGCTCGACGGATTCTTCACCAGTTCGGCGAACGAAATCGACTCCTGGTTCGACTTCGACGAAGATGAGTGGCAATGGTCGATTGACATCAATCGCGAGGTCGGCGCCATTCTCTTGGGGCGGGTCACATACTTGGAATTCAGCCAATTCTGGCCGAAGGCCATCCCCAAGACGAAACCTGGGCAGGTCATCGCCCGACAGCTGAATGAGCTGCCGAAGATCGTCTTTTCGCGCTCCCTCAGAGAAGGGACCTGGGGGCCGGTTGAGATGGTTCGCGAGGACCCCGGTGCGGCGGTCGCCAGGCTCAAGCGAGAGCCGGGGAAGGACCTGGTCGTCGTCGGCAGTGGCACACTGGTCTCGGCACTCCTTCGAGGTGGCCTCATAGACGATTTCTTCATCCGGGTCCGCCCAATCATTCTAGGTGCAGGCAGACCCCTGTTCGTGGACCCTGACACCAGGCACCCGCTCAATCTCGTCAGCGCCAAGGCGTTCAAGTCTGGCGTGGTCGGGCTGCACTATCGGCCCGCTCCCACGATAAGAAACACCTCCTGATGCCCAACGGGCAATGGACTTCCAACCTCCGCGTGAAGTGTAGGTCATTCTTCGTGGATCCTCACCCGACGTGCTGGGTTGAACGCATGCCGCAGCCTGCCAAGTGGTGCGGGGGGTGGGTTCTGCTTCCGCGACGGGGGGATTCATGCGACCGCTTCCTTTGGGGACATAGTTCTGAATCGCGTGAAAAGGCTCACGGCCAGAACCCCGATTCCCAGAATCATCAGACCCCAGACAAGCAAGCCCAGTCCAATCACGCTCACCGAAGTGCCTGTGAGGATGAAAAAGCAAGTTCCGTGCGGCTGATAGAAACACGGCGCGAAGCCGAAAAACAGGCCGAGTGCTACAAGCCCTGCGCCCGTGATGTAGCCCGCGTAGATTCTGTTCAATTCTCTGGTTCACTCCTTTGGGCGAGACTCGCCCTGAGCAGACTTAGCCACTTGTCCTGACCGCCGACTCCGACATTCGCCCTCTCAGCGGGCGTCTGTCCCTCTAAGGCCGCGTGAGGCTTCACAAAGTTGTAGTGGATTCTCTGGCCTTCCGCCAAGGACGTCTTCATGGTCTTCCATCCGCGCTCGACCTTCACTCTCTCCCTTAGCGTCCCGTTCAGCCGTTCCACTCGGTTGTTTGTCGCGGCTGGCTGTCTCTTGATTCCCGCCTTAGCGACATGAACCGCGTCGGGGAATCCGAACTTCACCGCGTCCCTGTATGCCTTCAGACCATCGGTAAGGACTGTCTCGGGAAGCCTATCGTGGGCGTGAGCCTTCGCTTCCCTGAACGCTCGGTCTGCCGCGCCAACGTCCCTGTGAGCCGTGAGCGTCGAGGCGATTAGGAACCTTGTCTTCCTGTCCATCACGTTCCACAAGTAGGCCATGCTTGTCTGTCCGTATTGCTTCTCCGTCTCACCCCCCTTCATCTTCACGAACAGTTCATCCGCGTGCCAAGTCTCTGACAGTTCGGGCGTGAGGCTGTTCACATATTCCGCGACCTTCGGGACGAACTTCTGAATCCACTTGTGGACGGTCGAATTGACGAGGTTCAGCCCGAAGTGATTGTTCAGAATCCGAGCCGTCTTCCGAAGGCTCGTCCCCGAGAAATAGAGGTCGAGGGTGAGGCTCACCATCTCTGGCGTGTATCTCGACCCTCTCAGAAGGCTCTGTTCGGCGAACTTGTGGCCGCAGTCCTTGCATCGGAAGACCTGCTTCTGTCTCTTGGTTCCGTTCTTCACGACTCGGATTGAGCCGCACTTGGCGCATAGAACTGCGTCGTCTGCGAAGACCTTTGGCTTCGGCTCGGCTTGGAGTTCGACCCTTAGGGCAACCCAGAAGCGAACAGCGTGAATGTGCTTACATGAGCCAATCTCCACGTGGCGCTGAGTCCAGTCGGGGCAGTTGCATGAATACCCGCCTTCGATGGCTCGGACAAGATACACTACTTCCCCGACCGTCTGACTCGGAACGCTGAAAGAACCGTCCACGTTCTCGGATATGACGTTGGACTTGGCGATTTCCAGCCCTCTGTCTTCGCGTGGACTGCTCATTTCAGTCGCGCTCCATCTCGCGTCGAGCCTCAGAGTAGGAAACAAACTCGTCCCACTCATCGGCGTCCATCTCTTGTCGGAGTCTTTCTGGGTTCATGTCTTAGGCGCCTACCCATTAGGCGCCTACCAATATAAGCTTTTAGGCGCCTACTATTTATTAGGCGCCCATTCCTACCCTTAGAGGCGATGAGGCTCCAAAAGCACGGCTCGCGGAAAGTGGAAGGGAAGGAATACTTCAAGTGGACTATCGTGATTCCGCCTGAGGAAGTGAAAGCGCTCGGATGGAAGGAAGGGGAAGAACTGAGGCCGAAGCGTGAAGGGAAGAAACTCGTGATAGAGTCCGAGTGAATCAAATCTCCCCGCCCAACATTCCTTTGAAGACTCGCAGGAAGACTGCCTGAAGCCCCGCTTGATTCTTTTCTGCCTTCTTGAATGCCTTCTGTTGTAGCGTGAGCATGTCAGAAGTGGACAGTTCACGCGCACCGCTCTTATCGACTACTGCGATTCTGGTGGGGCCGCTTGTGAAGAGGTCTCCATGTTTCACCTGATTTGTTATCAGCATCAGAAGCAGTTCGAGGACTTCGTTATCCATAGTGCCGTAGTCCAACCCAAAATATTCTATCTGTCGCTCGCCCATCCCGAGAAGGAAGTCCGCGAGCTTCGCGCCTGACCCAAGAGTGCGGAACCTCTTGACGGGGATACAGAAGCCGTCAGGTCTTAGGTAGTAGAGACCGAAGGACTGACCGTCCTTCTCGGGTTCACGGAATCGGACACCGAGAACCGCCTCTGGTTTGAAGAACATGTGAACCCCGTCGAGTTCTATCGCTTTCGACTTCTCGACATTATGCTTCTTGAAGAGTTCGAGGAGAACATGCTCCATCTCTCCTCTCAAGTCCTTGTCTCTGAATCTCCTGTCCTTGGCTGAGTTGGTAATTGCTTCGCTCAAAAGCGTGATATGGTCAGCGTCCCCTGAACCCGCGAGAATCAGGGCGGGTTGATGAGAGCCATCCGTAATCGGAACGATTTTGTTCACAATGGACTTCATCCCTTCGGTCTCTTGGGTCGCTTGACTGTCGCAAGCGATGACAACGCCCTCAGAGCACTTCCCCGCGACTATTGTGGTCATTGGCAGGGACAGGTTTGGCTTGGGGATTTCTAAAGGCTTGAGCGGGAATCGTTCGAGAGGGAATGGCTCAAACGGGAACTTCTCCAAGAGGGATTCGGCCAACTATTCCATGCCCCCTTTGGAAGCGGGGCGAGCCGTGCCCCCAGAGAGGAAGCGTAGCCGGGGGGTGGGAACCAAACTTTAAGTTAGAATCGGGCACAAGACGGGTAGAAGATTTCCAAGGGTCGTGCTTCAAAGGTCCCCATTACCACTCATTCTCCGCTGCCCTTCACATCGAAGTGGAGGATTGCAGCTTGCCCCCACTGATCGAGTGCAACTACCGTGAATGGGCCGGCGGAGAAGGCTGTGAAATTGCTCGAACTTGTCCAAAAGCCAGAGACGTTCTCAGTGAAGTTGATCAACATAGAACGGCTTGATATGAACCAGAACATGCTCCCTGGGGACGTCGTCGCGTTATCGCTCATGGGTTGAAAAAGGTAGTAGGTGGGCAGAGGGCAAGGAGAACAGGAGCTGCTTGAGCCGATTTCAGTTAGTGGCAGGGGTGTTCCTGATGTGAAGTTGTTGATGTCGTAGTAACCCCGGTAGATAGCGTATCCAACCATCGAAGTTTCGTAGGGTCCCCGAAGGTTACTGGTCGGAACGCGCCAATCGTCGGCGGCTGAGATGTTGTTCACATTGCCAAGAGTATTCACTTCCTCGACTGTGACTCTCAGGCTGCCTTCGTTCAAATTGGCTGCCAATCTCAGCTCAAGGCTCAGGCCCAATGACGGATTGGTAACAGAGGCAGAGGCGTCATTCAGCGTCAAGAAAAGCGACTGAGCCGGATGGGCAGGACACAGGTTGTAGCCTGAGGCAGGACTTATGCAAAACACAGTTGAGTTTGTGAACCAGATTGTGTGTTTCACTGGCTGCCCGTTTGAATAATACGTGAAATTGATTCCGTAGTAGTAGTTCCCCAGATAGTCGATTAACTCTACGTTCTTCGTTGGCCACGGACCCGTCGGGCAGGGCCCGAAAATGCAGTTTGCGTTGAAGTCCACAGTGAGGTTTGACTTCACGACTTTCCAATTCGAGCCTGGATTGCTGGAAGTTGTTGTATTCGCAGCGTGCCTGGCAGAAGTCCAAGCCGCATACAGGATTACCGAGCCACCAATGGCAATCATGACGACCAGTGCTGCGACAAGGGTGCCCTTCATTGTCAAGTAAGAAGTGACGGTCAGCTACTTACTACTAGCGTAAAGAACAGCAGAATTGTTCGTAAACTCGCGGGGACACTCTCCTGTGTCCTATTCATGAAACAGGCTGGGGAAGTTCGAAGAGATACAATGTCCGCTTGGGCTCTGCTGAGGAGCCCCGACAGCCAACTCGTCAGTGAAAGTGCGGAGGTGCCGCATCAAACTTTAGGTTAGGATTGCAAACATTTCCGACCGTTTCATGAAACGGCAGGTGCGGGGGGTGGGATTCGAANCCCACGAACCCCTAAGGGACGAGGTCCTAAGCCTCGCGCCGTTGACCAGGCTGGGCGACCCCCGCAGACGTCGGCCGGGCAGGCCTGCGAAACTATATTGCTTTGCTGGAGCGCCTTCGCGTGAAGAACAGCCACAGCGCGAGGCTGACGATGGAGGCCGTGACGAATATTGCTGTGGCGACCTCGAATATTCCCTCGAGCCCAGATATTCGGTGCGCTACCCCTGCGACAATGGTTCCGACGGCCGTGCCGCCGCTCAGCATCACGCTGTAGAGCCCCATGGCCGATCCCCGCATCTGGGTGTTGGACCTGTCTCCCACCGTCGCCAGGATTGAAGGCACAAGGGCCGAGGTCGCGAGGGCGCATGCTCCGATGATGGGAAGGTTCCTGAGGAACTCCGGCGTCCCCCCCGAGAACGAGAAGAGCAGTGAAAGCAGGAGCCCGAGCGCGCCGGTCGCACCGATCACCAGCACCTTCCACCTCCCTATCACGTCGGAGAGGGCCCCGAACCCCACCGACCCCATGCCTATCACCAGGACTCCGGCCACCAGGATCCCTGCGGTGGCGCCGCTTCCAATCCCTGCCCTCGCGAAGGCCCTCGGCAGGAAGAACACTATCCCCAGCATGATGGTCACAGCCAGCCAGATTGGTAACGTCGCCTTCGCCCTGTCGTCTATCGACTTCAACGGGTTCAGGCTCAGCTTCGCACTGCTGCGGGTGTGAGGCGGCTCTCGTAGGACTAGGGCGGAGATTGCAAAGGCGACCGCGACCGTGACTCCGGTAACAAGGAATGCGGCGGACAGGTCGGATGAAAGCGTTGAAACGAGCATCGAACCAAGGGCGAGTCCTACGGCGTATCCTCCCACGTTCATGAAGTCGAACGTGCCCATCCCGGCTCCTCTGTTCCTCTCACCCGTGAGGTCGGTGATCATGGTCAAGGTCGACACGGTCACCCCGGCGGCCGCGGCCCCCATCAACGCGTGGATGCCGGCGACAACGTAGTAGTTCCGGGTGAGTCCGATTGACGCCGTCAGCGCGGCGATGGCTCCCACTGAGACGATGAATACGCTCCTTCTTCCTCTTGTGTCGCAGAGCCTCCCTATCGGGAGGGCGGCCGACGCCTCAAGTGCGGGGTATAGGGCCAAGGCCGCGGCGACCGCAAGGTCAGAGGACCCGCTGAGATAGAGCGGGAAGATGATGATTATCACGCCGAAGCCCACCCGCGTGACCAGCATGGAGACGTAAAGGACCACAAGGTCTCTCTTGGTGACGCCCTCGGCCCTCACGGTTCTTGGCCTCCCGTCTGCGGCTAATTAACCAACACAGCTCGTCCGCCGTCGGCGACGATAGGTCCGCCACCCGTTTGAAGTACGGACTTCGTCTCGCCTGCCCTATCTGCCCATCGCCGATGACTAGGCGTAAATACCTAGGCGGGCCTCTCACTTCTGTCGGTTTGAACCTGAAGTACGTCGCGGTTCTACTGGTCGTCGTTCCACTGCTCAGCGCTGCAGTGCTGTACGTCACCATGGCGCAGGGCAACCAGCCGGGCCCGACTCTCCCCTCGAATTCGGCTTCTGGAACCTCGACAGGCTCGACCACGGTCTCCCCAACGCAGAACGAGTCCGTCTCATCGTTCTCGAGCGGTGGACAGACGTCCAGGTCCTCCATCGCGAACGGGGTATGGAACTTCACAGTCGTCCTGACACCCAGCACGACCCGGCAAGGCGACCCAGTCGAGATGCTCGCGCTTCTCACGAACATCGGGGCGGAGAACCAGACCGTCGCCCAGTTTGCCACGCCCATTGTCAACCCGTCAATCTATGCAGCCAACGGGACAAGGGTCTGGGCCTGGGACCCCCCGGGCAAGACGTGGTCGAAGATGACGATCACAAGCGGGCAGACAATAGACCAGGGCGTGAGCATCCCCACTTCATCTCTCCTCCCGGGTCAGACGTACCTGGTCGAGGTGTCTCCGCTCTCGATATCCTCTGCGAGCAACATGACCGTCACGATTCAGCTTCAGGTTACGTGACTTCGCCGTAGCGCCTTGCCGCTAGTGTCCTCTCTTCTTCTCTGCGTCCCTCATCTTCTTCAGCTTCGCCTCCTGTTTCTTCGAGTCGTACCTTCCCAGGGGCGCTTCGGACTCGACGTAGCCGTGGTGGATCTCAATCGTCCTCTTGACGACGGCCTCGCTCTCCTCGTCCCTGGTCGGCATCCTCACGGANNAGGTTGCGCCTGTCGAGGATCACCGCCTCCAGCCCCTCCAGCTTCTTCAGGTCTTCGAGGGCCTGCTCCATCGCGTACTCATTCCCGAATAGGCCCCTTACCTCCCACGGCTTGCCCATGAGGGAAAGGCCAACCCGGCCTGAATAAAACCTAACCCTTAGCGGCCAGCTGCGCCTTCAGCTCAGCTGGGGTCGCGGCAGGAAGCTTGCAGGTGAAACCTTCGCAGACATAGGCGCGGGCCTTGCCCTCTGGCTTCCTCCGTTCGAGCAGCGTCGACATCTCAGAGAGCCTTTCATGGGACTCGCGGACGGCGGTCATCAGAGAGAGAGCAGGGTGGTAGCCGCTCCTGACCGCTTCGAGCATCGGCTTGGCGTCCGTCAGCGTCGGCGCCGAAATGACCACCTCCCTCGTGCCGTTGAGAAGGTCGTCGGCCACCGCCAGCATGTAGGCGTGCCCTGAAGGCTGGTCCTCTAGC
>OCOJ01008077.1_pt3 | contig 23848 bp, 23 predicted proteins | sample 1539251 | NCBI WGS metagenome assembly OCOJ01 (sample SAMN01911457, study PRJEB22624) | soil metagenome | biome: Soil | place: Malaysia | collected 2012-04-30 | depth RA_metagenome m | reverse complement strand
CAGTAAAGGTCAATCCCCATTTTGGCGTAGAGTTTGGCATTGTCGGCCGGCGGAATGCCTGCGGCGTCGTCCAGCAGCATGGGAACCTTGTGGTCCTTCGCGATAGCCAGCTCGCGCTGCAGCTTGTCGCCGAGATCAATCGTATAAATCATCGCCGTGTTTTCGTTGATGGCGTTGGCGAGTTCTTCGGGAGAATACGTGAGGATCAGCTTCGCGCCCGTGAGCCGGATGGCGCTGTCGAACGCGCTGCGGCCTCCGACCATGACCACCTCGTGCTTCAGGCCGGTCGTGTCGGGCAGTTGCCAAATGTACTTGTCATCGGTTCCGGCCATGCATCCGGCGGTGGCCGCAGCCATCGCGCCCGCCGCGCCGGACGTAATGATGCCCGACTCAGCGCCTGTCAACTCCGATAGTCTCCGGCCCACGGCCCGTTGCAGCTCCAGCATGTTGACAAAATACTGGGCGGCTTCTACCTGCGCCTGACGCACCTCAGGAAACTCCAGGGAGCCGCTCAGATATGTCCACGTGCCGCGGCAATTGATGACCGTTTTCACGCCCAGCCGGGTGTATATGTTCTGCCGCGGATCCTTGCCCAGGGCGGTAGCGGCGTGAGCGTAAAGGTCACGCGCTGCAATCTGACTCAGCAGCGGGGCTGCCGCTAACAGTCTCACGAATGATCGCCGGCTGGAATTCCGTACCCGCATGGTGACACCCTCCTCAATCAGAGATTTCAAGTTTTCAGACATCTGCCGCGAACGTCATGTGACATTCGAACGGTCAGACTAATCTTCATCCTTAGGCAACGGGATCGGCGAGCGCACTGCCAGGATATGGGCTTTGGCTCCCGCTTGGTTTTGGTTGTAGAACCCCACGGTGCAGTTTGCACGGAAATAATAAGCGTCGCCGGCTTCTGCGGGATAGCGGCCTTCGACGCCATCCGTTCCGCTGCCCGCCGCCATTTCGCCGCGTCCGTCGACAACCAGATAGATCTCTTCCGCAGTCTCATGATGATGCGGGAAGTTGGTGCCGCCCGGCGCGAAGTCCATCCAGAAAAAACTGGTCACCACGTAAGCCTGGTCAATGGCGTCGCGCTTTCCCGTGCGTGGACCAAGCAAGAGCTTATAGAGAACTGACGTGGGATGACCGTCGACGGTCTCCTCTTTGACGTCGTCAAGATTGACAATCTTCGGTCGAGCGGGAGCCGCGCCGATGGAGATGGATGACGGGATTTTGAATCCCATCACTAAGACTCGGAGAGTATGCTCCGAATCATTCGTTATCGAATGCTTCAGCTCCGGAGGCAAATACGTGAAATCGTTCGTGCGGATCGCATACGTCTGCTCTCCGTAATGCAAAACGCCATTGCCTTCGAGGACAAAATAAATCTCTTCTTCCCGAGCATAGAGCGCGTTGCTGCAATTGCCATGCGCATCAAGCCTGACCTCCGCGAAGCGCGTGACGGTCCGCAGAACCCTGCTCTGGGCGTCGCCCTGACCAAAGATTGGCCTGTAGTGGCAAGTCGTGGACGCGAAGTCGTCTTCTGTAGCGCTCAAACGCGGGACATACCGGTGCAGCCACGTGGGATCGACCTGCCGGTCCTGAGCCAGCAGATCGGATGCAATCAGCAGCAGTAGCAGCAGAATTCTCAAGGTTCGGTCTTGCGCGGGTGCGCGCCGACTCTGCACCCACTCGCGCAGTTGGTATACCACAGAATATGCTTGACGGAAATCGAAATCTTTCGTTTTATTGGTTTTCGTTGCGTTTTCCTGGGGGAATGGAGGAAGGCAGTCATTGGAAGTTGATCCGGCATGCTACGCTCGACCCGGCCGCATCCCGGAAAGGCACTATCTATGATCGTTCATATTCCGCTGATGAGTCCGATGCGATGTCTCAGCGTATTTTTTCTGTTCGGCTCCATCGTGCTCAGTCTTGCCTCGGCCCAGACCTCAAGTCAGGCGAATCCTTCCTCGAACGCAGCGTGCCGCGTTGAAGCCGTCGACTACAAGGGATGGCAGGCTGAGCAACTCTCCAATCGCTGGGTGCANTTGGAGGTGCTCCCGCAAAATGGCGGGCGCTTGATGCAGGTGACGTTCGCCGGACATCCCTACCTGTTCGTGAATCCCAAGTATGCCGGCAAGTATCTGCCGCCGAGCGCATCACAGTGGTTCAACTACGGCGGCGACAAAATCTGGCTGCTGCCGGAAGGAAACAACGACGAACAACATTGGGTGGGCAACTCGGACGTGTTGGATGACGGGCCCTTCGGCTTTCGAAAAATTTCGGAAGGGCAACAATGCGAGATCGAACTGACGGGCCCAGCCGATCCTCAGACCGGAGTCCAGTTTGTGCGCACCATTCGCCTGGACGTGGATTCGCCGCGCATCCGCTTCCACGTGTCCATGAGAAACATAAGCGGGCATGTGGTGGAATGGTCGATGCAGTCGGTCTCGCAGTACGACACCGCTGATCACAGCCCGACAAATTCTGGTTCATCGAAATCAGGCGCCGCGTCGCGCATCAATCATGATTTCTGGACTTTCACCCCGGCAAACCCATCCAGCAGTTATCTGAACCGCTATCACGTTCGTTTCGGTCCCGCGGAAAACCCCGCGGTCTCGGTAAGAGAAGATGGGCTCTTCACCCTGCACTATGTGCACATGGCTGCTGAATTGTGGCTGGACTCGACGGACGGCTGGCTGGCAGTCGTCGATGGCAGCAGCCGCTACGGCATGGTGGAACGCTTCCAGTACGAAGCGAACAAAACATATCCTGGAAAGGCTTCCGTTATTTTTTGGACGAACGGTCCGGAAATGAGGCTGAATAGCGACGGGATCCCTTCGCTCAGTGGAGACCCAGACGCCGGTCCCGTATACCTCGAAGCGGAGATCAACAGTCCTATGTGCCGCCTGCGTCCGGGCGAGGATTGCGCCCTTGACACGGAATGGTTTCCGACGCGAACCGGAGACGAGTTCCACGGCGCAACCGACGCCGGCATCATCATTCACCCGCTGGAAGCCACACACGCGCAGGACAACAAAATCAAGCTCTCCGGCTCGTTCGGAGTATTTTATTCAGGACAGCTGGTCGCGCATTTTTACAACGAGCACGGATCAAGCCTTGGCACAATGCCAATCGCGACTGTGCATCCGGACGAGCCGGTGTCACTCCAAACGGAATTGGCCCCTCCGGGGAAGCCGGGGCGAGTCTCCATCCACCTCGAAGATGAGAACCATATAGACCGCGGTTCTCTTCAGGAGGTGCGCATCATCAGCGGGGACCATCGCTAACATGAAATCGCGTGGGAGGGGACTCATCCTGCTGCTGGCGATCGGCTGTTTCGGCGTGCCGATGACCGGCCAACAACCGCCGCCTTCGGCAGTTACAGACACGGGCGTAAGCACGGCAGATCTACTCGCCCAGCCGGTGGGCGCGAACTGGACTTCCTACAACGGCGACTACACCGGACGCCGCTACAGCAGCCTGCAGGAAGTCAACCTGGGAAACGCGGCGCAACTCCGCGCGGCATGGGTGTTTCACCCCGGCAACTCCCAAAGGCTCGAGGCGACGCCGGTGGTGGTTCGTGGCGTAATGTACGTCACTTCGGCGAACGATGTATTCGCCCTGGATGCAAAGACGGGCCGAGTAGTTTGGCACTATCAACGGCCAGTGAGTTCAGGGCTGCTCGATGATGCGGCCGCTCATAAGAACCGCGGTGTGGCCGTGTGGCAGCAATCCGTCTACGTGGAAACCGACGATGCCCACCTGCTCTGCCTTGACGCTCGCTCGGGGGGCTTGCGCTGGGACGTGGAATACGCTGAAAAGGAAAAGCAATATGGAGCGNACCAGCGCTCCCCTGGTCGTGAAAGATATGGTCATCGTCGGAACCTCCGGAGGCGACTCTGGGGTCCGCGGATTTGTGGCCGCCTACGACGCCATCACTGGAAAACAGAAGTGGCGCTTCTGGACGATTCCCGGGCCGGGAGAATTCGGCTCATCCAGTTGGCCCGGCGACTCCTACCTGCATGGAGGTGGAACTACGTGGATGCCAGGCACGTATGATCCCGAGCTTAACACTCTGTATTGGACCACCAGCAATGCAGCTCCTGACTTCGTCGGAGACACCCGGCCCGGCGACGACCTTTATACAGCGTCCGTCGTCGCGCTCAATGCCGACTCGGGAGAGTTGAAATGGTACTTCCAGTTCACGCCGCACGATCTGTACGACTACGATGCGAATGAGACTCCCGTCCTGGTGGACGTGGAGAAGAATGGNTGCGACGCGTCGCCTGTTGCTGCAAGCCAACCGCAACGGCTTCTTTTATGTTCTTGACCGGACCAATGGCAAGTTCCTGCGTGCGACTCCCTTCGTGGACAAATTGAATTGGGCGAAAAGTGTGGATGCTTCGGGACGCCCCATCCCGTCCGGTCGAATCCCGAGTGCGGATGGCACCTATATCTGCCCCGGAATTGATGGGGCTACGAATTGGTTTTCGCCCTCTTACAATCCCGCCACCGGACTTTTCTATGTGATGGCTCTTGAGAGCTGCAATCTATATTTCGCCAAGCCGAAGCCGTTCCAACTGGGAGCAACCTACTACGACACGGGCACGAAGCTTCCGGCGGATGAGCACGCCCAGAAAATTCTGCTGGCGCTTTCTGTGGCGGATGGCAAGGTGGTCTGGCGCTATCCGCAGGTGGGTCATGGCAACTCTTGGGGCGGGACGTTAACCACAGCTGGCGGCCTCTTATTCTTTGGGGATGACTCCGAATCTCTAGAGGCCGTTGAAGCCACAAACGGCCGTCCTCTCTGGCACTTCAACATGGGCCAATCGATGCGGGCTTCGCCGATGAGTTACGCAGTCGATGGAGTGCAGTACGTGGCGATCGCGGCCGGAAGCAACGTTTTCAGTTTCGCGCTTCCGCATTGAGTTCCCAATTCGAATCGCTGGGCCCTGACAAAATTCCGCCTTCGCATCAGTAGAGAACTCCGCTATTCTTCTGCGTCTCGGCAACTCGGCGCTACGAATCGTGTCCCGACGGGCGCTGCTCCTACACTCCCTGGCGCAGGTTGGGGCGGAGAGTGAGAGACCCGTCATCATTCAGTCTCTGGTGGCACGCCCAACGCACCGGATAGCGCATCCCCTTCACCTCGAGCTCGGCCCTCAATCTTAGGCCTTTCCATTGCGTTCCTTGCGGCAGCACAAACTGCGCCTGCCGAATCTTTCCCGGCAAAGGATATCCAGCATCAAGACAACCACTCTTCAGCAACTTGCCATCTTCGCTCTCGACGTTGACCCGCAGCACGCCGGGAACGCCTGCGATGCCATCGTTGGCGAAGCCCACGATCAGGCCCAGGTAGCCCGCGTCTTGGTAGCTCCAGATGAAAGACGGCCGCACGCGATAGCCGATGCGGCGATTGATCCGGTCGAACCAGGCCGGCGACGCCTGGTAGTAGCTCATGAGAGTCTTAGGGTTGATCTGGTGAAAGTTCCAAAGTGACCAGTAGTTCGGCCCCACGTCCATCACGTGAGCGATCATGTTCTCGGCTGGAGAAATGCCTTCGTGCGCAGCGGCCGGATCCGGCGGCTTGCCCGGAAGCGGCTGTTCGAGTACCGCCCCGACCCAGGGCGGCCGGTTACTCAGCGCTTCAATCTGCTCATTCTCGATGAAGATGGTGTCGCTCCGCAGCCAGTTATGGCTGCGCACCGTGCGGTCCACAAGCTCGGAGTTTCCCACGCGGCTGTAGTCGGGCTGGGTATTGGTCAGCAGCGGCGTCTTTGTGAAGTTCTCGAGCTGCACTTCCAGCATGTTGACCCAGGTCCGCTCCGCAGTCTGATAGTCAGGGAAAGGATTGTTGCCGAAAGGCCAGGTGTGCCCTTCGCCCCAGAAGCCATACATGAAGGTGTCGATGAACTCGATGACCGGGCTGCCATTGAACTCCGCTGCCAGAAGTCCAACCAGCTCGGCGAACGCCTGCTGGAAAAAAGGATCGTCGAACCGCGGCTGATAGCGCGCGTGCGGGTTCCGCAAATATCTTTGCGCCGCGGCGCTGTTTTCTTTCTCACTGAGCACCAGGTCAACTTTCGGCACCTTGTCGAGAACGAAATCCGGCAGAGCCGCGTCATGCGTATAGTCTGGCGCGCTCATCTGGATACGCAGTCCAACGCGCTTGTTATTCTTCTTTGCCAGATCGAAAACCAGCTTCAGGTACTCGGGAAATTCGAGGCGCCCAGGTCGCGGCTGGACTTCTCTCCACGTGGGGCGTACGTAAAGCTGCTGTCCCAGCGGGAAGCAGACCAGATCTTCAATTGCCTGGGGAATGTTGTCGGACTTGATTTCGTCCGTACCCATGTCGGCCGTGATGTAAGTGATGAGTCCCTTGCCATAATTCGGCACAACTTCTTCCGAAGGAGTCGTGGTCATCACCACGTCATCGGTGGGAATCACAGCAGCTGGCGGATACTGCGGGAACGGGCCCTGGTTGAGGCGGTCGGTCACCTCCGGGCCAGAACCAAAATCGTATTTCTCCCAGTTATGGTCGGGGACGAATCCTTGCGCTCGGTTGGTTCCGAGCTCAACCACCACGGCCAATGCGGCGCTGCTCTTGAGAAAATCTCTCCGCTTCATCGGATTTGTGTCCTCCTTTGGCTGCGGAACCAGCGTTCGTCCGGCGGGCCGCTTCTTTGCTCCTCGACTGGTCCGCCGCAACTCTCGATCACAAGCCAGTACGGCTAGAAGTCCGACAGGTAGCGCACATCTGCACCATTCGGCCAGGTGTTTCATTATATTATGATTTGTTTCTGTTGATTTCCTTCTAGCAATTCGCGGTGGCGGATCTCATCGCGACACATGAATTGCACTCAAGCGGCGAGAATCCGGGACACTTCAGATGGGCGAACTCAACGAAAAGCTTTCCAGCGGCACAAAGCCACGGCTCCCGAAGCAACCTTGCCAGGACGCGTGCGCCTGGCTTCGGGGAGTTTTGCAAGGCAATCGCGAGTGCGGAAAAGGTGGAACCTATGCGGTCTGCTCCGCTCATTTGGCAGTCATCCAAGCAGCCATCCAGCAGTCATGCGAAGACGGTTCGATTCTGCATATAGAGTCGACGTCAAGCCAGGTCAACCAGTTTGGTGGCTACACCGCTTCCACACCAAGTCAGTTTGCGCACCTGATCCGTTCCGCGGCTGAAAAAGCGGGATTGCCAGGGAACAGAATTTTGCTCGGGGGTGATCACCTTGGCCCCTTTCCCTGGCGAAGCGAAGCATCGAACTCCGCACTAAGAAAAGCATGCCAGCTGGTGCACGATTGCGTACTCGCCGGCTACCAAAAGATCCATCTCGACGCGAGCATGTCTTGCGCCGACGATCCGAGCACGGGCCCGCAGGAAAAAACTATTGCCGAGCGTGCTGCGATTCTGTGCCGGGCTGCGGAAGAGGCTTTTCAGGAATTGCCCCCGAACTCTGCACCACTCGTCTATGTGATCGGGACTGAGGTGCCCGCCCCCGGCGGAGAATCCGTCGACGCGCAAGCGCCCGCGGTAACCACAGCCGAACATGCCAACCGAACCCTCGAGACCTTCTGGCTAGCGTTCAACCACCTGGAGCTATCGTCGGCCTGGGAAAGAGTAATCGCCTTAGTCGTCCAACCGGGAGTAGACTTCGGGTCTAATGTTGTCTTCGACTACGATCCTGTGAAAGCGCAATCGCTGTCTGCAGTGCTGTCCCGTCATCCTGGAATCGTCTTCGAAGCACACTCGACCGATTACCAGACTCCCGCAGCCTTAGCTCACATGGTCAGGGATCACTTCGCGATTTTGAAAGTCGGCCCCTGGTTGACCTTTGCCTATCGCGAGGCGCTGCTGGCTTTGAGCTGCATTGAGCGCGAAATGTTCAAAACGAGGGTGCAGCGTCAGTTATCACAAGTGCGAGATGCCCTGGAGGCGGCAATGCTGCGCGATCCAGTTTACTGGCGGTCTTACTATTGCGGCGATGAAGAAAAGGTACGTCGGGATCTCGCGTTTGGCTACAGCGATCGCTGTCGATACTATTGGAATCAGCCTGCGGTGCAAGAAGAGATCGCGCGTCTACTCGATAATCTCGCGGCCAAGCCCATTCCTCTGACCCTCATCAGTCAGCATATGCCGGTGGAATACCAGGCGATCCGGGCCGGAGAACTGCAGGCTGCTCCCCAGCGAATGATTCAGTATCACATTCAACAAGTTCAGCGAGTGTACGCTGACGCGTGCTCAACCGGGTAAAGGTTCGAACCAGTCGCACGCCGCAGATATAATCCGGGGCGATGACAACGAGCACAAAACTTTTCGCTGTGGTTGTCTTGCTGCTGGCCGCCGGTGCTGCTCAGAACCAGGCTCGCAACGTGCGACCCCGTGCCTCCGACTTGGGGCTGAGGGTCGGTGTTCTACCTACTGGGCCGCTGGATGCGATCACCGATGTTTCCGGCGTTGAGGTCGGACACACAACCATCATTCGTGGCGATGACGTGCGCACTGGCGTAACCGCCATTTTGCCGCACCCCGGCAATCTCTTCCGCGAAAAAGTGCCCGGCGCGGTCTTCGTGGGCAACGCCTTCGGCAAACTCGCTGGCTCGACGCAAGTGAATGAACTCGGCGAGATCGAGACTCCGATCCTGCTTACATCCACCTTGAGCGTACCGCGCGTAGCTGACGCGCTCATCGACTACATGCTGGCTCTGCCGGGCAATGAGGATGTTGAGTCTATTAACCCGCTAGTTGGCGAAACGAATGACGGGTACCTCAACGACATCCGGGGACGGCACATCACGCGGGAGGACGTGTTCGCCGCTATTAAAAACGCCAGGAGCGGAGCAGTTGAGGAAGGCTCGGTTGGCGCGGGGACTGGCACGTTCGCGTTCGGTTTCAAGGGCGGTATTGGAACCGCGTCCCGCCGACTGCCCGCCAAGCTAGGCGGATACACTGTCGGCGTGCTCGTCCAGACAAACTTCGGGGGCGTGCTCACCATCGCAGGCGCTCCCGTGGGTCGGGAATTGGGTCGCTACTACTTGCGCGAGGAGCTTCAGTCGGAAGGCAGCGGGAAAGACCGAGGAAACGGGTCGGTGACGGTGGTCATCGCGACTGACGCTCCAGTGGATTCCCGGAACCTGAAGCGGATGGCGGCGAGGGCAATGCTGGGCCTGGGGCGCACGGGCGCTGCGGGCTCGAATGGCAGCGGCGACTATGCGATTGCATTTTCCAGTGCACAGCAGGTACGGATACGCTCAGACGAAAAGGCGTCAACCCGGCATCTCGAACTGCTGTCGAATGACGCGATGTCGCCGCTATTTCTGGCCGTGATCGAAGCCACGGAGGAAGCCGTGTACAACTCATTGTTCCGCGCAACGACGACCGCGGGACGGGGGCACATCCTTGAGGCACTGCCGATCGAGAAAACTACCGAAATACTGAAGAACTACGGAGTCATCAAATGAAGAACAGCGATCTGAAAGACCGCCTTACCCGCTACCGACAGATCAAGCTTAGTGTAATCGGCAGAAAGTCTGGGAGGACAATCTCAATTCCGGTGTGGTTTGTACTGGAAGGCGAGGAACTATACCTGCTTCCCGTTCAGGGCTCCGACACGCAGTGGTACAAGAACGTTCTCAAAAACCCGGCGATTAGGATNTGACGTGCGGGGCGCGGAGGCAGAGTTTCGAGCCACTCCCATCACTGATGCGGAAGGAGTGAAATCGGTGATCGAGAAGTTCTGGGAGAAGTACGGAAGAAAAGACGTCAAGAAGTATTACTCGAAGCTCGATGTGGCGGTTGTGGTTGAATGAAACCATAGTTTCGTGCCTGCCCAGGGGGCAAATTAACCATGAACGGTCGGATTTCGCTAATCTCCGTTATTGCCCTGACCTGCATTCTTTTTGCAGCGATTGCGCCTTATGCCGCGGAGCGTGGAACAAGCGCACCAACACCGAAGGTGATCCCGCTGGAATCGTCGGAAAGGGACATCAGCCCCGTCCTTAGTGGCCCGCCCGAGAGCGTCAAGATGAAATCAGGACTGGTGGTCCTGCCTCCCGGCAAGTCCGTGGGCAAGCACAGCACCGGGCAAAATGAGGAGCTTCTAGTGGTTTTCCAAGGACAAGGCGAAATGACATTCAAGGACGGATCGAAGCTTCCCGTGAAGGCGAATTTCGCTCTGTATTGCCCACCTGAGACGGAGCATAATGTCACCAACACTGGAACTGGCCTCCTACGCTATATCTACGTTGTCTCCAGTGCAAAGTAGCTGACGACACTCGTCAGTAGATGACCCTTAGCCCAAGAATTAAGGACGCACAACTGCCTTGGAATCTTGGCGTCCCCGACAGGATTTGAACCCGTGTTACCGCCGTGAAAGGGCGGTCGGAAAAAGGATCCCTGCGTCAATGCGCATAACTCAGCGGTGAGACATCGGGCGACTGATCCCAAAATGTCGGCAGGTACGACTCAGGTTTTGGCAGCTAATCCATCCAATCCAAACGGACTCGCGCCTCAGTGAATTTCACCATGTTACTTTTCCACTTTCCTGTTGCGCACCTGCCACACGTATTCAGTGAAATTGGACCTGATCTTCCAGTGATTTCTCATCATTTACTGAGGACAAACAAACCGTTTCTTTCCTTTTCCACTCCTCTTGGGCCCAGCCCGATAAGACCAGTCGACGATTTTTTCCGTCGCACGATTCGAGGGATGGTCGTCGAGCTACCGATGATCTCGGACAGCAACACCGAGGAGGCGGATCCCCCCGCAGAACGGTACAGAGCCGTGTGGTCGGGAACCGAGCGCAGCTGCAGGGCACGACGCAATTCCGCGGGCTCAGCCAGTTGCACTTCGGCTTCGCGAAAGGTCCCGTCCTCGTAGCGCATGAGGCACAAGATGGCCAACAACTGCGGCTGCGTGAACTGGTGTTTGCTAAACGCCGTGCGGTAGCGGGGCACGGTGGCCTGAGCTACCTCCAGAGCCACTTGCCCGAACTGCACCAAACCCACTTCGGGCATAGCCAGCAGCGAGTTTCGCCGGAGCTGATCGCAGCATAACCCGGTTTCGCTACTTGTCCATGCGAGGTGGAAGTTAGGATGTCAACAGAGCCAGGTAGCTTCTAGTCCGCGCCCGCCGGAAACACAGTGTGTTTGGTCACAGGCATGGGCGCATCGCCTTTTTGATCGCGCCACAGCACGCGGTTCAGCTGCGCCGCGCCTGCGGCATCTGGGCGCGAAAAGTCCATCTTCTCCGACACCTTCGCGCCCGGTGCTTCGCGCTTGTTGGTCTCGTAGATCAAGCCGTTGTCGCGGTTGCGATAGTCGACCTCGAAGGCCAGCTGGTCGCCCACTCCCGAGAATAGTTGTCCCATCACCGGCGCATACGCGTCGTTCTGGTTCATGGGAGGCAGTCCGAGCAGCACTTCGAGGGTGTGAATCATGTTGACGGTAGTGTAGAAGCGGTGCTCGACGTAGGGCTGCGCGGCCGATCCCGGCGAATACTTGCTGATCACAAANTGCAATGGAGCGATGCGCGTCGACGTGGTCAGCGCCGTCCTGCGCATCGTCTTCAAGCACAAGAATCGCGGTGTCGTCCCAGTACGGACTGTGCGAGACGGCATCCACGACGCGGCCCAGGGCGAGATCATTGTCGGCGACCGAGGCCGCCGGACGGGGCAAGTCGGGACGCGTGCCGCCGGTGTGATCGTCCGGCAGATATAACAGCACGAACGCCGGCAATTCGAACTGCGGGCCTTCGTTCTGCTGGCGGGCCCGCACGTACGCAGAGAATTCATTGAGAAATTCGTCGGTGCGCAGTTGGTCGGGATAGTCGGTGTTGAAATCGGGATAGAGCGGATCGAAGTGATCGCGCAGCGCCGCCTTGGTTGGCTTGACCTTGTTGAACAGCGGCACGGGCCACGGCCACGGACTCGGCCCTCCGTGCGGGTCTCCTACATTCGGCGGCAACATTCCACCCTTGTGAACCTCGGTGCGCGGACACGGTGCCTCCTGCCCTGACGGTGTCCCCTGCTTCGGACTCGCAGCGTTCCGCTTTTTGTTACACCACACTGCGCACACGAACTCTCCGTAATCGCGGTAACTCACCTGGTTTCTGGCGACGTTGTCCCAGAGAAATCCGGTGGAAGGATCGTCGATGTCGGGCTGGTTGTGCTCGAGCGGAAACTCTTCGGCGTTCTGGCCTTGAAAATCGTAGGTGCGCTCCTTGCCGCGATACGCAATCTGCCAGGTTTTCTCGTTGTAGTCAGTGGTGATCGCCGCCGTCGACCACAGATGGCCGTCACCCGAGACTTCGCCGCTGTCATAAAAATTGTCGAGCACGCCAAACTGCAGGGCGAGCTTGTGCTCGTTGGGCGTGATGTCGGCGCCGTACATGGTGAGCGACGGGTCGCCATCGCCGACTTTTAAGTCACCGAGAATTTGATCGTAAGTGCGATTTTCTTTGATGACGTAGATGACGTGCTTGATGGGATTCGAGCCGGAAGCGAATTGAATAGTGCCCGGATCGCTGTGAAAGAGATTATTCTGCTCTACGATGCGCGTGAGTTCGGGAAGTTTTTCGAGCGTCTTGGGAATATTGAGCCGCGCGACTGATCCACGAAGCAGGGTCGGGATGTAGGGATGATCGTGATGCCTGGTTTCGTAGCGTGTCTTGCCGAAATCTTTGTTGGGGCGCGTGCCCTGGCCTTTGGCAGTGGCGANTGAGGAGATCATCGCCGTGGACGGCGAGCGCGCTGGGATACCAGTCGGTGGGAATGAAACCGAGGGGCTCTAGAGTGCGGTCACTGTACGGCACAGAGGCGGCTTGTTCCGCATCGAAGACTGCCACCGCATTGATCGACGCGCCCCCTGCAAAAAGGCGGGTTCCATCTGCCGAGAGCGCCAAAGGCCCCGGCTGGCAGCCTGCGAACCGTTGGCCAGGCGTATATGTTCGGAGCCAATTGATCTCCTTTCCGGAGGCGGTCCAGACAACGGCAACAGCGTCAGAATTCGAGAGCGCGATGAACAGCCCTCTTTCGTCCGGGCTCAGCAGCAGCGCCGTGGGGTGCGATCCTGGCGCAAGAGGATCTTTCGGCTGTTCGAGGTTGATCCATCGCACCACCTGCCCANCTGGTTAGATCGAGTTCCGCCACTTGCGACGCGTTCCACAGACTGCACCACGCGCGGCGGCCGTCGCGCGTAGCCACGCAGGTGTACGGGTAGGAAGATGGCACGAGATCGTTCGTGCTCAACACAAACGTCTGCAGAATTTTCCCGGTCGCAGGATCAAGCAGGATGACATCGTCAGAAAGATTGTCAGCGACCAGCAATTTGTCTTGATTGCCGTCGGCGATGACTGTTATCCCTGCAGGATATGGAATGGCGGTGTGCGGCGGCGTTTTGCGCAATCCTTCAGCGACGATCTTTCCCGTCGCCAGCGGCCGCGGTCTAATCGCGACAAATCGTTCCGGCGCAACCTTGCCGTTTGCAAAGCTGTAGACCGCGATTCCATTTCCGGTATCCCCGGGCTTCTCGCCCGTGGGATCGGTGATCGAGCCGACCGACGCATACAAGCGCTTCCCATCCGAACTGAACACCAAGCCAAGAAAGTAGCTCTGACGCGCATCCTCGCCCAGGCGGTCGTCGGGATAATCGGCGATCTTGTTGGTTTTCAAATCCAGAACAGAAATGGATTGATGGGCGAGTGTCTCCTGTGTCCCGTAGCCGTCGTTCAGCATGGCAGCGTAGCGGCCGTCGGGGCTCAGTGCGATCGTGGCGGGAAAACTGTTCGTGTCGCCAATGCGTCCCGGCGCGGGCACGGTCAGCATCTTGCTGGTGGGGAGGTTGATAGTATTTGCCGGCTCGGGCGCCGGCGACTGTTGCGTAACTGCACAGGGACTGATCAGGAAGCAAAGTAACAATGGTATGAACGAACGCATCACGGCGCCTCCGCGCGGAGAGTTCAAATTTTGAAGTGAGGATGAGAGTAATTCAGTTCAGAGGGGACGGTCAAAACGCCCATCGATTTCCTTAGCGGTTGTCATCCCGAGGCGAGCGCAGCTCGCAGAGGGACCTTACGATGCGACGACACCGGAAGCGCCGTTGTGAGGAATCTTCGCCGGCGTGCAGAGATGGGTAGGTCTTCGACGGCATCACAGTTCCCGCACACCGCATCAGTGCTTCGAACGGGCGTAAGGTCCCTCGCCCGGCTTTGCCGACCTCGGGATGACATCGTGAGAGCGTGTTCGCGGACTTCAGGTCGCCGGACCCAAGATCACAGCGATCTACAGCCCTGATGCCCGCGATGTCGGTTGTTCCGATTCGTGACTCTCAGCGGCTTCGGGATGCACGTTGTGCCGTACATCCGATCCCTGCACCCAGAAGATGACATCTTCGGCGATGTTGGTGGCGTGGTCGGCCACGCGCTCCAGATTGCGCGCCACCAGCAACGCGTCCAGCGCCTGCTGCACCACTTCCGGCCGCGTGTTCATGGTTTTGACCAGCTGGATGAAGGCATCGTCGCGCATGCGGTCGATGACGCTGTCCATTTCCAGCACGGCCTGAGCCAGTTCCACCTTGCCTTCGATAAAGGATTCCAGCGCCCGGCGCACCATGGCGCTGACCGCTGCTCCCATGCGAGCAATGTCGACCGGCAAATCCACGGCAGGAAGGTCGACCATGTCCATTACGCGCTCGGCGATGTTGACGGCCTGATCGCCCACGCGCTCCAGGTCAGCGTTGATCTTGGTGACGGCAAGAATAAAGCGCAGATCCACGGCCATCGGCTGCTGCATGGCCAGCAGGTCGAAGGCGGCTTCGTCGATCTCCCGTTCGGCCGTGTTGATCAAGCTTTCACCTTCCAGCACCATCTGGCAGCGGCTGAGATCGCGCTCCACATAAGCCTGGCGGGCGCGATCCACGGCCTGTTCCGCCAGTCCGCCCATGCGAAGCAGCTTCTGGCGCAGATCGTCGAGCCCCTGTTGAAAGCGCGTGCGCATGATCCCAACCTTCCTTATCCAAATCTACCGGTGATGTAATCTTCCGTCTTCTTATCCGACGGTTTCGTGAAAATCTTTTCCGTCTTGTCGAACTCAATCAGCTTCCCAAGCAGGAAAAAGCCGGTGAATTCCGCCACGCGGGCGGCCTGCTGCATATTGTGCGTCACAATTACGATGGTATACCGCTCTTTGAGCTGAAAGATCAACTCCTCAATTTTTCCGGTCGAGATGGGATCGAGCGCGGAGCAAGGCTCGTCCATGAGCAAGACTTCGGGTTCGACTGCCAGGGCCCTGGCAATGCACAACCGCTGCTNGCTGGCCGCCGGAGAGGCTTGCTCCGGACTTTTTGTGGATGTGGTCCTTGACTTCCTCCCATAGGGCGGAGGCCTCCAGCGAGCGGTGTACGACCTCGTCGAGCTTGCGCCGGTCGCGGAATCCGTTGAGCTTCAATCCGGAAGCCACATTGTCGTAGATCGACATGGTGGGAAACGGGTTGGCCTTCTGAAACACCATGCCCACGCGCCGCCGCAGCTGGGTCGGCGAGGTACCGTTGTAGGCGTCGATTTCGCCGATGCGGACACGGCCGGTGACGCGCGCCTCAGGAATGGTCTCGTGCATGCGGTTCAGGCAACGGATAAACGTCGACTTGCCGCAACCCGAGGGACCGATGAGCGCCGTGGCGTGATTGGCCGCCACCTTCAAGTTGATGTCGTACAAAGCCTGGCCTTTGCCGTACCAGGCATTCAGGTTCTCGACCTGGATTCCAACGCCCATAAATTATGCCGCTCCGAAGGTACCACGGCGGACGACGTAGCGCACAGCCGCCACCGCCGTTACGATCAGGATAATCAAAACCAGCGCGCCCGCCCACGCCTGGCGGTGCCATTCGTCATAGGGTGAAATCGCGTAGGCAAAAATCTGCAACGGCAACGCGGCTGTGGGCTGATCCGAGCGAAGATTCCAGAACTGATTGCCGAACGCGGTGAACAGCAAAGGCGCGGTTTCTCCTGCAACGCGGGCGAAGGCCAGCATGATTCCCGTAATCACTCCGGAAGTCGCGGTGCGCAGCGTGATGGAAAGCGTGGTCCGCCAGCGCGGGATGCCCAAGCCATACGAGGCCTCACGCAGAGCCTGCGGTACAAGCAGCAGCATCTCCTCGGTGGTGCGGCTGATTGTGGGCACCATCATGATGGCCAGCGCGACGCCGCCCGCCAAAGCAGAGAAATGCTTCTGGTACAGAACCACGATGGCGTAGGCGACGATGCCGATCACGATCGAAGGCACGCCATTGAGCACGTCGGCGGTGAAGCGGATTACGTCTCCAAAGCGATTGCGGCCATATTCGGCGAGGTAAATGCCCGCTCCGACGCCGAACGGCACGCCGATAATGCTGGCGATGGCCAGAATGAACATCGAGCCCACAATCGCGTTGGCCATCCCTCCGCCGATTTCTCCCACCGGCTTGGGAGTCTGGGTGAGGAATGGCCAATTGATGGAACCGACGCCACGATAGACCAGATAGCCGAAGATGGCGATCAGCGGCGCCAGCACGATCACGACCGTCAACACGGCCACACCGGTCATCACATGGTCTTTGATGCGCCGCCACAAACTGATGGGAGGCACGGCATGCGGAGCGGCGCTGACGGCATTGTCAGGCATGGGCCCTCGCAGGCTGGCCGCGCATTACCGTCCAGACCAGCAAGCGCGCCAGCGCATTCACCACGATCGTTACCAGAAACAGAGCCAGACCGATTTCAATGAGGGCGGAAAGATAAGTATCGCCGGTGGCCTCGCTGAATTCGTTCGCCAGCACGCTGGCCATGGTATAGCCGGGAGCAAATAACGATTTCGCAATCTCCGGGCGGTTGCCGATCACCATGGTGACGGCCATAGTTTCGCCCAGGGCACGGCCCAGGCCAAGGATGATCGCGCCCACGATTCCCGCGCGCGCATTGCGTAGCACGCCAATACGGATCATCTCCCACCGCGTGGCTCCCAGGGCCAGCACGCCCTCGCGCTGATGCTGCGGCACTACCATGAGCACTTCTCTCGTGATCGACGAGATGATGGGAATGATCATGATCGCCAGGATGATTCCCGCAGCCAGCATGGAATATCCGAAGGGAGGTCCATCAAACAGGCCCGTCCAGCTCAGCGTTTTCTGCAGGAAAGGCTGAATGTACTGGCTCAAGATTGGGATCAGCACGAAGATCGCCCACAGGCCGTAAATCACGCTGGGGATGGCAGCCAGCAACTCCACGAAAAACGAAAGCGGTCCACGCAGCACTCGGGGACACATCTCCGTGGTGAAGACAGCAACGCCCACCGCCAAGGGCACGGCGATGAGCAATGCGAGCAGGGACGAAACCAGCGTCCCGTAAATGAAGGGGAGCGCGCCAAAACGTTCGTTGACGGGATCCCACTCGCTAACCGCGAAGAACTTCAATCCGAAAGCATGCCAGGAGAGCCCCGAGCGCAGCACCAACTCGAAGACAATTAGCGCGAGTACGCCTAAGACCGCCATCCCACACAACACCATGAGAGCCTGGAAGAGGAAGTCGGGAATCACGCCGGTCGAAGCGTGAAGCAGAGGTGCCGTCCGGTGCGCCGGTGTGGTCGTAACTTTCGTCGCTTCAACGGCTTGCGGACCGGGCATATCAGGCCGAGGCAATGCGGGATTGGCCATTCGTGCTTACCGTAGCAGACGCTTGTTACAAACGTGTTAAAATGGCGCCGCTTTTGCGCGACTGATTGCGAGACCGCCTCGTCGTTTGAGCCGGATCGCACGATTGCGTTTTCGCGGATAAGCTTGTATCTTTCCCTCTCTCCCCTCGTGCGGACTTGCCATGCCCATTGCCTCTGAGCAGAGCCGTCTCGCGTTTCAAAAAGTTGAGCGGTGCCTGCTGAAGCTCTCTTCGGGACAGCAACCGGAACGAGTCCACGATTTTCGCACGGCGGTGCGGCGGCTGCAGACGTTGCTAGTGGAGCTTGTGCCGGAGCGCAGTCGCAATCAGAAGAAGCTGCTCAAGCTGCTGGTGCGGATTCGCCGGCGTGCCGGCAGAGTGCGCGATCTCGATGTGCAACTCGCGGCCCTGCGCAGCTTGAAGATTCCCCAGGAACCGCGGCGCAAGACGCAACTCATCCAGCAGCTGCTTGAACTTCGCGCGGAGCATGAAAAGCGATTGCGGAAGATGTTGACGAAAGGAAACGTCCGCGAAATTCGCCGGCGTCTGAAGCGCGCGGCAAGAGAGTCAACCCCCAGCGAAAGCCGGGACCCTCTGGCGATTGCCAAGCAGACCCTGGCCCTGCTCACGCCTCCCGACGGAGAAATCACCGAGGAGATGCTGCATCAGTACCGTATTCTGGGCAAGCGCGCCCGCTATGCCGCGGAATTTGCCGCGAAGTCGCCAGAGGCCGAGCGACTCATTGGGCAGCTCAGACGCACGCAAGACGCTCTGGGAGATTGGCACGACTGGCTCACCCTGACGCAAACTGCCACGAAGCGCCTGGGGGATATGCATGAGTCGTCACTGGTGGCTGTGCTACACAACGTCACCCGGGTGAAGTTCCGCAACGCCGTCTCAGCACTGTCGGCGTGGAAGAGCCAGGCCGCGACTAAGCTGGCACTCCGGCCCGCCGCACGCAGGCCCGGCGTCAGGACGGCAGTTCCCGCTGCACCGGCCGCCCAGGCCAGTTCGGCGGCCTGATTCCTCGGCATTCGTCTCCTGTTCCTTCGTAGGTTTTGCCGCAAGGACTCGAAGTTGCAAAAAGCAATCCCAATCGGTTCGTGTAACCTCGCACACTCGTCCCGTTGAATTCGGTGACGATCCCCTCCGCTGCATGTAAACTGTGAGCCTTCCCGATGCCCACCTTCGCAGCGGTTGATATCGGCTCGAACTCCGTCCGGTTGAAGATCGCCCGCCTGCACGGGCGTCGTCTGCATCCGGTTCACGAAGATCGCGAGGTCACACGCCTGGGCGAAGGCGTCTTCCGCTCCGGATTTCTTACGCCGGAGTCCATGGCCGAAACGGTGAAGGTGCTGCGCCGCTTCCATCGCGCGACCCAGCAATTCGTGACCGACACAGTGCGGGTGGTGGCCACGAGCGCGCTGCGCGACGCACGCAATTCACAGGCGTTCATAGAGTGGGTGCGGTCGGCCACGGGCTGGCGGGTTGAGGTTATCTCAGGACTGGAGGAGGCGCGCCTGATCCACCTGGGGCTGGTGTCGAATCCTCGGGTCGATCGCTCGCCGACGCTCATGATCGACCTGGGCGGCGGCAGTTGCGAACTGACCGTCTCCCGCAGAGGCCAAATTCGCGACACGGTCAGTCTGCCGCTGGGCGCGGTCCGTTTGACCGATGAGTTTCTTTCTCACGACCCGCCGCGCCGTGGAGAATTGAAGCGCTTACGTGGTTTCATCGGCCGGGAAGTGAATCGCGTCGCGGCGCGCATCGTATCAGCCAAGATTCGGAATGTGGTCGCGACCTCCGGCACAGCCGCGGCCCTGGCCACCGTGGCGGTCAAGTTGCGCAAGAACACGGGCAATCATCAGCGCCCGGTTGTCTCCCGCGCCGAAATGACGCGCATCGCCAAGCGCCTGGCGCGCCTTCCCGTCGCAGAGCGGCGCAAGATCGAAGGGATTGGCCCGCGGCGCGCGGAAATTGTCGTGGCCGGCGCGATGGTGTATCACGAACTAATCGAGCGCTGCCATCTCAAGTCCTTCCGCTATTCGCCGCTCGGTCTGCGCGACGGCATTCTGGCGCAGATGGCGGCGGAGCATGACCGCAGCACGCGCTCCGGGCGGCAGATTGAATCGGAACGCTGGGAATCCATCACCAAAGCAGTCGAGCACTATCACCTCGACCGCAGGCACGCGCTCGATGTCCGGGGCTCCGCCATGTTTTTGTTCTCGGCGTTGCGCTCGGTGCACCGGCTGCCGCCGGAATATCGTGAATGGCTCTCCGCAGCGGCCATGTTGTACGAGGTAGGAGATTACGTGAACCGCAGTGGGCGGCACCGGCACACGCATTACATCCTTTCGAACTCCGAGATTCTCGGCTACACGCCGCAGCAGCGCCGCATCATCGCAGCCGTCGCCCGCTATCTGGGCAATTCACGCCCCACGACCGATGACGGACCGATGAAAGTTCTTGGTCCGGGCGACCGCCCACTGGTGCAGAAAGCAATCCTTCTGCTCCGGCTGGCTCGCGCCCTCAATCTGGGCCGCAGCCGCGCGGTGCAAAAGGTGCGTGTGGGAGTGCATGCCGCGGAAGTGCGGTTGACGCTGGTGCCGCGCCGGCGCATGGGCGTGGACCTGGAACTGTGGGCGATTGAGAAAGACTGCGGTTACTTCCGCGAGGTCTTCGGCCGCGAGCTCTCCACGGCCGTTTCGTAGAGCGTGCGCACCACTTTCGGCGTCAGACACCACTGCAGCGTACCGGAGGTGCGGCGCGTCTCCACCTTGGCTACAGCGCCCTTCTTGAGGTCGAGGGATGCCTCGCAGCCGGAATCGCTGACGATCATTCCCAGGAACTGGCTCAGGTTGGGATTGTGCCCGACCACCATAATCGCTTCGTGGGCCGAGTATTTCTCCAGCAGCTTGCGAAAATCCGCGAACGTAGCCTCCGGCCGCAGGCCATCGTCGATTTGCAGTTTTCCCTCGTATCCTAGCTCATTGCCCACCAGCGAAGCCGTTTGCGTGGCGCGCTTGAGCGGGCTCGACACGATGGCGTCCACCTGGACTTCGAGCGCGGCCAGCGCGCGACCGACATAGCCGCACTGTTCGATACCGTCCTTGTCGAGAGCGCGCTTGTCGTCTTTTTTCGGATTCATCATTTGCTGGCCAGCGCTGGCATGGCGCAGGAAGTAGAGAATCATCGCGGATTATCCCTCCTTCCCCAGAAGAGCTTTGTGCCTTCGTCCCGGCGCCATCGCTGGAATGACCGCAGGCTGCTTGCCTTCGGCCACGTTGATGAGAAATTCCTGCGAATTAAAGGCGGCTGCGCCCACGGGCGGTTTGCGATTGCGTTTACCGTGCAGCGGCTGCCAAGCGCGGATATACGTCTCATCGCGCAGCAGAATGCGGGCTTTGCGATTGTCGGCGAGATAGGCATCCAGCATTTCGTGGCGCACGCGCTGGCGCAAAAGCTCGTCACGCAGCGGGACGAGCACCTCCACACGTTCGTAGAAATTGCGCGGCATCCAGTCGGCGCTGCCGATGTAGATCTCTTCCTCACCGGCATTAGCGAAGTAGTAAATGCGGCTGTGTTCGAGGAATCGCCCCACGATGCTGCGCACGCGAATATGATCACTGAGCCCGCGCACTCCCGGGCGAAGGGCACAGATGCCGCGCACGATCAAGTCAATCTCGACTCCGGCCTGCGAAGCGCGATACAGGGCCTGCACAATCGTCTTGTCCAGCAGGGCGTTCATCTTGGCGATGATGCGGGCTTCGCGTCCCTGGCGAGCATGCTCGGCCTCGCGGTCAATCAGAGCGATACATTTCTCCGCCAAATCGAGCGGCGCGACCAGCAGCGGCTCGTAGCTGGGGTTTTCTGCATACGCGGTCAGAAAGCTGAAGACATCGTGCACCGCCCGGGTGGTTTCTGGATTCGCTGTCAACAGACTGAGATCGGTATAGATGCGGGCCGTAGTGGCGTTGTAGTTGCCGGTTCCGATGTGCGCGTAGCTGCGCGTCATGCCGTCGGGATCGCGCCGCACCAGCAGGGAGAGCTTGCAGTGCGTCTTGAGACCAACGAGGCCGTGGAAGACCTGCACGCCGGCGTCTTCCAGGTCGCGCGCCCAGCGGATGTTGGACGCTTCGTCGAAACGCGCCTTCAGTTCGACAACCGCAGTCACTTCTTTTTTCGAGGCGGCATCGATCAACGAGGGCACGATGAGCGATTGCTCGTTGGTGCGATACAAGGTCTGCTTGATCGAGAGAACGCGATCGTCTTCCGCTGCCGACTCGATGAAAGAAACGACCGCATCGTAGGAATCGAAGGGATGGTGCAGCAGGATGTCGTGCCGGCGCAGCTCTTCGAACAAGTCTTTGGACTTCGCAGTCAGGCGCAGCTCCCGGGGCGTGAACGTCCGGTACTTAAGATCGGGGCGCTGCACCTGCTCGTAGATATTGAACAAGCGCGACAGGTTCACCGGACCGTTGACGGGGAAAACCTGCCAGTGATCGATCTCAAACACCGTGCGCAGCCGGTCGATGATTTCCGGATCGGCGTCGGCTTCGATTTCCATGCGCACGGCGTCGCCTTTGCGCCGGTTATGCAATTCGGCGCGCACCGATTCCAGCAGGCTGCGCGCTTCTTCCTCCGCCAGATAGAGATTGCTGTTGCGGGTCACGCGGAAAGGGGCCGAAGACACTATGTCGTAGCCGCGATACATGCGCACGGCGTGATGGGCTACCAGATCGGCCAGGAAAATAAAATCCGTGCCGCTCTCGGAGGGCAGGCGGACAAGCCGGGGCAGCGCACGCGGCACTGCCACCACACCGGTGTAGGTCAGCGAGGAACGCCGGCGCCGGCGTAGGAGAAAGGCCAAGCAGAGGGCCTTGTTGATCACGCGCGGAAAAGGATGGGTAGGATCGACTGTGACCGGCGTCAGCAGCGGGTCGAGTTCGCGCTCGCAGTATTCATCGACAAAACGCTGCGCTCCGGCATCCAACTCGTGCAGCCCGAGCACGCGAATTCCGTTCTCCGCCAGCGCGGGACGAAGGCGCGCGTTCCAGCAATCGTACTGATCGTCGACAAACTCGTGGGTCAGCTTGGCCAGCCGCTCGCGCTTCTCCATCAGCGTGAGGCCGTCGGGGCCGGCCTCGTTGTAGCCGTCCTCGATCTGCTGCACCATCGAGGCCACGCGGATTTCGAAGAACTCATCGAGGTTGCTGGCGGAAATCGCCAGGAACTTCACCCGCTCCAGCAGCGGATTGCCCTCGTCGTCGGCCTCCTCCAGCACACGCCGGTTGAACGCGAGCCAGGAGATGTCGCGATTGAGATAATACTGTGGGTTTTCCAGCGAAATACGAGCCATGATCGACGCGCGCTTACGGCCTTAATGAAGGCGATTCTTCTTGCCGACGGGAATTCGCTTGGGACAACGATGCTTCCGCAACCAGCCGCTGCGGCTTTCAGTATAGAACATCTCGCGCGGCGCAGGGGCGCGCCCGACTCATGGGAGGTACGGCGGCGCTAGCCTCCCTGCGAACTTGCTCGCACCAAGAAAACCGGCGTACTTAGCAGCTTGTCTCTGGCTGCTGCGCACGCCGGTTCTAGACTCGAGGTCGACAGCCTAGGCGTCTGCCTAGGGCAGGTAATAACGGAGGGAGGAGAACACCATCCCATCGACGCCGTGGGGTTCGCCTCCGATTCCCGACCAGGTCTGGCGGTCGAGGTAAGAGAACTGCAGTCCCCACTGGAAGCGGCCTCTTGGGCCCGAGTAGATTCGGTGCCAGAAGCCCGCGGTCCCTTCGATCAGGACGCGCGTGTCGGCGGTACAGTTGGTCAGGCTCCCGGGGGTAAATCCTGCAACCGTGGTTCCCGGTAATGCCTCTGTGAAGCAGCCGGTGTTGGCGAACTCAGGCGCACCATAGCCGACGAAAGGGTTCTTGAGATTAGGATCAAAATCCGCGGCCCGGCTGTCATATTCCGCTCCCGCGTTCAAGTAGATGTCCAACTTGGGACCGTGCCATTCGAGAGTGGTCAGGCCCTGCAGGTTCTTCATCAGATAAAGGCTTCCGTTGGCGCGTATCGCGGCATCCGCAAGACCGCCCGAGCCGTAACGGCCGATTCCGCTGCCGCCTATGCCATGCAGACCGAAATCGAGATGCTTGTTCATGA
>OCOJ01034429.1_pt6 | contig 23888 bp, 21 predicted proteins | sample 1539251 | NCBI WGS metagenome assembly OCOJ01 (sample SAMN01911457, study PRJEB22624) | soil metagenome | biome: Soil | place: Malaysia | collected 2012-04-30 | depth RA_metagenome m | reverse complement strand
GCGGAAAAATGTGGGGCGGCCGCTTCGATGAGCCGCCCGACCGCGAGTTCTACACTTTCCAACGCTCGCTTGGTTTCGACGCGCTCCTGCTGCCTCAAGAGATTGCTGCCAGCCGCGCGTGGGCAGCCGCCCTCGCCGCCGCGGGAATCCTGACTACGGCCGAGGCGGAAACCATCCACGCGGCATTGGACGAAATCGGCCGCGCCGCGCGCGAGAATGCCTCCGCCGTCGCCAATTCCGATGCCGAAGACGTGCACAGCTACGTCGAATCGGCGCTTATCGCCCGCGTGGGCGAGCTTGGAGCGAAGCTGCACACCGGCCGCAGCCGCAACGAACAGGTGGCCACGGACCTGCGCCTCTATCTTCGCGACGCCGCGCGCGACGCGCGTCACGCGCTGGCCGGGCTGCTCCGCGCTCTGGTGGATTTGGCGCGGCGCCATGAACGCGCCGTCATGCCCGGCATGACGCACATGCAGCCCGCCCAGCCCATTCTCGTTCCCCACTTCCTGCTGGCCCACGCGGAGGCGTTCTTCCGCGATGCCGAGCGCATCGCGGACGCGGCTCGCCAGGCCGATGCCTGCGTGCTGGGCTCGGGCGCCCTCGCGGGCACCGCATTTCCCATTGACCGCGCGTCCATCGCCCAGGAACTGGGCTTCACCCGCATCACGGCGAACAGCCTCGACGCCGTCGCCGACCGCGACTTCGCCGCCGGGTATCTGTTTGCCCTCGCGCTCATTGCCGCTCATCTCTCGCGGCTCGCGGAGGACTTCATCCTGTTCGCCTCCGCGGCATTCGGCTGGATCGAGCTGCCCGACGCGTATTCGACTGGCAGCAGCCTGATGCCGCAAAAGAAAAACCCGGACGCCTGGGAACTGATCCGCGGGAAGACGGGGCGCGTGTACTCGGCGCTTTTCGGCCTGCTCACGGCCCTGAAGGGATTGCCGTCCAGCTACAACCGCGACCTCCAGGAAGACAAAGAGCCGCTGTTCGCCGCTCACCAGGAGACCCTCGCCATGCTGCGCATCGCTGCAGGCGCGGTTGCCGCTACTCGCGTGCGCGAAGACCGCATGCGCGCCGCGGTCGGCCCGGATCTGCTCGCTACCGAGGCCGCGGATTATCTGGTGCGCAAAGGCGTTCCCTTCCGACGCGCGCACGAAATCGCGGGCCAGGTGATCCGCGAAGCGGAGCGCGCCGGCACTCCCTGGACCGAATTGCCTCTCGAAACCATGCGGCGCTTTTCGCCGCTGTTTACCGGTGATTTGCATGCGTCGCTCACAGTGGAAGCCGCGCTGGCCCGCCGCGACGTGCCTGGCGGAACAGCTCCTGCCCGCGTCCATCAGGCACTCGCCGATACGGAAGCGCGCGTGGCTCGGCTGGAGGCTGCGGCATGACGATTCGCGGCGCGCGCCCGCGCCTGCCTCGACACATGGACGGCTCACTTCCACTTCCTCGCGGCTTCCGGTTCGGCGGCGCCTCCTGCGGGCTCAAACGCAGCGGCGCGCCGGACCTCGCAATGATCGTCGCCAATGCGCCTGTGTCGGCTGCTGCCGCGTTCACCTCCAACCGCGTGCAGGCCGCGCCGGTCCTGGTCTCGGCCGAACACATCCATCGCAGCCGCGGACACATGCGCGCCATCATCGTGAATTCCGGCAACGCGAACTGCTGCACCGGGAAAGCCGGGCTGGCTGCCGCGCGGCAGATGGCCCAGGCCGTCGCGGCGCATCTCCGCTGCCGCCGCGAAGAGGTGTTCGTTTGCTCCACCGGTGTCATCGGTGTTCCGCTTCCGGTGGAGAAGATCGTCGCCGCGGTTCCGGGGCTCGTGTACGCGCTCGGCTCCGGCCAGGAAGCGTTTGCGGGTCTCTCGCGTGGCATTCTGACCACGGACACGCGGCCGAAGACCGCGGCAGTGTCTGTGCGCATCGGCGGCCGCACGGCGCGCATTGCCGGGTGCACAAAGGGCGCGGGAATGATCGCGCCGCAATTCCATAAGCCCCACGCCACCATGCTCGCCTTTCTCCTCACCGATGCCGCGATTTCTCCGGCCCTGCTGCGGCGCGCGCTGGCCGCCGTCGTCGGGCCCACGTTCAATTCCATCACCGTGGACGGCGACACTTCCACGAACGACACCGTCGCGCTGTTCGCCTCCGGCGCCTCCGGAGCGCGCATCACGAACGCCCGCAGCGCCGAGTTCCGCCAGTTCGTCCGCGCCCTCGAACGCATCTGCCGCTCGCTCGCGCTGCAAATCGTGGCCGACGGAGAAGGCGCGCGCCACGTGATCGAAATCGAGGTGCGCGGCGCGCCCGACGATCGCGGCGCCACGGCCGTGGCGCGGACCATTGCGCACTCGCCGCTCGTCAAGACCGCACTCGCCGGCGCCGATCCCAACTGGGGCCGCATCCTCGCCGCCGCGGGGCGTTCCGGAGTGGTGTTCCGTCCGGAGCGGACGGCCATCACGCTTGCCGGAGTTCCCGTCTTCCGCCGCGGTCGTCCGCTTCCGTTCGATGAAAAAGCGGCCCACGAAGGAATGGGCCGGCACGAATACGCCATGCGCGTGGATCTGGGCGCGGGACGCGGGCGCGCCCGCGTGTGGACCTGCGAACTCTCGGAAGGTTACGTGCGCATCAACGCGGATTATCGGACCTGACGCTCGCTACTCCCACCTCCAATTCTTGAACTGCTCCCGCAGGCGCGACTTCATGAATTTTCCCACCGACGTGCGCGGGATGGCCTCGACAAACACGATCGCGTCCGGGAGCTGCCACTTCGCGAATTTTTCCGCCAGCAGCTCGCGCAGCTCGCGGCGCAAATCCTCCTCGCTCGCCGCCGTTCCATTCTGTTTCACCACCACGGCCAGCGGACGCTCCTGCCATTTCGGGTGCGGCAGGCCGATCACCGCGGCCTCCTTCACCGCCGGGTGGCCCATCAGCGCGTTTTCGAGCGCCACGGAGCTGATCCATTCGCCGCCGGACTTGATGACGTCCTTGGTGCGGTCGGCGATGCGCACGTAGCCTTCGGGATCGATGGTGGCCACGTCGCCGGTGCGGAACCAGCCGTCTTCGGTCCAGCGGGCAGCCTCTTCCCGCAGGTTGTAGTAGCTCTCGGCCACAAACGGCCCGCGAACCTGGAGTTCCCCCGATGTTTTTCCGTCCCACGGCGCTTCGCCCTGCGGCGTCACGACGCGCGTTTCCACGAGCGGAAATGGAATTCCCGCCAGCGACCGCACGCGCAATCTCTCCGGCTCCGGTAACTCGCCGAGCGTGCTCTTCACGTACGCGGTGGTCCCCGCCGGAGTCATTTCCGTCATGCCCCACGAGCAGCGCAGCTCGATTCCCAGCCGGTCGCACCGCTCGAGCAGCGCTTCCGGCGTGGGCGCTCCTCCGGAAGTGGCGCGGAAGGCGGCAGGGATTTTCCATCGTCCGGGATGCGTTTCGAGTTGCTCAGCGATGCCCATCCAGATGGTCGGCACCGCGGCCGCGTAGGTGGCGCGCTCGCTGTCAATCAATTCGAGCAGGCTCACAGGATCGAGATGTGGTCCCGGTAAAACCATCTTCGTTCCCAGCATCGCGGCGGCCTGCGGCAGCCCCCAGCAATTCGCGTGGAACATGGGCACGATGATCAGCGTTATGTCCGACTGGCGGAGGCCGAAGCCTTCGGCCAGCGAAACGGCCAGGGAATGTAGCACGAGCGCGCGATGCGAATACACCACTCCCTTTGGCTGGCCGGTTGTGCCGCTGGTGTAGCACATGGCCGCGGCTTCGTTTTCGTCCACGTCCGGGTAGCGGAAATCGTCTGAAGGGCCGGCGAGCAGGTCTTCGTAATTGTTCCAGCCCGGGCGGAGAGGCTGTCCCGAGGTGGGCACCACCCAGACGCGCTCTATGGGACATTGCGGCCGGAATTTTTCGTACTGGGGCACCAGCACGTCGTCAATGATCAGAAAGCGGTCGCCGGCATGCTTCGCAATGAGCGTCAGTTCCTCTCCCGAGAGCCGCAGGTTGAGCGTGTGGACGATGCCTCCGGCAGCAGGAATGCCGAAATAAGCTTCGACGTGTTCCCGGTGATTCCAGCAGAGCGTGGCCACGCGGTCGCCGCGCTTGAGGCCCGCGCGAAGCAGTCCCGCGGCCAGCGCCCGCGCGCGGCGATACACGTCGCCGTAAGTCGAGCGGTGGAGCGACCGGTCCGGCCGTCGCGAGACAATCTCCACCTTCGGAAAGTATTTCCCCGCGCGCTCCAGGATGGTGAAGAGCGTCAGAGGAAACGGCATCATGGTTCCAAGCATAGGATCCAAGCACTTAAAGCAAACGTGCGGCGTAATCCTATCACTAGCCGGGAAAAGCTCCCGCAGCGGTGGCTGGTGACTGGTAAAGAAGGAGGCCGGCAAGATGTCGGCGGTACGAAATGGACGACGAAGAGCGCGGCGGGGGAGTATTTCGGCGGAGTCTGCAACCCGTTGGAATGGTGGGGGTTGGAAATTGGGGTACCCCCCTCCCCGGGAATGCGTAATCGTTTGGGAATAAAGCGGTTGCATGAAATTGAGTGTGTAAGTTGCTGAAAATAAGCATGCAGTGGCGAGGGACCCGCTCCTTTCGCTCCCTCCTGCGCGAAGGCCCCAACAAGGGAGTCGGGACGCAAACAGCGCGCTTCGGCGGGCAGGCTGGTGACTGGTGCGCGGGGAGTCGGGGGAAACGGGGAAAGCCATACACTTGCTTTTAGGATCCGGATGACGAGCCCATACGATTGCTTTTGAGAACTGAGTTCCTCACCCCCACCCCTGTTTTTGTATGTGCAGAAAATGCGGGAGATAGGTGCGAGCAGAATGCATCTGTTGAAACTGCGGGACTTTAAGCGGGAGTGGAATGAACAGATAGGAACCGGTTTCGTAAGTGCTGAAACTGCGGGATTTATTTTTTCCCGCCTTGTATCTGCACATTCTGCGGAAGTTAGCGCGAGATTGTCTCTGGTTGTACCGGTTATGAATGACGCGCAGCATCGAATTGCATCCGCGGGGCATGTTAACATAGTCGTTACGTAGAGTCAAGTAAAATATGGGGAGAACGCAAATCTCAAGATGAGACGGGCATTTAAGGCAGTGGCCCGCCAACGAGACCGGCGGGCAGGCAGGGTCAACATCCTAGTCGGATGTTGAGGGGGAAGATTTGAAACCGAATCACAGACAGGTCGCAACTTGAGACGGCCTGGCCAGTGACTGAGTTCTGAAATGGGAATGCCGTCGCAAGATGAGACGAGGAATGGCCTCCCGACCATGATCGTCGGGACGCAGACAGCGCGCTTCGACTCGTTCCGCTCGCAACCTCCTACGCCGAGGCCCCGGCAAGGGAGTCAGAACGCAAAAGTCGCGCTTCGAGGTCGGATGCTGGCGAGTGGTGAGGGAAAAGCCGGGACGGCCAGTCATTGCGCTTCGAGGGCCTATTCCCAAATTTCGATGATTTGGTCACCGGCGACCAGGGCAGCTTCGATGCGCGGCCAGAGACGTTCGAACACCGCGAGCAGGTGTGATGTGCGGCAGTTTTCCAGCCGTACCCAGACGAGCCGCGCGCCGGTTTCGATGCTGGCCGCCAGATGAACGAAGTCTTCGTCCTTGGTGATGAGGATCTGTTCCGATTGGCCGGCGCGGCGCCAGATTTCCAGGTCGGTAGGCTGAGTCAAACCTGCCTCAGACACATGCTGGCATTCCGCGCCGCGGGAGGCGAGAAAGCGGCACAGAGCAACGGGGAGCTGATTGTCAACCAGGAAGCGCACTACGCTTTAAGCACGGAGTGGTCCGCCTGGTGGGCGGCGAATTCCAGTGCGGCCAGGATGTCCTCTTTTTCGAGGTAGGGGTAGTCGCGAAGGATCTCCTCAAAGGACGCACCCGCGGCCAGAAGCTGGAGGACGTCGGAGACGCGGATGCGCAGGCCGCGAATGCATGGGCGTCCGCCGCACTTGCCTTCTTCGATGGTGATGCGCTTGAGGCGCTCGGGGTTCATTGAAGTTCAGTCTACGCTGTGATGGTGGAGAAGGCAATGAAGCGAGTGGCCAAGGGCCCGCCTGCGCCAAGGGTCGCCACGACGACCAGGCCCCGAGAAGGAAGCCGGGAGGCGCACGGCGCCCTTCGGCGGGCAGAGGGTAGTGGGACGAGAGCCGGCAAGATGCCGACGCTACAAAAGTGGGCCCACAGTCCGTAAGGCTGCGGGCGCAAGGAAGAGTGTCTAAGGATGGGCCATGCGCGTGCTGATGATTGGAGCAGGAATCATTGGCTCGATCTATGGCTGGGCGCTTGCCGAAAGCGGACATCGCGTGGTGCACCTGGTGCGCTCCGGCAGTGCTGCTGCGTTGCGCGACGGTCTGCCGCTCGACGTATTTGACCGGCGCAAAGGGCGCAAACGGAATTTCCGCGGGCGGTACAAACTCGATGCGGTAGAAACGCTGTCGCCAACGGACAGCTTCGAACTGGTCATCGTGCCGGTGAAGCATTATGCGTTGGCACAAACACTCAGAGAAATCGTTCCTCGAGCGTGCGCTGCTCCGTTTCTACTTCAGACCCAGCATTGGCGCGGGACAGAGGAGATTGACCCTATTCTGCCGCGTAGGCGCTATATCTATGGAGACGCCAAGGCGGGTGGCACGTTTTCCGAAGCCACGCTCGTTGCGGCTCTTTCGGCAATCGACATGGGTGTGCCGGAAGGGCAGCCTTCGGAACTCGCAAAGAAGGCCGCTGCCCTATTCGCCTCAGCCAATATCAAAACCAGGGTCCATGCGGACATGCTGCACTACCTGTGGGTCCAATATGCGATTACCGGCGGTTTGTGGGCGGCACTGGTTCATGCCGGAAGTTTCGATGCGCTGTTGAATGATGGCGACGCGATGTCGGCGGCGCTGAGGGCCGGATGCGAGTGCCTGGAGGTGGTAAGGCAGCGGGGAGTTGACCTCTCCCGGTATCCGGAAGCAGCGCCAATTCTGACAAATTCCGCATTGCGCAGACGAGTCTCTATCTGGATGGCGCGCTGGATGTTCCGCCATGACGAGTACACCAAGCCATGCTCTGGGCATGCCTTCGGTGATCCGGTCGAGGTCAAGACGTTTTATGACGACCTGATCGCTATAGGACATGAGCTTGGTGTTTCAATGCCGCTGATGGAGAGCTATGGTGAGGCCATCAGGGGGTTTGCGAGCGCAGCACGCCAGAACGGGAAGACGGGATGAGGTAGGAGAGCGGAGATTGCTCAAGAAATTGGATATCGCGCGGGTTTCTTGACACCCCATAGGGCATTTGTTAGCCTCGCCGCAGAAATCCAAGCGAGTGCACTTTTCCGCAGGGATTTTGCGCCTTAGCGGGATCAACGGAGGCTAGATGGAGCGGCTCGAAGCTCTTTATGAGCTGGCGACCACGTATCACTCCTGTCGTGATACGGATAGCCTCCTGAAGGCGTTTGCCCGGGATTTGCGTGCGCGTCTGGGTCCTCAGGCAGTTCTCTTGTGGCTAAAAGACGGGGCGGAGGGAGGCCTGCACTGCCGCGAGAAGCTGTTTGCAGCCGGGGAGCGGATCGAGCCGAGGCCGGAGGGCGAGGCCGACGGCCTGTTGACGGAAGTGATGGGCACGCGAGGGGCGCGGCGGCTGGGCGCCGCGGAAAAAAAGGCGCGGCTGCTCTCCCACCTGGAGCCATCGCATCGCGACCGCGTGCAGTCGGCACTCTACGTTTCCATACCGGGCATGTCCGGGCCGGCGGGAGTGGCCGAACTGCTGAACAAGGCGGGCGGCGAATTCACTCCTGAAGACGGCGCGTACCTGGAAGAGGCGGCGCGAATGACAGGGCGCGCGCTCGACTCCATCCGCGCGGCGGAGACCGAGCGGCACGCGCAGTTCGAGACGCTGGAACGGCTGACAGCGCTTTACGACATCGCGCGCATTTTCAATTCCACGCTCGAGCTGGAAGATCTCTGCCCCATTGTGACCAGCAAAATCCGCGACATCCTGGGAGCGCAGGCCTGCAACCTGTGGCTGGTGTCGGACGACGGCGAGTCCCTCCGGTTTGCGCACCAGGACGGCGAGGATCCAACGACTACAGAGGATTCCGAGGCGTCCATGGGCGAAGGGCTCGTGGGCGTGGTGGCGCGCGATGGGAAGGGACGCCTGGCCGCGGACGCTTCCACGGAAGCCTTGCTGGACCCGCGGCGCAACGTGGTAGAGGGATACACGATTACGTCGGCGATGGCCGCGCCGCTCTTGAAGGACGAGCGCGTGCTCGGCGTGGTAGAAGTGCTGAACAAGCTCGATGAGACGCAGTTCGACGACGACGACCTTTTTTTCCTGAACAGCGTGAGCGAGCAGGCCGGGCTGGCGGTGCACAACGCGAAACTGCTGGAGGCGGAACGCAAAGTCCACGAACTGGGCGCGCTGCTGACGCTGAGCAAGGAAATCACCTCGACGCTGGACCTGGACCACATCCTTACCACGCTGGTGCACCAGGCCGCGGAAGTGCTGCCGTTCGAGCGGTGCACCATCGGGCTATATGACGGCGCGAAGTTCTACCTGGCAGCGGTGTCCGGCGAGGCGGAAGTGCCGAGCACGCCAGAGATGAAGCGCCTGCGGGAAATCCTGGAATGGGTGGGCGAGGATTACGAGGCGGTGTCCGCCGACCAGCACGACGAGGAGTGGACGACGGCGCCGGAGAAGCCCGACCCGCGGCTGGTTCCCTACCTGACCGAGCGGGGGATGAAAGGGTTCTATGCGAGGTCGCTGCGCGACGACCAGGGCACGCTGGGAGTGATCGCGCTGGAAAGCGGCGAAGCGGGTTTTCTGTCGGAGAGCCAGCTTGAGACGCTGGAAATCCTGGCCAGCCAGGTAACCGTGGCGATCCGCAACGCGCGGCTGTATCAAAACGTGCCACTGATCCGCGTGTGGCAGCCGGTGGTGGAGACGCGGCAGAAGCTGCGCGCGGTGTCCGCAGGACGGCGGCTGGAGCTGCTGACGCGCGCGGTGCTGGTGGCGGTGCTGCTGGTGGCGGTGCCGTGGCCGCTGCGCGTAGAGGGCACGGCCCGCGTGGTACCGGCGCAGAGGCGCGTGGTGACGGCGGAATCGCAAGGCATCGTGAAGCAGGTGTTCGTGCACGAAGGGGATTCCGTGGCGGCGGGGGCGCCGCTGGCGCAAGTGGATGACGGCGAGATTCGCGTCCGGCTGGAAACGGCGCAGGCGCAGCTTGCGCTGGCGCGGCACGATCTGGCCGAAGCGCAGGACCACCGGGACCTGACCGCGGCGGGGCGCGCGCGCCTGCGGATGGACATGGCCCAGGCGGAGGTGAACCTCGAGAGCGACCGGCTGGCGCGGGCGCGGCTGACTGCGCCGATTGCGGGGATCGTGGTGACTCCGAAAGTGGAGGAAAAGGCAGGACGGCTAATCGCGCGCGGCGAAGCCTTCTGCGAACTGGTGGACCCGAATCAGATGGCCGCCGATATCATGTTCCCGGAGACGGACACGTCGCTCGTGCGCCTGGGTGCTCCCGTATCGCTGAAGGTGAACGCGTTGCCCACCACCACCTTTTACGGCACCGTGGAGCGGCTGGGGGCGCAGACGATTGCCTCGGAGGGGGATCAGTATTTCGAGGCGCGAGCGATTTTCCAGAAGACGGGCGGCAGGCTGAAAGACGATATGGTGGGCCGCGCGAAGGTGGACTCGAGCGGCGGCTGGGGCAACAGCCGCTGGTATCCAGTGGGGTACGTCTTGCTGCGGCCCCCGACCCGGTGGCTGTGGCGGAAGGTGTGGACCTGGCTGCCATGAACGCTGGAGCGGGAGGGCGGACGGTGGGCGGGAAACGAACGGAGAAACGAGCATGAGATCCTGGGGAATCTGGCCGGCTGCGCTTCTCGCGGCATCGCTGGCCGCGGGATGCAGCAGCGAACCCGGAGCGGAGAAGACGGCGGCCGCCGCGCCGGCACGGCCCGCGCCTTCCCCGGTTACACCGCCGAGCCCCGCATCCAACGTGCGGGAAATTCCGGCGGTGCTCTCGGTGGAACACGAAGTGGACGTACTCGCCGAGCACGACGGCGAAGTAATGGAGCTGGCCGCGGACGAAGGCTCCAAGGTGGAAGCGGGGGGCGTGCTGGCCCGGCTGGACGACCGGCAGGTGGAGGCGCAACTGGAGCAGGCACGCGCGGACCTGAAAATCTCCGAGTACAACGTGAAATACAATGAGGCGGAGCTGCACGCCAATCAAGCGAAGCTGGAACGCGCTCAGCTCATGTACAAGGAAGGATNTGGGCAGCAAGGCGGACCTGGACACAGCGGAATTCCAGGCCAAAGGCTCGAGCTACGACTTGGAGAGCTGGAAAGCCAACGTGGAGAAGCGCCGGGCGGCGGTGAGGGCGCTGGAGCTGGATTTGCAGAAGACGCGCATCCGCGCCCCGTTTGGCGGCGTGGTATCCCGGCGCTACGTGCGCCAGGGGGACGTGCTGGCGAAGGGCGCGCGGTGCTTCCGGCTGAGCCAGTTGAGTCCGCTGCTGGTGGAATTCCAGGTTCCGGAGACGGACGCGCACAAGCCCGCCGTGGACCAGCCCGTGCGGGGCACGCTGCTGAGCGACCCGAACCGGTCGTTTGACGCGCGGATTACGCGAGTCAGCCCGGTAGTGGACGCGGCCAGCGGGAGCTACGACGTGACCGCAACACTGCTGGCTCCGGCGCCCGAGCTGAAGCCGGGGATGGCCGTGCGCATCGCCTGGCCGGCGGCCCCCTCACCGCGTCCCTGACCTATGCGGCTCGGTCCCACCACGCTGCAGGCCCAAGGCGCGGTGGCGCGCGCGCTGCGACGGCCGAAGCTGCGGAAAGACCTTCAGATCAGCGAGCAGGTGGTCCGCGGAGAAACCAGCTTCGTCATCAAGGTGCCCCACCTGTTCAAGTACGCCCGCTACGGCCCGCTGGAATTCAGCGTTCTAAAACACGCCGACGGAACGCGCACGCTCGAAGAAATCGCCGCGGCAATCAACGCGGAGACCGGGGAGGAAGCGCTGAGCGAGGGGGACGTTGCCGACTTCCTCGAATCCACCGATCCGGACCTGTGGGAGGAGGGAGCGGGGAAAAAGAACCTAGCCATCCTGGAGAAGATCCGGGAGGAACGCCGGGAGCGGGTGAACACGGCAAGCGTGCTGTACATCCACTTTTCGGCGTGGAATCCCGACCGCACGCTCGAGCGCATCCTGCCTTACCTGCGCTGGTTGTATACGCCCGGGTTCGTGGTTGCTTCCGTGCTGCTGTACATCACGATGGGGGTCATTCTGGCGGACAACTGGACCCGGGTGCGGACGGACACGGCAGCCTTTTACTCCTTCTCCACGAAGACCATCGGTGATCTCTGGGGGTTCTGGGTGATCCTCTTCGTGGTGATTGGCATCCACGAGTTCGGCCACGGGCTCACCTGCAAATATTTCGGAGGCGAAGTGCCGCGGATGGGCTTCATGCTCATCTACTTCGGCCCGGCCTTTTTTACCGACACCACGGACATGCACGTGTTCGACAAGACGTCGAAGCGCCTTTGGGTGATTTTCGCGGGGCTATGGATCGAGATGGTGATTTGCGCACTGGCCACGATTGCCTGGGCGCTGGCGCCGCCCGGTTCCTACTTCGGCGATGTTTGTTACAAGATACTGCTACTTAGCGGTGTCTCCGGGCTGGTGTTTAACCTGAATCCGCTGATGAAATACGACGGGTACTACGCGCTGATGCAGTTCCTGGAAATCGACAACATGCGCGAAGACTCGTTCGACTACCTGAAGCTGTGGCTGCGACGTTACGTGCTGCGGCAAGACGTGGAGCTGCCGCAGGTAGGCAAGCGCCGCCGGCGAATTTATCTGATCTATGCATCGCTGGCCGCGCTCTATGGCGGGCTGATCCTCTTGCTGGTGGCCTTATGGCTGAGAAATTTCATGGTCGGGCGCCTGGGAGAAGTCTGGGGCTACCTGGCCACGGCGCTGGTGTTGTACCTGATGACGCGGAAGCGCATCCAGCCCGCGCTAGCCGCGGCGCGCAACCGCCTGCCCGTCTGGAAGGAGAGGTTCATGGCCTGGAAAATGACCCGAGCACAGCAATTGGGGACTGCCGTTGCCGGCCTCTTAATCCTGTTTGCACCGATGACGCGGACCACGACCAGCGAATTCCAGCTCGAGCCCGCTGCCCGCGCGGATGTTCGCGCGCAGACTGCGGGATGGATCGATCAGGTGCTGGTCCACAGCGGCGAGAGCGTCATCCCCGGGCAGGTGCTGGCGGTTCTGCGAAACCCGGAATTGGACGCGCAGCTCCAGGAGCTGACCGCGCAACGATCACTGGCGGAAGATGCGTTGCACGACGCCCGGCGCCGTCGCGACCCCGACGCAGCCGACGTTGCCTACCGGGAATTCGAGCGCCTGGACGCGGCTGTGCACGAGGCGCGAACCCGCCAGGGGCGGCTCCTGCTGCAGGCTCCGCAGGCGGGAGTGATCACCACACTGGATATGGAACAGCGCGTGGGCGAGTACCTGGCCGAGGGCGGGATCTTCGCCACGCTGGCGGACCGCAGGGTGATGCGCGCGCGAATCCTGGTGCGCGACTGGGAACTCCAGGACGTCACGGACGCGGCCGCACCGGGCGAGCTGGAGGCCCAGCTCAATGTGCGCGCCTATCCTTATCGGAAGTTCAGAGGGCGGGTGAAGCAGATCCTTCCCGCCGCGGCCGCGGACGAGCCGGTGACACTGCCCCAGAGCCCGGAGCGGGCGGGATACAGGCTGAGCAATTACTTTGCGCTGGTGCTCGAGTTCGAGAATCCCGGCGGAGATCTGCGCGAAGGCATGACGGGAACAGCGAAACTTACCGGCAGGCGACGGCCTCTGGCGATGCAATGGGCGCACGGCGCATGGCGCTGGCTCCGGTCCGTCCTGTGGTAGAGGGCTGACAGGCAAGCAAGGCAGGCTTTCCGGATGAAAGGAAGAGGCCATCCCGCTGCCGGGATGGCCTCACGAACAGAATCGGCTTTGCTTACTTCCTGAGGGTCTTGGTTCCGGCCAGCTTCTTCGCCTTCTTCAGTTTCTTTGTTGCCATTCCGATTCCTCCAAGGCGGTCTTTGTCCTTAAGGGGACGCAGAGGCCGATGTAGCGGGAGCATTTTTAATGCCAATCACCTCGCGTTTCAAGACCAGGGACTGGAGCTCCTTGAAGAGAGCCTCGACGCGCCGGAATTAATGGAAGTTTCGGCATGGCATGAGCAGGGTGAGGCTGTGACTGGCGGGGCGGACTGTCAATAAAAAGGCCATCCCGCAAGGGGATGGCCTCTGATAGAGAATCCAGCCTGGTCCGTTGCTCACCACACCTTGGGGGACGGACGGGGATTCTTCACTCCCGCGAGTTTCTTGGACTTCTTTAAGATCTTCTTTCTCATCTCGAATCCTCCCGGGTGCTGGCGTTCTCGCGATGGAGTCCCGGCACCCAGACCTTTTGCTCAACGCTTAGCGCAAACCCTGCCGAACTTCAAGTGCAGGCGTCACAGAAGAGGGGTTGCGGCTCACCGATAGGCAGCGGTTCTTCGGAGAGTCGCAAGGCTGAACCTTGGGGCATCTCTCCTGTTCAGTGCAACCGTTGAAAAAGAAAGGCTGCCGCCGGGGGGAGGCGACAGCCTTTTGGGGGTTATGGGGCGGAGTGAAATTCGAAATCGCTCAGCAGTGCGTAGCGCCGTTGTTGATTATGCTTCTGAACATCTCATCGGGCCGAAAGGACGTCCACTTATACCGCGCGCGGGATTGCCCCGTTGGCAGCTGGACCCTGATGGTTTGATTACATCTTGCGTAGCGAGACGGTGGCCACAAGGCTCTTCGCTGCCGCCAGCTTCTTGCCCTTCTTGAGAACGGTTCCCGTCTTTGCCATCAAAAAACCTCCAGATTTGAAATGCCCTCTCGTTCGCCCCACTGGACTGGAGCAGGGTAAAGCATTTTTGGAGCCAAACGGACCGGCCGTTGCAGACCTCTTCCGCCTGCGAATGAAGTACTTGCGGGCCGGCGGAGCCCTACAAACGACAGAAACGACCCTCTTCAGGGGGAGAATTCTCCCTTTAGGGGGAGTTCTTCTCTGCCTAGGGTCATCCTGCGGCCCAAGACACTGGCTGGCCACCAGGATGTTCATCTAATTCCGCGCTGAGGGCCTTGCAATTCGCTCGGATACTTGGCGGAGGGGGTTGTACTGCCGAGGCCCCGTGCCCATGGAGGGGTGGCTTACTCCAAAGAAAAAGGCCATCCCTACAAGGGATGGCCCGAAAGGTTGGGCAAATTAGGAATCCTCTTTCAGCGCATATCGATATGCCGCAGGTTGGAGACGGTTGTCAGAGTCTTTGCCGCTGTCAGTTTCTTGCCCTTCTTCAAGGTCTTCTTCGCCATCTCGAATCCTCCGGACGGATCTGGCACACCCAGCGGGGTTCCACGGTAGTATTGCACTCCAACCACCAAACCGGAAGAAAGTTTCCAGAAAAGAAGAGTGAAAACAAAGGAGTTCAGGAAGGACGCTGAGGCAATCGGTGGCGAAAATCCCTGTTGTGAGCCAAGAACTGCGCTGTGTGGGGGAATAATTACCCCTACGAAGCTTTCAGAGGGAACAGCCTGAGGCGCTGGAACCCGTGCAGGCCAGCGGGCAAGGAGGGAGACTGCAAGATAGCGGCGGGCGCACACCTGGAGGGGAACGAAGAATGAGGTCGAGGCCAACAGACGGCGCAGCGGAGGGGACGGAGGAGCTACAAGTCCAAGAAAAAGGGGCCATCCCGGCTCGGGATGGCCCCGTCAGTCCACTCAATCTCAAGCCTCAGTCGCCAGTGCCAGCTCCGCCGTGCCCACTCAAAGTCTTCGTGCCAGCCAGCTTCTTGCCCTTCTTCAAAGCTTTCTTCGCCATTTCGAATCCTCCAATTGGATTTGGTTCGCCCCGATGGGCTGTGCTTCGGGAGAGCATTTCTCCGGCCAAATCGGACGGCGTTTTCCACAAATTGGAATAGAAAACAAGACACTTACGAGAGAGGTGCCCCAGCGCACCGGGCCAAACATCAGCGAAGGGGAGAAAACCGCCCCACTGGGGGAATAATTCCTCTGTTCGGACTCCCAATGCCCGCTCTAGCCCCCAGTCGGGCAGGGTACTGTGGGATTTCTCCGAATCTAGGAACTCAGCCGAAGCACAGGCGGATCAGAGGGAGAACCAGAGCCGCGGGGAGGCTGGAAACTTGGGGGAAGATGCGGGGTCGGGCGGAGCTGAGGTTACCTTGCGGACTGCCGGGAGTCGCGCTACCCGGTCAGCAAGGAAGTTGCAGCCGCGCACCGGAAGTGGCTGGCCGTTGCGGCGGGCAGCGCCCCTCGCCCCAGGCATTCGAATGCAAATAAAAAAGGCCACCCTGGCATCCAGGGTGGCCCCGCAGTTCAGGCTGGTTTCTCAGCCCGTGAAGCCGGTACGGGTCGTCTGGAACCCAACCAGAGTCTTTGCGCCGGCCAGTTTCTTGCCCTTCTTCAACGCCTTCTTCTTCATTTTGGTCCACTCCTTGCCTTGGAAATCGCCACCCTTTTAGTGGTACCAAAATAGGAGCACTTAAGAGTCCAAAGAATCCGCGCAAACAAGATGTGCGTAAGAGTGTGACGATGCAACATTTCCCAAGCGCAGGACGGCGGTCTTTGGCTTCTTTGAGTTCGCCTTAGGGGGACAAAATACCCCAAAGGGAAACAAATTTCCCCTCAGGCCGTCACCTAGTAGACCTTGTAAATCGCGCAGCGGCTTATCGCACGTTGATATTCCCCCGGCACGTCCGCGCGCCGCAGCGGCAGGGGACTTTGGGTCCGTCGGCGGGAAAGGCGTAGTCAACGGTTAGTTCCTCGCCTCGACGGATCTTCCGGCGACTGACGTAATACAGGTGATCCCCGGTCCGCTCCCATCTGAGGTTAGGTTCACAACTGTGATTCACGAGCTCAGCACCGCTCCCACCGCGAGAGCCATCGAGGGCCCAATAGAGGTTCAGGCGGACGACATAGATGCGACGATCCCCGCTGCGCCAGGCCTTCAGGAAACGCCGGCGGTGTTCCCTGCGAGAAATGCGTTCTCCGGTGTACTCGATGACTTTGCGGCCGGCAGGAATCGTCTCGCCAGAGAAAATTCCACGGCCATGAACGCGCGAATGCCCCACGGACAGGCGGAAGCAGGCAAAACGTGGGTCGATGCTCCCCGAGACTTGTTTCCTCTTCACCTTACCCTCTACAGGTGGTGCTTGCGGCACAGGTACTTCATGCGGTCTTTGTTGATGCCGAGCAGATTGGCCGCGCGAATTTTCACTCCGGAAGCCTGTGCCAGCGCGGTTTCCACCCATTTCTTCTCATAGGCTTCGAGTTCCGTCTCAAGGTCGAATCCAGAGGGCGGGAGCCGGAAGCGCCCGCGGGAATCGCGGGTGGCGGCCTGGACGATGTCGCGGGGAAGGTCGCCAAGCTCCACCTTGCCGCCATCGGCCATCAAGACGATGCGCTGCACCGCGTTTTCCAGTTCCCGGACGTTCCCCGGCCAGCGGTAATTCTGAAGCGCCTGCATGGCCTCTTCGCTGACCGTCTTGAGAGCCGTGTGGTTGGCCGCGCAATAGACGCGCACAAAGTGATTGAGCAGCAGCGGAATGTCCGCGGCGCGCTCACGCAGCGGGGGGAGGAAGACGGGAACCACGTGAATTCGGTAATAGAGGTCCTCGCGGAAGCGGCCCTCGCGCACGGCCTCCTCCAAATCCTCGTTCGTCGCCGTCAGCAGGCGGAAGTCCACCGGGACCGGCCGCTTCCCGCCCAGGTGGATCACCGCGCGCTCCTCGAGCACGCGGAGCAATTTGCTCTGGAGCGCGGGAGTGAGCGTCCCGATCTCATCGAGGAAGAGCGTGCCGCGGTGCGCCAGCTCGAAGCGGCCCTCCTTCGTCTCTGTGGCCCCGGTGAAGGCGCCCTTTTCGTAGCCAAAGAGTTCCGCCTCCATGAGGGTCTCGGGCAGGGCAGCGCAGTTGACACTGATGAAGGGGCGGGCGCGGCGCTCGCTGAGGTCGTGGATGGCGTGGGCCACAAGTTCCTTTCCGGTGCCGCTTTCTCCCCGGATGCAGACGGTGGTGTTGGTGGCCGCGACGCGCCGCACCAGGTCGAAGACAGGGCGCATGGAGTCGCTGGTGCCGATCAGGTTGCCGAGGGACTCCTTACGCTGGAACTGCTCGCGAAGGATGCGGTTTTCCCGCTCCACGCGCTGTTTCTCCACGGCGCGATCCAGAATGGTGCGGAAGACGTCCGGATCGATGGGATGAGCGAAAAAGTCGTAGGCGCCGGACTCCATGGCGCGGACCGCAGTCACCTTCCGGGGGTCGCGGCTGAGGATGATGACCATGGTGTCCAGTTCGCGGGAGCGCAGCCGCTCGACCAGCGCTTCAAACCGGCGAAAGCTCGCAGCGCCGGGCTCCAGGTTGTAGAGGATCAGGTCAGGGCGGGCCTCATCGAGCAAGGGCCATTCCGACTCCTCCTCGGTGCACTGGAACACCTCGTAATCGGGCAGGAGCCCGCTCACGACGGGCTGGAGGCCGGAAACGTCGTTGGTCATGATGACCACATGGGAACGGCTTTGGCTGGCGGACATGTGTGGTTCGAAGCGCTTTCTCCGCGATACGCGCGGCTCTCAGGGCCGTAGACTGGCGCGATTCTAGAAAGCGGCCCTGCCGATGTCAAATGCGACAGCACGGCCTGAGGTGAAAAATTACCCCGGAGGGCAGCCAGCGCCCCGCGCCATTCTCGCCGCTCCGTTAGGCGCCGGGCGGGCTCACCGGCGTGAGAGGCTATTTCTTTTTCTCGAAATCGAGCGAGGCGGAATTGATGCAGAAGCGCTGGCCGGTGGGTTTGGGACCGTCATCGAAGACGTGGCCCAAGTGGGCGTCGCAGCGGCTGCATTTCACTTCCACGCGGCGCATCCCGAAGCTCGTGTCGCTCTCCGTGGCCACGCCCTCCGCTTCAATGGGCGCATAAAAGCTGGGCCAGCCCGTGCCGGAGTCGAACTTGGTGTCCGAACTGAACAGGGGAGCACCGCAGCAAACGCAGCGGTAGACGCCCTTCTCGTGGTGGTTCCAGTACTTTCCGGTGAATGCGGGCTCGGTGGCGGAGCATCGCGTGACGGCATACTGGGCGGGGTCGAGCTGGTCCTTCCATTCTTTTTCCGTCTTTGCAATCTTTTCGGTCATAGGGACGCTCCTGCTTTGTTTTCGCGCATTCTATCAGATGCATATTCCGGGTCCGAGTTGCGGCGGCGACTGAGGGTCAAGGGCGCGCACGAGCGAGTTCGGCGCGCGCGGCCGGATCACCGCGGAGCGCCTCGCCGGGATGCGCGCTGCGCTGGAATCCTGCCGGGCTTTTCACCACGGTCCCGTTCACCAGCACCCATTCGATGCCCTCAGCGGGCGTTTCCGGATGTTCCACTGAGGCGCGGTCAGCGACAGTGGCGGGATCGAAAATGACGATGTCCGCGTCCGCGCCGGGGCTGAGCCGCCCTTTGCGCCGGAATTGCGCCGAGCTTTGCTCCAGGCGGCGCGCGGGGAGGATGGTCATTTTGGCGAGGGCGTCCATGAGTGTCAGCGCTTTTTTTTCGCGCACGTAGACGGCCAGCGTTCGCGTGAACGTCCCGGAAGCACGCGGGTGATTGTTGTGGCCGGCGTCGAGGATGCCGTCGCTGGCAATCATTATCCAGGGGCTGCGGATCGCATTGGTTACATCCTCTTCCGGAATCGCGAAGGCCGCAGCGACACGGTGCTGGTGGCGGTAACGCGCAAAGCTTTCAGCGGTCAGGCGTTCCGTGCTGCCGGCGATCTGCAGGTTGCTGTAAGTGATACGGAAGCGCTGCTGCCATCCGGGCGCAAAGCGCTCCGAGTCCAGATAGGTGGCCCAGTAGGTATAGGGATACGCGTCCGCGGTGATGTCGAGGCCGGAGGCGCGCGCGGCGTCCAGCATGGCCAGCGATTGGGGCATGGAAAACGTTCCGCCGGTGGAGGTGATGTGCTCGATCTCGGCCGAGGCGCCGGTTTCCCGGCAGGCGTCGATGATCTCTTGCAGCGCGACGAGATTGGTGCCGGGGCCTTCCATGGTGGAATAGCGGGCATGGAAAAAGACCGGGACGCGGTAGCGCCGCGCCAGGCGCATCAGAGGCAGGATTTCCTCCCGGCGGATGCCGGGCACGTATTCCAGCGAAAAGGCGACGGCGAGCGCGCCTTCGCGGAGAGCGCGTTCGCCGCGGGCGGCGAGCTGCTCGATTTGCTGCGGAGTGGCCGGAGCGGTGAGCGGGATTTGCAGTTCGTTGCGGGCCACGGAAAAGAAGAAGGATGCGCCGTAGTTCACCGGGGGGCGATGCGCGACGTAGTAGCCGTACCAAGCAGGCGGGTCGGTGGTGCCGCCGTGGAGGGCGAGGTTCGTAGTGACGCCGTCGGCAATCTTGTTCCACACGCCGGCGGGGTTGGGGTCGTAGGAAACCATATCAATGAAGCCCGGAGCCACGACGCGGCCGGCCGCGTCTATTTCCTTGCGGCCGCGGATGGCCTCCCGCGTTACGACCGCGATGCGGCCGCCGCGCACGGCTACATTTGTGCCGGGCTGATCGAGCCGCGTTTCCGGGTCCATCACCCGCCCGTTGTTGATTACAAGATCGTAGGCTTCGGTGTCGAGCGCCGTTTGGCCGGGCGCTTGTGGAGGAGGTGCCTCCGGCAGGCCGAGCCCAGCCCATGGATGGCCCCCGATCGTGGCGATACTCAGGAACAGGAACGCGAATGCCGGCAGGATCAAGGCGGCGCGGACGTGGCGCGAGCGAGGCACCGCCAGTGATCGTAAATCGCCCCGAACCCGTGGGGAACTAGAATTCTTACGGTGTAGCGGCCGTCAGGCTGTCTGCTCGGGCAAAGTCTTGGTCGGCGAGAGGCCGGGTACTCTCGAGCTGGGCGTAGATCATACCGCGCTGCTCGTAGAGTTCGGCGCGATCGGGAAATCGAGCAATCAGATCGCTGTAGGCGGCCACGGCGTCGTACCAGAGGCGATTCCTTGTGAACACGTGCGCGCGACCGAGGGCCAGCGCGTAGGAATCTCCTGGAGGAATTTGCGCGAGGACCTTTTCCAGTTCCTCCCGCTGGCTAGAGGAGACCACGAGAAATCCTGCTGGGGCCGACTGAACCGAGCCCAGCACCCCGAGAGCTACTTGCACGATCCAAAAGTAAGTCTTGCCGGGGACAAGGGCCGGAGCATCCTTCGGGTAGCGGAGTTGAGTCCCCGCCACTTCCGTCCTATAGAATTCCTGCTGTGCCTCGTCCAGAAGAACAAAAACAAACTTGCCCGCCTCACTTCCGTAGCTCCAGGCAAACGTAGGGCTGGTTCCATACATCTTTCCGAGTTGCGGGGCCAGCGCCAGGGGATGCGGCAGCGTGCGGGTCGCTCCCACGACCATGGTCTCGTGACCCGAGCCGAGCAGGTCGAAACCTGAGAGGTCCATCACCACACGCTTTCGCGGCGCCTTTTTCTCCGGCTCATTGCCGGCCGGTTGTTGCATCGGCTGCTTTGCCGGGGGCGGGGCAGTTTGCGGAGGATTCTGTTGAGCCCCCGCAGAAGAAAGAGTCAGAGCGGCGAGGGCCAGTGCCATCGCGGCTGGCTGCAGTTTCATTGTCGGACCTCGGATGCGACGAGTTTTATCGCCGTATACATCTGAATCTTCTCGGAAAATCCTCTGACCAGGGTCTCACCCAACAACCGGATTTCGAAACGGTCTTTGACCAGCACGTAGGTTTCGGGACTGATGACAATCGGGGCCTTGAACTCCTTGGTCAGAGATTCGAGACGCGAAGCGAGATTCACGGCCTCACCGATCACGGAGTATTCCAGGCGATTGAGGGAGCCGACATTTCCCGCGGTCACTGTTCCGGTGTGAATGCCGACGCCGATCTTCAGCTCCGGGTATTTGCCGTCTCCGGCGTGCTTGCGGTTCAGCTCGTTCACGCGCTCGAGCATCTCCAGCGCCGTTTCTACCGCATGGCAAGCATCGGTTCGTGCATCGGTGCCGAGCGGAACGCCGAACAGCACCATGATGCCATCCCCGATGAATTTGTTCAGAAAGCCGCCGTTGCGCCGGATGACGTCGTCCATGGCGGTGAGATATTCGTTGAGCCAGGCGAGCACATCGGCGGAAGGCTTGCCGGCGGTAAGTTGCGTGAAGTTGCGGATGTCGGAGAAGAGGATAGTGGCTGTTTTCTCCTGGCCGGCCAGGACAATTTCGCTGCGGCGGTTCCAGATCTCCGCGGCGACTTCCGGCGAAACGTAGCGCGCGAACAGGCCCATCAATTCCTTCCGCTCGGCTTCCGAACGCGCCTTCAGTCCGCGTTCTTCCAGGTAGCGGTATCCCAGGCCCGCCGGAAGGGCGAGAACTACCCCTGCCTCGGTGGAAAGGAACGGCATCCACACGCCGCGCGCAAAGAGCCCCCGAGCAACGAAGGAGGCGAGAAACAGGGCGGCCAGAGCCGCGCCGAGACCCACAGCGAACCGCCAGCGGACGACGAAGAGCAGCACCAGTGAGGCAAACAAAAAGTTGAGCGCCCAGAGCGGCCCGCCATCCAGCATTCGCACGGTCAGCCCGTGCAGCAGCGAAGCGACCGCTGCGGCGTGGACCTCCGTGCCAGACAGCATGCGGCGGCCCGCACGAGAGTCGCTGAAGCGAAACTGGGGCGTGGGATAGAGATCCTTTCCCTTCGCGCTGGTTTGGCCCACGAGCAGAAGTGTTCCTTTGACTGCGGCGGGGTCGAAGTCCGCGGCCAAAAGTTTCAGAACCGGGACGGTGCGCACTGGTTCCATGCTCCACGCGCCGATCCGCGCGGAATTTGGAGCGTCGGGCGCGGGATAGATTTCGTTGGCGCCCAGCCGGTAAGCCCCGGGCCGGCCGCGCTGGAGCGGCTGCTGGAGATAGTTGGCGGCGATCGCCACCGGGAAGGATTCGCCGGAATATTCCGGCGTGCGTATCCAGAGGAACATGCGGCGGAGAAACCCATCGGAGTCGACCGGAAGATTGGCGAATCCAGTGGCGAGCGCCTGCTGGCGGAAAACGGGCAGGGGTTCGCTGGCGGGCAGATGTTCGGCGCGCGCGATGGTGGCGAGAATGACGTTGCCCGCGTCGCCGATGGCCCTGGCCAAGGCGGCGTCCTCTTCCGCGCCGCGCTTTTCATCCAGCAGGATGTCGAGAGCGATGATCTCGGCCCCGCCAGCGGCGGCTTTGTTGATGAGCGCGGCGAGCTTGTCGCGGGGAATGCGGGAGACGCCCCAGGTTTGCATGGCATCGTCGTCGAAGTCCACAAAGACAATCTCGCCGGGCGGCGGGAGATTGCGGGTGGAGACGAGCAGATCGAAGCCCTGAAATTCGACGCCCTCGAACAGATGCAGACGAACGGCCGCGGCTACCAGGAGCGTGACCAGGCCAGCGAGAACCAGAGCAGCAGCGGCTGATGGAAGCTTGAGTGGGCGCGCATTCATGGGATGTGGCCGCGGCAAGCGTAGCCAGTACGCGTGAATGGCAGGCTGCTAGCGGCCGACGAGCACAAAGGCGCCCCAATAATACGGCAGGTCGCTACCGTAGCGCTGCCTGACGCGCTGGCGCTCTTCGAGTTCGGCGCTGCGGAGCGCGGCGTGCTTCTCTTCTCCATTCAGCCAGCGGGTGTAGAAGATCTCCATCAACTCGCGCGTTTCCTGGTCGGGAACCGACCACATGCTCATCAGGACGGCTCCGGCTCCGGCTTCCTGCAGCGCGCGGCGCAGACCGAATACGCCTTCGCCGGCCTCAGCTTCCCCGAGTCCTGTGTCGCATGCGCTTAGGACTACCAGCTCTGTCCCCTGCAAGTTCAATTGCGTAGCTTCGAACGCGGTCAGCACTCCATTCTCGAGGCCGGGGATGGCTGGCAGGCCGCGCAGGGCGCGGTCGGCGCCAGCCAGGAAAAGCCCGGACCGCAGCATGGGGTCCTCAAGCGCTGCGGGCTCCGCTTCGCCGGCACCGGCGCGGTTACTCTGTTTGTAGGGCGGATCGGCGATGAAAAATCCGTGCGTGGCGAGATGCAGAACGCGCGGCCCGCGCACCTGCTTCACTCGCTCCTCGAGCGCCCGAGCTTGCGTGTACTCGTCCACGTTCCAGGCGTGCTGCGCCAGGACCGTCTTCAGCGTGTCCACTTCCGCCTGCGTCCCGGGGAGAGGCGCGAGTACCCCGCCACGCACTGCGCGCAAGCGCCTTACGCTCTCGCTGTCCGCAGGCGAGGGCCCTGCGGCCTGCGGTGCGGCTTGCGGCAGCCGACCGGACGGGACGGCCGATTCGAGCGCGGCACGCTCCTCCGCCTCGCTCAGATCGAACTTGGGATTGCCCAGCAACACAGCGGTATCCGCCGCCGGCTTCCCCGCAGGCCGCAGCAAATCCTTCGTGCTGGAGACCAGCCGGAGGTCACGGGCCTCCATCAGGAGCCGGCCGTCGCTGAGCGGGGCGAGTCCCAGCGAGACCTGGTTGAGCGCACCGTCGGGAGAGACATACACGCGCCGGGCGCCGCGTAGCGCCTTCCCCACCGGCTCCCAAAACGCGGTGGCAAACTTGCGGCCCGCGCCCGCCTTCCGGGGCTCGTCGGGATTGGGCTCGGCGACCCAGACGCGGAAGTCGTCCAGGGGCGCAGCTTCGAGATCCTTCGCTTCGCCTAGCATCACTAGATTCGGCTCGGCCGCTCGCGGCGTCACGACCAGCGCCGCGTAGTAAGTCTTGTCCGCCCACTGAGTTCTGTCGTGGAATGGGAAGCGGACGAACTCGACGGCGGCTTCGTCCTTGCCCAGGACGTCGCGCACCGCATGCCACGACGGCCGCGAGAGCTTCTTTTC
>OCOJ01033648.1_pt2 | contig 23912 bp, 22 predicted proteins | sample 1539251 | NCBI WGS metagenome assembly OCOJ01 (sample SAMN01911457, study PRJEB22624) | soil metagenome | biome: Soil | place: Malaysia | collected 2012-04-30 | depth RA_metagenome m | reverse complement strand
CGCGCTTTGGGCGGCGGTGGCTCACGACTTTTGCCAGAATGGCCAGCTCTTCGGTGGAAATGCCGAGGTCGCGGGACAAAGGGAAAACGAGCTCGGGCGAGTGCGTGAAGTCGACCTCAGGGAAGATCTCGTCAATCGCGCGCTTGGGCACACGCAGGTTCTCGCGCCAGAGGAGAGTTTCCCAGGCCTTGGGCATGCCGTAGCCGGAATACAGGCGATGGCAGTTGGTGACGAAACTTTGCGCGGCGGCGGGTCCTTTGCGGAGCAAAACGCGCAGGGAGTTGAAGCTCAGAGCGCAGAGGCCCCGTGCGATTCGAGAGCTGAGAGACGGGTAGCTATAGGCGTCCTGACTTAGTACCCTGCGCATGGGAGATTTGGCATGAATGCGGAATTATATATTCGTTTGCGTACAAGGGTCTAGCCGCTAAGCGCGCTGCCACAGGAGCTTTGCAAGGCTTGCACCGTCCAACCCAAAAGATATCGTTGTAATAAACTAAAAGTAGAGTTAGAATTGGCGCCCTTTGGGGGCAGGCCATGAGCAGCAGCCAGGTTGCATTGAAAAGACCGTACACTCCGCCGGCCATGCGCCGGCTGGGCGTGTTGCCGCGCATCTCCATCGTGACCGCGGTATACAATGGAGAAGAGTATCTCGAGGCCACAATTCTTTCGGTGCTGAATCAGGGCTATCCCAATCTCGAATACATCATCGTGGACGACGGCTCGACCGACAGCACGCCGGAGATTATCGGGAAATACGAGGAGCATCTAGCCTGCCGGGTGCGTCAGTCGAATCGGGGGCTGTATGCGGCGCTGAGCGCGGGATTCGCGCGCTCGACAGGCGAGGTGATGGGTTGGCTGAATGCCAGCGACATGCTGCACTTGAATGGATTGATGGTGGTGGGCAGCGTGTTTGGGGCGTTCCAGCAAGTGGAATGGATTACGGGGAGGCCGACGAAGTTCAGTCCCGCGGGCATGACGGTGAATATCTGGCCGGTGCCGCGATGGTCGCGGATGCGGTTTCTGGCGGGCGCGGACAAGTACATTCAGCAGGAGTCGACGTATTGGCGGCGGAGCTTGTGGGAAAAAGCGGGCGGGGCGCTGAGCACGGAATACCGCGCGGAGGGCGACTTCGAGCTGTGGGTGCGGTTTTTCCGGCACGCGCCATTGTATTCCGTGGACGCGTTCATTGGAGGCTACCGCGCGCATGAGGGGGCGCTGAGCTCGAGCAACATGGAGAAATACGACCGCACATGCGAGGAAATTGCGGGGCGGGAATTGGCGGTGTTAAGAGGGGGGTACGGGGCGAAGTTGTTTCGGGGCGTGACGCGAGCCGTGAAGCGGATTCCGAAAGTGCGGGGAATGTGGCAGCGCGTGGCGGTGCGGGCGCTTTATCGCACGCCGGGGCGCGATTGGCCTCCGGTGATTCGGCATGGCTGGGACACCTGGCAAATGCAGCGGTGAAGCTCACGCGGCGGAAGATTGCCGGGCCTGAAGGCCGTTTTAGCTAGCGCCACGTGTCTTCCACAGGCCTGAAAGGCCTGTTTCCCCGGACTAAAGAGTCCGGGGCTTCCACGATGCGGGCCTCGACAAAATGTGACCGGGTTAGAACCCATCAGCTGACTTCTAGAGCCCGACGCGTGCACGAGAACATGCCGCGACTCTCGCGGGCCCCTTAGTGTTCGGGCACGCGGGCAATGCGTCCGCCGATCAGGCCGCCGCTACTGACAGCATCTCCCGTGAAAGCGAGTTGGCCCGTGTTCGTATCGCGGGAAAAGGTGAAGACCGCGGATTGCGCGCCGATCACGACGTACAGGCGGTCTCCCGCGGAATTGAAAGCCATGCCCGTGGGCCCGCCCGGCAGATTGCCGGTAGAGAAGGGTGAGCCGGGTAGAGGCGTTACGGTGCCTCCGGCGCCGAGAGTGAAGCCAAAAATGCCGCCGTGGTCCTGGTCGGCGGTGTAGACGTTTTTTTCCGCCGGATCAAAGACGACTTCTTCGAGGTTAGCCATCGCGCCCACGACCGCTTCGGTAAACCCAGAAAGCGTGCCGTCCATGGCGCTTATGGTTCCTACGAAAAGTCTGCCATCGAATGTCGTTGCGGCAAATCTCATGCCGGAAGAACTGAGGGTCACACGCACGATGCCCGGCGTGAATTCACCTGCGGCCACGGGCAAATGCGCGGTCTGGACGAGTTGCGGCATGCTGGCGACATTGGAGATCGAAAAAACGGAAACGGAACCGTTGCCATTATTTCCGACATACAGGCGGCTGCCGTCGGCGCTGAACACCGCGTCTTGGGGAATCGGTCCGGTGAGCGTGGAGGGACCTTGCACGAGCATGTTGTTCTGCACCTGCATCAATTGTACGGTCGAGTTGATGGAGTCGGTGACAGCAATCAGCCCTTGCGAAGAGATGGCCAAGCCGCCGGGATTGGCCGAAGGTGTCGAAAGCTGGGTAGAAGTGAGCGCGCCTCCCGCGCCTATGTTGGCGATCCGCAATGTGAACTGGCCTTGTTGATTTGCCGAAGCGGTGGCGAGGAAAGTGCCGCTCGGAGCCGCAGCGAACTCCGTCAGGAGAGGAGGGAACATCACAGTGGACCCCGGAATCGCGGTGAACTTGCCGGAACTGTCGGTAAAGCCGGCTACGTTGCCGGACGCGTTGGCCACCAGGAAAAGCTGGCTCGCGCCAGGAGGGGGCGGCGGGTTTTGCGAAACGCTCTGGCCGCTTCCACAAGCAACGGCAAGCGAAGTCGCGAGCAGCGCGGCCGCTGCCGGGAAATTTGTTTTCCATCGGTTTTTTCGCAAAGTTTTCGATGTTTCTTCTGGACGCACAACGACTTCATGTGGTTCGCAGCGCATACACCCCTCCCTTTTTCAGCGCCGAAACCCTCTCTCTCGATACCCAGATCCGGCTCTACTGTCAGTTACAAATTCAGACGCAGTTCTGGATAACTGCGTTGCACCTATCCGGACCAGCAACACGCTTTTTCAAAATCCACAGGCCAAGCAGATAGCCCAGCGTGCCCGTCACCAACCCGCCAAAGACGTCGGCGACATAGTGATTGCGGACGTAGACGGTCGAAACGCACATGCAAAGGAAGAAAGGAAGAAAAACCCAGAAGAGCCAGCGGCGATACCGCCAAGCGCCCAACAGGGCCGCCATTGCTCCGGCCACATGTTGAGAAGGAAAGGCGGCACCGTGGACGCGGCCACATTTTTCGATCAAATTGATGAGCGCGGTAAACGGTCCGCCAACCAAATTGCCGTGCCACATGCCGGCAAAGGTGAACCACGGACTCTGCACGGGAAAAATGATCGCGATGAAATAGCCGAGGGCGTAGGCGATGCCGGAATAGGTCATGACCGCCCAGTAGGAGTTCCATTCGCACCGGTGGTAAAGAATGCCGCCGAGAATGAGCAAATAGACGAAGTAAGTGAAATAAGCGAACTGCATGAACTCGTTCAGCGCGGGATGGGCGAAATGCTCGAGCCAGAGAGAAGGGTTGACTCCGGTCAGCCAACGATCGAAGGCGATGAGCTTGGCATCTTGCCAGCCGAAGTTAAAGAGGTGAACGAGCTTTCCCATCTCCTCAAAACAAAACAGGAAAAAGAGATGCGGATACCAGTGCCGCCAAAAATGGCAGAATCGCTGAGAAAAGGCGAGGCGGGCATTTGTGTTTAGCGTGCGCGGCCAAAGATCTGTTGCAGCTGGCGTTGCGCTTTGCGGATTTCCCCAATCCGTGTTTCGGGGCGTGACTCTGCAAAGAAGCAAAATGAGTGAGGCTACAAAAAGCTGCATTTCGAGAATGCGACCGGGATGCGCGAGGTTTCCTGCAAAGAGCACGACCAGAAGACTTGAGAATCCCAGGTAGCTCAACGCCGCCCATTCAAACTCGCGGCATTCCGCCCAAGCCGCCGCCAGTTCTCGCTGCGCGAACGCGAAGATTCCTCGCGGTCCCTGCTGAGCCGTGGCCGAGCCGCCAACGCGCGCTGGAAGCGTGTCAGCGCACCAAGCCAGCGCGGCTTCTTTGCCACTGTAGTCTTGTCTTTCGGCCTCTTTCATCCCAGTCTCTCCGGAGATTTTTTCGCGCTGGCACTCGAAAGAACAAAGGACAATGCGGCGTCGCAGAAGGCACGGAGGAATCGCAAAGAGGGATGTTGTGGCTCTTCGCTCGATTTCCAGTCGAGAGTTGGCCAGCGGCGCTTTCTGGCAATGTGCTTGAGCTTGTAATTGGGATTCACGGCGGCCGGATGGCCAACCGCCTCAAGCATTTCCAGATCGAGCGTGCTGTTTCCGTAGGCGTAGCAGCGTGCGAGGTCCAGTCCTCGTTCCGTGGCAATTTGGCGGACGGCTCGGGCCTTGGCGGGGCCGAACATTGGTTCGCCAACAATGCGGCCTGTCCAGCGGCCATCGATTTCTTCTAAGCGCGTTGCGCAGACTGCGATTTGCACAGGTGATCCACCGCGCAACAAAACAACTTGTAGTGCGCGAGCTGCCTCCCGCGCGAGGGGTTCGAGCGTGCCGGTCACCAGGACAATCTGGTGGCCGCTTTTCGCGTGCCGGGCCACCAGCTCGACTGCGTGCGGATAGAACGGTGGGCTTTCTTCAGGGGCTAAAGCCCCGTTGTTAAAAACGGACTTACGCGGGGGCCCTTCGAAGCTCAGAGTAAACTGAAGCCCCGACCTCCTAAAGAAATCAGTTTTTCCGCAAACTGTAAACCCGCGCCCTGACGCAAAACTTGGATTGGCACTCACGGACATTCGTGCCTGTCTCTTTCTTTCCTCTTTTTTCCTATGGTCTACAAAGAGACAGGCCCTTCGCGGCTCAGGGCAGGCAGGAATGTCTGTCCCACATAAATACATTTTGTTTGCGTGGGCGATTAGGCCGAAGCCACACGGCAGGAGGCGAACTGCTTCGGCTGCCCAACGCAGATAATTTTGGAGACCGATTGCGTTTTGATGTCGCAGAAATTGAAAGAATCTTTTCTCCAGCGAAGGTGGCGGGACCAAAGTACCGTCTAAGTCAAAGAACGCCGTGACGCGGCCATCAGCGCCCTGTGTCTCCTCTGCTTGGCCCGTTGTGTGTGCGCCGTTTGCCATGCGGACAGTCACGCGGCCTCCTGGGCGGTGCGCTTCGCGACTCGCGCTTGTCCGACGCTGCCCGACAAATAGCGCCAGCCTTCGATCAGGACCGGCAACCCACGCAAAAGACAGAATGCCGCCGTCAGCAAGGTCAGCCACTGCGCCCCCAGGCGGATCAGGGCATGAGTGTCCGCGGTAATTTCACCAATCAGAGCCACGGGCCCGCGCGTGAGCGCCAACTCTATTCCCAGATAGCAGAAACACAGACACTTCATGGCCGCGTACAAACCGCGGCTCCAGCGCGACGCGACGAGCGTGCGGCCCCACCAGGTCTGCAACATGGCGTTTGCGCCCCAGCCGGAATGCCCGGCTCGCAGAGCCTGACCGCGGAGAAAATCGGTGGCGGCGCCGCGAGCAAAGAAAAAGACGGGGAGCCAGAGAGACACCATGCCGACGACGGCGAAGTAGGTGAAGTAGACGTTTTCGATCATGCGGTCGCCGAGAATGTCGAGCTGGGCGCCCAAGGGGGAGGCCATCTTTTTTTTGCGAGCGAGATGTCCATCGAGAGCATCCAAGGCGATGGCAGTCACGGTCAGACCGACAGCAGCAAGATTTGCCCAAGGGCCTTTCCCGAAGAGGCTGACGGCGCCGAAGCCAACCAGCACGCGGAGCAGAGTCACTTTGTTGGGTGTCCAGTTCATGGGCGTTTGCAGCTGCCTCTGGGCAGCCTACAAAGATGCATGGCAAGGCCGCTGCCAACTGGCCAGCTTGTAAGACATTCGCCTAGTGGCACTTAGAAATGCAGCGGAACGGGCTTCGAAGGCTGCGCGTCGGCCAAATCCTTCATCTGTCGGCGTTTCGTTGCCATAGTAGCCAAATGAAGAAATGGCGCGTCTAACCTGAGTGCCGCAGGTCGTTCCCGCACTTTCGAGTGACGGTCTTTTCCTCTTCTTATGGGAGAATTGGGAGGTTGCCGAGAAACCACCGGGAAAAGTCATTTCGGGCGGATCCTCGGGCACAAAGCGCCCACGGGTGGGACTTTTCGGCAATCTGTAAAGAAAGTTGGGTCAAGAAACGGGCTGAGCCTCGCACAGAGGTTGGAGGATTTCTACGCCGCGCAAGATTGCGATGAGATCGAGGGAATAACGAATGAATTTCTCAGGTAACGACAAGCGATGAATGACGTTTCTCTAGCAGCCGCGTTCATCGCCGGGCTGGTTTCTTTCCTCTCGCCCTGCGTACTCCCTCTGGTTCCCGGCTATATTTCGATGCTTTCGGGCATCGGCATGGAGCAGTTGCGCCAGGGCGAGGCGCCACGCGGCGGACTCTTCTCTTCGTCCCTTTCCTTCGTTATAGGTTTTTCCGTTGTGTTTGTTTCCTTCGGGGCTTCCGCCAGTGCGGTTGGCCAGTTTCTTCAACAACACCGGAATTTGCTGACGCCCGTCGCCGGCGCGCTGATTCTTCTCTTCGGGCTTCATCTTGTGGGCTTGCTCGCCAAACTCAGCTTACGCAACGGCGCCATCCTCGGCGGGATTTTTGTAGTGTTGGGAATTGTTTCCCTTTTGCGCGGCGGGCGTCTCTTTGATGGACTCGGCGCTGTGCACTTTTTTTCGCTGTCAGCCGTCGGCTTCTTCGGGCCGATTCTGGCTCTTTGGCTGAATCGCGACGTGCACCTGCGGAGCGCGGCGACGAAGCCCGGAGTTTTTAGCGGGTTTTTTCTCGGATTTGCATTTGCGTTCGGCTGGACTCCCTGCATCGGGCCGATTCTGGCCAGCGTGCTGGCGTTGGCTGCAGCAAGCGACACCATCGCGCGCGGCATATTGCTTCTGGCGGTTTATTCCGCCGGGCTGGCCGTTCCGTTTTTGCTTACAGCTTTGGGCATCGGGCAATTCCTTCAGTTTTATCAACGCTTCCGAAAACACCTGCACGCCGTCGAACTGTTTAGCGGAGTTCTGCTGTTGTTTGTGGGTGGACTCGTTTTCATGAACAAGCTGACGTGGCTGGCCGGGAAGCTCAGCTTTTTGAACGAAGCCGTGTTGTGGCTTGAAAAATCCCTGACGGGCGCGAAATAAACAGCCCGCACTTGTGGTCCTGGAGTCTCGGTCCCCTAGCTCCGGGTATACTGAAACATGAGGAATGGAATGAAGAAGACTCTGTTGATTGTTGCGACGGTTGTGACCTTGATTGCCGGGACGTATTTTGCCGATAAAGCGACGCGCATCCGGCCCAAGGCAGAAAATGCGGTCCCGAAGACCGACCTTCGCGCCGCTGAGCCTGAGCCCGAGGTCACGCTGAAAGAGCTGGATGGGAAAGACGTTCCCCTCAGCCAGTACAAAGGCAAGGTAGTTCTCGTAAATTTTTGGGCTACCTGGTGCGATCCTTGCCGCGTGGAGATTCCGTGGCTCATCGAGATGCAGGAAAAATACGGCGCGAAAGGATTTGTGGTTCTGGGCATTGCCGTGGATGAAGAGGGCAAGAGCGTGGTGGCGCCATTTGTGGAGAAGGAACGCTGGGACGTCAACGGCGAGAAACTTCCCATGAACTATCCGATTTTTATTGGCAATGAGGAGACAGAAGACAAGTTCGGAGGATTATTGGGTTACCCCACCAGCATTCTCATCTCGCGGGATGGGAAGCAGATCAAGCGGGTGACGGGAATCATCAGCTACGATGAAATGATTAAGGCAGTCGAAGCGCAATTGTGAGAAGGAATAATCTTTCCGCTCCGTGGTAAGCTTTCTTCGTGAGTGGGGCCGAGTTTTAATTAGCCACTCCGCACTACTTCTTATGAACTGTTGACGGTTATGTTGGACGAGAGAGAGTTCCAAAAAAAAGCGGATGCGGCGTTCGAGGAGCTGAAGAAGCGGCTGCTCGTACTGGGCGATGAGCACGGTTTTGACGTGGAAGGGGAAAGCGGGAAGCTGGAAGTCATTTTCGATGAGCCGGAAGAGGCGAGGTTTGTGATTTCGCCGAACGCACCGATCCGGGAAATCTGGATTTCAGCGCTTTCCACTTCGTTCAAGCTGGGTTGGTCCGCCGAGAGAAACGTCTTTGTGCTGGAGAAGACGGGTGAAGATCTATTCGAGGTGATGAATCGCGTGATTTCGCAGCAGCTCGGGACTCAGGTGGAACTTTGAGATTTGCCGCTGCCCTCGTTTCCCTGCTCATTGGTGTTTTGCTGTTGATCGCCGTCGTGGTTCTGTCGCCGGTTTCCGCGCAGGTGCCTTCCGGGCGCGATGTAGTGAAGCCGGAGATTTATGCTTCGCTCGATCCAGTAGGGCGGGGCAGCGCGTTTCAAATTGCCGTGGTCATGAAAATTCGTCCGGGCTTTCATGTGAACGCCCGGGAGAAATCGGAAGAGTATCTGATCGCAACGGATCTGCGCGCCGATGTTCCAGCGGGATTCAAGGCAGGTGAGGTTGTCTATCCGAAGGGAACACTGAGGACCTTTGCGTTCTCCAAGGACAAGCCCCTGAACGTTTATACGGACACAGTAATTCTGCGGCTTCCGGTGACAGCGCTGGCGAACGCGCCCTTAGGCGCGCAGCACATTCCGCTCAAGCTGCGCTATCAGGCTTGCAGTAACGAGATTTGCCTGCCTCCGGTGACGCTCGATCTCGACGCCGCGTTTAATGTGGCTGCGTCCTCTGCTGCCTCCAAGCCCGCGCATGCTGAGTTGTTCCCGCGCAAGTAGTTGGTTTCACCCTCATGCACAAAGGTTTCGCATCCTCACGCTAATTCTTTCTTGTGTACCATTTTGTTTAAAGTCTAAGTCTTACCTTCTCCCTTAACAGTGCCACCTTTGGAGAGAAGTTGCGCTAAGACCCTCGACACTGGACGCGGGCGGCGGCTATTCTCGGAAGTCAGACCATGCAAAAGAGACCTTCGCGTGTTGGGGGGAACTTCAACTGCCATGACGCTTCTGTCCGAGCTCGAATTTCTGCTCGTTTCGAACGATTATGCAACGCTTACGGCGGTTTTTGGCGGCGTGAAAAAATTCGGAGCGCGGTTTACGGTGGTCCCGACAGCAGATAGCGCTCGCGATTACATCGATCGGCGGAAAATTGACGGCGTGTTCGTCGACCGCGACGTTCCCGGCGCCCTGGATCTGATTCACGTCATCCGCAAGGGATACTCGAATTCGAAAGCGGTGATTTACGGTTGCCTTTCAAGCGCGGAGCAATCCACAGCCACGCTCAACGCCGGGGCAAACTTTCTGCTTCGCAAGCCATTGAACGCGGACGGCGTTGCGGTGCACCTGACCATCGCTAAGGATATCCTGCTGCGCGAGCGGCGCCGTTACTTTCGCCATCCGGTGAATTTTCCTGTGAGCTTGGTGGACGCTCAAGGAGAACAGCACGCCAAGATCACCAACTTGAGCGAAGGCGGAATGGCCGTGCGCACTGCCAGACCGCTAAAGCACGCCTCGGTCATCGACTTCTGGTTTGAATTTCCTCTCGGTGTGGTTCTGAAGGGAAAAGGGCAAGTGGCCTGGACCAACAGCGAAGGGATGGCCGGCATCTTCTTTCAATCGTTCCACGCCGATGCGCGCGCTCACCTGGAGGCGTGGGTGGAGGCGCGGGCGAAGCTCGATCTTGGGGAAGTGAAAGAAAGCGGGTAGTGAGCCGTGCGTAGTGTGTAGAGCAGGGAACCAATAGAGCAAGGGGTTGAAGGAAGCAGAGCGAAGCAGTGAAACCGCTTATTAGCTACTGCAGACGGAACTGCAGCGTAACGGTCAAATGCATCGGGACGGGATTGCCGTCGAGCGTGGCGGGCTGATACTTCCACTGGCGCAAGGCGTCCCTCGCGGCCTGATGCAGCAGAGTAGGGCCGGAAAGAATCTTCATGGTAGTGACACGACCAGTCGCATCGATCAGGGCGTCGATTTTGACGTCGCCCGAGACGTGTTGGCTTCTCGCCAATGGCGGATAAATCGGGGAAACAGAGGAAATGAGCTTTGCGGATTTCACGTCTCCGCCAACCGGGACGGGCGGCTCGGGAGCCGGAGGCTGTTTTGCATTTGTCGCGGTCAACCCAGAATCGGGAACGTTTTCGCTCACGTCGCCCTCGGTCGTAGAAATCGAAGGCGCAGCCACGCTAGTCTCTTGGCCCTTGGAAATGCGATTTACCTTGGGAGTCTCGAGATGGACGTCACCGAGAGCGGGCTTTTTCGATTGAGGTGTTTCAGGCTGCGAGACGCGCTCAGTAGCCGACGCCGGAACGGTGTTCACGGCCTCTTTCGTGGTTTCCCGGGTGGTCTCTCGCGCATTGGTTCCACCTGTTTGGTTCGACTTTTCGTTCGTGGTGGCGTTGTTAGAGGGAAGTGGATTGGAGACCGGGGCGTTGTGGGCGGACGAGACTGGTTGTTTGTCGTCAACAAGCGGAGCGCTCGGATTAACATGAGAAGGAGAATTCGCGGGGGTTGCTGCTACAGTTTGTGGGACTGGCTGCGCCGGTTGCAGCGCCGCCGCGGGCTGAGGGGAAGGATTGCTGGCCGGCCTCTGCATGGGATTAGACGGCTTGTAAAAGTACAATCCTGTTGCCGCCAATAAAGTCGCGGCAGCGACCAAACCAATCCAGACGCGCCGCTTGGAGCTGGTGGGAGCGCTCGCTTCAGCGGCCGTCGGCGCCTCTTGCAGGGACAATTCGCCAAATACGGGGAGGTGAATTTCTGGTTGGCTCTCAGCTTCGACCGCGGGGGCTGATAGAGCTGTTTCCCTCTCGCGCTTTTCAGGCTCTGCAAGTTCGGCGGTGTGTCTGGCTTTCTCGCGTTCGATGTGCTCTTGTGTTGAAGAAGGAGCAGCGGCGTTGCGAGCAAGCGGCTCGAGCCACGCGGGAATCTTCACTTCTTCGGTGTCCAGCGAAGACTTAACAGGCGGCGGCAAGACCCTCGCTGGAGGTGCAAGATTCGCCGGCGCAACTTCGGAATGCGCAAGTTCAAGGACTTTGTTGGCGGTTTCCGAAACGGCTTTCTTGTCTGGAATAGAAGTAGGGGGCGCTTGCGGCGCTTGTTCCTGTGCGGTTGCGCCGCTGAAAAGCATCGAAGAAAGTTGTTCTTGCAGCCGCGCTGCCTGGAGTTTGAGCGCTTCCATGGCAGAATCTTCTGTGCGCGACGCCGGCTCTTGTTTTGCCACTGGAGGAACGGCGGACTCCGCAGGCTTGAGCTCAGAGATTCGGGCTGTGGTGCTGAGATCGACTTTACTTGAGCTGGCCGGTGACTGCGCGGATGGCAAGATTGTCTTGGCTTGCGGGGCGCTCGCAGGAAGGGCAGCTGGCTTTGCTTCCGCGGACCTTTGTGTTGGGGAAACGGGCGCCAACTTTGTTTCCGGAGCTCTAGGAGTGGCGTTTACGGATGAGCCGACAATTTTCGGTCCGGCCGGAGGCATTGAGGCGAGGTTACCGCTTGCTCTGGGGGGCACAGCCGGCGACGGCGTGGAGGCAAGGGATGGAGCACCAATGCGGTCCCCCGGAAATCGCATTCCCCAAAAGCCCACGACCGGCTCGGTGAACTCGAGTTCCACGTAGCCGCTTACGTTCCTATAGTTTTTTGATTTGACGACCTGGCAGATGACTTCTTTTTTGGTCTTTTCGTTGGTCAGGAAGAGCAATTGTCCTGGAGCCACCGGCGAAGAAAGCCGAATCACCGCGCCGTTGCCGAACACGAGCACCGTCTTCGTGGTCTCGGAGAAAGGCTCGCGCTTGTCGCTGCCGTCTACCGTGCGCGCGCCGTTTACCGTGACTGGCACTTCCAGCGCGACGGGCTGCGGGCGGTTTGCGGTTTCGTCGGGCCGTGGGACCACTGTTCCAGCCTGGACGCCCCCTTCCGGAGTGCCAGCAATTTCATTTTCTTTGGCAGTTGGCGGCATGAGGAACTCACCTGCGAAGACAAAATTATGTTCAGCCCCTGCCAGCGCAGGGCTTTCCCCGAACATCTATATGTTCTGCTTCGCCGCGAAGCCTCAGCCATAGTACGGGCGTACTACGATTCCAATAGAAACACCTGTCCGTGCGGGCAGGAGAAGTTGAGCGGGGGAAGAATCACTTAGCGATTGGTTCTGGTTCCCTAGCGAAGTCAATTTCAATTTCTGAATATTTGGGAAGCCGCACATCACGGCCATGGCGCGTCAAGAGAAAAACTGTAGCTGCCCCGAAGCCAACATACCTCGCGGCGTTCGCCACGGCTGCATCGCTCATACCGGCGCCAAGCGCCCGAATGGGCGTTTCAGAAAGGTCATCAGAGATTTTCCCAAAAAGGTACGCATATCCAATATCGACAGCCGCCGCGCCCAGCCCAGGTTTCCGGCTGCGCAGCGTGCCCTCATCATCCATCACAAATCGCGAGGAAGCATCCGCATCGGCTTCCTCAAGCGACCCCGAAACGTGCAGGGGAGATCCGCTAGATGAATACACGCGATCCAACCTCAACGTGAGAATTCCGGGCCTGCTAAGCCAACGAGGGTGGACATCCCGTGCTACGTGCCCTTCAATCAATGTCCCGGCGGACAGGAACATTCCTCCGGCGTGTGCCGGTTCTGTCAGACGCACTTGAAACATGTCCCCTTCATGATTTTTGCGCGCGCTTAGTTCAGTTAGGAGGATTGCGCGTGCGTGCCAGCCCCGGTCCGCCTCACGGTGCGAGTTCGTGGACTCCGAAGCACCTTCTGTCTGCAAAGCTGATCCTTGTGTATTTACGCTGTCCATTGCCGCCTGTGCCGGGATGTTCACAGCTTGGTTCAATTGCAGCAGGAGTATTTGCCGGCTAGCATTTTTGGGAGGCTTGTATTTAGCCGTTAGAGGGGCGTCGCGGGAGACTTCGGCACTGGCCGTGACTTCGCGCTGCTCTCGCGGCCGGACATCGCGTTCAACTTCCACGACTCTCGCTAGCCGGAGGAAAGAAACGTTCAAAGGCAAACCGCAGCCTTCGCCTGTCGAAAGTGTGGCGCTCCGCAACTGCAGCGAGTATTCGGGGGGATCCGGGTGGTCGAGCGGATTGAAGGCGCGATTGATCGCGTAGAAGATTTTCTGCCTCACCGTTCTGCCGGTTTTTACTTTTTCCACTGCTCCGACAACGACCTGTACGGTACTGTCTGCCGGAACTGCCACGAAACTTCCCGAATAAAGGGGACGAGCTAGCAGAGCCTCGATTCGCGCTCCCGGGGATAGCCGGGAAAAGTGAACGGAGTTGGGCAAATAAAGTCTCAGAACTGTTCCCTCTGGAACGAGGTTAAAGGACCCAGCAGGGCGGGCGTCTTCGCTCGTTGTCTCGGCGGCAGTGTTCCCCGCTGAGCAGACTATGTTGGCCGCATTTGAATCCGGCTTGGGATCGCCTAGGGCCAATTCGCTGCGCGCCAGCACGCCTTCCGGACCTTTGCGCGCATTCTCTATTGGAGTGTTCTGCTGGGCCTGCCCGGCCTGACAAAACCCACAGAGGGAAACCAGCACCAAGGCAAATTGCAGCCAAGTTTCGAGTCTTGAGCTCTTTAAGGACATAGAGGCACCATGAAAACGTCGCAGGCAGGAACGATTTGGAACTCCGGGACTGCGAGCCTCGACTCCCTTTGATTCAAGGCCCGCAATCCCGTGACCCGTCAATGACAAGGTTGCCGTTGCTTAGTTGCCGCTGCCAGTTTGCGCTTGTGAGTTTATTCGCACGAGCCGCGCTTGCAGGGTCTTGCGGTAATCCGCAAGGAGCTGTTTGCGGTTGTGGCGCAGATCAAGGCCCGACCGCGCGGTTGGGTAAGGAACGAAATCACCCATGATGCCCTGCCACAACAGCCGGTTGTAGGCAGCCGCATCGACTTTGTCCTCGACACTGAAGTCAAGGCCGTTGGTCTTCTCCGTCCACCACGCTCCGTCGTGCAGCGGCTTGGCATACAGCGCGGCAGCGATGTCGCCGGATCGCTTGGTGTTTTTCGCATTCATGGGCAGGGGCAGATTGGAGCTCTTCAGGATCTGCGGAATGATGGAATTGAAGGTCCACTTTTGCGTCTTGGTAGTGAAGATATCGGCCATCGGTTCGGTGTCGGCGTCGTTCAAGCCGAGGTGTTCGATCCCCAGAATGTCCACGATCGTGCTGATAACGCTGACGGTCGTATACTTCTTGGAGATCACCGCGCCCTGCTTGACGTTGGCCCCAGCGACGAACAAGATGCTGCGGTGCGCATCTACGTGGTCCGGGCCGTCCTGCGCGTCGTCTTCCAGCACAAAGATGAGCGTGTTGTCCTTGTAGCTCGGACTCTTCGATACTTTCTCGACGATGCGGCCCACCGCGTAGTCGTTGTCCGCCGTCTGCAGCTCAGGTGTGGTCAACCCGAAATTCCCCGGGTCGTTGAACACACCGGTATGGTCATGCATCACACGCACGAACTCGAGGTTCGGCAAGTTCCCGTTGGCCTCGAATTGGTCGAACTCGCGTTCCCACTCATTCACACGGTAGAAGTCCGGGAACGCATTGTCATAGCCGCGGAAATAAATGTCCGTCACGCCTTGCAGCGCCTGCTTGGTCGGGAACGAAACTTGTCTCCCGGAAGCGAACGGATCCGTGAGCAACGGAATCTGGAAGGGCCCGACCGACGTGCTGTACGGGCCAAGGTCAATAAAGAATCCGTAGTTGCGGATGTTCAGGCCAGCCCGCAATGCGGAATCCCACAAGTAACCTGCGCCTTCTTCTCCGTCCGGGCTGTCCGGAGCGGAAACATCCGCTGTGCCTGGAAGAAGGTCTGGGTCATTGGGGATCAGAGGTATTACGGCCCGCCGTTCCGCCACCGTAGGCAGCCCAACGTTGATGTTGCGGTTGGTGCCCTCGTAATCGTAGTTGAAGCCGCGGCCTGCATAATTGATAGGCTCTGTTTTTTCGATGGTGTCCGCGGCGCGGGCGGAAGTCGACCAGTTCCAGCCGTCGCCGCTAACCTCTCCGCTATCGTAGAAATTGTCGAGGTCCACGTACTTGTCGGCCAACGCGTGTTGGTTGGGGGTGACCGCCTGCGGATAAACATTGATCGCCGGATCGCCGTTCCCCTTGCCCAAGTCACCCAGGATTTGGTCGTACGTCCGGTTTTCCTTCACGATATAAATGACATGCTGCACTTTGTCGCGCAGTGCAGCGATCACTTGTTCGTCGCGGGCGTTATCCCGGTCGCGATGGTAGCGGTTGTTTTGCGCCACCTGCTCGGTCAAATGCTCCAGTTCGTCACCAGGAGGCACGGGAATGGTAAGAAATCCGGCTTTCGTCAGTTGCCACACATATTGGTTCGCGGCGTTGCAGGCGTTCTCCGCTCCCGGTCCGATGCCATTACCAATCGCCAGTGACCCTTTGTCGCGGCAACCGTTTGGATTGGGGCCGGCGTTGCTCTTGCCGTTCACCACGTAAAGCGTATGGCCGTCGGCGCTCACACTTACCGAGTTCGGGTACCAGCCGGTGGGAATCAAACCGACGAGGCGGCCCTTTTGCCCATGATCATCCCTATCGGCGTCGTTATCCCCATCGAGCTCGATGACCGCCAGATCATTGGCTCCCGCGTTCGTGACATAGAGCCAGCGCTCGTCGGGCGAAAGTGCCAGACTATTCGGGCTGCTGCCTTTGAAGCCGTGGCGGTTTTCCAACACGTCCTTGGGGGCCGTGGTGTCGATCTCGCCAACCACCTGGNTGCGTCTTTGTACTGATCACAGCCACGGCATCGCTGCTTCCTTCCGCCACAAAGAGCCGCGTTTGGTTCTTGTTGAGAATCAGCCGGATGGGCTGTCCTCTTAATCGAATCCGGTCCGTTACCACGGGCTGCGCGGTCGAGATGTCCACCACAACTACTTCACGGTCCCGCTGGCTGGTCACAAAAGCCGTGGTGCTTCCTTGGATCGCCACCCAGAAGGGATACTCGCCTCCCGGTATCCCGCCTCCAGGCTTCAGACTCAGGGTGGCCAATTTGACGCGATTCGCGGTATCCACCACCGTGATTGANGTCATGCTCGAAGTTCGCCACCACCAGGCGCTTGCCGTCGGCGGTTACTCCAATTCCTCCGGCCCCCGCGCTGATTCCAAAAAACGCCTTGCCATTTCCCAGGGCAATCGGGCTGTTCGCATCTTCTGTCCAAGTTGAACCGGTCCTCACGAAAACGTGGACGTTGTCGTCCGGCCCGCCGGAAACATAGAACTCTTTTCCGCTGGGATTAAAAGCCAGCCCGTCAAAGGCATTGGGCACCTGCAAGACTTGCATTTTCAGGGGCTTGGGGCCCGAAATGTCGTAGACGAAGATGTATTCCACTGATTCGGCCGGGTTAGCACTTCCCTCGTGTGGGCCCGATGTGAAATTCTGGCTGTTGTACCCGCTGGTTAGAATCAACAGAGCCTTCCCGTCAGGGCTCACCGCTGTGGTCACTGCTTGGCCCACCGTGAATTGCGGATCGAACGGCAAGTCCGGATTTAGCGGCTGAAACAGGGATCCCTTGGCGGCGGTTGGAGTAATGTGCACGCCGGTGGGAATGAACTCACCTTTTTTGAGATCGTCATCGTCGCCTGCGGCAACAGTTCCCCACAGGGCACACAACATCACAAGCAACACGGACAAGAGCCCTAGGACGAAACCTCTACGTTTCATTGATTCACCTCGACTTGGAAGAACACGCCACGAGCCGGGTTGTGGTCAATGTTCGATTCGCGCGCGTAGAGATTGCGCGTGGGCGGACTCTAGGGGAAATGTGTTGCGGAATTTTCGCCTTGAGATGAATAGTTGGGTAGCGTTTTGTAAAACTCTCGCAGCAATTCAGTGATGCGGGAGAAATGAGGCGAGAATGTACCCAATCTAGCCGCGCCAGCCCCGGGATTATTTCAGCGCGGGCAAGGGTCCTTTGAATTGCTCGTCGATCTCGACTTGGTAGCCGGTCACCAGCTTGTTGGCTTCGCTGGCCATGCCGATGACAGCTTGCAGTTCCTTGAACATCGCGTCGGTCATTCCCTTGTTGCGCGCGGAGACGGTGTGGGAAGCGATGCAGTAGGTGCAACTGTTCGTCACGCTTACGGCGATGTAGATCAATTCTTTCGTCAGCGCATCCAGCGCGCCCGGGGCCATGATTTGCTTAACGCTTTCCCAGGTGCGCTTCAGTGTCACCGGGTCGCGCGCGACGGCTTTCCAGAAGTTGTTGATCCAGTCCGTTTTTCGCGTGGCCATGATGTCGTCATAGACGGCGCGAACCTCTGGGCTTGCGTCCTTGTATTCAACCAATCCGAGTGTGGCCATGTTTTTCTCCCACCTGCGGAGTCTAACGTTAACACGAACGACGATTCTACTCGTTACGCAAGGGGCCTGAGTCCGCCCTGATCCTTGAGGGTCCGCAGAGAATGCAGCGTGAAGGGGACGCTGTCGGCTTCAGCAATTGAGGAAGGCTGGCCGCTGCGGGGGGCCTACGAGGCCGAGGCTGCGGAGTCGCCCAGGGCGCGCTGAATGGTGCGCAAGAGCATGCTGTTATCAACCGGTTTGCGGAGGAACGCAAAGGCCCCGGCATTTGTGGCCTGGCGCGGCAAATCCAGAATCTCGCTTGCCGAAAGAACGATGATGGGAGCAATGACCATGAGGGATTTGAAGCGGTCGAGGACTGTCAAACCGGTGCCGCCGGGAAGCGCGTAGTCCAGGAGGATGAGGTCGGGGGATTCTTTGCGAGCCGTGGAAACGGCGGCAATGGCGTCCGGGGCAGTGGCCACATCAAAGCCTGCGGTTTTCAGCCGCAATGCCAATCCGCGCACAAAATCTTTGTCGTCGTCAACGATCAGAATTTTTCTTTTTTCAGGCATGTTGCGTCTGTCCTTCTTGGTCCTGGATTCTGCGTTGTACCTGGGACGCTATCGAGCGGAGCCACTCCTCGGTCCCGGTTCTTGCTCCGGTCCTAGTGCTATGCAAAAGAGCGGAGGAAACACTAAGCGCCGGCTCTTCCGCTTTAAACTCTTGGAGGCCGCGGAGTTGGTCCTGGACGCGCTGTGCCAGCACCCGCGCGCCGCCCTTGTTCGCACAGGCAAAAATGAAAAATCTTGTGGAGCGATCGGGACAGTCCATGCGCGGCAAGAGCACGTCCATATCCGGCAATGTGCAACGCATCAGCGTCTGGGCCACGGCGCCCAGGAATTTCTCTCCAAGCTGCCGCCTATTTCCGCCAGCCGGAGTTAGGACGATGGTAAGGAGCGTGAAGTCCTTCTTTTCGGCGGCAATGGCCGAACGCAGAAGAGGCGCAAGCAGGGTTTCCACGGAAAAAACTGGCAATGTGAAGTGAAATGTGGCGCCTTGTCCTAGCTCGCTTTCGACCCAAATGCGGCCGCCATGCCGCATAACCAACTCCCTGGTGATGTGCAGACCGAGCCCCAGTCCTCTGCGGGACAATTCCGCAACTGCCGGCCCTTGGTACAAGCGGTCGAAAATGCGCGGCAATGATTCCGCGGGGATCCCAGGCCCGGTGTCGGTGACGGAGAAGCGCAGAAATCTGGAGTTCTCCGGGCAGGCTGCGGCGGAGACCACGATCTCGCCGCCGGACGGCGTAAATTTACAGGCATTGTCCAGGAGGTTGCTTAGGATTTGGCGCGTGCGCAGCGGGTCAGCGGAAACGGTGGGCAGGTCGGGAGAAAGCTGGCTCGTGAGACGAAGGCCGCGCTCACGGGCAATTGCCACATAGCGTTGTGTGGCCTCTTGGACGAGTTGAGCCGGACTGACGCAGGCAGGTTCAACTGTGAGTTTTCCAGTTTCCGCGCGGGTGGTGTCCAGCAAGTCGTCGATCAAGCCGCGAAGCTCTCCCGTGTTGCGGGCCACGATCTCGAGAAACTCGCGCTGTTCGGCGTTAAGTTCGCCGGGGATGTTGTCCAGGAGCAGGGAGAGGAATTGATGCATGGCCGTGAGCGGGGAACGAAGCTCGTGCGAAACGTGAGAGAGAAATTCGTCTTTCAGCCGTGCTTGCTGCTGGAGCGTTTCCTCAGCTACTAGTTGGAGCCTCTGCCGCTCGATAGCGCTGCGGATGGCGCGCACTAGTGTCGCGGTGCTGATCTCGCTTTTGATCAGGCAGTCTTGGGCGCCTGCTTTCAAAGCCTGGAGCCCCAAGCGCTCGTTGGAAGTTTCCGTGAGCACGATGAGAGGCACGCTGGGCAGGGCTGCGCGTGTTTGCCGGACCGGCTCGAGATTCGCCGGCTCAGCATGGGGCACAGCGACTAACGCAACTTCAGAGGGCGCTCCACTTAATTTCCCAGAGGAGCAAGCTTCTAGCGAGGTATGCTCCAAGCGGAACTCCTGCCGGCAGGGCAGTAAGAGCTGCTCGAGAAGCGGTTTATTGCTGGGATCGTCCCCAAAGACCAGCACACGCACAGGCGCGACAATTCCGATGGGAACTGACGGTGCTCCGTGGTGGCTCGGCGCCGCCTTGCCCATAACCGCAGGTTGTAATGACATCCTTGGCTCCGTCGAATTGCGGATCTTTTGATACGCAACCTGAACTGCCGGGTGGCGCTTGTTACGGTAGGCGCAAGAGGCGACTAGGAAGGGGGCCCGAAACAAAACAAACCCAAGATGCTACTTTTTTTCTTAACACGTTTATATGCCCGCATTAAATAGGGGCTGCGCTCTGCGTGTCCAAAAAGACAGCGGGTCCCGTGCACCTGTAACATAGGTTGTGAACACACCGCTCTAACTAAGAAAGGTCTAGCGTCGCGATTTGCGCTGCGCGAAGGCGGCGGCCTCTTCCATCATCTTGGCGACGCGGCGAGCGCGGCCTTCAGGGGTGCGGTAATAGAAGATGCCAAACAAGTGCCTGCGGCGATGCGAGCGTGACATGAGTTCCCATCCTTCGCGGGCGCACGCATCGTTCGCAAAGGCCACTTGAAGGACAGGCGGGAGCTCACGCTCTGCCTCCATCACGGCAAACATGCGCTCGGCGATTTGCTCGGCGCGGCGAACACGGGCCTCGGCGCTCTTCACCTGGGTGATCCAGGTGCCGATGTCGCGGCGCGCGGAAGGATTTAGTTGCTCGAACCAGGGCCGCAACGCGCGGTTCTCATCAAAGATTCGCTTCAGCTCGGGGGGTAGGACAACCGGACGCTTTTCCATGTCAGGTTCCAGCCGGAATTGTGCGGCCCTACCGGGCACCGTGTCGGCGCCGCGCTGCATGCCCTTGTTGACGATCATGGTGTGGCCGCCTTTTCCGTCCGGGAATAGCGAAGTGCGAAACGCAAAGCCATTGATCTCGCCTTTGACGCGAAGCTGTCCGCGCTTTCCCCAGATTTTGTGGACATCGAACGGAATGCGGATGATCACCCAATTCAGGCTCGAAGGAACGCGCTCGAGCGTGGCCTGGAACGACTTGGCAATCGGCTTAGCAGCCGCTTTCACTCGGCTTTTTGTAGTAGCGGTCCGACGCACATCGCAGGATTATAGGGGAACAGTTCGGAGTGACAAAGTCATTGTGAACAAGGGACTCAAGCTCGGATTGGCAACCATGGGCGTTTTCCTTTTCCTCGGGGCCGCCTTGTCGATGCTCGCTGGCGTAACTTTGGCGTGGCCGGGGACAGTGCTCGATCGCGCCTGGGAGCTCAATCCGACCGCATACCTGCAGATGGCTCCTTTAGGCAGAGCGCTGGGGATTCCTTTTCTGGCTCTGGGTGCCGTCTTGGCCATTGCCGGGATCGGCTGGTTCCGGCGGCGACTATGGGCATGGTGGTTGACCGTAGTGATCATCGCGAGCCAGGTCCTAGGAGGCCTGGGGCATGTTTTCATGGGCCAGCTTATGCAGGGCGCCATCGGAACTGTGATCCCAGGTGTGCTCTTGTTTTATCTCTTGCGGGCCGCACGTCAAGGCAGCCTTTGAGAAGAGCAAGGCGGCGGAATGAGTTTTTGTCGTCCGGCGCGTGGCCGTATCAGCGGGGGCTACCAGCCTTGCGGATATAAATGGCGCCGTTGAAATTCGTAAATTGAATCTCAGGGCCGCCGCCGTTGATGGTGCCGTGGACGGTTTTGTCGATCTTGACGTGGTACTTGCCGCCTTTGCCACGGTTATCTTCGACGATCTGCTGCGGCGCCGAGGCTTGCAGTTGCACGTCAAAGTCGCTGAAGACATCGCCGCGATCGGAGCGGATGCTGACGTTGGCCTTCAAGTCGGCAGGAAAGGTTACGTCGACGTCGCCATTCAGCGAGCTGAAGGCCATGGCTTTTTGCGGATTGACACGGACAAAAGTCGCGAGAAGGCGTCCATTCAACGCGTGAGCCACCGCGCTGCCGGAAATGTTGTTCAGAGTCACGGAGCCGTTGACGTCGTCGATGTCCAGTTCGCCGTCCACGCCGGTGACCACAATGTCGCCGTCATTGACCGCGCGCAGCTTGAGCGAGGTGCGCGAGGGAACAGTGACGGTCACGTCGATCGCGCGCATGTAAGACTCCGTGCCTACGCGCACCTCATTGTTTTCCTCTTCGACGGAAAGACCCGTGCTCGAAATGTTGAGGCGCTTTGGTCCGCCCCCGGATTTCTCTGATTCGTGGCTGCGGGCCCGCGCCTCGACGATCACTTCCTTGCCTTCGTAGCCTTTCACGGTGATGCCGCCATTCACCAGGCTGACTTTCACGAGAGCCGGACGCGACGGATCGCTCAGATTCACGGAAATGCGGTCGCCGCCGGATTGAGCCTGCGCCTGGGCGGGGAGCACGACTGACGCCAGGCCCGCAATGGCAACCACGGAAAGAGTTTTGGGGAATCGTCTTGTTCGGTTATTCATGGTTTTCGAGAATGCGAATGTCTCCATTGAGATTTTCTACCCGAATTTCCGGGCCGCCCGAACCTACGCGGGCTCCGGTGAAGCGATCGGCGCGAAGAATGAGCCTTCCGCCGCGGCGCTCCTCGGAAACCGCGTGCACGGGAAGCGCGGTTACGGGAAAGTCGCTGTAAATGCCGCCGTTGAACGTCTTGAAGCGGAAGTCGGNGGCGCGAAGGACGAGCTTTCCGCCACGGCGCTCCTCGGAAACCGCGTGCAGGGGAAGCGCAGTGACAGGAAAATCGCTATAAATGCCGCCGTTGAAGGTCTTGAAGCGGAAGTCGGCGGAAAGATCGCGGGCGAAGCGAAGCTCGACTTCGCCGTTGATGGTTTTGAAGTCGGAGTTTTCACGGGGGTTCTGGCGAAAAGAAGCTTTGACGGGGCCATTGACGGTACGCGCGGTGCCGGAGCCGGAGACATCGTCCATTTCGATGTCGCCATTGACATTGCGCACGAGGAAAGTGCCATTGATGTTGCGAACTAGAACGCGACCGTCGTTCACCGTTTTGAGTTTGATGTCGATGTCGCGCGGGACGCGAATTTGAAAGTCCATCTGCACGATGTAGCCTTCGTCGTCGCGCGAGCCACGGCAATCGTCGCAGTGGCAGCGGAAGGGGCCATTGACGTAAAGCTTTAAAGTTCCATCCTGCTGGGTGATGTCCAAAGCGACTTCCTTGCGAGCGCGTTCGAGGTTGTCCTTGGAGTCGGCGCGGAGCGTTTTGTTGACCACGAGCTGCACGTCGTTCGAGCTATCGCCCGTGACTTCGATCGATCCAAACACGTTGTCAATCTCCAGAGATTTGTGCGCGGCAGTCGGCAACGAAAAGGATTTCTGAATCGTTTCGTGGTCCTGAACGGAGAAATCGTGATCGTGACCATGAGCGGACCCAGCGGCGCTCGCGTTTGCAAGCGGATGAGAGAACGACAGCAGAGCTGCGAGGGCAAATCCGGACATTCCAAGAAAACTGTGGCGTTGCATCATCTCCTCCTCATTGGATTTTGCTCAGGGCCCACTCCGCCCGCTGCCGCACCGCGGGATTCAAATCGGGAGTTTGCTGCAAAGTGCGCAGACGCTGCGCGAGGTCCGGCTCGCGCAAATCCACAAGGAGATCGATCAGCGCAACTTGGACCAGAGGCGACTGCTGCCCTTGGAGAGAATCCATCAATCCGGTGCGCACCAGCGGCTGGCGCGAGTGCCGGCTGAGCGCGTCGAGCGCGGCCAGGCGCACATCGACGCTCCCGTCATAACGCAACGTGTGCAGAAGCGCCGATAAAACCTGGGGATTGAGCTGCTCCTCGCCCTGGCTGTAGGTAACGCCCTGGAGACGTTCGCTCGCGGATTGCTGTTGCAGCATCGAGAGCACGACCAACTGGCGCATGTTGGTGAGTTCAGAATGCATCGCGGCCAATTCTTCCGAGTGCGAATTGGCGCGGCTCATAAAGTTCCCAGCAAAAATGCCAACGGCGAGCAGTGCCAGACTCCACGCCAAGCCTGCGACGGGAGAACGAAGCCATTCGAACGGGTTCCAACCGGCACTGCGTTTCTTCTCTGGAAACGCTCCGGCGCGGTGATCGGCGCGGCCAGTCTGATAGGCCTGCAACATCGCTTCGAATCGCGCGCGCGAGGCCTGGCTCGGCTGCTCAACGGGCAAGAGCGAAAGTTTGTTCCAGATAGCTACGTCGTCGCGGCAATCGGCGCACTGCGCGAGGTGTTGCTCAACAAGATCGTGTTGTTCGCGATTCAGATTTTCTTGCAGGTAGTCCGGCAAGAGTTCGGCGATTTGTTCACACTTCATTGCCAAGCCTCCGGGGAATGCTTCGCGCCGTCGAGCCCGAATCTTTCACCGTCATGCCTTGTTCCAGTTGACGAAAAACCTGTTTGAGCTCCTGCAGAGCGCGGTGGACCCGCGTTTTCACTGTATTGAGTTCACAGCCAAGGAGTTGCGCGATCTCCTCGTACTTCAGCTCCTGAAAGCGCGCAAGAATCAAGACTTCTCGCTTTTCTTCCGGCATTTGCATGAGCGCACGATACAGCAGGGCAGCTTCCTGATTCTGTTGCGCGGAATCCGT
>OCOJ01034152.1_pt2 | contig 23947 bp, 21 predicted proteins | sample 1539251 | NCBI WGS metagenome assembly OCOJ01 (sample SAMN01911457, study PRJEB22624) | soil metagenome | biome: Soil | place: Malaysia | collected 2012-04-30 | depth RA_metagenome m | reverse complement strand
GCTGCCCCTGAAAAAGTACTCGAAACGGTCAAACCAGTCCTTGGGAGGCAGACTGGGTGGCGCGTTGTCCGGTGTGGGTGCCGAGGGGGCAGGAATCTGCACCACTTTGGCTTCGAAGTCGATCAATTTTTCCTTCAACCGCTGCTGCTGTTCCTCTACGAGTGACTGCCGAAATGAGGAAGTCTGAGGATCAACAAACTGCAACCGAATCTTCCCCGCGGTGGTGTGAAGTTTCAGCGGCGCCCCACCACCGTTTAAGGAAGCGAACGCGTGTACGCTCCCTTCGGGACGAGACTGAATGGTCAAGGCAAGCGAAGGGTCTGCTTCAATACGGTTGGGGCCGCCGGTTTCGACCGTCGCATCGATGGTCATGGAGATGTTGCGGGGCACAAAAACCACGATATCTCCGGTGCGCGAGCCCAGCGCAGAGGGGCCGGGCAAACGCACCGTTTGGGTCTTCTCCGAAGCTTCGGGAGTGATCCAGGCGGTGATGGTGCCCTCTCCGGTCTGAGCGCGGACTGTATTGGCGACCCGCGTGAGGCAGATGCTGCCTCCNGGTGATGGAGCCCTCTCCGGTCTGAGCGCGGACTGTATTGGCGACCCGCGTGAGGCAGATGCTGCCTCCACTGGTCTCCACTTCCATCGGACCCGCAACATACATCACACGAATGCCACCACCCCCGGTCTGGGCGTGGACAGAACCGCGAGCCTCGCCAAAGTCGATTTGGCCGCCACCCGTGTGAACGGCGACGTAGGAGCCGGCTTCACCGACGGCGATGTTTCCACCCAAGGTCTCCAATTGAGCCGTGCCTTTGATCCGCGCGACGCGGATATGGCCACCACCGGAACGCAATTTGGCATTTCCGTCGATGTTTCCGGCCATGATATGGCCGCCAGCCGTGTAAGCGTCCACATCGCCGTCGACATCTTTCATGGTGATGTGCCCTCCATCGGTTTCCATTTTCGCTGCTGGACGGTCGCTCCGGGGGATCGGCGGTAGACCGGGCAGGCCGATGCGCCCAGCCGCGATGTTGCCGCCTTGCGTAACAAGTACGACGTGCCCGCCAATGTCGGAGGTCTCGATATCGCCGGCACCTGTGGAAACATCCAAGCTGAAGCTGGCTGGAACGGTAACCGTGAATTGCACCCAAAACTGGGCGTTGCCGACGGGGTGACGACGGTTTACAGCGAGCGAGCGAACGTTGGGAAGAGCGCCTGAAAGAAAGACACTATCCAAGGTTTCACGCGTCGTGAGGGAATAGCTATCGAGCAATCTCTGGCCCAAGGGATTGGTGACATCCGTTTCAATGTGAACGCTATAGTGCAGGACGGGAGCGGCACCTTGGGGGAGCGTGTCGATGCGCACGTTGCCCAGATCCGCTGTCAGATGCAAGGTCATCCCGTTGGTCACGGCCAGGTCGCCTGAGCGGTCCACGGAGGCATGAGGAGAAGGCAGGTTTTCTCCCCGAAGGTGGGCAGAAGCCAGCAGGCAAGCAGCCGCAAGAGTGCAAAGGAGCAGACAGGAATCACGCAGGAGCGTGCGCGCAACAGCCGAATTGTGGGAAGAGGCGAACATGAATGAACACCGGCCTGCGAAACGGCACTTGGCGATCACTGGTCGTTACGGGCGCTGATTTCGCGCAATGCCGCGGCGCTCCGCAAACGCACGTAGCGGCTGGGATCACTGCGCTGCAAATCCTCCAACGCGCGAATCACGCTCGCCAGAGAACCGTCATTTCCGACCACGCCCGCCTGAACCAAGTTGCCGTGGGACATTTCCGGAACTTCTGGAGGTGGCATGGGCGTTGCCAAATCAGGTTGAGCAGATTCGAGGGAACGCACCAACAAATTGACCGCTTCCACGCGAACCCCCGGATTTGCGTCGTGCTGCAGGGCCTGCAGCAAGGCCTCCCGCACTACGGCGTCTGTCGCAGCCCCACGCAATGCCTCCAGAGCCTTCAGGCGCACAGCAGGATTCTGATCCTTGCGCGCGGCGCACAACAGGGCGGACCGCACCTCGGCGTCTTCCGCGCGTGCCCGCAAGGCATCGAGGCAATCCAGCCGGACTCCGGAATCAAAGCGCTCCCCGTTTTTCACGACGTAGGTGAGCACGTTGCGCACATCGGAATCGTCCAGGCTGCCCGTCAGCTCCACGGGCTGCTCGGCGCTCAATTGCACACGAACGTTTCTGGAACCTGGATTGGGAGAAGGTGCGATATTCACGCCGGCGACGGCCATCTTGGAAAGCTGCTCTTCGGTAATCCGCGGGCTGGGGCGAACGCTTACAGGGTCCACGGCAACTGCATTGCTTTGTCCAGTAAACCACTGCGTCGATTGCACGCCGGCCACGAGCCCGAGCAAGATGAGTGTGGCTGCGCTCCAGGCTGGATGCAATGCCATCCAACGGCGCAAGAAGGCGAAAGTGGGCGTTTTTTCTTCCACCCGGGGACGGTCGAGATCGTCAAGTTTTTCGGAGAGTTCGCTTCGGCACTGCGAAAGCAGGATTCCGGAAGGATCCAGTTGTTCGCTCGCATGGGGCAGAGAGTCCAGCACGGATAAGAATTCGCGTTCCTCGGAAAGCAGCGCCTGGCAGGACGAGCAAGCCGCAAGGTGTTGTTCGATGGCGGTGCGTTCCCGCTCATTGACTTCATTGCAAGCGAAAAAGACGAGGAGTTCAGCAACCTGGGTACAGTCCATCTTTTGTTCTTGCGGGTTCATCGCAACACTCCCAACTGGGTGCGGAGTTTGCGCGTGGCTCGAAACAGGGAATTCTTCACCGTTTCCTCAGTGGTACCTAAGGCGTCGCCAATGGCACGAAGTTTCAAGCCCTGGTAGTGTTTCATCTCGAAAACGATGCGCTCGCGCGGCGAGAGACGCTCCATGGCGGCTGCGAGTTTTGCCTTAATTTCCTGCCCAAGCAAGTGACGCTCAGGGTCGAGTGTCGCGCGATGTTCGCGCTGCCGCTCGAAGAAATCCGTGCCGCCCTCCTCGAACTGGGCGGGGTGCAACTCCGGGGCTTGATCCTCCGGCCGGGCCTGCCGGCGGCGAAGATGATCCAGGCAGACGTTGGTGACGATGCGGTAAAGCCAGGTATAAAAACTACACTCGAAACGGAAGCGGTGAAGATTGCGGTAAACCTTGAGAAAGGCCTCCTGGTAAACGTCCCGAGCGTCTTCGGTCCGCTTCATGAGGTTGAGAGCGAGCCGGAGAACGTCGCGATCATATCGGCGAACCAATTCTTCGAAGGCAAGCCGGCTTCCTGCCTGTGCCTGCTGCACCAAAGCACGTTCGTCGAGGCCGGCCAAGGAGCGTACCGTAGCCAGCACCGAGTGCGAATCACCGGTTTGTCCGGACTCGTCAGCAAAAGCCAGTGCCCATGGGGGTAAGGACATTTTCGCTTTCTCTTTGCCAATTCCGCCGTAACCACCAGAGCTACCAATGGCTGTCGAATCGGCACCTTCGGCTGGGGGAACGCAGCCCAACCCTGATTCGTTTAGACGCGGCGGATTCTTGCTAGTAAGCATTATCCAGCCTTCCTTGCCAATCTGGGCAAGCCAGCAACCGTCATTCCTTGGATGCGCCTGGAGAGTTTCAGCCCGTCTCGACAAAGCCTAACCTTGGGCCGCGTTACTACGCAACCGCCAACTTAGCAGAGGCCAAGCCAAAAGCATAACGACGGCGAAGACGAGGACATAGCCATTCAAGTGATAGAACCTATCAGGCTGTGCGAGAAACTGGGCTGCCGCAGCCAAAATGGCGGTGCAGGTTGCGATCAGAAACAAGCCCAGAACATTGAACCGCACCAAGAGCCGCATGCCAAACACGACCACGGCGAACAACAGCGCCATCGCCAGGAATTGCTTCAGGAAGTCCGCGGCCGAACCCCAACCGAAGACAAACGCGCCAGCGACAGCGAAGAACAATAACAGGCGCAACCAACGCACGCGCATTTCAGCGCCGACGAAGGCTGCGCCGAGCGCCAGAATGCCTACATAGAAGAGAGCGCGAAAGACGGAGCCACCAATCAGACCCGCGCCGGGAAAAACCGAATCGAAAGACTCACCAAAACTGGAGGGGAGAGCGCGGTGCAATGTGGGCCACAAAGCAGAGGCAAAATCGAGGGCACGGCGCAAGCCAATCAGCAGCGCGGAGCCGCAAATGCCAATCCAAAAAGCATCGCGGTAATAATCGGCTGGCATGCCCAGCCAGGTAGGCAGGTTCTCTTCACCGAACGCACGAGTGCCAAACGACCAGGCCAGTCCAAAAAGCAATGTCAATCCTCCCAATAGGAGCGCGCCGATAAGGAAAACGCCGACCGCAACCGAGCCGAGGAAAATACGCAAGGGAATTGCTGTTGAGTATTGAGCGAGGATCCCCGGCATCCCGGGGCCGAAAAAGAAACTCACTGCAATTGCGGCGAGCCCAACCAGACTCCAGGCAAACATGCGCCGCCAGGGAACCGGGCTATGGGGTTGATCCCGCATGCGCCTGAAATGAAAAATCAGGACAGCGACAACGAGGCCCAAACCGACAGCCACCTGACCAACCAGAACGAGCGTGCGGGCAAGGGTTTGCTCTTCCTGCTCACGCTCAAACTCTTCCGGGATTTTGATGTAGGTGCGGTAATCGGCGGGTTCGTCGCCAAGGACCTTCAGTTCTATGCGGACGTAGGCATGATCGCCAGAATCCCCTGCGCCGGAATTCGCGGGATCAAGAGACGAATTCTGTTGCCAGCTGAGTGTGTGGTCCGTTCGATTCGGCCGTTTGTCAGAGTTCGCCTCGACGAGCCTCCAGCCGGCGAGATCGACCTGCTTTTTGTCCCGCAGGAATTTTTCCGCGATGGCTACGGCTTCTCCCTTGGGGAGATTTGCGCCCTTCGCAGCCTCGGCCAGAGTGTGCCAGAAACCGTGGAGCGAGCCATCGGGCTTCAACGTGACGGCGTATTCTTCCGGCTGCGAGTCGCGAAAATACCGCACGCGCCACAACGCTCCGGGCACGCGCGTGGCGTAGATATCATTGATTTCGGAAACGGGCATGCGCCGGCTCAGGAATTCGTTGGCGACGGGGTTGGTAGCGTCCAGCAGCTGCGCGGCCTTGCGGAAACCGTTGGGGTCCAAGCTGTGCTCGCGCATTATGGCGTCAGCCTTGCGCATAACCGATACGCGGTCCACGGAAAGTTTCAGGTAATCTCCAATGTGCTCGCGCTTCAACCGCCACGCCAGGACTCCGCCAACCAGTAGACACAGCACGAGGAAACCGATGGTCCCAGTCGTCAGCGGTTCATACCGGCGCGCGCCGACGAAAGAGGGTCCGGCCAAGGTTTGCTTGGCGAGGCTGATATCCGGAGCCGGCTGGGCCTGATTGAGCAGATCCTCGACATCCTCGAAACGTCTCCGCAACAGGTACAAAACGCCCGAAAACAGCAGCGGCGCGAGGGCGGCAAGCCCCACGACAATTCCGGAAACCTTAAAGTAAAGATTGTCTGAACGAATGAGGAGCAGCCCGACCAGCGAGGCGTCCACGGTGTAATGCCAGATCAGGGTGGCAATAATGCCCCAGCGCAGCATCACAAGGCCCGCGACGATCCCGATAATTCCGACCTCAATGCCCCGAATGTAGCCGGGCTCCTGGGGATAGGCGCTGTGCAGGAAGCTCCAGAAGAAAGCGGGGAGGATGACGGCCAGCACGCGCGAGCCCGTCAACTTACGAAGGAAAGGAATCGCAAACATGCGAAAGAGAAACTCTTCGCTGGTGGCGGCAAGCATGCCAATGGCGACCCCGGCAATCCAGGGAAAGGAAGTGTTCACTACGTCGGAGTAGTTCAGGTCCTGGGGCGCCCAAACTCCGAACCGGCTACCGATCATGTAGAAAGCTACAATGAACCCGAGATGCGCAGCGGCCAGAGACAAACCAACAACCGCGGAGCAGAAAAACTCTTTTGAGCGAATGCCGCGCAGCGTAAACGTGCGGGTGAGACGAAGATGTTCCGGCTGGGCGGCGCGGTACAGCGGTTCGCCACCCGGAAGCACCAAGCTGACGGTCAACGCCGTGCCAACAGCGCCAAGCAACATCTCAAGGAGGCTGCGAAGAACGAAGCTGGGATAGGTGAAGTGCGTATCGTAGGCAGCGCGCACGGAATCCCATTCGTTCAACCGCATCAGGTAGAACAGGATGGCCACGACGATGCCGATCTTCAGCGCGGGGCCCCAGGAGGTCTTTCCTTGACGAGACAGCGAAGTTCCCAGCCAAAGCGCGCCTCCTAACAAAAATCCGTACGGGATCAGAGCAACCTGGTTATAGAAGATATTGGTCGAACGCAGATGCTCGTAGTCGCGTGTCCAGGCTTCCGGCACTTGCAAGAATTCCTGGGTGCTGCCGATGTGGTCCCCCTGCAAACCGACCTGGAGCCGGTAGGGCGCGTCCTTGGCCTTAAAGCCGCTGCGTTCCCAGGTGAAAGACCAATCCAGACGATTGGGTCTTGCGAGTGAGTTCGCTTCTTCGGGAAGAAACGTCCAATTGCTTAAATTCGTGCCCAGCTTTGCCTGAAGGAATTGCGCTGCGGAGGCGAGCGCTTCTTCGCGATTTAGCGATTTCCCGGCTCGTGTTTCTTCAATCTTGTGGTCGTAGCCGACGACCTTCCCCGCGGGATTCACCCGTACGCGAAACTCTTCTTCCTGCTGTGGGCGAAAAAACCGGACGTCCCAATACCAGATATTCAGGTCACTCGCCAGCAGGTGGTTGGCTTGCTGGAGACCCAATTCGCGCTCAAGGTAGGTTTTCGCGTTTTCATCAACTTCGAAGGTGATCGTCGACTGATAGCCGGCAAGATTCTCTCCCAGACCCTGGACAAATTCCTTTGCCCGTCTTTGCGATTCCGCGCGGGAGACCTTGAAATCAACGGAAGCCTCGGGGAAAGCCCGGAAGAAATATTTGTGGGCAAAAAGGGCGCCCACGATACCCAACAGGATCCAAAGGAGCAAACTGCGTTTGTCTGCCCCAGTCAATCGAACTTCCGCCAAGGGAGCCTCCCTGAACCTGCCACCTCAAACGCCCACTCTATCGGTACGCAGGGCAGTGGCGCAAGTTTCGCGAAACGCAGCGCTCTGCGTGGGAATGATATAAAGAAGGAAGCAATGAGCATCAGCCTGCAGACGGATGTAAGGATGGTGAAAGGTGTCGGGCCGCAGCGCGCGGAATTGCTGGCCGAACGCGGGATCTACACGCTGGAAGACCTCCTGAACTACCTGCCGTTTCGCTATGAAGACCGCATTCACTTTTCAAAGATCAAGGACGTGCAACCCAACGGAACCTATACGCTGCGCGCGCGCGTGATGAGCGGACAGGCGGTGCGCGGCATGTACGGCCGCGATGCCATCTACCATTTGCTCGTGCAGGACGAGACCGGCTCGCTCGCCTGCAAGTTTTTCCATGGCGGCTACCTTGAAGGACGGCTGAAGCCCGGACAGCAATTGATCCTTCACGGAAAAGTGGAAACGGACAAACTGCGCCCGGCCCGCCGGGAGATGGTGAATCCGCAGATTGAAGTGGTCAGCGGGGAAGAGGTGGATTCGACGGAAATGGGACGGATCGTGCCCATCTATGAAGCGGTGGGCACGTTTAGTTCGCGGCAGATTCGGCGCGCTGTCTATGCGACGTTGCAGAATCTCGACCCACGCATTCCCGACATTTTGCCCGTTGAGTTGCGCAACCGGATGGGTTTCCCTTCGCGGCGCGAGGCGCTGATCCAGACGCATTTTCCGCCGGTGGAAGAATCCCTGGAGGCCCTCAACCTGTTTCGCTCTCCCGCCCAGCGGCGACTCATCTTCGAGGAATTTTTTCTATACCAGCTCAGCCTGGCGCTGGGGCGAAAGGCAACACGCAAGGAAAACGCGATTGCTTTTCGGGTGCGCGAGGATCGAATCCGCGAGGCGCTGAAGAAAATTCTCCCCTTCAAGCCCACTGGCGCGCAGAAACGCGTCCTCGCGGACATCGCCGCAGACCTGGAAAGAGCGGTTGCGATGAACCGCTTGCTGCAAGGAGACGTGGGAAGCGGGAAAACCATCGTGGCGCTGCAAGCCGCGGCGATTGCCATGGAAAACGGCTGCCAGGCGGCCCTTATGGCGCCGACCGAAATCCTCGCCGTGCAGCACTACCTCTCAGCACGGCGAATCCTCGCACCAGGTGGATATCGGGTGGAGTTGCTCATCAGCGGATTGAAGCCCGCGGAGAAAGAGGCTGCGCGCGAGCGCATTCGCACCGGCGAAGCGCAGTTGGTGATCGGAACGCACGCGCTGATCGAAGAAAACGTTGAATTTCAGCGGCTGGGATTTGTAACCATCGATGAACAGCACCGGTTCGGCGTGATGCAGCGCAAGCGCCTGATGGATAAAGCTGTCAGACAAGGGCATGCGCCGCATGTTCTGGTGATGACGGCCACGCCGATTCCACGCACGCTTTCGCTGACTCTCTACGGCGACCTGGATGTCTCCGTGGTGGATGAACTCCCGCCCGGACGCACGCCGATCGAAACCCGCAGGACCACGGAAAGGCATCTTCCGGGTGTGTGGGAATTTCTGCGGCGGGNGCCACGCCGATTCCACGCACGCTTTCGCTGACTCTCTATGGCGACCTGGATGTCTCCGTGGTGGATGAACTCCCGCCGGGACGCACGCCGATCGAAACGCGCAGGACCACGGAAAGGCATCTTCCGGGTGTGTGGGAATTTCTGCGGCGGGAAGTGGAAGCGGGCCGCCAGGGCTACGTAATCTATCCGGTGATTGAGGAGTCCAAGCTGGAACTGAAGGCGGCTATGGAGGAGTACGAGCAGCTTTCGAAGACGATTTTCCCGAAGCTGAAAGTGGGGCTGCTGCACGGCCGACTCTCGAGCGAGGACAAGGAAGAGGTTATGCAGCAGTTTCGGCGGAATGAAATCCAGATCCTCGTGGCGACAACGGTCGTGGAAGTCGGTGTGGATGTTTCCAACGCGACGGTGATGGTGATCGAGCACGCGGAGCGGTTCGGGTTGTCACAGTTGCACCAGTTACGTGGCCGCATCGGACGAGGTGCGCAAAAATCGTACTGCATCCTGGTGACCCCGGGACGGCTGACGGAAGACGGCCAAGCGCGGCTCGACACGATGGTGCGCACGAACAACGGTTTTGAAATTGCCGAAACGGATCTCCAATTGCGCGGGCCGGGCGAATTTTTTGGAACGCGGCAGTCCGGTGAGCTTGGTTTTCAAGTGGCCAATCCATTGCGTGACCGGGAATTGCTGGAACTGGCTCGCAAGGAGGCGTTTTCTCTCGCCGAGGACCCTGCCAGGTCAGAGGCGCTGCAAGGCATGCTGCGCATTTTGCCCGGCGAATGGCAGCGGCGCTATCACCTGGCCCGCATCGGCTGAAACGCACGAGACTTTATGCGCGTGATTGCCGGAAAATTCCGGAGCCGCCAATTGAAAAGCCTGAAGGGCATGGCGCTGCGTCCAACGAGCGACCGCTTGCGGGAGACGCTGTTCAATATTCTGCGAGATCGGGTCGCCGGCGCCTGGTTCGTGGATGTTTTTGCGGGGACGGGGGCAGTGGGGATTGAGGCGCTCAGCCGTGGGGCCCGCGAAGTGGTGTTCATCGAGAAGCACGCGCCGGCGGCAGCGGTGATCAAGAAAAATCTGGACGCTCTCGAGGTGCAGGATGGCGCACGCGTCCTGGCGGTCGACGCGGTACACGGCTTGGAAGTGCTGGGGAAGGAGAAATTGGCAGCGAACGCCAGTCCAGACATTGTTTTCCTCGATCCACCATATGGAAATGCCGAGGATTATGATCGCGTGCTGTCCTTCCTGGGATTTGAAACGCTCTTAGCCGATGGGAGTCTGGTGATTGCCGAGCATCGCCGTAATTTCGAATTGCCTGCGGAGGTGGGGAACTTGCACCGCGTGCGGGTCTTGCGCCAGGGGGATGCGGTGCTGAGCTTCTACCGGTTTGGGAAAAAAGTTCTGGCGGGGTCCGTTTCCCAGTAAACCTAACGCAAGGCTAGTACATCTATACCTTGTTACCTCCTCCGCTCGCTCCCCAGTCCCGCAAGAGCGAGGCGGACCACGCTATAATTGAGAATTAATGTCGCAGCGATTCCAGGTCGATCCGTTTGACTTGCTCGGGCAAAACGAGATTTACCCGATCCCCGTGCATATAGGCGGTGAGGGCGAGCCAAAACTCGCCATTGCCTGGAACAGCTTTCATCAGAATTTCTTCAGTGAACTGGCGGCCTTCTTCCGTTGGACGCGCTTGCCCAAAGGCGCTGACGGAACTGATGTTTTTCGAGATTGCCGGGTGCAGCGGAGTATTCCTGCTCGTGCGATTTTTGCGGCTGTGCTTTGGCACATCGTGTTCTTCGTGGTTCCGTGGCCGGAATTGCCTGCGGCAGCGAAGCGCAATACCATTTTCGATGGCACGGAGCTCACCTGGTCCGGACCGATTGATGATTTGCCTTTGCTGAATGTCCCCAAGCGAGCGCCAAAAAATACACACGCAAAGGTCCAGGAAGTGGAAACACCCGTTAATGGGATGGACGCTTTTCATCCCCGGCAAAGAATCTTCACGGACCCGGTCCATCCCACACATCCTCGCCAGACGCTCGTAAAACCAGCCGACCCCATGGAAGCGCCGAAGTTTCTCCCCTCGTTACCCAACATGGTGCAACTTGCCGCGACCAGCGGACCGGCGCGACCGCGTCTCGAGATCAGCGAGCAGACACTCGCCAAGCTTCGACCCAGAGAAGTGAAACACGTCGCCACGACGGACACACCGGCACCCGATGCTCCCAACTTGGAGACGCGTTCCGCCGATATGAGCCTGGCGTCTATCGCGACTGCAGCGGAACGGCCCACGCTGGGGATGAATGCGGGCTCAGCGCCGCGATTGGCGCAGGTGACGCAGAAGGGTGAAGCCGTTCCTGCTCCGGAATTGGCAGCGGGCACTGCCGGGACGTCTGGAGGGCCAACGGAAACCATCATTGCATTGTCCGCGACACCGGCACCGCCTGCACCTGTGATTGAAGTTCCGAAGGGAAATCTCGCTGCTCGCGTGGCTATTTCTCCTGAGGGCAAAGGGTCCGGCTCCGATGGCAGTCCAGGGAGCACGGCTGATGCGGCGGCGAATGGCAGGTCTGGGGCCAGTGGCGCTGACGTGGCGGGGACCAGTTCCATTGGAATCAGTATTAGCGGAGGCAATCCCAAGCCGAAGGCCGGCGTGTCTGGACTGGGCGGTGTCGGGAAGCTGAACTTGCCTAGGGCGCAAGCAAGTTATAAGCGTCCGGATCCGAATATGGTCATCGAGGATCCGCCGGAACGCACCGGCCCGCCCAATTTCGCCATGCTTCCACCAGGTTCGCCACCGGAACAGATATTTTCGACGCATCGCGTTTACTCGATGAACGTGAACATGCCGAATCTGAACAGCGTGACCGGCAGTTGGATTATCCATTTCTCAGAACTGCGTTTGGTTGGGGCGGCGCGCTTGAGCGGCGAGTTGAACGCTCCTGTGCCCGTGCGAAAACTCGACCCAAAATATCCCCAGGACGCGATTGCGGAACACGTCCAGGGCGAGGTCATTTTATATGGAGTGATTCGCCCCGATGGGACGGTGGATAGCATTCAACTCGTACGTGGGATCGACGAGCAACTGAATGCCAACGCGATTGCCGCGTTCGCTCAGTGGAAATTCCAGCCGGCCACCAAGGGAGGCCAGCCCATCGCCCTGGAAGCCATTGTGCACATACCTTTCCGTGGCCCGGAAAGAGAGTAGGAAACGTACTATTGTTTAGCCGGGAATCCGAGTTCCTGAAGCTTCACGAGGGTATAAAGCGCGTGATTGACCGGAGTGGGGACACCTAGTTGCGCGCCTAGCCGGGCCACATAGCCATTCAGGGAATCGATCTCCGTTCGTTTTCCGCGAGCCATGTCCTGTGCGGTTGAAGAACGCGTACCGCTCATTTGCTCCGCGATTTTGAAGGAACCGGCAAACGCTGCCCGAGGGCCCTCAAGACCGGGAAGATGAACGCCCTTGGCGCCCGCGACGTTCAGCGTTTCGACGACCACGGCCTCCACCACCTGTTTTGCGTCGGCGCTAGCAATAATTTCGCCGTAGGTGACACGCCCAAGTCCAGAAATCGCATTCAGCGCACAATTCCAGACGAGCTTGGTCCAGAGTTCCCCTTCGATGTTGTCGGTGATACGGCAGGGGACTTCCGCCGAGCGGAGAAGATCGGCGACCTTCGCCGTTCTGCGATTTTGCGACGGGAGGACGAGATCGCCACGTCCCAGATGCTTGATGCGTCCCGGGGCTGGGACGGAAGCAGCCACGTAAACGACGGCTGACATGGCATCAATTCCTGAAGAGGCGCGCATCACCTCGGCGTTATTCACGCCATTTTGAAGGCTGACGACCACAGCATTTGGTGCGAGCACAGGGGCGAGTTGTTTCGATGTGCCGGCTGTGTCCGTGGTTTTCACGCAGAAGAGCACTACGTCCGCGCCTGCCGCCGCAGACAATTCGGAAGACGCCTGCGGATGAACCGTTTCCAGAAAGTGAAGGGTGTCAAGGTGGAGTCCGGAACGATTCACGGCGTCCACAAAGGGCGGACGGGCGATCAACACAACGGACACACCGGCGCGCGCCAGCATCCCGCCGAAATATCCGCCGACCGCGCCAGCGCCCACGACGGCAACTTTAGGCGAGTTACGTGGAGTAATCATTGCGCGTCACCCGTTCGTGATTGTCCTGCCTCGATCAATCAGAAGTGATTCCGCNAACTCGCGAAACGCGGGCAGGATCACGAGTTTGCCGGAACCCGCGACAACCGGTTCGTGCTCCAGGTGCCAGGTGTTCACGTGCGGAATGTAGACGGCATTCAAGCCTGCCTCCATCGCCGGATTGATGTCGCTCCTTGGGCTGTTGCCGATCATCCATCCTTGCGTCTTGACGATTTTGTGCTTGTTCACGAGCTGCGTGTAAGTCTTGGCATCTTTTTCCGCGACGATTTCGATGGCCTCGAAGAAACCCTGCAGCCCGGAACGTTCCACCTTGGCAGCCTGTTCCGCCGGTTCGCCCTTGGTGAAAAGAATCAGGCGGTGGCGGTTCGTAAGATACGCCAGAGTCTCAGGCACGCCATCAAGAATCTTGGGGGGAGTGCGCTCCAGGTCGACAACGCGGTTGTGGATTTCCGCAAGCACTTCCCGCCGGGCCATTTGGTCAGCGAGTTTCAGGTACGTCTCTTCGAGGGAACGGCCAAAGCTGCGCACGCCATATCCGTACTGGCGGATATTCTTGCGCTCGGTTTCGTTGAGGATATGCCGGATGTAGGCGCGGCTGTAGCCACACGGCTCGACCAGGCTGATGAAGTCCTCAATCAGCTTCTCGAAGAATACATTGTTCTCCCACAGCGTATCATCCGCATCGATGAGTAGCGTGTTGCGTCTCATGGTCTCGAAACTCGAACTCTCTCCGGTGGTGTGTTCGTTCGCTTCTAAGAAACGACTGTTTCAGTGTAGCAGCCCCAGAGCATCTTCGACGATTGTCCGTGCCGCCGCTGGACGCGCCATGATTGCGCACGAGCGCGATGTAGGCATCATCGTAGAGCCGTTGAAATAGTTTGCTGACATAGTTGATGGCATCCACGTGTTCCACATGGCAGCCGCCTCGCATCTGAAAGGCGCGCTCGAGAGTCTGGGCAGCGCGCACATGGCCTGCTCCGGACGAAGCGGAAAGTATAAGCACGCGAGGGCTGTGCTTCGGCGGCAGTACGGCGTTCATCGGCCGATCAGGTTGATGCGCTCTTGCGCTGACCCGAGGCAAGTTTCTCGAGGATGACCTGGGCCAGCTTTTGCAAATCGCCGAAGCGCGACAAGTATTCCTGAAACTCGTGATTCAGCAACTGCGCGTCCTGCGGGCCGAGCTGATTGCGCAGGATCATGTCGCGGAGCTTCACGGGGTGTGGCAATACGGCATCTTCCTGCAGCTCTTCGAGCGCCTGATTCGGATCGTAGTGATACATGAGCGTCCCCCCGGAGTTGCAAGCCGCCAATGCAAACAACTCCCTTACTTCATTCTACGCAAAACAGAGACGAGGGATGAGCGGGATTGAAAGCAGCCATGGAGGAATCAGGCGGCAGAGGCGCGGATGGGCACGAATTCGTAACGCTCGATTCTTGCCGCAATGCCGGTCCGGCCATTATCCGTGGGTTCCACACGGACCACTGTACCGTGGCAGCGGATGTTGACATCGCCCGCGGAGATCATTTGTTGTGGCAAAGTCAGAATAAAATCGATCTCGCTGCCACTCTCAAAACTCGCTTCCGAAAGGAAATAAAGGCCGCGATAGCTAACGTCTCGCGTATGAGCCTTCAATTCGGGGCTGTTCACATCGTGTGCCAACACGCGAACGGGCAGGGTCATCACAAATCGCCTCGCTTCGCGCCGATCAGACAAATCGCCCATGCGGGCCCCCTGTTTTGGATGAGTCGAGGTGAAAGTAACACTCGTTGCGCAAATCTGCAACGCGAAAGTCAAGAAATTTAGCTCTAGTACTCACTCAATGCGTAGTGGAGCGTATAGAACTACCTCGCTGTAGCGTCTTTCCCGAAGCGATGTGAGCCCTATCACAATCAGGTACACTTTATTCCTTGTTTCCGGGCATTCATGCTGATTCCACACGACTCCCGCAGCTTCTTCTTACAAGGGCCAGCCGGCAGGCTGGAAGCCATTCTGTGGACTCCCACTCGTGCCGGCAGGCCTGCACTCGCCGCCGTGCTCTGTCACCCTCATCCGGTGTTCGGCGGCACACTTCACAACAAGGTTGTTTATCACACCGCGAAAACTCTGGATGCGCTCGGCATCCCGGTACTCCGATTCAATTTTCGCGGAGCGGGGTTGAGCGCTGGTGAGCACGACCGCGGGTTGGGAGAGCGAGGCGATGTCCAAACCGCGATTGATTTTCTGTCGGCCGAGTTTCCCGGAATTCCACTCTTGGTCGGCGGATTCAGTTTCGGGAGCTGGGTCGGGCTCCGCGTTGGTTGCGCCGATGCTCGCGTCCAGGAGTTGATCGGCCTTGGGATACCCGTGAATGATTCTGATTTCGCTTACTTGGAGAGCTGCGCCAAGCCAAAACTCTTCGTGCACGGCACGAATGACGAGCACGGCGCTTGGGAGAAAGTGGAGCAAGTTGTGGCGCGCGTGCCCAGCGAGACGCGTCTCTGCTTTGTCCAGGACGCGGATCATTTCTTTGCGGGACGTCTCGACGAAGTCGAACAGGCCATCGCAGGATGGCTGACTGAACGCCATCCGCAGTTGCAGAAACGCTAAGCACTTTCCCCGCGCGAAAAGAGTTTGCTGAACTGTTCGACGCCGGCAGGCAGAACTTCGACCAGCCGCGCATTCGCTTCCACGTGCGCGCTCCGCGACATTCCCACCAGTGCCGTGGTAATTCCCGGGGCTGAGCGGACGAATTGCAGGGCGCGTTCCACGTCATTATTCAGGCCCAGAGCTTCGGCAACAAAGTCGGGCAGATTCTGCGCCACCTGTCCTTGCAGCAGCGAAGCGCTGGCAATGAAGGCAATGCCAAGTTCATCGGCCGCTTCCATGACGGTTTTTTCTTTTTCACCCAGCGTTTGATTGCCGAGCGTAAGAGCTTCGGTCATCGCCAGATTGAAGGGCAATTGCACAAAACGGAATCGATGTGCGTCTCCGGCGATTTCCTTCGCGATGGCCGCGATTTCCGCCAGTTGCAAGGCATCGCGCGACGATTTTTCCTGGCGAAAGCCGTTCCACGTGGCCATGCCATAAAACTGAATTTGGCCACGGGCTGCAGCCGATTCCAGAAACACGAAGGCCTCCCGCACACGTTTCAGAAACTCGGGCCGGGCGACTTCAGACAGTTGTGTCTCAGGATTGTGGAGGTAGTAGACGTCGACGCAATCGACTCCCAGGTTCTTGAGGCTGCGTCCCAACTGATTTTCCAGATAACGCGGCGTCATGCAATGGCAACCCGCGGCGATGTCCTTTGCCGTGAAGACCCCTTTCTGAATGTATTCCTGGAAGAAATAGCGGTTCGGGTCGGCGGGCATGGAGCCGTCTGGTGTCAGGTACCCGCCCTTAGTGCACACAACGATTTCGTCGCGCGAAAAACCCTTGTGCGCAAGTACCCTCAGGGCCGTGCCCACACTGCGCTCACTGCGTTGCAAGCGGTAGTTAATGGCCGTATCGATGACGTTGATCCCCGATTCCACGGCGGCAACGATAGCCGCAGCGTAGCCGGAATCGGTTGAGTCATTGGGCTGGCCGAGATAGGTGCCTATGCCAAGAGAAGAAAGCAGGAGTTCGCGCACCCTCCGGAAATGCCCTTCCGCTGCGTGCCCGCGGAATTTTTCCGCGTATCGGGTACAGCCCTCCTGCGTTGCTGCTCGGCTCATTTCGTTTCCTCGCTTTGTGACTTTGTTTGCGGAAGACCGGCGTTAGGACTTTGCTCGACCTTGGGCGACAACAGCCGCGAACAGGCGCGAAGAATCCGCCGGTACGGCCAGTCCTTCTCACGAAAGAATATCTCGCCTTCGCGGGGATTGCTGAAGAACCAGCGGGCCACCAGCGCCAGATGCTCTCCAAGTTCAGCGGCGCTTTGACGAACATTTGCATTGGGGGCCGGCGCGGCATTCATGACGCCTTCGAGGTAATCCCGCACGGTCTCCTCGGCCGACGCGGGTTTACTGGTATCGGTGAACCTCAGCCAGAACGGCTCCGCCAGCCTACCGCCACGAACCGCGAATAAGGCAATACAATGTTCTTCGGGAGTCCGCTGGAGAATAACGGCATTGAGATTCTGAATCCGGCGCGCCAGTTCCGGCTGGCCGCGAAGTACGTCATCCAATTTTTCCAGTTTTTTGTGAATAGCAGCGGCTCGTTCAAAGTCCAGTTGTTCGCTGGCAGACTCCCGGTCGATGGTGAGCGAGCCGCGCAGGGAACCACCGCTCGTATCCAGGAACTGAACCAGGCGATTCACTTCCACGTCGTACTCTTCTTTGGTGCAGCCCGCAAAACACGGTGCCAGACACATCTTCATCTCAGAATATATACATCCTGGAAAGGTGGGGTCCCGGCGGATTTTGATCTGGCAGCGCCGGACCTTGAAAAAGTCCAGCATTTTTTCGGCAAACGCTTCCGCGGAACGGCGGGAGCGAAAGGGTCCATAGTATGCGCCCGACGTGGGTTCGCCCTGCTCATTGACGATGATTCGGCGGGTGACGAAACAGCGCGGATATGCGTTGCGCAGATTGACCTTCAAGGCGGGAGCAGGACGCAGGCGCATCAGCTCCCGATAGCGTTTGGGAAAGAACTGCTTGGCGTTCTGGTAGTACGTCAGGGTTTGTTCGAATGCTGAGGCGGTTTCCCGATAACGAACGAGATGCGCAAACGCCCGAAGGTTCAGACGCTTGCTGGTTGGGTCTGGCGGGCCAAGAAGCCGCAGGAGGCGGCGGCGCAAATCGGCGCTGCGAATCAGATAGGGCTCGGCAGTCGTCTCGCACGAGGAGATGAGGCAAACGCCGGGTTTTTCAGGAAGGAGAGAGAAAAATTCCGCGTCCTGATCCGGAATGAATTCGAGGCCAGAGTCTAATTCCAGCACCCCGTCAGGATACTATGGCCCTGCACCGGCACCGAAGCCTTGCATAACTAAAGGAAAAAACGGATTGCTCGGGCACAAACCGCCCTCGGCATGACACGCTGGGGCGTTTTTCAGCAAGCCGTTAAGACCGGAGAACCCAGGAGGCAATCACCAGGCGCTGGATTTCGCTGGTGCCTTCATAGATTTCCGTGATGCGCGCGTCGCGGTAAGCCCGCTCGACCGGGTATTCGCGGCTGTAGCCGTAGCCGCCGTGGATCTGGATGGCCTTGTGGGCCACGCGCGTGGCCATTTCGCTGGCAAACAGCTTGGCCGTGGCGGCTTCCAGGCTGAAGCGCGAGCCGCTGTCCTGTTTCCAGGCTGCTTTGCGGGTGAGCAGACGCGCGGCGTCGAGCTCCGTAGCCATGTCCGCCAGCATGAACTGAATGGCCTGGAATTGGGCGATGGGATGGCCAAACGCCATCCGTTCCTGAGACCACTTCAGCGCCGCCTCAAATGCGCCTTGGGCAATGCCCGTGGCTTGTGCTGCAATTCCGATTCTCCCGCCATCGAGAGTCGAGAGCGCCACCTTATAGCCTTCGCCTTCGTTACCGATGCGATTTGCCACGGGAACCTCGCAGTCCGCAAAAATCAGTTCGCTACAGGCGGTGGCGTTGATGCCCAGTTTCTTTTCTTCCTTGCCGACCTTGAAACCCGGGGTGCCCTTTTCCACGACAATCGCGGTAATGCCTTTTTCTCCCTTTGCAGGGTCGGTGTTAACGTACGCGATCACCGCATCGGCGACGCCACCATTAGTGATCCAGGCCTTCGTGCCGTTGATCACGTACCTATCGCCCTTCTTCACTGCTTTGGTTTGCAGTGCCGCGGCATTGGAGCCAGCCTGCGGTTCCGTCAACGCGTAACAGCCGATCTTTTCGCCTTTTGTGAAGGGCAGGAGGAACTTCTTCTTCTGTTCATCGGTGCCGTAGCGATGAATGGGGTCACAGAAAAGTGAATTCTGTACGCTCAAAATGACTCCCGTCGAAGCGCAGCAACGCGAAATCTCCTCGATCACAATGGTGTAAGCGATGTGATCGAATCCGGCTCCTCCTTCCGCTTCCGGGAAAGCCACGCCGGTCAATCCGATTTCCGCCGCCTTGCGGAACAGTTCGCGCGGGAAGTGTCCCGTCTCATCCAGTTCCTTGGCGAGCGGACGCACTTCGCTTTCCGCAAATTCGCGCACGCTTTTCTGCAGCAACTTCTGCTCTTCCGTGAGTTCCAGATTCACGATGACTCTCCGCCGGTACGCAAACGAGTGTTTGGCCTCCCGATTCTAGCTTGGAGCGCCGTACTTGTCATACTAAGGGTGGAAAGCCCGGCTAATGCGGTCATAGGTGGTGCGAAGCTCTTCGGGATGCACACGCGTTTCGCCCGAAACCGTCATGAAGTTGGAATCGCCGAACCAGCGCGGCAGCATATGCACATGCAAATGGCCTGCTACACCGGCTCCCGCGGCGCGGCCCAGGTTCATCCCCAGATTCATGCCGTCCGGCTTGTATTCCGTTCGATAGATCGTTTCCATCTTTTGCGCCAGCTCCATGATTTCTTGAAGCGCGTCAGCCTCGCACTGATGCAGTTCAGCGACGTGCGCATAGGGCACGATCATGACGTGGCCCGAGGTGTACGGGAAGCGGTTCAGAATGACGAAAGCCTTTTTGCCGCGGTGCACGATGAGCGTTTCCTCATCGCGATGGCGTTGCACCGCATCGCAGAAGATGCACTCCGGCTGTTTGCCCTCGCTGACTTCGGCCATGTATTGGTAGCGCCATGGCGTCCACAGGTAGTCCATCTGTTCGGTCCTCGCGCGAAGCTGTCTCAGCATAGCGCATATTGTTTCCCGCAAACAAAAACGCCCCGAGGGATGCGGGGCGCTGTGCAACTCGCGAATGATTGTGGCAGCTTCACGCGGGGGGGCTGTCCGCCTGTGCCGCGGAAGCGGCGGCCTCTGCGCTATTCACAAAATCCTTCAATTCTTTGCTGGGTTTGAAAAAGGGAATCTTCTTCGCCGGGACTTCGACCTTTTCGCCGGTTTTGGGATTGCGGCCGACACGCCCGCGGCGCTGGCGCGTGCGGAAGCTGCCGAAGCCGCGGATTTCGATCTTGTCGCCCTTCTGAAGAGCATCGATGATGCTTTCAAAAATGGTCTCGACGATGGTTTCGGACTCTTTGCGCGGCAACTCGGTAATGCGGAGCACTTCCTCGATGAGGTCAGCCTTCGTCAAAGTGGGTTGTTTTGTCATCGTTCCTTGCCTCTTCACTCGTCCTCTGTTCGTCTCGCATAAGCCTCTGGAGCGAGGCTACTTAGAGGGGCATCACCTGCACAGTTGACCCTCTTCCTATCATTAAACATGCCTGCAGGTAAATGACTTTTCCTGGAGAACACCCTGGTTGCTGAGAAACCCGGTTCTGCGACTACCGGTGCGCCAGCTTCTGCTTCATGGCGTCGCCGATGGTTGCCGTCGCCGAGGACTTAGACGACTTATACTGCTCGATCTCGCGTCGTTCCTGCTGGCGCACGGCTGCGCGGTAGCTCAAACCGATGCGCCGCGTGTCGTGGCTGATCTTGATGATCTTGAAATCGTACTCTTTGCCCGGTTCCAGAGGGCCAGCGCTCTTCAGGGGACCGGTCGTAGGACGAAAGCTGGACGGCCCCTCATCGCGCCGGCGACGGTCCTCGATTTCCGTGTTGTGGCAGAGCCCTTCGATGTTGTCGCCCAGTTCGACGAACGCGCCGAAGGTGGCGATACGGGAGACCTTGCCCTTCACGATGTCGCCTACCTTGTGGCTCTTGAACCAGTCGCCCCAAATGTCGTTGACCTGCTTCATCCCCAACGACACCCGGCGATTTTCGGGATCGATCCGCAGCACCTTGGCCGTGACCGGCTCACCCTTCTTGAACACTTCATGGGGATTCTTGACCCGGCCGGTCCAGCTCACGTCGCTGACGTGAACCAATCCGTCAAACCCGTCCTCGATCTCCACGAAAGCGCCGAACTCCGCGATGTTGCGGACCTTGCCCGTGACCACCGTTCCTACCGGGTACTTTTCTGCCGTCAAGAGCCAGGGATCCGGCTGCGCCTGCTTCATGCCCAAGGACACGCGGCGGTCGCTGGGCTTGATGTCCAGCACCACAACATCCACTTCTTCGCCGGCTTTTACGACCTTCGATGGGTGCGTGGGCTTCTTTGACCAGCTCATCTCTGTAACGTGCACGAGCCCCTCGATGCCCGGCTCCAATTCCACAAAGGCGCCGTAGTCCACCACGCCCACAACCTTGCCTTTGTATTTGCCGCCCGCCGGGTAGCGCTCCGCGGCGTCAATCCAGGGATCCTTGGTCATCTGCTTCAGGCCGAGCGAGACGCGCTGCTTCTCCTTATCGAACTTCAGGATGATCAGGTCCAGCTCTTGTTCCGGCTTGACCACGTCGCCCGGATGGCGCACACGGCCCCAGCTCAGGTCGGTCAGATGAAGCAAGCCATCGATGCCGCCGATATCCACAAACGCGCCGTAATCGGTCACGTTTTTCACTGTGCCGTGAACCACCTGACCTTCACTGAGCTTTTCCATCAACTCAGAGCGCTTGGCGTGCAGCGCTTCTTCCAGCAGCGCGCGCCGGCTTACCACCACGTTGCCACGGCGGCGATTCAGCTTGGTGATGCGCACTTCGACGTTTTCGCCAACCAGCCCATCCAGGTTCGGCGTCGGCCGCAGATCGTACTGCGAGCCTGGCAGGAACGCGCGCACCCCGATATCCACCACCAGACCGCCCTTGATGCGGTCCACAACCTTCGCAGTGATGGTTTCCTTGGCTTTGTATTGCGCGTCGATCTTTTCCCAAGTGCGGCGGCGCAGAACTTTCAGGTAGGAGACGATTACAAAGCTGTTCTTGCGCTCACCGGTACGCTGCACTTCGATGGTGGCATTGGGATCCGGCCGCGGGATTTCCGTCTCTGCAAATTCCGCGGCGGGAATCAGACCTTCGGTTTTGCCGCCCAGATCCACCACCACGCCTTCTTCGGTGTAGGCGACCACCTTCACTTCAATAATTTCGTTTTGCGCTGCCGCTTCCTGCGGTTCGCCGTACTGCTCGATGAGCTTGCTCATCTCTTCCGCGCCGGCAGCTTCTTCGGCGGCAGCCGCGGCTTCCGCATCCGCCGTGGCGGTCTTGGCCTCGGCTTCGGCAGCCTCGTGGGCGGCTTCTACCTTCACGTGCTCGACGGGAGCGGGCTCAGCGGGCGCAGGCGCTACTGCGCGGTTGGATGAAACTTCCGCAACTACGGCTTCTTCCGGCTTATTTGGGGACTCTGTCTCCTGTTGGGGTGCGGCTGCGGTGGACGATACGGCGTTTTCGTTGTTGAAAGAAGTCATGGTTACGTCGCCTCCGGGATCTATATCCCTCGTTTTGGTCGAGTCAATCCTTGCGGAATCCCTACCCGGGGTTAAAGCAAGGAGGGTTACAACGGGGCAGTACAGGACATTGGACTGCTTCGCAGTAACTCGGTTTCTTTACACGGGGATGCCACGAGATCTGAGGGTATCGCCGCACCCCAAACGTCCCTCAAAGGATACTCGCCGCACAAACCCTATGTCAATGAATCCCAAATACTCCCAATCCTGCAACTTATAGTACGTCGATACCCGTACTAGGCCCAAACCGCCGTTACGCTCTGGCGCGACCGGCTTGGCGGGCTTCGCGGCGAAAATCGGGGGCGTCGACTTGCACGGTGCGGCACATTTCAAACAGGCGTGATCGCATGCGCGCGCCGATGCGGTCGGCGAGCGTGTCTTCCTTGACGGCAACGCGCTGCCCACTGGGCAATTTTGCTCCTGAAGCGGGCGCATCCGGTTCGTCGAGATAGTTTGTGGTGAGGAGGGTCATGCGCCGCTCGTTATAGCGCGCGTTCAGCACCAGCCCGATGATGTCGAGCACCCACGCCGAAGGCTTGCTCGCGCCGAGATCATCAAGAACTAGCAATTCCACGGTGCGAATTGGCTCCAGAATTCCCATTTCCGTCGATTCGCTTGCGGGGTTATAGCTGGCCTGGATCTCCTTCAACAGTTCGCGGTAGTCGCAGAAAAGTCCGCCGTGTCCGCGGCGGATTAACTCTTTCAGCGCGGCCACCGCCAAGTGCGTCTTTCCGACGCCTGATGGGCCCATCAACAACAATCCTTTTTCCGTCGCCGGATAATCGCGAACGAATGCTTGCGCCAGCAACTTCGCCTGCTTCAGCGATTGCTCATGTTGCTCTGTCCAGGTTTTTCCGTCGGCAAGGTCGGTGGCGTAGCTTTCGAAATCACAATGCTCGTAGCGCCTTGGAATGCGGGCGCGCTCCATCACTTTTTCGGCGCGCTCCTCCACGCCGCATTCGCAGGCTACGGCCACGTTGCCCGGTGTGCCATCGGTCCGTGCCACCAGCTTCCAGCCTGTTCCCCGGCAGTGCGGGCAATTTTCCCTGGCCATTTCTTCCTTTGGAGTGCGGGAGCCCGGCTCCCGCCTTTGCGAGTTTACGGCCGTGCGCAAAGGGTCCGCCTGCGCGTCGGCCGCAGTCTCGAAAGCGGCAGCCTGGCTGCCGCACTCCATATTACGTCCCCTTGCATACCGCCACAATCGCTGCTTCTTCGGAAATCTGTGTACAAAAAGAAAAAGCTCCGGAGAATGCGGAGGTTGGATGCATGTGGTTCGGGCTGAGATCCTTCTGCGCAAAAAGCGCGCCTCAGGATGACCGGTACCATATTCCTATTTGCTTGGTCATGGAAGTGAGAATCCAGGTGCGCCAGAGGGTTCTCACCAGTCGCGGGTCACCAACACGGCGTTACTTTACGACGCGTGGTCCCACGCGCACGATGGCCACTTTCGATGGTTTCGCTTCCGTTCGCGCGGCCATGCGGGACAACTCCTGCTGCACTACCTGGGCGAACTCGCCCATCTGCCGTTCCATCTCGATCATCTTTTCGCGCATGTTGAGGATGATTTCGATGCCGGCCAGGTTCACTCCCATGTCGCGGGCCAGCGTCAGGATCACGTCAAGCCGCTCGAGATCCGCATCCGTGTAGAGCCGGGTATTGCCTTGCGAGCGTGAAGGTTTCAACAATCCGACGCGCTCATACAAACGCAAGGTCTGAGGGTGGAGCTTATACAGCTCCGCCACCGCGCTGATCATGTAACCGGCCTTCGCCCGCTTTCTGTTTTTCGGCGGCATGGCGTCTAAACCCCTGCCCTGGCAAACAAATCTTTGCGCGGATCGGCGGG
>OCOJ01033667.1_pt2 | contig 23968 bp, 33 predicted proteins | sample 1539251 | NCBI WGS metagenome assembly OCOJ01 (sample SAMN01911457, study PRJEB22624) | soil metagenome | biome: Soil | place: Malaysia | collected 2012-04-30 | depth RA_metagenome m | reverse complement strand
TGATGAACGGCCCGCTTGCGACCCCGATGAACGCGAATGAGCTCTCGACCATTGCGATCAGGGTGCTGAGCTTCGGTGTGGCCTTTCTCACGTTGCTGTCGATGAAGCCGTACTTGGCGTTCACGGGGTTGTGGAACACATGCTCGAAATGGCACTCGATGGGTATCTTTCCGGCCTCGATGATCTCCGCCCAGATTTGCTGCGCGACTCCCTCCGGACAGTTGACGCTGTTCGGGAGAGCAGTCCCCTGGAAGTGACAGAGCACGAACGGATTGTCATAGACGGGGAGGGCGGCAGTCGGGGGTATAGGCAAATGAAACATACTTCCCAATGGCTCGATCCCCACCTCATCGGTGCAGCACTTCTCAGCCTTCGTTTGCTCCGATCCCTCTGACATCGGGAAGTTCAATGAGAAGACAAGATCGTGTTCGTTGCCCTCCTTGTTTGGGTATGATGTGAAAATCTCCTCTTGACCGCACTCGACGTATAGGTCGAAGTGAACCTCGGGGTGGAGCTCGATGAGCCTCTGATAGATCGGATAGAACATCTGAGTATCCCCCCATCCGTGGCCGAATCGGATGAGAACCTTTAGTCCTGGCTTCAGGTACTCCACCAGCTTCTTTTTCTCAAAGTCTGTGATGAAGAGAGTCTCCATTTTTGGTCTCCGCAGGGTGTTCGCATTCTTCACCGCCCACCAGATGTTGTTGTTCTCGCTCGCGTCATCGGGTTGAAGCTGGAAGTTGTTTATCAGCTCGTCGACGGCAAGATAGACCCCGTATCCGCCCGCCGGATTATAGTCATGGCCTGAGATGATCCCCCCCTCCCGCACCTTCTTTGTCCATAGGAGGATGTCGTTCCGGCCATTTTCGTAGGTGTGGTCAGCGTCGATGTAAACCATGTCGAGGCTTCCATCCGCTATCAGAGAGGCCGCCCTGATCGATTCCATGCACATCAGGACGACGGGCCTGTCGGCGATCTCCGAGAATGTCTTCTTCAGCTCATCGCTAATCTGCCTCTCGACCATGACGTAGGATTCCATGTCACATGACTCGATCACGCCCTTCGAGAGCTGCCCAAAGAGAACGCCCACCTCGGCCATCCTCCTGACCTGTCTTTCCTTGACCGTCTTGGTCACCCACTGAAGCGTATTCATTCAATCACCGTCCACCAGATATGGTTGTTGGGTGTCTCNATAGTGCGATGGCTCCGGTTCGAGCTTGGCATTTGGAACGAGCTCATCGACCGCCTTCCACACCTCAGTATACAGAACCTTAGTTTCCCCGTCGGGTAGCATCTGGCCATCAACCTTGTTGTAGTCATGCCCCGCCAGAATCCCGCCCTTCCTGACCTTNTGGCTTCCACAGAAGGATGTCATCCCTCACTGATTGGTATGAGTGCTCGGCGTCGATGTAGACCATTCCGAGTGAGCCATCGGCGACGATCGGGGCCGCCTGCACCGAATACATCGCAAATAGGGTGATGGACTCATGCCGGTGCTCCCCTATCCTCTTCATGAGCAGGTCGTTCACGACGCTCTCGACCATGAGGTAGGATAGGTACGGGACGGCCTTCTTCACGCCGTCCATCAGGTCGCCATTCCAGACCCCTATCTCGGCGAAGGAGCCCACGTGAAATTCGGAGACCATCTTGATCACCCAGTCAACAGGGTTCACAGCATTATTTCCTCCCAGTACCTTGTCATGATGAGGTTAGGCTGGATCGACGGCACGGAGAATCGCCTGCCCATCATGAGCTGTATCGACATGAGGGGGATGTTCGCCCCTGCCATCACCGTGAGCATGAGTCCTCCTNGCCGCATAGCGTGGGTTGAAGTCGATGAAGAAATACCTTCCATTCGACTTGATGAACTGCACGTTCCCAGGGCCTACGAATCCAATATTTCGGCATATCGATTCACAAAGGGTCCGGATCGATTCATCCTTGACCGTTTCTCCCTTTGTGCAGACCCCTGCCCGTGTCGCAAGCCGGATGCGGGGCGAACAGACAACCATCTCGCTGTGTCGGTTGCAGAGGATGTCGGCTGTGTACTCTGTTCCCTCTACGAACTCCTGGAANGATGCGGGGCGAACAGACAACCATCTCGCTGTGTCGGTTGCAGAGGATGTCGGCTGTGTATTCGGTCCCCTCAATGAAATCCTGGAATACGTGCTGCGGGTATCTGAGAATGGCATAGGCAAAATCGTTTAGGTCAAGTAAGACCATCCCGCCAGAGTTGCCGTTGTTCCCCTTCACGATGAGCGGAAACTTCTCTGTATACGGAAACTTTGTGTCTTGGCAGAAAGTCCTCGGNGTTTATGAAAGCGGGAGTGTCAATGCCGAGCGATGACACCCTTTTGGCCATCCCTTTCTTGTCATTGCACAGAATGACAACCTCGGCGGATGGAATGAGCGTTCTGACCCGCATATCCGAAAACTCATCCTGCTTATCGGCAAAGAACTCGATCTCCCTGTCGAGGGTAGGGATCAGGAAGCTGATCTTCTGGTCTTTGCAAACGGCCATGATCGTGTCGATATACCCTGTGTCTTCGATTCTGGGCACGGTCTCCCGCCTGTCAGCCATGTAGAGCCCTGGCGCATAGGGATCCGCATCGACGGCGATGATCCGGAACGGGTATTCATCTTGTTTTCGCAGAGCCTTGATGACGCTAATGGCCGATGCTGTCCCCGCGCTTGTCACCAGGACATTCATCTTTTCCATGAGTCACTTCCTTCAAGTGGGCACACTCATCTTTCCCGTGAAGCACTTCNTGCCAGATTCCAGAAGTTGATCCTGTCCTTTTCCTCATAGGTCAGGCCAAGCTGGTCGATCATGAACCTCGATATGGTGAAGTCGTTGTATGGGATGTCAGAACCGAAAAGCACCTTCCCCACTCCGACCGTGTCTATGAACTTCTTAACAAGCCATGTGCAGAAGACTCCCGAGGTGTCAAAGTACATGTTGTCTGGAACCCCGGCCTTCGATAGAAACCGTATCGTCATCTCGACCTTGTCGGTGACCAGGCCGCCGAGGTGGGCGGCTATGATGTTGATCTCCGGGTGCATGAGGGCCAGCTCATGAGCATAGGCGTAGTCGCTCTTCGGGTCCCTTCCGCAGTGGATCATCAGCACCTTCCCGGGGAGAAGCTCCAAATAGGAGTTGAGGGATGGGGAGGACGCCGTGACCTGGCAGACGCTCGGATGGAATTTCAGGCCGACAACGTGCGGACGGTCCATCGCACCCTTGACGAGGCCCCAGTTCTTTCCCTCCCTCGGATCGATGAGGAGCAGCTTTCGGCATCGGTCATAGGGGAGCATCTGCGTCTCGATGAACCTCTGATTGACCGCCCATGCCCCGATGATGCTCGGATTCGGCATGATCAGGAACTCGGTCGCATGCTTCAGGTCCCGGGCATCGACTGACCAGCTGCATTTCTCGGAAGGCCCGACGTGGATGTGGCAATCGGCGATCATCAAGCGTCTCCTTCGTTTTTAACTCTGATCTCTATCACCCCGTGTTCACTCAAGGCATGCGGGCTGTGCTGATCGCACTCTTCGCAGGTGAAACCGAATCGCTGAAAGAGTGGCGACCAGATGACAAATACTTTATGCCCTTTTGGACAGGTGACATAGTTTGCTTTCTCTCTCACTTTCCCCTCTCCAAATTGAGCATTCCGCCCTGGTAGTACCACTTCACAGCATCAGCGATCATGTAAGGCTCGATCAGGGTGAAGCACCGCGGGACGCCGTAAACCAGGTCGACGCACCCGCTGGATGCTCCTCCCTTCCAGCATCCATCCCATTGGCAGCACTTCAGCGCCCCGTTCGTGTAGATGTAGCGGCCGTGCGGGTAGATGTGCCACCTGACGCCCTCCTTGCCCGCGGCGACAACGACATGGGGTTGCTCGAACGCCGCCGACATCACGAACTGGAATGACAGGGGCCCGATCGTGCCATGGGACCACCAGCCGAGCCGAATAAGCTGCCTCAGGTCGGTCTTGCCGACAAGGTCATAGACACCCTTGAGCTTCGTGTGGACATGGTCTGCGTGGCCGATCTGAACGAGCCTGACCGCTCCTCGAAAGAACCCGTNTGAACAGGTCGGCGACCTCCTGCCAGCGGTGGTAGAACTTCAGCTCGTTGTCCTGCTTGAGCCCTGCGTTGATCAGCCAGAATGCGCCATGCCAGCCGAATTCGACCTCGACCTGGTTGATCCAATGCCTCTCATCCTCGGAGAGCCACAGCTCCGGCCTTATCCCTGACTTTGTGATATTGACCCCGATCTTCCTTTCGATGTCGTGTCGGAAGGCATCGGAGAAGTGCTCACCCGACCATCCGCTCATATTGATCTCATCATAGGTGATCTCGTACTTCTCGACCTCTGGGCCGTCGTGGTTTAACTTCGTCAGATTCGGGTTGTTTTCCCACACCTCGGGGCACGGAGAGTCCACGTCGACCTCAAATTCCGGATAGGATGCTTTGAGATCGGCCACGGCCCGTGACATCGTCAGGACGTCGCCTGGAGACTGCCTCTGTATGAGCACGATCCTACGGCTCATGACGGCTTGACTTCCTCCTTCTTGTTGATCAGCTTCCCGACCTTCCCGAGCTCGTTGATCTCCATGTCCGCGGTGATCTTCGTCATCGTCGGCACAAGGTCATCGAGCTTGAAATTCTCGAAGGCATAGTAGTGTTGGAGAATCCCCTGCTCATCGAGCCTTGTGATGGTGATAAGGTACTTCCCCTCATTGAGCGCCTCTGCCAGCTTCTTCCTGATCTCAAACTGGATATTCCCTGACATTTTCCCATTTCCTCCTTTTGGGCTAGTTGATTTCTATCATCCCATTTGATATAATGGTTCCTGTGGCTAGGGTAGCTCCCGAAAACCAGATACTCCGAACTGGCTGCCACACGCCCTACCATTCGGAGAAAACCATATCGGAGGTGGTTATGCCAAACTTCAACATCTGTAAGCAATGCGGAAAACAACTCAAACATTATCAGAGGAAATTTTGTTGTCGCAGCTGCTATGCCCAAAATAGGATTCAGAAGAGGATTCCGAAAATATGCCCAACATGTGGCAAAGAATTTTTTAAACGGAATCAAGAATTTTGTAATATTGTTTGTTCTCATAAAAATGTAAGACGTAGAAATCCTGTTGAGCGGTTTTGGAAAAAAGTCCTCAAAACACAGACATGCTGGATTTGGATGGGGGGCCATAATGAAGCGGGATATGGAACTTTCTTTAGATATGACAAAGACGGAAATGGCAGATTTATCAATGCCCACCGCTTTTCGTGGGAGATTTGTCATGGTACAATCCCTTTTGGAAAACAAATCCTTCATAAATGCGATAACCCAAGATGTGTTCGACCAGATCATCTTGCGATAGGAACGCAATCGGAAAATATTCTTGATTCTATGGCAAAAGAACGATTTCCAAGCTGTAAAGTGAAAGCGACTGATATTATAGCAATCAGAAACGATCCTCGTTCTCAAACCAAAATCGCCAGAGATTATGGTACTACCCGTAGTTGTATTCAACATATCAAAAGTGGAAGGAGTTGGCGTCATATCAAGTGATCCTTTTTGTACAGAAATGAGGTAATGTGTTGTCTTGGTGGGCATTCTGGTTGCCCGTTTTTTAATAACTTGAATCCATATTTTTTGAAGAAAATGTTGATTGTCTCATCAGTCCAAATGTGTAAATGTTCTCCAATTTTTAAATGTTTCCATTCTATGAGAGGAACATTTTCTGGCTTTACAGGTATTGAAACGACTACGTGTCTAGATAATGCCAATATAGGTTCAAGGCCAGAAAAGTCAGGCAAATGTTCAAGAACATCATAGCAACAAAGGAGATCAAATATCTTGAGCGGGATTCCCGTTTGTGGATAGGGACCAATATCGTAAGAATAGACTTCGATCCCTTCTGGCCTCCAAGCCCTGAAAAAACCACATCCTGATCCCCAATCAAGCACCACCTTTGGCTGCACCTCCTCGATCCAACCCCACCTGATCCTGCATATCTCCTCGGCGGTCTTGCTGTTGAGCCGGAGCATCCTCTCGAAATATTCCAGGTCATAGTTCATAAGTCATTTTTTATGGGTATTTTCCAGATTCTTCATTCTTCCATCCAACTGATTAATCGCCTGTGTCGCCTGTTGCTTCCATTTTATAAGTTCGGCATCGCTGTCCAAGTGCCAGGTGCTCCCGCTGTTGTGCAAATCCATCCTGGGGTAGTTGTTGCGGTAACACTAGTATTCCAACATTGGTCCCCAACTGCCCATGTTCCAGAACCCGGGGCTGAAGCTCCCCTCGTTATTTGTTGTCCACCTTGGACTAGATAAGTACATCCAGAATATGATGCTCCATTAACATTGTTATTGGCTATAATCGCCCCTGGTTCATTGGCGATAGAATCAAGCTGTATCCCGTAGGTAAATCCAATAAACTGGTTATTCGTAATGACCGGGCCTCCCAATTGCGCACCATCATTACTAACGGTTATTCCCCAATAAAGGGCAGAACCACTCCCCTCGAAAACATTTCCATCAATGATGCCGCTATGTATAATATTAGCGTTATATACTTGATTAACCGATGTGTTTTGAATTTGAACGCATTGGCTGCCATTGCCATCGGCTTTTATAATGATAAGGTTATGACTAAGAATTTCGTGCGGACCTTCCATCCTGATCGCATTTTCAGTTACCTGGATAATATTGTTCTCAACAATTGTTCCATCGTTCTCCATTCTTATCCCTACTCCTGGAGAATTGAGTGTTATTGTATTGTGTGAAATTATGGTTTTTCTTGAAATAATGTTAGAAACTTGCGATACATAATCCCAAACTGCTGGTATTCCTCCACCGGCAGCCTGTGCCGAATTGAAAGTGATCTGATTCCTTGAAATGAGAATGTTGGAAGTAAAATTAACAATAATAGCTGAATTGGTTCCCACAAGATCATTGACAAATATTTGGTTATCTATAATTTGTTGGTAAGAAGATGCCTCATCTATCAAAATTCCTTCAGATTGACTATAAATTCTGTTTTTTGTAATGATGACTCTTGATGAATTTCTGGAATTTTCCATCACAGGATATATACTAAGATTACTTATTTCATTGTTTTCTACAGTAACATTATGAATCTGTCCCCATTGAAAGGGAGGAAGTGACGATCCAAGGGGAACAAACTGGCAGTTTCTTATGGTCAATCTATGGACTTGATCTGCAACAATTCCACTAGCATAAGATTGAAAAATAATTCCCTCAATGGAAATATCTGTAACCGTCTGGTTTGTGACGTTGGCAATTGTCGCCGTTCCCCCTGGGTAGTCCCAAGAAAGAGGATATTTTAAACCAATAACTCCAGTAGAACCATTAACACTTGTAACTTCATTGGTGTCCCCAATATACTCTCCTGAAACCCCAATGTATGCTCCCTTCAAATAGATAATATTCCCGACTGAAAAATTATTGGCATTAGAGGCAGTAGTCGTTGTTATTGAGTTTGCTCCCTCAACGGCAGCGTTAAATACGTAGCCACTTGCTGATTCGTAGTTATTTGAGGTTGAAGTCCAATTTATGTTTCCGGTCAACCATAAGATGCCGCCTGTCGTGTTACTCGATGAATTGAGAAAAATAGTTTTCCCTGGGTCTCCCCTTAATCTAATTTTTGAGGCGTTTATTTGAAGATTTGTATTCCCACCTGAAGGATATGAAGCAAAGTAGTAAATACCTGGAGGAAAATATAAGTCTGGAGGATTTGTAAAAGTTACAGCATAGTTGTACGCTGCCAGAGCTACATATGCTATATCCGTCGTCGCCTGGTTTGCGTTCCATATGGCATAGGTGGGACGACCTGATTGGCCATCCATGAAGGAAATTATATTTATTTCGGGACCACTTTTGACAACAAACATATCAGTTGAAATTACTAATCCCTTTGTCGGATTGGAGGTGGAGGAGAGTGTGAGGTTGCCATAGGGAGTTGAAGTGCCAAATATCCCATAAGGGGCAAATATCTGATAGAAATGCCCCGTTCCTGGCTGGAATCCCTTGCTTGTGTCCCCATCGATCCAGTAGTCCGTCGATGCCGCAAACGCCAAAGATGAGATCAACAGCAGCAATATCACTAATAGTTTTTTCATAAAGTTCTCCTCCTCACCATATCTCTATCGAAGAACCCGTCCAGTACCTATACTGAGAAAGGGCGTTATTGTACCAGGACACCCCGTTTTGGGCGGCCCCCCATGTGGAAACGTCTGGATCGCTTGGAAGGTAGCCAAGGAAGCCAGGCAGCAAAGCAGTCATCGGGATCGGTGCCGTGGGCTGTATCGGCACGTCATAGTCATAGAGGATGTTGAATGACACCTCACAGTAGAAATATGGATCGGTTGCATCCACGTAATTTCCGTAAGTGATGGCCCGGATGATCGTGAGATACGGCGAAAACGGGTTTAACGCACTCTCCAAGGCTGTCCGGATATCGAGCACAAGGCTGTTGATGTCCGACAAGTCTCCGAGCACCTTCCCGGCCGCCACCATGTTCACCAATCCAGACTCAAGTCCGAAGGCCAGGTGCTTCACCTCCTCCGGCTCGAACTCCTCGCAGTAGAGGACACACTTGCTTGGATCGGCCTGCCATGCCTGCTTCGTGCGCAGGACCTTCGGGTTATTCACATACCCGTTCGCAACGGAGATCGCCTCGAGAGCGGTAAAGATCGTCGAAATAATAGTCTCACGGTCGCTCGTCCCGCTTGTCGTCATATCTGCCTCACCTGATCGCGCATCGTGACACAAGGAAGGCCACGATCAGCCCAATGATCAAGAGTATGATCACAGCAATCCATCCAAGAATCACTTCCCTCATTCAATTTCCTATGGCGCCAATGAGAGCCGCTTGTAGTTATCCAGTACCCTCTGAACATCTGGCAGCCACTCATCCGTGCTGTATTTCGTCTGGCTGACCCCGGCGATCGTCGTGCTTGAGATCCCAAGATCGGTCATGTGCTTGTAGTTGTAGGCGAGCTGGCGGATCAGCGCCCTCCTCAGCGACCCCGGGAGGCTCGTGTAGTCGTAGCCCCCGTCGTACGTCGCCTGCACGATCTTGTTCCCGTAGATGATGATGAGTCTCCCCGCAGGCTGGATCAGCCCCTGGTATCCCCATTGCCCGTACTGGCCGTGGACGTTGTAGTCGCCGAAGAGGCCCCAGGCCCCTGGACTTGGCATCTGGTTGATCTCGATGATCCCCTCGGGCGCTATGACCGTGTAGACGGAAGGATCCACTATGTCCGATGAGTCATTGAACGCCCGGTCTGTATCGACCATCACCGTAACATTGGCCACATTCAGAATCGGGAGCTTCAGGAAGCTCTTCCCACCATCAAGAACGCAGGATTCCTGTTTGACGGGTGGACCGATCCGGACGTCGAGATAGTCGTTCACCTCGTCGGTAATGTCATCGATCATATCGCTCAGGAGATCATCGTCATCCGGCTTCGTCAGCCTCAGGTAATCTTTCAGGTTTTGCAGCTTGATGGTCTGATTAGCCACATTCTCCTCCTTCCAGCTTGCGCCGGGCAAGTGTCAGCACATCCACCGGCGCTATGCTCGCCATGCAGACGTACGACCTGCACTCGTCGAAGGTGCAGAGGTCCTGGCAGGGTGCGCACTCCGAGGATGTGGCAAAAACGGTCGAATTCTCTCCTAAGGGCCTGTTCTTGGTCAGCAGAGTTGGCCCGAACAGGGCGATCATGGGTATCTCCATAATGTCGGCTACATGCATCAGTCCCGTGTCCGTCGTGACCAGAAGATCGAGCTGCGAGATGACCTTCGCCGTCTGGAGAATGGAGAGTTTACCCGTATAATCTCTGCTCAGCGGGGTGTCTTTTGAGAGTTCTCCGGCAAGCCCTAATCCTACCATTGACCCGCCGAAAAAGCGGCCTGCAAGCGCAGAAAAACGGCCAAAATGGGGCCATCCTTTCTTGTCCCAGTCATGCCGTGCAGAGCGGAACCACCCGTTGCAGAGCCCGATCCTCGGCCTGGGAAGATCATCGATCAGCGGGTCCTTCGCTGTCGGGAATTCGACCCTTGGCAGCTCTCCCTCGAATCCGAGCGCGGTCAGGACATCGTTGTAGTGGTCCGTCTCGTGCCATCCTGACTTTCGCCAGCTCGGTCTTATCCTCAGGGTCTCCCGCGTGAGGTGACCGAGGAAGTGGTGGACAGCTTCATTGCCGTTGTTCCCATGGGCCGAGAAGAACCAAAGACCGTAGTCTCTCGGGTTGAACTTGCTGTGGGGCCAGTCGAAGACGTTCTGCACCACAGACCACGCCTCACAGACATCCCTGACCGCTGGTTTTCGGCAGTCCGTCCAGTTCCCGTCAAGGCAGATGTCGATCATCCCGATGTCGGTCATCGTGGCCAGACCTGCCAGGTACGGCATCATCTGCACGAAGTTCCCCAACCCATTGGAAAAGTAGCAGATTGCCCTCATCCCGGCCACCTCAGAAGTCCCGTACCGATCACGTCATAGCCCTCATAGATGGAGCATTGAGCGTCCGGGTGCTGCCTCTGCATGATGAACTCATGATGCTCGTACTTTCCAGAAATCTCATTCCAATACTGGACAACTCCCATCGACGGCTTCTTAATGTCATGAAAGCCTATCCAGCCGTAGGGCCGGACGAAATGGCAGTAATTCTCGAAGTCACTCCGTGCCGCCTCGTAGCTGTGGTCACCGTCGATGTAGAGGAGGTCGATCTCATCCCGCTTCCCATCCTTCTCTATCCTCTCCTTGAGTCTCCTGATGATCTCGGGGTCCTCTGAGTGCCCGACGATCTCGACGATGTTGGCCTCCACGAGCGTCCCCCAGTAGACCGGAGCCTGCCTCTCCCATCCAGGGAGCGTACTGCCCTCGTCGCCGATCTTCTCATCTATCGCATAGACGAATCCGCTGGCATTCCTATCCTGAGAGGTGCGACGCACAAGCTGGCCCCACACGTAGGTCGATCCTCCCTCATAGACGCCTATCTCGATCATGTTCCTGATCGGGGCATCCTCGTAGATGGTCTCAAGCATATGGACCAGCTCGCTGATGTGCTGTCTCATATAGCGGGGCTTAAAATCCAATATCCGGTGGAAGTTGATCATTTTCCCAACACTCTACTATGCAAAAACTTTATGGCTGAAATAAATTTCATAGTTAGAAACCACTTCTCCTGTTCTGCCTCCATGTCGAATCCTCTTTTGCGATCCCAAGGTGCCGGAGCATCGGGACGGCGATGGCTGTTTTTCCCTGAAGGGCAAGGCAGGTCGGGGAACAGGCCTTCTGCTTGAAACGGTTCAATGAGGCGCATCCCGTGAACCACACGTCGATGTCCGACCCTATGCCGTCGTTCGGAAAACCACGGACCTTCCCATCCGCATCCAGCTCCGGGGGCCTCCCTATTGATTGCCAGAATGACTTCTCAGCCAGGAGGTTCTGCATCGAAGTCGAGCGCTTGATCCTGATCATGAGGCCGGGGTACTGCTCGCAGTCTATCTGAGCCATGGAGAGGTGCTCCACTGCATCGTATGCCGTCGAGAACCCTGCATTGAGGATCTTCCCGTAGGTGGTGTGGACGTCGAGCAGGATCGCCAGCCAATCCTGAGTCTCCGAGACAAGGTCGTCTTGGAGGTAGCAGAGATACGGGTAGTCCTCGTCGGCCATGAGCCTGTCCCACATCATGTTGAAATTCGGCACGATGCCCCGCCGCTCGTCACAAAGCACAAGGTGATGGAATGCGTAGCGCATCGCATGGAGCCACTCCCGGGTCCCATCCGTGCTGGCGTCGTCTATAACGCTCAGCCTGTACCGGACAGGGCCCGCCAGAGTGAAAAGGCTCTGAATGGTCTGCCGAAGGAAGTTTAGCCGGTTGTATGTCGTGATGATCACGTCGATCATTTCTTGAACACCATCAGGGCGTGCACCTCGCCCTCCTCGTTCTCGGGCTCCTTCAGCTCAAGGTGCGAGAGCATCAGCTCCTTGAAGAGGTCCCGGTATTCGCTGATCGGCCTGAACCAGATATGCTCCTTGTCTGGAATCCTGGACACATTCTCGTAGAGGATCAGGTTGCCACCCGATGAAAGAACGCGCCTCATCTCGGCGGCAAGGGGTTCGATCTCCCCGTCGCGCACGTGCTGAAGGACCGTCCACGATAGCACGATGTCGAATTTCCCATCCTCAAACGGGATGCTCTGGCCATCGAAGAGGTGGAAATTGCCCTGTGGAAATAGCTGTTTCGCCCTCTCTATCGCATAGGGGACGATGTCTATTCCCACCACATTCCGGCAGGCTATCGAGAGGGCCCGCGTCATCCTCCCGATGCCGCACCCGACATCAAGGCCAAATTTCCCCCGAATCTCGTAAGTTTCAAAACATCCGCAGAGGATCTCGGCAGCCTCTTTTGAGGCCCACATGAATTGGCTCTGATCGAAAGTCACCCTTCCCACGGTCATGTCGCCGTGGACCCTGTACCGTTCTTCCCATCTTTCCTGTGTCGAGATCATCTCATGTTCCTTATCACGCCGCAGATGTACCGGACATCGTCATCCGTCACCTGGTTGTTGAGAGGCAAGCAGATGTACCGGCTCTCAATGGCATCCATATTCTGAAAAGTAAGTCTTCTCCCCCCGAACACCCTGAACAGGTCGTTCCGTATGTGCGCCACGTTTGTCTCGATTCCGGCCTCGGCGAGCCTTTCCGAGAACGCGTCCCGGTTGCCGTTGACCAGGACCGTGAACAGCCAGTCCGCCGTGCTTCCCCTTTTCAGCAGCTCCACGCTTTTGCATCCGTCAAGCTCCTTTCGGTAGATGTTCGCAAGCCTGTGTCTCTGTTTGAGGTTCACGCTGAAATCGTCGAGCGCCGCCAGCCCTATCGAGGCGTCAATGTCTGTCGGCTGGTACTTGTAGCCCACCTCGTCCTGCTCGAACGTAATCCCCCTGCGGTCCCATGCCTGCCAGTTCCTCTGGGCCTTCTGCTCACGGTCTATCGAGAACCATCGCAGGCGCTTCGCCCTCAGATAGTCATCCCGTGTCTTCATGACGAGCATCCCGCCGTCACCCGTAGAGAAGCTCTTGATCGCCTGAAATGAGAAGCAGCAGTAGTCACCATACCCCACACCCGGAGCCCCGAGAGCCTGGCATGCGTCCTCGACGATCTTCGCATGGTGGTGACGCGCCATCCGCCTGATCTTGTATCCGTCTGTGACAAGCCCTCCAAGATGGACGGGGACGATCACCCTTACCTTCCCGTTCCCACGCCACTTGAGATCATCAGGGTCGAGTGTCAGGGTGTCCTTCCTGATGTCGGCAAACTCGATCTCCGCTCCCATCATGACGAGTGGATGGCAGGTCGCCGTGCAGGTCAGAATGGGAACGATCACACGGTCATGGGGCCTTACGCCCGCGAGGATGTAGGCGAGGTGCAGGGCCGCAGTGCCGGAGTTGGTCATCACGCAGTATTTGAAGCCGAATCTCTCACCGAATTTCCTCTCGAAGAGATCGACTTTCGGCCCCTGTCCCCACCATCGGCTTGACAGGGTATCCCTGATCTCAGCGACCATGCGCTCGACATTCTGCTTCGGAGGCCAGAAAAGAGGTATCATTCGATCACCGCACAATCCCCATTCGAGAGGATCACGTAATGGCATCCGCATTTCAGGCATTCAGTCCAGCCACCTTGCCATACACCGAACTCATTAGATGATGCTCCACAATGTGGACACTTCATTCGGGTGGAGGCTCCTTTCCGTACCGATGGGGGAAATGCGTCTCGAATTCCCCAGCTGTCTCTATATAGTATTTGTCCTCGTCGGACAGGTTCTTCGAGTCTATGTACCACGGGAAATGCTTTGCTATGTATGGCGGACCCGTCCTCAGACAGACCGAGCCATCAACGTAGTCGGCCCTCTGTCCCGCTCGCTGCATTGCGAATGTCGTATCAATGGCCGCATGGTAGAGATCGAGGTTAAGCTCCGTGTCACGGAATCCCCTGCGCCAGAATTGGCTCTCCCATCTTGTGAGGATCCCCTTCTTCTCGAATGTATCAGGAAGATCGTCGATCCGGATGCTCAGGCCGACCTTCTTGACCCAGGGGTACTTGTTGAGCACGGAGCTGAACTTCTCGATGTAGTCATTTGGGCAGTCGTACTCCGGCATCATGTCATTGTCGGTGTAGATATAATTCATGTCCTCAAGCCCCAGGTGGACCCTGAGCTGACGCTCCGCCCAGACCTGATGGAGGACCATGTGGCCGTAGTTCTTGTCCATCCTCACGATCTCAGCCTTCTGACCGAGATCACGGAAAAACTCAAGCAAGGGCGGATAGGTCGATGCGTTGTCCACGATGATGATCCTCTTGTGTTTCAGGCAGTCGAGCCTGTCGAGGAGTTTCTGAAGCACCGTCAGGCGGTTGAATGAGATTATGAGAATGGGCGTCATTACGTTCTCCTCATCACCGTCAGCCCTGCGCCCCAGGGCCAATGCTTGATCGACCATTCCCCGATCTGTCCCTGCCATTCCTGCGCCTCATTCCATCCTGACCCGAGATACTCGAACAGGGCACGAATCACCCCGCGCTCGTTGTCCCATCCGAGCCGCGTGATATTCCCATCTTTGTAATAGAGGGTCTTCTGCAGGTTCGTGCACCGGAACATCACCGTGCAGGGTGAATTGAGAAACGGGAACCACTCCTCGATCTCACGTTTCACGTGCGGGTACAGCTCATCCGTGTCGATGAAGAGCAGGTCGATGTTCTTGTCTATGAAATGGAGGCCGCACCAGTTCTCGAACTCCCTGGCGAAGGTGATGTCATCGGCCTGGATGAAGTGGAACCGCTTATAGTCCGTCGCGCCAGGGAACGCATAGAGGTCAATGCCGATATGGTGCGCATTGAACAGGTGGGCCACCTTGGAGAGAACCTTTGTGGACAGCGCCTCCTTGCTGATGCCGAGCTCGACGATCGTCACCGGCTCCGTCTGGACCGCCTCGTTGAAGATGTCCTCAAGGGAGGCGTGGATGGCGATGTCCATGTTCGCTCTCGCCAATTCCCTAACTTCTTGCCTGTATCGCTCANAAAAGAATCGAGTCCATACCTGTCGATGATCTCCTGCGTCATGATGCAGAGCACCGTGTGCGGCTCATAGCCGATCCCCAGACGCTCGGAAATCGTATTGCCGCTGTTTGTGACGATGCAGAGGGCGAAGTCCTTTTCAAGATGTGGGATGCCGTCTCGGGCAACCTGGCTCATGAAAAGAGTATGGTCGGTGCAGAGGTAGTCCCACCGTTCGATCTTGTCCTCCCTGACCTCCATGTGGAGGGCGTTGCAGGTGGTCGAGTATTTATAGCTGTGAACGCCCGCCTCCTTTCGGCGCGGGTCGAACATGTGACACCGTTTGTTGTAGACGGCCTTTGTTTTTGCCGGGTCCAATCCATTGAGGAACGCAATGTGGTCCTTTGCGAGGAGGTCATCCGAGTCCATCCGCAGCATCCAGAATGACTCGAGCCCCTGCGCATAGGCGAACAGGCCAGCTTCGATTGCCGAATTGACAGTCTTTCTCGACATATCCATCATCTTGCACTGGTACGGGCCGATCTCGTACTCGACCTGATCGGTCACCCTCTCTGGGAACCGGAGGTCCTTCGGATACACGGTCCGCTCGTGGTCATCTTCCTTCTCGCCCGTGTCCATCCTGCACCAGTGGATGAATGGGAGTCTGCACGCCTCCATATCCGGGATGTCGTGGCAGGACAGGAACAGGTGGAAGTCCTGACTCGTCTGCCGGGCCAGGGACATGAGGAATGCCCGCAGGGTCAATCCCATCATCTTCTGGTCGGGGTAGTTCTTGGTTGCTCCGAATGATGAGATAATAAGAACAGTCATGCTTACTCCGTCTTGTGCATACTGCAAAAGAGTATGACGTACCCGCTTCCCTGATGTTTACCGTCAGCAGGGTCTCCGTGGATTTTGTTGATTGCCTCTTCGATCCTCACGGCGTCGATGCATTTCCCGTCACCTTCCTTCTCGCCCCTTTTCACGCAGCTCGAACATGGGAATATCCTCTGATAGCTCATTCTTTCTCACCTCCCTCCAACAGCCAATGCTCAAGGAACTTCTTATGCGTCATGTAGTGGTACTCCCCGAAACAGGCCACCCGAGTCTTCGGCCTGTACTGGTCTGGCAGAAAATCCACGACCTCTGCGGTGAACTTATGCGGCTTCGCCACAGCCAGGGCCTTCGTGAATACCTCTGGATGGACGACCGCCGATCCCATGCTGATGAACCTGAACGGGCCGTTTCTCATGAGATCGCAGAGGCACGAGAAGTCGGCCTTCATCCCGTAGCCGAGCAATTCCCAATGCTGATCGAAGAGGTGCCAGAAGTCGGCTCCTGGCACCGTGAACATATAGACGGGGATGTCGGCCTGCTCGCAGATATAGGTCAACGAGCCTCTCGGGGCCTCCCCTCCCCTGACCCATGCCCATACAAGCCTCGATGCCTGTTGGTTGATGGTGTAGTCTTCCAGGAGTTTCGTGAGCGGGTGAGAATGCCCGTCGAGCTTCTCGGTCGCCAGTTGAAAATCATGGAAGACAGAGCCTCCATTGTGAATCAGCGCATCGAAGAGTTTCCGGTGCGCTGCCTCTTTGATCTCATCGTACGCGGTCTTGATGACCGCGCCGCCTATGGCCAATATGGTCTGCATGTGCCTCCCGTGCCCTCATCGCTTTGCCAATGGCACACCGCACAATACCAGTAATACTGCGGGGTGAAGTTGATGTCATAGTAGAATGTCTGATAGATCGCAAAGCTCCTGCATCTCGGGCACATCCTACCACTCCTGATTGGTGTCCCTCTTCACAGTGAACGCATCGTTGTCGTCTATGATCACCCTCGGAACGGGACAGTCGCCGATCAGCATGTACTCGATCTTGAGGGTGTCGAGCAGGGTTTTCCTGTTCGACAGGCTCCACTCCTCGCCCTCGTCATCCTTCCCCGTCCCTGTGATGAAGATGATCCTGTGGCCGGCCTTGAACCGCGCCTTGAGCATCTTCTCCGCCCCGGGCAGGAACTTGGGCTCATGGAAGTAGAAGACCGTCCCATCCAAGTCTATGAAATAGGTGATCTTCTTCTCATCACTCATATCCGCTTCCCGACCTCACGCATATTGAAAAAATTAACCCCATGTTTTAAAATGTTGCTATGGTCTCAAAAAGAAAACCTCGCAAAAAGAATCCTCCGGTAATTAGAAATTGCCTGTACTGTGGCGAATCTTATGCTGTTAAAAACTATGCATACCTCCAGAAGTTTTGTTCCAAGACGTGCAATGCTAAAAGTAGGATCGGTGAAAAAGGTGCTCATTGGCTTGGGGGAATAACCATCCGAGAAGATAAAGGGAGAAAATATGTTTCGATTTATCAACCCGGTCACCCAAATGCGAATCATCAAGGATACGTTCGTGAACACCACCTTGTGATGGAAAAAACGATTGGCCGATTTCTTAAAGAGGGGGAAATAGTTCATCACATTAACGGTAATGGCCTTGATAACCGTCCTGAGAATCTTGTTCTTTGTAGCCATTCTTCTCATGCGACTATCCATATCCACAAAGGTCGTAAGGGATTTCTCAAATCCGTTTAGAGACTTCCCTCCAAAAGTCAAAAGGAGCTTTTCCTAACCATTCCCTCAATTCGGGAGTATCAACAAAGTCTCTTCCCCACGAAACATGTCCCACTTTTTCATTTGCTATGACTTTGCATCCGCAAAGGCAGGCTTCCCATACGACACGTTCTCCGGCGCCCCAGCCATCCAAAAGATGTACCAAGTATTCATGCTCTGAGTAGATCGAGGGCATCTTCTCATAGGGCAACATTGCCTCTCCTTTGACATTCTCACCAGCAACGGGAACCGAATCATTGGTTAATACGGTAAAAGTGATCTCTGAATGTTCGTTGATGTATTTTTGGAGTGTCTGCCAACTTTTAAAGTTTCTGCAATTTGCGACAACTGCCGAGTTCGCTGCACGCTCGACCCCATCGGTCGCATGGAACAGGTCGACGTCGATGGCGAGCGGGAGACATATTCCCTCGCAGCCGAGCTTCTCCCTGTGGTTCTCAAGGTGGATCGGGGACAGGAAGACATTCAGGGCGGACTTCGAAAAGAGCTCCTTTGAGAATTCCGGCCTGTCGAGCTCACGGTGGTCATGCTCGTATTTGACATATTTTGTCGTCTTGATCGCATCGGTGATCGCCTTCATGAGCGCATCTGGGAGGCCAAAGAGGTTGTTCAGCACGATGATGTCCGAGATTTTGAGCACATGCTCGATGTACATCGGGTCGCCATCGCCCACAAGCAGGTCGACCTGGAATCCAAGCTCGGCACCGACCTTCCGGACGAGAGCCCCGGAAATCTCCGCTCCCCCGTTGACCGTCACTCCCTCTACCCATGCGATCTTGTTCTTCTTGACGGCCTTCGCCTTCACGGTCCTGCTCTCGGCGGCAGCCTTCCTCTCGGGAAACAGGTCATCCTTGCCCATGGATTTGAACGGAGCACTGCGTGAGGGCGTTACTTCAACCTTCTTTTCCCTGAACACAAAATCATACATTCCCCTTGCATAGCCAAGAAGGGCTCGGTCTGCCGATGCCCTGTCCGCTATCGAGAGAGGGAACTTCGGGCCTCCGCCCTTGGGCGTGGCCGACACCATATTTCCATCATCCGTCGTCTCATAGTCCTTGAATCTTTCATCCATCAGGCTCACACTCCTTTCATAAAATTTGGGGCCGGTTTGACCTGATCCACCCGCCCCGCGAAGGTGTTGTTGGAGAAAGGAGGGACACGAAAGGACAACGATTAAGACTGAGCAGGCCCTGACGTGTAGGAGAACGCAAGCGGGACACCCGCCATGCCGTCCTGCCTCATGACGAACCGCAGGGCTGTCAAGTCAAATTCGAAGTACCGCTCTTTGCTCAGGTCGATGGTCATGTCCTGCCGCACGCCCCAGAGGTAGTAGCCGAAGTCTCCGCAGATCAGGTCTCCCTCGTGGATGAGGGCCGGGGCATTCCGGGTGAGGATGCAGGGGTATCCGTTCAAAGACGGCCCCATCCTCTCACTGAGCCCCTGGACCGTGGTGTCGTAGTACAGGGGGGTGCTGCCGGCCGTGAGCTCCTGCCTCATGTTGTTGAGGGAGGCACGCCGGGTAATGTAGATCAGGGATTGGATGTTTTCATCGATGATGCTTTCCAAGGCCAGCACATCGGCCCTCTTCAGGGCGTTCGCGGTTGTTCTGGTGACCATGTTGGTCCTGACCGCCGGGTCGTGGACAACCCCCATGAACTGCTGCTTCAGAAGGCCGTTGCCCTGAAGCACCTCGAACTCGGTCTGCCATGCGAAGGCGCGGGTGAACAGGCCGGTGATGTAATTGATGATGTTGATGTTCGAGTCCATCACCAATTCGTCGGTCAGAGGGATCAAGCCGATGAGCTTATGGGCGATCAACTGCTTGTAGGAGAACGCTGGCTTCGTTGCCCAGAGCTCCTGCGCTTCTGTCGGGTGGTACAGCATGATGCCACCAAAGTAGCTCCCGGCCGTCTGGTACAGGGTCGGGATTTGGGTCTGCATCGTGGCAAGCGGGATTCTCCAAAGGCGCGGGAGAATCTGAGAGGTCTGGATCGCAAACTCGATGACCGTGGCGACATAGTCGACCGGGACGATCGCGCCCGCATCCACGGTCGTGAGGCCAGCGGCTGTGGCGAACTTCCGGTTCCACTCGCTGATCTCCTGGTTGTAGGCGTCAATCGAGAACTTCCGGGTCATCATGAGGTTGAGGTCGAACTTGCACTGAAGCCCCATCTTGACGAAGTCGGCGAATGTGTTCATCGCCTTGCCAAGTTTAAGGAACGGGCCTCCCGAGGCGACGAGGGTCTGCGCCATCTCGGCACCGGACATCTGGCGTCCGCCGATCCGGGACTCGTAATACTTGCGGTTGAAGAAAGACGTGTCGATGATCGAGCCGTCCTTCAACTGGGCCTCGTTGGCCTCCGAGTCCACGAATATCTTCTTCTTCTCGGCTTCAATTGCGTCCTTCATCTCCTGGCGGACGATGGCAATCGTGCCGTCCTTGATCTTCTGCTCCATGACATCGAGATTGAGAACGAACTTCCCTTCTTTTTCGGTCAATTCAACGTCCATATAGGTTTCCTCCTTGGTTTTTTTGTTTTGTCCCCGTTCTACTCAGCCTTCGGGAGAATGGGCTTTTTGTCTGGAACCTTGCCGCGGTACCTGTCGAGCTCTTCCTTGATCGTTGGCCTGACGATCTTTTCCAGGAGACCCTCAAGCTGATCGCCGATCTGCTTGCCCAGGTCCGCGTACTTCTGACGCTCCTGCTCCTTCGCCTCGCTCTGGCCGTTTCCATCATCCATGATGACGACCACCTTGCGCGGCTTCTCCGGCGGGTTGTCGTCCTGCTTGACCTCGGGGCCAGGGGCCGGTTCACCTGGCTTGTCCTCCTTTGGCTCTTCATTCAGCAGGCCGAATTTCCTGGCTATCTCCTCGAAAGCCTTCCTTGTCTCTTCAAAGAATTTCTGCCTTTCCTGGTCACCCATCCTCGACACACCGTCGCCAAAACGCCCATCATCCCATGGATGGTCGACTGTTCCTGGCGTGTATCCCTCGGTGTGATGGTGGTCCCCGTGATGCACAAACCAATGGTGCTGGTCGCCATCATGGGGCCCGCCATTCTCATCGGTCCCGTCAGTCAAGTGACGGGTGATCTTCTCGACCATGTTCGCTCCATCATGAGCCGCATCGTACTCGTAGCCTGCATATTTCATCAGGTTGCGCTCGAAGAGCTCATGAATCTTTGTTGCGATGATGTCCTCGTCACTCATCCGGTTATCGATCCAAACCTCATTCTCAGGAATCCAGTCATAGATGTAATGATGGCCGCCCATCGTGAAGTCGATGAACTGAGTGTCGCGGACCGCATCTCCGTCAACCATCTTGATGNATGATCGTCTCATCCTCATTGACGGGCGCTTCCGTCGGAGTCCCCTCGCTGTCACCGTCTCCCGAGTCGTCGAATGACCAGTTGTCGCCATCGTCGGGAGCGCTGTCCGCATCCTGTTTGAAAAACTCGGCCTCTCCAGGAAAGACCTTCTTGAAGTCCTCGAAGCGGTCGGTCAAGTATTTCTTGAATCCCTCCGCATCGAGCACGGCGATGTCTATCAGGATCGTCTCCATCTCCTTTTTCTTCCACGGCGGGTCTCCCAGACCGAGATCATCGTAATGGTGAGCGACGTGCTCACGAGCCTGTCCCAACTGACCGGAAGACATGTGCAGACCGCCACGGGTGTTCGCCAGCTTCGCCCCGAGGTTCCTCACGGCCTTGCTGTGGACCGGATACGCATTGGCCGCCTTGTGGTGGATGCCCTTGTAGGAGGACTTCAGGGTGGGTTTCTTCTCGTTGTAATAGACCGCCATCTCCTTCAGATCGTCAATGGTCGCCTTGCCGAGCTCCTCAGAGAGGTTCCACTCATCGGTGTCGGCGCAATGCTGGGTCAGCCTGTACGGGACGACTGTGCCCTTGTCCTCGACGGCATCGTCCTCTTTGCCGGGCTTCTTTGGCTTTACCGGCCTCATCATGCCCCCGCACTTCGTGCAGACCTCATCCTTGCACTCCCGTGTCGACTGAATCTTGTTGCCGCAGTTCTGGCATTTGCATGTGTAGTTGAGCTCGTTCGGCGCGGCAGGGCCATCACGGGGCTCCTGCTTCTTTGGCTTCACCGTCCTCAGAGTCCCCTTGCCCTCGCACTTCAGGCACTTCATCCCATCGCAGTTTTTGGACCAATTGGCCACGTAGCCGCATTTCTCGTTATCACATTTACATCGGTTCTTGCCGTTCCCCTTGCAATTTCCACAGGAATAGATGCCTTCGTCGGGGTCGTCCATGAACGGCTTATAAGTCATCTCCTCTCCGCATTCAGCGCATTTCTCCGAGGCTGCTTCGAAGAGCTTGCACTTGTACTCATGATCTTTGACCCATTTCTTGGCATCGGCTGGCGAAAACTTGTCCTTCGAGAAACGGATTGCCTGAAGCTCGACGGGCTTCCCACCGCCCTGCACCCCCCAGATCGCATGCACGCCCTGGCCGAACTTGTTGTTCTGCCTGCGGATCCGGGTATACTTCTTTGGATCCGTTAACCGGCAAGAATGCTCATTCGGAAAAGGTTTCTCCTCCCATGTCTCATCGTCCTTCTTCCACGCAACCAGCTCCCCGTTCATCTTCTCCTCGCTCTCGGGGATCATCTTGAAGCAGAACGCATCGGAGCCGAGGCCGAACGTCTGAGCGTCTGGCTGCATGGGAACGGCGACAAGGGAGTATTCGAGCAATTCCCATAGTTTGACGAGACGGGTATCATCCCCTGATTCCTTGTCCTTGATCATCNTCCCATTCGAGCGGCCGCCAGCCTATCGACCATGACGGCATGAACCCCTGGGTCGTCTTCTGCCAGAGCCGTTTGCCTGTCTCGTCGGGGAAGAACTGCGTCTTCGCCTGAATGCCCTTCCGTCCCTTGAACTCTCCCCTCTTGATCCAGACGGGCTTTGCGATCGGCTCAGTCCCCTGCGGGCCGAACCCGTGCGACATGAGGACGACAGGCCGCCCGTCCATCCTGAGTCCATCGGCCAGGAGCACGTCCCCACCCCGATCACGACGCTCTGTCGAGATGAAGTGAGTCACCGAAAGGTCCTTCTCATCGAACTCCTTTACCTCCGCCTCAAATATCTTGTGCTCCATGGTTTTGGGATCCATCTTTCTGGCCCTCCGTGCCACCCAAAAAGAAAAGCCCACCGATGCCATGCGCATGGTAGGCTTTTCTTTGATTGGGGTTCGGGCTGCAGACCCGAAACTTGTTTACCCTATGAACTTTCCCTGTGGTCTTGGGTTATTCGCTCTCTTTTATCCTCCTCAGACTGCCGTCCTCGGCGACCTGGTACCGCTTTCGTCCGTCACCGGAGACGATGGTCGATCCCGCCGGGACATCCTGATAGCACACCTTGCCGTCGATCATCTGCATCATCCGGAATTTCCCCTTCTCACACGGCTCCGTCTTCTTGGGGAATTTGGGCATCTGCGCCTTNGTTATGGTACAGAGCCTCCCGGACGATTCTGTCGTTGCGCTTGGCGATCTCCCTCTCCGCTGCATCTCCGATCAGGATGATCCCTCCCTCGCTCACCATCATCTTGTTGTCGTACTGCTTCATTTCTTCTCCGCCGGCTTCATGCCGTCGAGCTGGCGCTTCAGGTCGTCTTTGTCGGTCTGGAGCTTCTGGTACTCCTCCTTCGTGGTTTTGTCCATCTTCTTAGAAGCGAACCTGTCCTCGATGAGCCAGATGCGCTGCTGCACGGCCCGGTACTGGTCGGAGACGATCTTGTAATCGAGCCGCTGGCTNGCGAACCTGTCCTCGATGAGCCAGATGCGCTGCTGCACGGCCCGGTACTGGTCGGAGACGATCTTGTAGTCGAGCCTCTGGCTGACCTGCGCAACCTGCTCCTTGGCCTGGCTCACGTCAGCACACTTCGCGTAGTGGCCGTCAATGTAGAAATAGACCGAGAAGCACGCGCTGATGATCACGATGAGGGTGACGATTGTCTTCATTAGCAGACCTCCGTTCNTTTGATACCTCTTTCTTTTCTCCCCTGCCCATCCCTGATCCTTTCCGCCGTACCAGTTCTGCTTAGACCATGACTGGTCGGCCCTTCCATCGCTCACGATGAACTCAAGGACATTCGAGACACAATGAGCCGCATTCGCAAAGAACGAGAACAGTGTTCGATGTCGCCCCCTGAGAGCCTTGATGAGCCTGCATATCACGAACCATTCAAATGCCTCATGGACCGCCACGCCGACCTGTTTGAACCTGTCTTGAC
>OCOJ01056604.1_pt7 | contig 24206 bp, 22 predicted proteins | sample 1539251 | NCBI WGS metagenome assembly OCOJ01 (sample SAMN01911457, study PRJEB22624) | soil metagenome | biome: Soil | place: Malaysia | collected 2012-04-30 | depth RA_metagenome m | reverse complement strand
AGCCAGCCGAAGATATCAATGTTGTCCCAGCCTTCTTTGTTGTCCCCCCGCGGCGGGTAATAGTGGATGCGCACCTTGTGGTGAATTTTGCCGTAGAGCGTGGGATAGAGGTGCGGCTGGAGGATGTAATCGAGCACGCCCAGCTTGGATTCCTCCTTGGTCTTGAAGGACTCGGGATCGTCCAGCACTTCGCCGTCGCGATTCCCGAGGATGTTGGTGGAGAACCAGCCGTTCAGGCCGATCATGCGCGCCTTGAAGCCCGGGGCCAGGATGGTCTTCATCAGCGTCTGGCCGGTTTTGAAGTCCTTGCCGGCGATGGGCACATTGCGCTCGTGCGCCAGTTCCAGCAGCGCGGGGATGTCCGCGCTCAGGTTGGGCGCGCCATTGGCGTATGCCACCCCGCTTTTGATGGCCGCGTAGGCGTAGAGCATGGAGGGCGCTATCAGCGGATGGTTCTTCTTCATCCCCTCTTCGAATTTCTTTACGCTCTGGTGCACCTCTTCCGGCCGCAGGAAAATTTCCGTCGAGCCGCACCACACCATCACCAGGCGGTCCGCGCCGGATTTTCTGCGGAAGGTCTTGATGTCGTCCGCAATTTCCTCCGCCAGATCAAATTTGGTCTTGCCCTTCTTGACGTGCGAGCCTTCCAGCCGCTTGACGTAGTTCTGATCGAAAGCGGCCTTCATCGGGCGAATGTCTTCCAGGAACCGCCGCACCTTCTCCAGGTGATGCGGCTCGAGCACCCCGGCGTGGGCGGCGGATTCAAAGGCGTTGTCCGGAAAGATGTCCCACCCGCCGAAGACCAGATTCTCGAGCGCGGCCAGGGGGACGAATTCCTTGATGAGCGGGACGCGGTTTTCCGTGCGCTTGCCCAGGCGCACGGTGCCCATTTGCGTGACCGAGCCGATGGGATTGGCCTGGCCCTTGCGTACCAGCTCGACGCCGGCCATGAACGTGGTGGCTACCGCGCCCATGCCCGGCAGCAGCACACCCAATCTGCCTTTTGCGGATTCAATCTTTGACGGCTTTTCCATTCGTTATCCTCAGTAGTGACCCGGTGCGCGGCACAGTGTAGCTCTGATTCTTTCCTGCGACACGGGCAAACACAGAATCATGCGCAAGAGAGAAGGGAATTGCAACCTGCGATGCGCGGGCTGCCGCACCCCCTGCTAGTTAAAGGGGTTTCGAATCAGGATCCCATCGATAGTTTTCCCTGCCTGGGAGTCTTCGCTGTACAGGACTTTGCACCCAGCCTGTTTGGCGGCTTGCAGAATCAAGGCGTCCCAGAAGGGGATCTGGTGAAGGCGATGAAGGTCGATGGCGCCCAAAACATCTGACAATTCCGGAACCACGACGTCAAGTTCCGCAAGGAGCTCGACCTTGCGCCGGGCGATTGCGGCTTCCAGGCCTAATTTGCGTGTGGCCACAACGAAATATTCCTGAAGCACCTGAATCGAGAGCGCGCCGGTTCTGTCCCGCCGGTGTTGTCCGACGAGTTCAAGCGCCCGCCGTTGCTTAGCCAGGGATCCTTTGTCATCTGCGTGGATCAGGATGTTGGTGTCGAAGAAACTACGAACGCTCATGGAGCTCTTCTCGATTGAAGCGCCATCCGCGGGAATGGCCCCGGCCGGAGAGACGCTTGAATTCGGCGATGCTCGCCTCGGCATCGTCCTCCCCGGCAAGTCGTTGCAGGTACTCGCGGATGAGTTGATTCAGGCTCGTGCCCAACGCCCTGGCCCTTTTGCGGGCCCGCGAAACGGTTTGTTCATCGAGAGAGAGCGTCACATTCATGAACACAGTATATGTGCGCACACAAGAAGTGTCAACGATCTGGCCGGGACTCTCGTGCCGCGGTGCGCTAGAGCCGTTCCAGGCGGATGGAGCCGTCGCCGGTGCGGATCTGCAGGGTGGGGCCGCCCCCGCCCAATTTGCCGCGCAGGTCTTTGCGGCCGAGCACTCCGGAAACCAGCATGGGAAGCTGGCAGGAGATGCTGCCATCGCCGGTGTGGGCGTCTATATCCGCGGCAAAGCCCTCGGGCAAGCGCACGGAAATGCTGCCGTCGCTGGTGGCGATGGACCAGTTGCCGTTCATCTTCGAACCGGGAAGAACCTCTGCGGTTACGCTGCCGTCGCCGGTCTGCAAGCGCAGATCATCAAAGCGTCCGCGGATGCGCACGCGTCCGTCCTGGGTCGAGGCGTCCACGGAGCCATCCAGGCCGTAGGCTTCGATGTGGCCATCGGAGGTATGCAGGCGGATTCGGCCCTTCAAATCGCTGGCCTCGAGGTGGCCGTCGCCCGATTCGATTTTGATCTCACCGTTTACGCCGCTGGCATGAATGTGGCCATCGGCGGAGTGCAGGTCCAGGTTGGCGTTGCGCGGGACGGTCAGCTCGATGCGCACGCTGCGGCTCGAGCCGCCCCAGGACCAGTGCATGGAGGGCAGGCGGGCCTCGATCTCGATGCGGTTGCCGTTCTGGGAGTCGCGCACGCGGATATCCTCGGCGGAATAGCCCATGTAGATGACCCGGGCAGAGACTTCGTTAGCGTCGGAAGCGGTGAGTTCGATGGCGGCGTCGTTGGTGTCCACGCGCACATCGGGACGCCCGGTCAATTTGTACACCTTGCTCCACTGGTCTGCGCGGGCGGGCAGCGCCCCCAGGGCGGCTGCGGCGATCACGGCGGCCATTAGCACGCTGCGGCGCATAGGTCTTCTATCCCTCCTGGAAAATAGTACGCCCAACCGCCCGGGAAAGTTCCCCGGAATGGGGAGTATCTCGCCAAGCCGCACAGGGACCAAGAACGCAAAGATGAAGGCACGACAAGCCGCCCGGGGCTAACGGCGCTTTCGCGGTTTGCCCGGGGAACGCGAGGAGGCGGGGGCGCCGGGTTTGGGGCGCAGGGCGGCCAGGAATTTATCGCAGGGCAGGGTATTGAGCACGTCTGCGGCTTCCAGCCAGCCGCGGCGGGCGGTGCGCACTCCATACTGAATGAGGGCGAGATTGGCGGTGGAGTGCGCATCGGTGGAAATCACAATCTTCACGCCGTGGTCTTTGGCCATGCGCAGGTGGGTATCACGCAGGTCCAGGCGGTCGGGATAGCTGTTGCACTCCATGGCCACGCCGCGCTCGCGCGCCAGGGTGAGGATGCGTTCCATATCGTATTCAAAAGCGTCGCGGCGCAACAGCAGGCGGCCGGTGGGATGGGCGATGATCTGCACGAAGGGATTTTCCAGCGCGGCGATCATGCGCTCGGTCATGGCCGCGCGGTCCATGTTCATGTAGGAGTGGATGGAGCAGACCACGACGTCCAGTTCGGCCAGCACGTCCTCGGCGAGGTCCAGCGAGCCGTCCTTGAGGATATCCACCTCGCAACTGGCCAGCAGACGGATTCCGGAGATTTCTTTTTGCGCCGCGCGGATGGCCTGGATATGCGCCCGCATGCGCTTTTCATCCAGGCCATTGGCCACGGTGACGGCCTTGGAGTGGTCTGTGATGGCGATGTATTCGTGCCCCAGCGCTTTCGCGGCTTGAGCCATTTCCAAGATGGAGTTCTTGCCGTCACTGGCGGTGGTGTGCATCTGCAGGTCGCCGCGGACGTCCTTGCGCGTGACTAAGACCGGCAGGCGATGCTTTTCCGCGGCCTCGATCTCCCCGGTGTTCTCTCGGAGCTCGGGCGGGATCCAATCGAGGCCCAGCTTCTTGTAGATTTCCTCCTCGGTGCGCCCGGCCACGGGCTTTTCGTCCTTGAGGCGCGAGAGCGCGTACTCATTGAGCGTGTAGCCCATTTTCAAGGCGCGGCTGCGCAGGGCCACGTTGTGCTCTTTCGAGCCGGTGAAGTAGAGCAGTGCCGCGCCCGCTTGCGAGGGAGGAAGCAGGCGCACGTCCACCTGCATGCCGCTTTCGAGCACGAAGCTGACCTTGTTTTCCCCTCGGGCCAGCAGTTGGTGGATGCCGGGGAATTTCAGGATGTGTTCGCCGGCGGCCTCCACGTCCCGCGGACCGGAGTGCCCCTCCGGCAGGGTGACCAGCAAGTCCAGGTCGCCCACGGTTTCCTTGGAGCGCCGCAGCGAGCCGGCGGCCTGCACCTCCGCCACCCGCTTGCCCAGGCCGCGGATGTGCGCCTCGAGTTCGTCGGCGCGGCGCTGGGCCACGTCCAGATGGAAGCGCCCGCTGGATTTCTTGAACACCTCGACGGCTTTGAGGATGTTCTGTTCGCTCTTCTCGCCGAAGCCGGCGAGATCGCGCAGCTTGCCTTCGCGCGCCAGGGCTTCCACCTGCTCGACGGTTCCGGCCTTGAAGGTCTTCCAGAGCAGGGCCACTTTTTTCGGACCCAGGGACTGCAGATTCAGCAGGTCGAGCAGGGTGTGCGGATATTTTTTCAGCAGTTTGGCGCGCAGGCTGTAGTCGCCGGTCTTGACGATTTCCTGGAGGTGCTCGGCCATGCGCTCGCCGATCCCCGGCAGCGCAGTGAGCCGCTCCGGCTCGCCGGCCAGGGTTTCGATGCGGTCAGGAAGCGTGTCAATCAGCTCCGCCGCTTTCTCGTAACTGCGGTAGCGGCCGATGATGGCGCCGTCGATCTCCAGCAGTTGGGCCGTCTCACGGAGCACGCGGGCAACGTCGCGGTTTTCCATAACGGGAGATTATAGAACCGAAGAGGGCATGGCGGCAGGGCGCATAGAACCGACGACAATCAGACTGGGTGCGCCAATGGAAGAGAAGTGAGGCGAAGCGAAGGGTTTCTCCCCCGCCAAACAACTGGCGGGCAAACGCCGGAGCGAAGCCGCAAAGTTTGCGGAGGAAGCAGCGGCTCTGCGGCCAAGGTGGCGATGGGGGCCGGGCCCAGACACACCAACTCAGCGGCGCGGCCGAGCTACGGTTGGGCTGGGCGCCCTCCCTTGCCAGGGCGATTGCTACAGCGTGGTCCTAGGCCTTGGTTACGTTTGCAGCCTGCGGTCCCTTTTGCCCCTGGACGATTTCAAATTCCACCGGGTCGCCTTCCTGCAGAGTCTTGTAACCATCCGCGACAATGGCGGAGTAATGCACGAAAACGTCTGCCCCGCCATCCCGACCGATGAAACCATACCCCTTTGCATTGTTAAACCACTTAACCTTCCCGGTTACTTTCAACGCCCGCCCCTCCTACCAAAGGTTTGCTTGAAAATAGAGACCGCCCCGCTAGCCCAAGCCAGGTAGGCCCCTTATTAGGCGCGGAGTCTAGTGAGAGCAAGGGCGAGTGTCAATATGGGAATGAAAGATTTGGAGCGGGCGTTACGCCCTAGGCAAGGTTTACCGCCCGCGCACAACATGCGCAAAGTAGAGCAGGGCAGCGATGGATTTGGCATCGCGCAGACGGCCGGAACGCATCATCTTCTCGACCTGCGCCTGAGAGAAGCACCCGGTTTGGATCTTCTCATCGTCTTCCGGGCGGGCGGTGCCCGGGGCTAGCCCGCGGCAAGCGAAGATCACCATGTGCTCGCTGAGGATGCCCGGGGTGGGGAAAACGTCCAGGAGTTTGCGGAAGTGGCGGGCAGTGTAGCCGGTTTCCTCGGCCAGCTCGCGGCGCGCGGCGGCCAGCGGGGCTTCTCCGGGCTCGATGTGTCCGGCCACCAATTCCCACAGAAACTTGCCCACGGCATGGCGGTACTGGCGGACCAGCAGGAGGCGGCCGTCCGGCAGGAGGGGAAGCAGAACCACGGAGCCGGCGTGGAGGATCAGGTCCCGGGTGGCGCGGACTCCGCCGGGCTCGAGCACCTTATCCTGGCAAACGGAGAAAAAGCGGCCTCTGTAGATCATCCGGCGGTGAAGGAGTTTTTCCATGAAGACCTCGATTCAAGCAAGGAGGACAGCCAATTAAGAAGAGCAGGAGTCTCTCGCAAAGGCGCCAAGCCTCAAAGTCCCGCAATGAAGAGGGAAACGCAAGGGCAGGGTTACTCCCGGCCTTCGGGAGCGCCGGCGGCCCAGATGCGCTCCAGGTCGTAGTAGTGCTGGGGATATTGGGGGGTGTAGCGCAGGAAAGCCGGAATCGGGTAGCGGATGCCTCCCTTGTGCGTGCCCTCGAGTCCCTCCACCAGTTCGGCCATGCGCGCCCCGGGAAGCGAGAAGGCCATCTCCGTGTCGTCGGTCTGGGAGAAGACGCGGTCGCCATAGCAGGGCAGGATCACCTGGTACTCCCCGGAAAGCACCGGCCGGATGATTTCATCCGAGCAGTCCACGCGTCCTGTGAAAGAGCTGGTAAGCGCCCCGCCGCGCTTCCAGAGCGCTCCGGTCACCAGCCGCATCACTTGCGCGGGATTGCCGTAGATGATGATGGCGTCCGGGGCGAACTCGGCGCGGGAGGCGGGAGAGGTGAGCAGATACTGGCAGGTCCCAACGGGCAGGCGGTCCGTGGCGGCTTCCGTGCGCGCGCCGGCTTCCTTGCTGCCGGTGTACATTCCGCAAGCCAGATTGCCCTCGAGGTAGTGCTCGGTGAGCGGAGCCAGGCCGAAGGCGGTCTTGGTGAGCACGCAATTGACGTCCTCTTCGCCCACGGCCAGCATCCAGCCGTAGCGGCGGGACATGGCCACGGCCTGGCAGATGGCGATCTGCACGTTCATGTCGCGCCGCGGCCGCTTGGCTTTTTCCGGAATGGCCTCGCCAGCGCCGAGGAGCTTGACGGCCACGGGAAAGCTGGCCGGGCGAATGTGGGTTTCAATGTGCCGGGCAAAGGTCTTCGCGTCCATGGTGCCTCCGTTTGCGTGTAAATGATAGCAGGGCAGCGCTGGAAGAGGGGGGAACGTCAGTGGTGGAACGCAAGACGTTGAAAGTCGAAAGTTAAAAGTTGAAAGCGCCATGCCGCCAACTCGTGGCAGACCTCCGCGGGCGTGATGCCTTGTGGGCAAGCGATCGAGCCGGTGGTCTGTACTTTCAACTTTGAACTTTCAACCCGCAACCGTCCGCCCCCTGCCTCCACCCTCCTCCTATTCGCCGCCTCGACTCCCACCCCCGAGATTCCCTATACTGCTAAGAGAGCCCTACGGCCCAGCCATGCCCATCACTACGGTAATTGTGGACGACGAAAAGCCCGCGCGGGAGGAGCTTGCCTACCTGCTGAAGTCCTTTCCCGAGGTGCAGCTTGTGGCCCAGGGGCGCAACGGGTTGGAGGGCGTGGCGCTGATCAAAGAGCACTCGCCGGAGTTGGTCTTCCTCGATGTGCAGATGCCCGGCCTGGACGGATTCGGGGTGCTCAAGAAAGTGATGGATCGCAAGGCGCGGATGCCGCAGGTGGTCTTCGCCACGGCCTACGACCATTATGCGGTGCAGGCCTTTGAAGTGAACGCGGTGGACTACGTACTGAAGCCGTTCGACAAGGCGCGCATCGGCCGGGCCATTACCCGCGCAAAGAAACAACTGGAAGCCCAGGCGTCACCCGTCGAGCGGCTCGAATCGCTGCTGAACCAGATGGGCGGCGCGGCCACTGCGGGAGCCCGCCAGGCCGCGGCCGCGGTGCGTCCGCCTACAAAATTGCTGCTCAAGGCGCAGCAGCGGATGTTGCTCGTGGATTCGGTGGACGTGGTATACGCCACCATTGAAGACGGACTCATCACACTGGCCACGCGCGACACGGAGGGGGCGTCGAACTACCGCACCATCGAGGAGCTGCACGCCCAGCTCGACGCCGACGTCTTCTGGCGTGTGCACCGCTCCTACCTGGTCAACATCCATCACATCAAAGAGCTGGTGCCGTGGTTCAAGTCCAGCTACATCCTGCGCATGGACGACAAAAAGCAAAGCGAAGTGCCCGTCAGCCGCAACCAGACCCGCCGCCTCCGCGAACTGCTGAAGCTGTAAGCAGCACGCCTTCCTCTCCCCGCGGCCCTTCCATGCTGGAATCGACACGCCGCGCCGTATGCCCGTGCGGAAGCCTGCCCGTCAGCGGGCCGCAGATGCAGCCGCCGCAGTAGCTAGCTTGGGGACCTCGAAGAAATACGCGGTTTGATCCTTGGTGAGCACGAACATCCGCTGCCCATCGGCGCTGAAGGTGGCAAGCGAAATGGGATGGGCAAATTTAAGCTCTCCGCGTTTCTCGAAGGAAGACAGGTCGTACAACACGAGCACGCCGGGCTCATTTTCCGCGGCCATCAGCTTCGCCTGCTGCGAGGCCGCCAGCGCGTTACCAAAGGCTTTTGCTTCCTGCTCTCCGGTGGTGAGTGAATACAGAAGGGTACGGTTTTCGTTGTCGACGAGAAACATCCTCCCCCCAAACACCGCGGCGCGGCGGACATTGAAGGAGAGCCTTCCGGTGTCCATAGCCAAGGCGCCCAGCGGAGCGCCCGTGGACGCATTCACCGCGGAAAGCAGGAGGGCCGTCCCCTTGTCCTTCAGCCGGGAGACCTGGGAGGCGAGGACGGGATTATCTTTCAGTTCCTGCCTGGCGGAATCCGAGCTGAGCGCCCAGACGAAAACCATGGAGTCCCCGGATACATGAATCACCGGCGCCTCATGCGGGAATTCCCGGGACCAGAGCAGGGAATCGTCGCGAATATGGCGCACTTCCAGGCGGATGTTCTTGTCCAGTTGCTTGCTGTTGCCCAAGGACTCGCGGTAGAGACGGAAGCGGCCGTGGGCGGAAACGTGTTTTTCCTCGGGGATGGTCCGAACCGTTGACATCTTTCTGTTGGGAGCGTCGGCACGGACGATGGAGCGTTCCAGATCCGCACGCTTTGGGAAGTCCAAAAACAGGCTGCCCTCAGAGTCGAACCAGGCAGCATCAAAGTTGCGCAGGAAGAAGACGCGTTCATTGTGTGCCAGGTCCCACACGGCTCCGCGCCGCGTCCCGGAAAAGGCCAGCCAGCGCAGGTCCGGAGAAACGGCCAGCGCACGGGCGGCAGGCAGCGGTCCGTTGGGCAGATCCAGGTGCTGGAGCAGCTTGACGTCTTTATCGTAGAGGCCGACTTCCCCGCTGGCGCGCTCGGAAACGAAGTAGCCCCCGTAAGCGTCGGCTGCGGTAGCCGTCTTGCTGGTAAGCACCATTTTCTTCTGGCTGAGATCGAAGAGGGCCATCTCCGCCTCTTTGAGCCCACGCAAGAGGATGAAATCGCCGTGCGAGGCGCCCTCGACGTGAAACTCACCCAGCTTCAGGCGGGCCAGCGCCTCACCGCCGGGGAAATTTGCGAGGATGGAATCCGCTTGCTGCGTACCCTGCTGGCCATAGATTCTCCCGGAATCGAGAAAGGCAAATCCGCCGCGCAGGGAATTGCGCAAGGGGCTGCCCACGTGGATTTCCTTACGTGCCGCGACGTCGTAGGCCAAGATGTCATCAGCGTGCGAGGCGAGGAAGTAGTGTCCATCGGGCGAGAATCCCAAATATGCCCAGCTGTAAGTGTAGTAGCTAAGACCGGCCCCCATGTACAGCCGGTATCCCACAGGATTCGGCACAAACTCCGGTGCGAAGAGCTTCTCTTTCTCGAAAATCGTAGAGCCTGAGGCGACATCGAGAAGGGAAAGCTTGAACGAATGGGTATAGCAGGCATAGGTCTTTCCGTCCGGGGACAGCGAGGCCTGGAAACAGCCTCCGGGAAGAGGCAGATCCTTGATGGTCTCGCGCTCCTCGTTTTCGAGAGACCATTCCTCCACGCGGTGGCCATAGGTGCGAAAGACCACTGCCCGCGAGTCCGGTGTGAAATGGGAGACGGCTACGTCCGGCGCGTCGATGCGGAAAAGCGTGCGGAGCGGTTCGCGGGCAACTACATAGATGCTGGCGTCGTCCTGCGCCAGGATGTAGCGCCCGTCGGGACTAAACCGGAGGCGGGAGAGCTCCGGCCCCAGAGGGAGGCTGAGCGTCTTCCTGGCCTCCAGCCCGTGCAGCGAGTCCCGGCGGCCCAGGCCGGAGTAGGCGATCACCGCCCCCTGCCAATCCTCGAATTTCTGCGGGGAAGACCTGACGGAAACGGCGCGGCAGCCGGGCGGGAGTTCGGCCAGGGCTTTCTTCATGACGCGCAGGCGCTTTTCGTTGGGTTTAGTGGCCCCGAAGATGTCGGAGAGCCACCCCCCTGTTTTTCCTTTGGTCTGCGCGAACCGGTCGAAGAAATCCACAAAGGCTTGTGGATCGTAGCCGGCGTTGGCCATGGCGGTGAGAGCGATCTGATCCGCCTGATACTGGTCCGGTTCCTCCTCCTCCGAGATTTTCGACATCGCCTTGGGATCCCGGCGCAGGTTTTCCATCAGGCGGTTGTACTTGGCGAAGATGTCGCGGCGGTCGCCGACGTCGGTGACACCCAGAATGCGTCGAAAGAGATAGCTGAATGTGACGGCCCCCTGGTGGGAGAGCTCGTGACCCATCTCGTGGCTTAGTACTCCGGCCAGTTCCGCTTCGTTGCGCGCAAACGCCACGAGCTTGCGCATCACGTAGATGCGCCCGCCGGGCATGCTGAACGCGTTCAGGTACGGCAGGTCGGTCAGGCGGAGCTCGACGTGCCCGTGCTCTCCGGGCATGGTGGAGAGGATTCGTTGCGCCATGACATTCAGGTAGGAATTCAGATCGTCATCATCGATGACGTGGAACTCCTTCTGCGACTGTTCCGCAATCACATCCCCGAGGTCCAATTCCTTTTGCCCGGGGAAGAAATTGTCCTCTTTGAGCGGCGGGACGGTGGACGGAGCCGGGCAGGCCTGCTGGGCGGGCAGGGGAGAGGGCAGAATCAGCGGCAGGGCGAACGCAATGCTTGCGACGGCGCTTTTAAGCCACATAGCCGTTAGTTTCCACGCCTATATCACAGCTCGTTACGGTTGAGAAGGAGATTCCGCGGGAGCAGGGCAAGACCGGCCTGCGGCAAGCGGACGCAGTGCAGACCGTGTAGGCTGAAAGCCCACTGCCTGGCAGGCGGGCGTGTGCTACCATTCCGGACTGGCACGCGGCCCCTGCCGGGCCGACCACTTCTATCGCGGCCCGATGGATTTTTCCCTCAGCGACGACCAGCGCCTGCTGAAAGACACTATTCGCCAGTTCATGGAGGCGGAGGTGCGCCCGCACCTGCGCGAGTACGAGAAGCAGGAGCACTTTCCGGCGGAAGAGGTGCGGCGGCTCGGGGAACTGGGCTGCTGCGGCATGACCGTCCCCGAGGAATGGGGCGGGACCGGCAGCGACACGCTTACCTACGTGCTGATGCTGGAAGAGGTGGCGCGGGTGTGCGCTTCGACGGCGGTTACGCTCAGTGTGACCAATTCCGTAGCCGCTGCTCCCATCGCGCGGCACGGCACGGCGGAACAGAAAGAACGGCTGCTGCGGCGGATGGCCCGCGGCGAGTGGCTGGGCGCGTTTTGCCTGACGGAGCCGTCGGCGGGCTCCGACTCCGCGGCAATCACTACGCGTGCGGTGCGTACGACCAGCGGCTACCGGCTCACCGGAACGAAAAGCTGGGTGACCAACGGGGGCGTGGCTTCCGTCTATGTGGTGTTTGCGAAGACGGACCCGGCGGCAGGCGCGCGCGGTGTGACCGCCTTCCTGGTTACGCCGGATCTCGTCGGCTTCCGCGTCGCGCGCTTTGAGGATAAGATGGGTTTGAAGATTTCCAAGACCGCGGAAATTCGTCTGGACGAGTGCGAGGTTCCGGCAGCAAACCGCCTGGGTGAAGAAGGCCAGGGGTTGAAAATCGCGCTCGAAGCGCTCGACGGTGGGCGCGTGGGCATTGCCGCGCAGGCCGTGGGCATTGCCCAGGGCGCTCTGGAAGCTTCCGTGCGCTACGCGAAAGAACGGCGGGCGTTCGGGAAGAGCCTGGGGAATTTCCAGGCCATCCAGTGGATGCTGGCCGATATGCAGACTGAGATTGAGGCTGCGCGGGTACTGACGTATGCCGCGGCCTGTGCCCAGGACGCCGGACGTCAGCGGGGCCTTTCGCCGCTCGAGGCGCGCGTAGGGCCGGTGGCCTCCCGGGCCAAACTCTATGCGAGCGAGATGGTGAATCGCGTGGTCTACAAAGCCGTACAGATTCACGGCAGCATGGGGTATTCGCGGGAGACGGACGTGGAGCGCATGTACCGGGACGCGCGGGTGATTACGATTTACGAGGGGACGAGCGAAATCCAGCGGACGGTGATTGCACGAGAGTTGCTGGGGGCGAAGAGCTAGGAGCAGGGAGAGAAAAGAAGGGAAAAAGAGAGAGAAGAGAGAGAAGAGTTTCTCGCAAAGACGCAAAGCGCAAAAGTTCGCAAAGGAGAAAGAGCAGAGTGGGCGGGGGCAGGGCAACAACGCGGAAGAAGAGGGTGCTCAGCGGCATGCGTCCCACCGGGCGGCTGCACATCGGGCACTATTTTGGCGCGCTCAAGAACTGGATCCGCATGCAAGAGGAGTATGAATGCTTCTACTTCGTGGCGGACTGGCACGCGCTGACTTCCGATTATGCCGACTCCTCCGAAGTGACGCAGAACACGCTGGAGATTGCCACGGACTGGCTGGCCGCCGGGCTGGACCCCCAGAAGTCCACCTTCTTTGTGCAGTCGCAGGTTCCGGAGCACGCCGAACTGCACGTACTGCTGAGCATGATCACTCCGCTGGGCTGGCTCGAGCGCGTGCCCACCTACAAGGAACAGCTCGAAAACGTGAAAGGGAAGGACCTGCACACCTACGGGTTTCTGGGCTATCCGGTGCTGCAGTCGGCGGACATCGTCATCTATGACGCGGATTTTGTGCCCGTGGGCGCAGACCAGGAATCGCACGTGGAGCTGTCGCGGGAAATCGTGCGCCGCTTCAATTTCCATTTCGGCGGAAAAATCCGCTCCGGCCTTTCCGCGGAGCAATTGGAGCAAGCCTGCGCGATCTGGCTGGAGAATCTGCCTCCGGGGCGTTACGAGGGCTCAGCCATCAGCGAGCCCAGAATGCTGCTGGAAGAAGCCCGCAGCGAACTGGGGCTGGAGCAATTCCTAACGGTGATCCGGAAGCACCCGGAGTTCTTCACGTCCCCGGACGTGCTCACCGAGCCGCAGGTGCTGCTGACGGAAACGCCGCGCATTCCGGGCACGGATGGACGGAAGATGTCCAAGAGCTATGGCAACGCGATTTCGTTCACCGAGGACGACGAAGCCATCCGCGCGAAAACCAAAGTGATGATGACGGACCCGGCGCGCAAGCGGCGGAGCGATCCTGGCAATCCCGACGTGTGCCCGGCCTATGACTGGCACACGCTGTTTTCCCCGCCGGAGACCCTTCAGTGGGCCGCGAACGGCTGCCGCACGGCCGGAATAGGATGTATCGAGTGCAAGGCAGCGATGGCCGACAACCTGATCAAGTGGATCGCGCCGGTGCGCGCGCGCCGCCAGGAATATGAGGCGCAGCCGGAGCGCGTGCGCGCCATTCTGTCGGAAGGCTCGTCGCGGGCGCGGCGCGTGGCCCAGCAGACCATGGCGCGCGTGCGTCAGGCGGTTTTCGGCACGGCGCAGGCCGCGCCTGCTCCGCCGGCGGTGGCCAGCTCCAGGGCAGGGGATTAGCATGGCCGCGGCTCCTGAACCCTCGCTCTCGTTCCTGGTGCATTTGGAAAAATACGAGGGGCCCCTGGACCTGCTGCTGGACCTGATCCGCAAGCAGGAAATCAATATCCACGACATTCCCATCGCCCGAATCACTGCCCAGTACCTGGAAGCGCTGCACCGCATGGAAGATCTGGACATCAACGTTTCCGGCGAATTCCTGTACATGGCGGCGTCGCTGATTCTGATCAAATCGAAGATGCTGCTGCCGGTGGACCCGGAGGCGCCGCCCGAGGAGCAGGACCCGCGGAACGAGCTGGTGCACCAGTTGATGGAGCACGAGAAGTTCAAGAACGCGGCGGCGATGCTCTACGAGCGGCAGCAGATCGAGGCGCACGTCTATTCGCAGCCGGACCTCTCGCTGTATGAGGGCGAGGCGGTGGAAGGCGAGCTGGTGGTTTCGCTGGTGGACCTGGTGAAGGTCTTCCAGCAAATCCTGGAGCGCAAGCGCCAGGAAACGAAGCTGGAGTTGCAGCACGATCGCGTGACCGTGGGCCAAATGATCGAGCTGTTGCGGCAGCGGCTGGCGGCGGAGGAAGAGGGCATCTCGCTGGCGCGCTTCTTCGAGGATTGCCCCTCGCGCCACGCCATGATCGCCGCGTTTATCGCGGTGCTGGAGATGGTGCGCATCCAGGCAGTGGTGCTGGCGCAGAAGGCGCTGTTTGCGGAGATTTTCCTGCGCAAGACGCGGCAATTCGAATCGGCGTTTGAGGCGTATCACGCGGAACGCGCGGCCACGCCGGGAACGGAGATTGACAGCGAGTATGCCTGAAGAGACCACGCACGACGCGGCGCCGGCGCCCGCGGAGGAATCCCTGCCGGCGCCCGAGCCCCCGGAGGCCGCCGCGCCGCCGGCGGATTTCCGCGCGGCCATCGAAGCCATCATTTACGCGGCCCAGGAGCCGGTCACCATCGCGCAGATCGCTTCCGCGGTGCACGCGGAAAAAGACGCGGTGCGGCGAGCTGTGCGCGAGCTGGCCGAGGAATATTCCGCGGATACGCGCGGCATGGAAATTCGCGAGGTGGCCGGCGGCTACAAGTTCTACACCAAGCCGCAGCACCACGACGCGGTGCGGCGGTTCATCAAGAGCCTGCAGCCCCCGCTGCGGCTTTCCATGCCCGCTCTGGAAACGCTGGCGGTGATCGCCTACAAGCAGCCGGTGACGCTGCCGGAGATTCAGGAGATTCGCGGGGTGCAGGCGGCGGGGGTGATCAAGACGCTCTTGGAGCGCGGGATGATTACCACCGCGGGGCGCAAGGAAGCGCTGGGACGGCCCATCTTGTACCGCACCACCAGGGACTTTCTGATGCGCTTCGGGCTGGCCAGCGTGGATGACCTGCCCAGTCTGAAGGAGTTTGAAGCGCTGGCCCGCGCGGCGCTGGGCGAAGATGGCATCGTTCCTCCGGAGCCGGGAGAACTGGAGGGCGGACCGGAACCACCGGAGACCCTGGCATCGGCTGCCGGCGAGGGCGGGGCGCCGGAGTAGGAGAGGCGGATAAGCGAAAATCGGATCCGCCGCGGCGAACGTAAATCGAGAGCCAAACTGGAAGACAAGAACGGCGTTGCACCACAGGACGCGAATGCTGGAGAGACTACAAAAAATCATTTCGCGAGCGGGGATTGCTTCGCGGCGGCACGCGGAGCAGCTCATCCTTTCCGGCGCGGTGACGGTGAACGGGCAGGTGGTGACCGAACTCGGCACCAGGGCCGATGCGGAGCGCGACCACATCACCGTAGGGCCGCGCACGGTGAAGATTGCGGAAACGCCGGAGCGCTATATGGCGTTCTACAAACCGGCCCAGGTGGTCTCGACGATGAGCGATCCGGAGCGGCGGCCCTGCCTGGGTCCGTATTTGCGCGGCTTTAAGGGACGGCTGTTTCCCGTGGGGCGGCTGGATTTCGACGCTGCCGGGCTGCTCGTACTGACCAGCGACGGCATGCTGGCCAGCGACCTGATGCGCGCCGCAGCCGTGGTGCCGCAGACCTGGCGGTTCAAGGTAAAGGGGCGCATCGCCCCGGAAACGCAGCGGGGCATCGAGCGCACCGCCGGGGTGCGCTTGTGCGTTTTTCGCGACGCCGCGAACGCCTGGTACGAGGCGGAGCTTTTTGGCGGCGGCCCGCGCGGGCGAATGGAGCACGCGCTCCTGCGCCACGGGGTTCTGGTGGAAAAGATGCTGCGCTGGAAGTTTGGAGGCGTGGATCTGGGCAACCTGAATCCGGGAGAAATGCGCGAATTGACGCCGGACGAGGTGCGGGCGCTGCGGCGCGTAGCCGCGGGGCGCGGCCGCAAGCCGGAGCATGCCACCGCGGAGGCCGCGGCCACCGCCCCCCTGCCGGAGCGTCCAGGGCAAGCCGCGATGGCCCGCGCAGTCGAGGAGTGGCGGACCGCGCATCCGCGGAGAGCGCGCGGGGCGGCCAGAAGGGCGGAGACGTCCGCCGCCGCGAAGAGATGGACGGGCCGAAAGCGGCACGGAAAGAATCTCGGGCCAGGAAGGCGTCAGGCATGAGTTCGAAACGCATCGCGGAACGGGTGCCGGAGTATATCCGGAAGATCCAGGCCTACAAGCCCGGGAAGCCGACCGAGGAAGTAGAGCGCGAACTGGGCATCCGGGCGATCAAACTCGCATCGAACGAGAATCCACTGGGGCCCTCTCCTATGGCGGTAGAGGCTGCACGCCGCGCAGCGCCGGATTCCAATTGGTATCCGGATGGAGCCGGCTATTACCTGCGACGCAAGCTTTCGGTGCAGCTCGGCGTGGAGATGGATTCGCTGATCATCGGCGCCGGGACGTGCGAGCTGATTGATCTGGCGGCGCGCACACTGCTCTCCCACGGGGACAACGCGGTTACTTCGGAAGGCTCGTTTCCGCTGTACTACTCCGCGGTGCAGGCCACCGGCGAGGAACTGGTTTGCGTTCCGGTGCGGCAGTACGCCATCGACCTGGACGGCATCGCGAAGGCAGTGAACACGCGTACGAAGCTGGTGTATCTGGCGAATCCGAATAATCCCACCGGCACCATGTTCACCGCGGACGAGTTCGAGTGGTTTCTGGCGCGCATCCCGGAATCCGCGCTCGTGGTGATGGACGAAGCCTATTATGAATATGCGGATCGCCCGGGCTATTCGCGTTCACTCGATCTGCTCCGGCAGGGACGCAACCTGCTGGTGCTCCGCACATTCTCCAAGGTGTACGGCCTGGCGGGGCTGCGCGTCGGTTATGGCGCGGGCCCCGCGCCGCTGTTGGCGGAAATGCACAAGGTGCGGCAGCCGTTCAACGTGACCGGGGTATCGCAGGCCGCGGCGCTGGCCGCGCTGGATGACCTGGAACACCTCCAGCGCTCGGTGGAAAACAACCGGCGTGGCCTGGCGCAGATTCAGACCGGCTTGAAAGCACAGGGCCTGCAGTTCGTCCCGTCGTGCGCGAATTTTGTGCTGGTGCACCTGGGTCCGGAGACGAACCGCCTGGCGGACGAGATGCTGCGCATGGGCGTGATTGTGCGGCCCATGGCCTGGATGGGCTTTCCCGAGGCCATCCGGGTAAGCGTGGGTACCCCAGAGCAGAACGACAAATTCCTAGGGGCGCTGGCGGAATGCCGCAGCGCTGCGGCCCGCCGGCGGTAGCAATCCGCGTCGCCCGTCCCGCCCTGAACGGTTGTGTCCTATAGCACAGGCACTTCTGCCTGTGCGCCTTCCCGCCGCCCCTCTCCATTCCATTTCTGCAATCCGTCTGCGGCCACCGGTCATAGCCGGAAGGCTCTGCAACGCAGTTTGGTGATGGCCATCACTTGGGCGCGTGACGCATCGCACGGCGGCTCTCGTGCGGACCGTGTATTTGTGGGTTTTTGAGGCCCAAGGAAACGGCGGATTGTGACGCAGCACACCCATCCTGAAGAGTGCAAGGTCCCTGCCAACGGGGCGTGTGATCCGGCGGAGTACTGCGCCCCCCGGCGAACCGGGTCGGGAGGCGCGAAGCGATGAGCCGGTTCAAGGGCTCCGGACACCTGTTTCGCGTGGCGTTTGTCTTCGTGGCCGGCTCGATCGCCTTCTTCATCGTGCGTGCGATTCTGGTCCCGCGGACGTTCGGCGAATACGGCCACTATCGCGGGGACGCCATCCGGGAAATCGCGGCCCAGCCCGTGGCGTTCGCCGGCCACCAGGCCTGTGAAACCTGCCATACGGACGTGGTTGAGGTGAAGACCGGCGGGAAGCACGCGCACGTGAACTGCGAGGCATGCCACGGCCCGCTCGAAAAACACGCCGAGGACCCCGGCAACGTGCCGCCGGCGAAACTGGACACCGCGGTGCTCTGCGTGCGCTGCCACGGGGCTAACGGCGCGCGGCCAAAGAATTTTCCCCAGGTGAACGCGGAGGAGCACAGCGCCGGCTTGCCCTGCGACACCTGCCATCAGCCGCACAGCCCGGTGATTACCGCGGGAGGGAAGAAATGAACATCACCCGCCGGCAACTGCTGGTGCTGCTGCCCGCGGCCGCGGCCGCCTGGGAGTCCATCCTCGCCGGAACGCCGGAAGCCGCGCCGAACTACAACCAGAGCACGCACTGGTGGGGCATGCTGGTGGACATCTCGAAGTGCATCGGTTGCGGGAACTGCGTTCGCGCCTGCGCCACGGAAAACCACGTGCCCGACGGTTATTTCCGGACGTGGGTGGAGCGCTACCACGTCTCCGATTACAACCTGGCGGAGCCGGTGGTGGATTCCCCGGACGGCGGAAAAGAGGGCTTTCCGCCGATCCTGGAGCCGGGTGGGAAGAATTTCTTTGTGCCGAAGCTGTGCAATCACTGCGCGGACTCGCCGTGCACGCAGGTGTGCCCGGTGGGCGCCACGTTCATCAGCCCCGATGGTGTGGTGCTGATCGATAAGGAATACTGCATCGGCTGCCGGTACTGCATTCAGGCCTGCCCGTACGGCTGCCGCTTCCTGAATCCGAAGACGGAGACGGCGGAGAAATGCACGCTCTGCTATCACCGCATCACCAAGGGCCTGACCACAGCGTGCTGCGAAAGCTGCCCCACGGGCGCGCGGCAGCTCGCCGACCTGAAGAACCCCAAGGATCCGATCCACGAGTTTCTGCGCACCCATACCGTGCAGGTGCTGAAGCCCTACATGGCCACGGGCGCCAAGATTTTCTACAACGATCTGGACGGATCGGTGCGTTAGGGAGGCGCGAGGAAACCATGCCGCCGGTTCAAGGCTACATGTACCCCAACGAAATCGAGCTGGCCTGGAGCGTGTTGATCGTACTGTATCCGTTCATCACCGGGCTGGTGGCGGGCGCGTTCATCCTGGCGTCGCTGGAGCGCGTCTTCCGGGTGGAAGAAGTGAAACCCACATACCGGCTGGCGCTGTTGACCGCGCTCGCCTTCCTTCTGGTGGCTCCGCTGCCGCTGCAGCTTCACCTGGGGCATCCGGAGCGTTCCTATGAAATGTATCTGACGCCCCACCGCTCTTCGGCCATGGCCATGTTCGGGTTCGTGTACCTGTGGTACCTGATGGCCGTGCTGGTTTTGGAAATCTGGCTGGACTACCGGCGGGACATCGTGGTGCTGGCGCAGCACACCAAGGGTTTGCGGGGCTGGATCTACCGCGGGCTCACGCTGGGCTCGCGGAACATCAGCGAAAATGCGCTGCGCATCGACGAAAAAACCAGCTACGTGATTACCATCATCGGCATCCCTTCCGCATTTCTGCTGCACGGCTACGTGGGATTCATTTTCGGGTCCATCAAAGCCAACCCGTGGTGGTCTTCGCCGATGATGCCGGTGGTGTTTCTATTTTCCGCGATTGTTTCGGGCATCGCTGCGGTGCTGCTGCTCTACATGCTCTCTTCCTGGTACCGCAAGCAGCCGGTGGACATGCGCTGCCTGGACACCGTGGCCCGCTACCTGTTCTATGCCTTCATCATCGACTTCGGCCTGGAACTACTGGACCTTATCCACCGCATTTACGAGGCGGACGAATCCTTCCGCAGCCTGGACTTCATGGTGCACACGCGCCTGTTTCTCTCCCAGGTGGTGATTCAGATTTACCTGGGGACACTGGCGCCCATCGCCCTGCTGGCGGTGACGCAGCTTTTCAAGCTGGCGGAGAAGGCGCGCCGTCGCATTTACGGCCTGGCGGGCTCCCTGACGCTCGTGGGGATTTTCGCGATGCGCTGGAACGTAGTGATTGGCGGCCAGCTCTTCTCCAAGAGTTTCCTGGGGTATACGACCTACAAGGTGGGCTTTGTGGCGCGGGAAGGGTTGCTGACGGCCATCTTTCTCACCCTGCTGCCCTTTGCCATCCTGTGGGCGCTGGTGAAAGTGCTTCCGCCCTGGCCGGACGCGGACGCGGCTGCAGGGGATGCCACTGCCGCTCCGGTGCACGCGGGCGATTAGTTTGCGGGCAAAGGTTGATGAGCCAGGGGGGACGAGAATGCCTCCCGGAGACGCTTCATCCCGTCTGGACGAGCTGAACGCGCGGGTGGGAGAGCTGGAGCGCCGCATTTCCGCTCTCGAGCACCACCGGGGGGCGCAGCCCGCTCTTCCCCATCCGCACGCGGTCCCGCCGGAAGCCCGTCTGCTTCCCGGTGAAACGCCTTCCTCGCAGCCGCAACTCAGCGTGCTCTCGATTTTCGGCCGGTGCGTGCTGGGGATCGCCGGGGCGTATCTGCTGCGCGCGCTTGCGGAATCCGGCAGCATTCCGCCGTGGATTCCGCTGGCCATTGGTGTGGTGTACGCCACGTGCTGGCTCCTATGGGCGGCCCGGCCTGGAGCGGGGGCGGGGCTGGCGCGTCCTGCTTATGCGATCACTTCCGCGCTGATTCTGGCGCCCATGCTGTGGGAGGCCACGGCGCGCTTCCGGATTGTGGCGCCTACGCTCACCGCCGGAATCCTCGCGGCATTTGCTGTGTTGGCGATGGTCCTGGCCGTGCGCCGCCAGGCTCCTTGGATTCTGTGGGTGGGAACGCTTGCCGCGGCTCTCTCTTCTCTCCTGCTGATGGTGGCGACACGGGATCTCCTGCCGTTTGCCTGGGCCCTCCTGGCGCTGGCTCTGGCAGGGGAGTTCGGGGGCGTGCGCGGCCGCTGGCTGGCCCTTCGCGCGGTGATTGCCGGGGCCGCGGATGTGGCCGCGCTGATTGTGGTGGTCGTCCTGGGAGACCTGCAGGCGATTCCGCCTGAATACCATGCGCCGAGCAGGAGCGCGCTCGTGGCGCTGGTTGCCGCGCTGTTCGCTTTCTATGCGGCCGGCCTGGCCCTGCGGTCGTTGGTGATACGTTTGCGGATCCGGATAACGGAGGCGGCGCAGTTTGCCGTTGCGGCGCTGCTGGCGGGCTGGGCCGTGTTGCGGATTACCGGGGGAACGGGCCTTGCCGCGCTCGGGGTCTGGTGCCTGGCTCTTGGAGCGGCGTGTTATGCCGCAGCCTTCGGGCTGCTGGCGCGGCGGCGCGAGCGTCCGAATTTCCATTTCTACGCGGCTTGCGGAATTATCCTGGTCACCCTGGGGAGTTTTTTCGAGCTGCCGGCCGCTGCGCTGGTCATCTGGCTGTGCGTGGCCGCGGGAATCGCCACCGGGATTGGCGTAAACGTGCGCAGTCCCGTGCTGGAGCTGCACGGCGTGGTGTATCTGAGCGGGGCGGTGTATGCCTCCGGTTTGCTGGGTTACGCCGGGGGCGCGCTGGCGGGCGCGGCTCCCGCGGCGCCCGAGGTGCTGCCCACTGTGGCCGCGGCCGCGGCCCTGCTGTGCGCGGGAATGGTGTCCGGCTACCGCGGCGAGCGTCCCGGCGAGCGGCTCCTGCGGCTGTTACCGGCAATCCTGGGGGCCTATGCTGCCGCCGGAATTGGCGTGGCGGCGCTGGTCGTGCTTATGGCCCACGGCGCGGCACTGACGCTACCGCAACTGGCGGTGGTTCGAACCGCGGTGACCTGCGTGGTTGCGCTCCTGCTGGCGTTCCTGGGTGCACGGTTTCGGAGGGCCGAACTGGTGTGGCTGGCCTATGGAGCGGCGGCGTTGGGGAGCCTGAAGCTCGTCTTCGAGGACCTGCGCCTGGGCAGCGCCTGGGCGTTGGCCAGTTCACTGCTGATTTATGGCGCGGTGCTGATGGCGATTCCCCTGGTGGTGCGCGGGCGAGCGCGGGGCAGTGAGCCGGCGGTAAGGTCGACACGATAACGCGCGAGCACAGGAGTGTCCGCGCCACTTGCCGGTGGTTTGCAGGGCGGGAGAAACGTGGGAGAATGGGCGGCGACCTGGTATGCGAGCTGGGGCTCATCCTGCAAAGACCGGAGACCCGGTCGAAACCCTGCTGAAGAACTGCCGGACAATTGCCGTTGTCGGTCTCTCCTCCAACCGCAAACGGGCCAGCTACGGCGTGGCCCAGTACCTGCAATCCGCCGGGTACCGCATCATCCCCGTGAATCCCAACGAGCAGGAAGTGCTGGGGGAGAAAGCCGTGGCCCGGCTGGAGGATATCCGGGAGCCGGTGGACGTGGTGGACATCTTCCGCAAGCCGGAGCACGTGCCGGAGATCGTGGAGTCCGCCGTCCGCATCGGGGCCAAAGCGGTGTGGATGCAGGAGGGCGTGGTCCACGAAGCGGCCGCGGAGCGCGCCCGGAAGGCGGGGCTGTTTGTGATGATGGATGCCTGCCTGTTGAAGGAGCACGCCCGCCGCTTCCGCGCCCCGCGGTAAGCGTGACGGGTGATCGCTGACTGGTGACTGGTTCCTGCAATCCGTCTGCCTCAGTTGACATCATGCGGTTGGGCGCCCCCTCCGGTTGTATGTCATCCCGAAGCCTCGCGTTCTGGGCGGGGTGATCCCGCCAAGCGGGATGCTTTTCCCCCTTCGCCCAACGGCCCTTCAGGAGCTCAACAGCGCAAAACGGCTTCTATTGGCTGATCGCCACTCACCTATCATCACTCACCGGCCGCCAGTCACCAATCACCAGTCAGTCACCGCGCCACCTCACTGCACTGCCGCCAGCGGGTACACGCTCAACACGCGCTTGCCGGGGGAAATGACCCCCAGAAATCGGCCGTCGGGCGAGATGGAGACTTCATGGACGGAAAGTCCGTGGAAGAGGTCCTGAGCGTTGGTGTCGGAGAGACGAATCCATTGGAGCGAGCCGCTCTTGCGCGCCGGGGCGGATTTCAGCAGGATGCGCTGCTCATCCGGGGACCACAGATAGGCGCCCAGGAGCAGCTTCAGGTTGCGGGGATGCTGGACGTCGGCGAGCGAGCGAAGTTCCAAGTGCTCCGCATCGCGGAAGTAGGCCACCTGCTTGCCGGAGGGAGAAATGGAGAGTCCTCCGGAGAAGCCTTCCAGGGGCGCGAGTTCGCGCAGTTCCTGCGCGGCCAGATCCAGAAACACCAGGCGGGGTTTGCCGGTGAACTGCGGGTCGGCCATGACCGCAACCGCCTGGCTGGCGCGCTCCATCCAGGCCACGGCCAGAAAATGCGCGTCGGGAAAGAGGCGCTGGCCGCCGCCGCCCACCGGCCGCACCGTATCGATGGCGAACTGGTGCAGCGTTTTATTCTCTTCCACCAGATAGGCCAGGGTCGTCCCGTCGCCCATCCAGGCGGGGCTCACCGCGTCCGGAACCAGATTGCCGGTGCCGGGCATTTTGATCTCCCGGCCGTCGGGCTCGAAAAGCATGGCCATGGACTGGTCCCTGGTATTGCCGCGGCGGTCGAGCACGGCGGTGGTGAAGAGCTCGGCGGCCAGTTTGGAGCCGTCCGGTGACCAGTGAATGCCGCGCACCACGTAGCTGAACAATTCACCGCTGAGGAACATGCGCTGGCCGTTGAGAATGCGGCGGTCTTTCTTGGCTCCCGGCTCGTGCAGCCAGAAATCGTCGCGCTCGAGGTCGAAGCCCAGCTCGCCAAAGACGTGGCGCACGGCGTACACGATGCGCTCGCCTGGACCAAGACCAAAGGCAGTGCAGTCTTCGTTGATGGTCAGGACAGGCGCGGGTTCCTGAGCGCGGAGGAGGGGAGCGGTGAAAAGTCCCGCCAGCAACGCGGCGCACAGAAAACCTGCGGCCGGCACCAGCCTGCCTTTCCGAGGGCAACGGAGCGCACGATTGCGGTTCATGCTGTCTCTGGGCAGGCCGAAAGCCTGTCCCACGGGAGCGTTCATTCTCGTGGCTTCGCTTTCAGGCGCGCGATCTCTTCCATGCGCTGGCGGATGCGCGCTTCCAGTCCCTGGTCGGTGGGATGGTAGTAACGGCGGCCGCGCAGGGCATCCGGCATGCATTCCATGTCCGTGATCTTCTCTTCGAAGTCGTGGGCGTACTGATACCCGCGGCCGTAACCTTCCGCCTTCATCAGTCGCGTGACCGGGTTGCGCAGGTGCAGCGGCACGGGCTCCGTGCGCGTTTCATCGAGATCGCGGGAAACCTCGCCGTAGGCGGTGTACAGCGCATTGGACTTCGGGGCCAGCGCCAGGTACACGGCGGCTTCCGCCAGCGCCAGGTAGCCCTCGGGAATGCCCAGAAAATCAAAGGCCTGCATGGCGTCCATGGCCACGCGCAGGGCCTGGGGATCAGCGAGGCCCACGTCTTCGCTGGCCATGCGCACCATGCGGCGGGCAAGATACAGCGGGTCTTCGCCGGATTCGAGCATGCGCGCGAGCCAGTAGAGTGCAGCGTCTGCATCGGAATTGCGCACGGATTTGTGCAGCGCGGAGATGAGGTTGTAGTGCTCTTCGCCCGCTTTGTC
>OCOJ01056604.1_pt2 | contig 24233 bp, 25 predicted proteins | sample 1539251 | NCBI WGS metagenome assembly OCOJ01 (sample SAMN01911457, study PRJEB22624) | soil metagenome | biome: Soil | place: Malaysia | collected 2012-04-30 | depth RA_metagenome m | reverse complement strand
GGCCTGCGCTTCGGTCTCGACCTCTACGTGAACATGCGCCCGTGCGTGCTGCTGGACCAGCGGCTCACTCCTCTGCGCGGCCGCTCTGAGGCGGACGTCAACTTCGTTGTGCTGCGCGAGAACACCGAAGGCATGTACGTCAACATCGGCGGGCAGTTCAAGCGCGGAACCGCCGACGAAGTGGCCGTGCAGGAAGAGCTGAACACCCGCAAGGGCGTCGAGCGCATCGTGCGCTTTGCTTTCGATTACGCGCGCGCACGCGGCCTGAAGCGCGTCTGTATGAGCGACAAATCGAACGCCCTCACCCACGGGCACGACCTGTGGCAGCGCGTGTTCAAGGAGCTGCGCGCGCAGTATCCGGAGATCGAGTCCCGCCACCTGTACATTGACACGCTGGTGATGGAAATGGTGCGCGATCCCGCGCAGTTCCAGGTGATCGTCACCAACAATCTTTTCGGAGACATCGTAAGCGACCTGGGCGCGCAGCTTTCCGGCGGCCTGGGCCTGGCGCCTTCGGGAAACATCTCCCCCGGGCAGGTGTCGCTCTTCGAACCGGTGCACGGCTCCGCGCCCACCATTGCCGGGCAGGACAAGGCGAATCCCTTCGGCGCGATCCTGACCGCGGGACTGCTGTGCGACCACCTGGGTTGGACCGCGGAAGGCGATGTCCTGCGCGACGCGGTGCGCGCGGCCGTGCGGGAAGGGAAGTGCACGGCCGATTTGGGCGGCACGCTTGGCACCCGCGCCGCGGGCGATTGGGTCGCCGAACGCCTTTAGGTGGGACAGACATTCCTGTCTGTCTCTTCTTCTCTGTCTCTTCCTGTGACCGCTGTCCGCGCCCCCTCGGCTTCTCAGTGCAAGACCGGGACCTGCCTTCGGCAAGCAGCCCACCGCTCTACCCTGCGCGTGCCGTGATAGAATCTGGCCGCTTTCCTAAGGCAGGGTGGGAGGTTGGAGATGAAAATCAGCGCCGGAAAAATCAAAGGGATGGAAGCGGTATCGGACGCCCGCGGGGTAATCGCCGCGGCGGCCATGGACCAGCGCGGCTCGTTGCGCAATGCCATCGCCAAGGAAAAGGGCGTGGACAAAAAAGAAGTCAACGCGGACATGATGAGCGAATTCAAGGAGGCGGTGGTGCGCATCCTCACCCCGCATGCCAGCGCCATCCTGCTGGACCCGGAATACGGCCTGCGCGCCGCCCGCGCCCGGGCAAAGAACGCCGGGCTGCTTTTGGCCTATGAAAAGAGCGGCTACGACAACACCCAGCCGGGCCGCCTGCCGGACCTGCTGGAGAATTATTCCGCGCGGAGGCTCACCGAAGCCGGCGCCGATTGCGTGAAGATCCTGCTGTACTACGCCCCGGCGGACCCGCCGCACATCAATGACCTGAAGCACGCCTGGGTGGAGCGCATCGGCGACGAGTGCCGCGCCTGTGACGTGCCTTTCTTTCTGGAATTCGTCACTTACGAAGAGGGCGTGGAAGAAAAAAGCATCGAATTCGCCCGCAAGAAGCCGGAACTGGTGATCCGCAGCATGGAAGAGTTCTCGCGCGACCGCTACGGCGTGGACGTGCTCAAGGTGGAAGTGCCCATCAACATGGCCTTCGTCGCCGGCACCAAATCGTGCAAGGGCGAATCCGCCTACACCCGCGACCAGGCCAAGGATTATTTCCGCCGCGCGGCTGCGGTGGCCAAGAAGCCGTTCATTTACCTTTCCGCGGGCGTCTCCAACGACGTATTTACGGAGACGCTGGAGCTGGCTTCCGAGACGGGCGTGAATTTCTCCGGGGTGCTGTGCGGACGGGCCACCTGGAAAGACGCCATTCCGGTATACGGGCGGCACGGCCTCCGCGCGCTCGAGGACTGGCTGGCGGACCAGGGCGTCAAGAACATCAAGAACGTGAACGACCGCTTGGGCGCGGCCAAGCCGTGGTACGGGTTCTACGGCGTGCAGTCCGCCACCGCGCTGGCCTAGACCCGCGCGAATTCCTCAAACCGCGCCGCGCGCCACCTTGCCGCTCGTTCCGTCTCCCCTTTGTAGGGGCGCACCCGCGTGGGCCCCCGCGTGTCGATGCACGCTCCGGCCCGCCTTGCCGAGTTTCGAATTTCGCTTCGCATTCCTACGTCCTCATGCGCAGAAAAAAATACATCCCCGTAAATCCGAAAATGATCGCCGCTCCCCATCCCGCCAGCACTGGCGGAAGCTGACCCGCGGCCCCGATGGCTTCCGCCAATGCGGACGACGCCCAATACACAATTCCAATTCCTACCCCGAGCGCCAGCCCGCCCACCGCGCCGCGTGTGCCCACCAGAAACGCAAAGGGAATCGCCAGCAGCATGATGATGGGCGTGATCATCGGGTACGCGAATTTCTTGTGCCACTGCACGGAAAGCCGTGAAACATCAAACCCCGCTTGATGCAGATCGCGGATATAACTGCCCAGCTCCACGGCGCTCATTTGGGTATAGGTGCGCACCTCGCGGTTGAAATAGGAAGGCGGTTCGGTGAATTCCGGCAATTCCGTGACGCGAAACCGGGAATAGGATGTCACGCGGTTTTCCCCGAAGTTGCGCACCCAGCCGTCTTCCAGCGCCCATCCGCGCACGTTTTCCAGATACTGGGCGCGCGCGGCAAACGCCCGGCGGCGCAGCTGGAAGGTGGCGGGGTCCAGCTCGAAGATGCTCAGCCCTCCAAACAGCCCGCGCTGGGCATCGAAATAGTCGTAATTGTAGAGGCGATCGCCCTCGCCGAAAATCCACTGGCGGCGCGGCTGGAAGAAGGTTTGCGCGGGACGGCCCTTGATCTGGTTGCGCAGCGCGTCCTGGCGCTGGTTGGCCGTGGGCAGCACGGTGTCGTCCAGGGAGAACATCAAGGCCGCCAGGGCCACGCCCGCGAGCAACAATGGCAGGGCCAGGCGGTACATGCTCACGCCGCAGGCCTTNGAACGCGGTCACCTCGTTGTTTTTGGATAGCACCCCCAGGGTCACCAGCACCCCGATCAGCGCGGCCACCGGAAGCAACTGGTAGAACATGAAGGGCGTGAGAAAAAAGAAATACAGGGCCACGGTGGAGGCGGGCACGTGGTGCTTGCCGATATCTTCCAGCAGCTCGAAGAAGGTGAAGGAGTGGAAGATGAAAATGAAGGCCACCAGGAACAGCAGCGTGTAGAAAAAGAATCCGCGCAGCAGGTAAAGATCCATGAGCAGGGGAAAGGCGTAACCGCGGGCGGCGCGCGGGCCGGGGAGATGTCCGGGGCGCGCGGAAGCCAGGCGCGCGCTGCGCCGCAGCGTCCGCCGCGTTCCCGGACGAAACCAGTTGCGCAAGCGGTCCAGGAAGCTTTCTTCGCTGCGGATCTGGTCCACTCCGGGAAGCAAGGCCAGGCCGCAAACGGCGCTGATCAAGTTCGCGCCCCACATGCCCAGGCCGGCGGGGAGCACGCCGCGCCGCGCCAATCCGGCGCCGGCAACAAAGATGAGATAGTAGCCACTGACCATCAGCAGGGTGACCACGAAGCCCGCCGCCCGGCCGCCACGGTGCGGGCGGATGCCCACCGGTACACCGAGCAATGCGAAGACCAGACAGGCGGCGGGGAACGCCATCCGGCGGTGAAATTCCACCAGGGCCTGGGTATCTCCGGCGCGGGCCCGCCTCCACACCTCGCCAAAGGGCAATTCCGCAACCGTCAGCGCCGCGCGTACCGTCCCCCCGGTCTCGCTGATGGCCAGGGGCAGATCGCTGCGCCCGAAGGTGGAGAGAGAATAGTGCCCGGGATCGGAACGGGAAATTTCGTGCGTGGCCCCGTCGGAAAGGTGAAACTGCAAGGTGCCGTGCTGGGGATCCGGCAGCACAATGCCGCTCCGTGCGAAAGTAACCCGTGAAATGTCCTCCGTGCCGGTCTGGGCCATCAGGATGCCGCGCCACTCCGCGCCGCCTCCCGTCACGTCGGAAACGTAGAGGACCAGGTGCGGGAAGCGCTCCTCGAAAACGCGCGGCTGGACTTCGAAGGAAGCCTGGCTGGTGGAGAGCGCTTGCTCCGTGGCATGGAGCTGGGCGAGAGCGAACGGGCCGAGGCCCTGGGTGATGCCCAGCGTGACAACAGCCGCCAGCACCGAGAGCACGCCGACCGGAAAGAGGATGCGCTTGCGATCGAAGCCCAGGGCTTGCAGGGCAATGAGCTCGCTATCGGCGGAGAGCCGGCCGAGCCCGATCAGCACGCCCACCAGCACGCCCATGGGCAGCGTAAACGTGAAGATGCCCGGCAGCGTGCAGGTTACCAGCAGGGCGATGGAACCGAGGCTCGCCGAACGGCTGACCACCAGGTCCATCAGCCGGACCAGTTGCGGGACGAAGAAGATGAAGGTAAAAACGAATAGACCGAGAAACGCGTAGGAAAGAATCTCGCGGAAGATATAGCGGTCGATCAGGCGCAATCGCATGGGTGGAAAAAACAAGTCTAGCACGCAGGGGCGGGGCGCGGCCCTCCCCGGGTGCGGGAAGGACCAGCGGGCATGGCGCGCATCCACCTGGTAATCCTGTGGCACATGCACCAGCCGCAGTACCGCGACCCGGCCAGCGGGCGCTACCTGCTGCCGTGGACGCGGCTGCACGCGGTAAAGGACTACTTCGGCATGGTAAAGCTGCTGGAGGAATTCCCAGGAGTGCACGCCACGTTCAACGTGGTGCCGGCGCTGGCCCGGCAGATCGAGGAATACGCCTCCGGGAGTTTCTACGAGGTGTGGCTGGAGGCGGCCATGGCCCCGGCGGACGCGCTGACGGAAGAGCAGGAGTCCGAAATCCTGTTGCGCGCCTTCCAGTTAAACCAGGAGCGGCTGATGTCCCGCTGGCCGCGCTTCGTGGAGATCCATCAGCAGGTGACCGCGGCGGGCAACGAGGCGCGCGTGGGCATGAGCGTGCGCGATTGGCGCGACCTGCAACTGCTTTCGCAACTCGCCTGGATGGACGAGCTGTACCTGGCCAACGATCCGGTGGTAAAGCGCCTGGCCCAGCAGGGCGCCGATTACAGCGAACTCAACAAGCGGCAGTTGCGGGAGAAACAGCTCGAACTTCTGGCGCAGGTGCTGCCGGAGTATGTGCGCGCCGCGCAGCGCGGGCAGATTGAGATCTCCACCACGCCCTACTACCACCCCATTCTGCCCTTGCTGTGCAACTCCCACGCCGCACAGGAATCCAATCCCCGGTCTCCGGTGCTGGCTCCGCCCTTCGTTCATCCGGAGGACGCCCGGGAACAATTGGAGCGCGCGCGGCGCTTCCACGAAGCGCGCTTCGGGCGGCCACCGGCGGGGCTGTGGCCCTCGGAGGGATCGGTCTCCGACGCCGCGCTGGCGGCCGCGGCCGAGCTGGGCTTCCAGTGGTTCGCCAGCGACGAAGGCGTGCTGGGCAGAACGCTCGGGGTGGGGTTTGCGCGGGACACCGCGGGCGTGCCGGCAAACGCCGCGCAGTTGTATTCCCCGTGGCGCGTGCGCCTGGGAGGAAAAGAAATCACCGGCCTCTTCCGGGATCACTATCTTTCCGACCTGGTGGGCTTCGTCTACAGCCGCATGCCGGCGGAAAGCGCCGCCGAAGACCTGCACCGCCGAATTCGCGCCATTGGCGAACGCGCCCAGGAGGGCCATCCCCTCACGGTGCCGCTGATTCTCGACGGAGAGAATGCCTGGGAGTATTTCCCGGATAACGGGCGGGAATTCCTGCGGAAATTCTACGGCCGGCTCCAGGCGGACGCGGACATCCGCTCCCTGACCGCGTCGGAGGCGATTGCTGCGGCCGGGCCGCTTCCGGAAGTCAGCCATCTCGTCCCGGGCTCCTGGATCAACGCCAACTTCGACATCTGGGCGGGAAGCGGCGAAGACCTGCGCGCCTGGGAACTGCTGCGCGACGCGCGCGACGTCTACGAAACCGCCCGGCAGGCGGCGCTGAAGAATCCCGCCGGCGCGGTTCCGGCGGAGCGCCTGGCGCATGCCCATGAATGCATCCTGACCGGGGAAGGCAGCGATTGGTGCTGGTGGTACGGCCCGGAGCACAGCTCGGCGAACGACGCGGAATTCGACGCCATCTACCGTACCCACCTGACGGAAGTCTACGTGGCGCTGGGACTGGATGCGCCGGAAACTCTGGCCCAGCCCATCAAGCGGCCTCCGGAACGGGCGCTGGTGCTGCCGCCTTCGGACTACCTGCGGGTGACGGTGGATGGCCGGGAGACGAATTACTTCGAGTGGATGGCCGCGGGACTCTACTCCGCGGACGTGCAGGAAGGCTCCATGCACGGACGGTCCCGCCACCTGCACGAACTGCGTTACGGTTTCGACCGGGATTCGCTCTACCTGAGGGTGGACTGGCTGCCCGGCGCGCTGGGTGACCTGCGGGAATGCGAGTTCCACCTGCGAGTAAAGGGCGAAAGCGAACTGGTGGTTTCCGCGCGCGTGGAGGGCGGAAAGATCACCGGGCATGCCGTGGAACGCGGCGGGGTGTGTTTGCTCGCGGAAAGCCACATGGTGCGCGTGGCTCTGGGGAGCATCCTGGAGGTCTCCATTCCACGGGAAATCGTGGGGCACAAGGGATGCACGGCGCTGGAGATCGGAGTCGCGCTANTGGCATGGCGGGCTGCCGGTGGATGTGTTGCCGGCGCAGGGGATGCTCCCCGTGGCGCTCGGTGAAGAGGCGTTTGGCTGGTAAGCAGGTCGCGGCGTGCGAGCTGGATGGGCTGCGGAACGTTCGCAGGAAACAATCTCCGGCTCGTGCCCACGGTCGGTAAAGCACGGACCGTGGCTGCCCATGCAAGAGAGAGGCGGCGGCAAGCCGCCCCACCCCAAAGGGCCCCCGCTACCGAGGCCCCCCACTCTTAGAACATTTTGACGGCCACGTCCCGCGGCCCCAGGCCCACCGGGACCAGCGTGACCAGGCTATTGGTGCGCGTGCGGATGATGGCCAGATCGTTGGACCCTTCGTTGACCACCAGGAGAAGATTTCCCTCCGGGCTGATGGCCGCGGCCAGGGGCCGCTGGCCCACGGAGATGGGCGGCAGTACCTGGCGGCGGAAAACTTCCACCGGCGCCACCCGGCCCGCGGGCGTGTCGGTCACGTAGAGCGTGGCCCCGTCTGCGGAGAGCACTCCCAGGGCCGGGCTGCTGCCCACAGTGATGTGATCTCCGGTTTCGTCCCTCCAGGTGTCGATCACATCCAGGCCGTGGGACTCCGCGGAGAGCGCGTAGAGTTCGCCGGCATCGGCGGAAAAGATCAGCGCCTCCGGGCGGCCGCCCAGGGCCAGGTTGGCCAGCAGCTTGCGTTTGCGCAAATCCACCACCGAGACGAAATTGCCGCTGCCGGAGGTGATGAACGCCTTGGCGGCGTCCGGGAGCACGGCAATCTGTTCCGGGGCAGCGGTGACGCTGATTTTGTCGAGCGTGGCCAGCGTGCGCGGGTCCAGGACGGACAGCGAGTTTTCACCGCGATTGGCCACCAGCAGATATTTCTGATCCGCAGTCGCGCGCACCAGCCAGGGCCGCTCCCCCGCACGGGCCCGCGCGGCCACCGTGCGCGTCTCGCAGGAAATGGCCACCACCTCGCCCGTGCCCGCGGCTGCGGCGTACGCGGTTTTTCCGTCCGGGGAAAAATCCACGGCAAAGATGCCGGTTCCCACCGGGATGTTCGCCGCCACCCGGCCCTGGCGGGCGTCAATCACCCATACGTAGCCGCCCGAAGTGCTGGCGCCCCATAACTCCGGCCGCGTGGGGTGCGCGCGCAAACCGGATGGCGCGGGACCCACGGGAATCTGTCCGCGCGGGGCCAGCGCCACCAGGTCCACCACGCTCACCGTGCCGTCGCGCACGTTGGAGACGTAGGCGTAGAGATGCGCGCCAGGCCGCAAGGTGGCCAAACGCATTTGCCGGGCCACCAGGCGCGCCGCCCCCAGCGACAACAGCACCATCGCGAATAGCAGGCGGCGGTTGATTTTGCGCGCTTGGAACATGCGGAGCCAGTTCCGGGCACCGCCCCTTGCTGCGACCAGGCGGGCAAGTGCGGCTGTGCTGCTAATTCACGGAGCGGTGGAGCACGCCGGCAATCTGCCGCGCCTCGCTCCAGAGTTGCCGCAATTCCTCCGGAAGGATGGCCTGCGTGCCGTCAGAGAGCGCGGTGGCCGGGTCATGGTGCACCTCCACGAGCAGCCCGTCGGCCCCCACGGCAATGGCCGCGCNGCGAAAGCGGCAGCACCTTGCTGCGCTTTCCGGTTCCGTGGCTGGGATCCACCAGGATGGGCAGGTGGCTGCGCGCGCGCACCGCGGGAACCACGGCGAGGTCCAGGGTGTTGCGCGTGAAGTCGCTGAACGTGCGCACCCCGCGCTCGCACAGCACCACCTTGTAATTGCCTTCGGCCATGATGTATTCCGCGGCCATCAGAAATTCATCCAGCGTGGCGGCCAGGCCGCGCTTCAGCATCACCGGCTTCCTGGAGCGGCCCGCGCGCTTCAGCAGGGAATAGTTCTGCATGTTGCGGGCGCCGATCTGGATCATGTCCGCGCATTGCTCCACCAGATCCAGGCTTTCATGGTCCACGGCCTCGGTAACGATGCCCAGGCCGATTTCCTCGCGCACGGCGCGCAGAATTTCCAGGCCCGGCGGGCCCAGACCCTGAAAGCTGTAAGGAGAAGTGCGCGGTTTATAGGCCCCGCCGCGCAGCAGCTTTCCCCCGGCATCGCGCACGTGGCGCGCCACCGCGAAAGCCTGCTCGCGCGTTTCCACCGCGCAGGGCCCGGCGATCAGCCCCACGCAACCGCCGCCGATGGCTGCCTCGCCCAAAGGCGTGGGGATGCGCACTACCGTGTCCTCTTCTCTGACCTCGCGGCTGACCAGTTTGTAGGGCTTGCTGACCGGAATGCATTCCACCACTCCGGGAAGCGATTCGAAAATGCCCGCCTCCACGGCTCCTTCGTTGCCGGTAATGCAGATGGCCGTGCGCGAGGGGCCGGGGACGGGAAGCGGCTTCAATCCAAGTTGCTCGATGCGCGCGCAAACCGCGCGTACCTGCTCTTCCGTTGCGTGCGCTGCCATCACCACGAGCATGGTGTGTTCCCGGCTCCCCCGGCGGGCCCACGGGAGGATCCGTGCGCCCCGCCGAAAAACCCTAGTCTATCGTCCCACCGGGCCGGCGGCAAACACTCTCCGTGGGACAGACATTCTTGTCTGTCCCTGTCCCTCTCCCTCCGGGCCGCGGCCCGAAAGTTTCCACTGCCAGGCGCGGCCATTCGGCGCTGATTGCGGTGTATCAGTGCCTCAGATAGAATTTCTGTTCCGCCGTCGCATAAGGAGACCTGCTGTAAATGGCCGGAATGTTGGAATGCGGAAGTGTATCCGCGCAAACCGGAACCGCGGGTATATCTGCGCGGTGCGGCGCGCCACCGGCCGCGGTGCTCGCGCCCTCCGCTATGCATGGTGTGCGGCCCGTTTGGCTGGACGGCCGCCCGCGCATTGGGATTCATACGTCCACGGCGGGAGAGGCGAGCCGGGCGCTCGATATCGCGGCACGCATCGGCTGCACGGCGCTGCAGATTTTTTCCGGCAGCCCGCGCATGTGGCCGCGAGAACACCAGCGGATGGTGAATCCGGCGGTGGCCAAACGCTTCCGGCAGCGGCGCGCCGCATTGCGCCTCGGGCCGGTGGCCGTACATGCCAACTACCTGATCAATCTGGCCTCCCCGGACCCTATGGTCTGGGAGCGGTCCGTGGCCGCCTTCCGCGATGAAATCCTCCGCGCGCAGCAGCTCGGCGCGGAATATCTGATCGTCCATCCCGGCTCCCCGCGGGACGCCGGCATCCACCGCGGCATCGAATCCGTAGCCGAAGCCATCGCCCGCGCCTCGCGTGGGACAGGCATTCCGGCGCGTGGGACAGACATTCTTGTCTGTCCCAGTTCCGCCACCTCTGCCGGCATCGCCCCCGCATCGAGCAGGACAGGCACTTCTGCCTGTCCAATCCCTGCTTCCTCCGTGCGCATCCTGATTGAAAACACCGCCGGCCACGGCACCGGCCTGGGTTCCGACTTCACCCATCTCCGCGCGATGCTGGCAGCCTGCCGCGCGCGCGGCGTCACCCCCGAGCCTGGCATCTGCCTGGACACCGCGCACCTGCTGGCCGCAGGATTTGAAATCCGCACGCCCGAAGGACTCGATCGCACCCTCGCAGAGGCCGATTCCGCCTTCGGCTTGGACAATGTGCGCGTCGTGCACATGAACGATTCCAAAGTGCCCCTGGGCGCGCGCCGCGACCGGCACGAACACATCGGCCGTGGACACATCGGCAAAGCAGCCTTCGCGCGCATTCTGGCGCATCCGAAGCTGCAGAGCCCCGAGCGCGCCTTTCTCGCGGAAACGCCGATTGACCGTCCCGGGGACGACCGGCGCAACGTCCGCGCTCTGTGGACGCTTCTGGGACTGGATCCGCCGGTGCAGAAACACGTGCGCGTTCCCGCTTCACGGCTGGACATGNNNNGGCACGCGGCGCGGCTGCCCGGCTGGCCCGCAAACGGCCGGCTCCTGCCAGCCCGAAACGCGCATCCGTAGGGGCACGGCACCCCGTGCCCCGTCCATCCGCGCCGCCAGCCGTTCGCCACTCCCGCACGCACGCCCATTCCGCCCGCCGCGCGCATCGAACCACCTCGAGGAGAACACGGTGAAGGAGTATCAGCCGCAGGAAATCGAAATGAAGTGGCAGGAGCGCTGGGAGCGCGAGGGCGCCTTCCATTGCGAAGTGGATCCCTCGCGCCCGAAATACTACGTCCTGGAGATGCTGCCGTATCCCTCCGGAACGCTGCACATGGGGCACATGCGCAACTACGCCATTGGCGACGCCGTGGCGCGCTTCCGCCGCCTGCGCGGCTGCAACGTGATGCACCCGCTGGGCTATGACTCCTTCGGCCTGCCCGCGGAAAACGCCGCCATGCAGCGCGGCATCCATCCTCGCGAATGGACCAACTCGAACATCGCGGAAATCCGCCTGGCCGCCCGCCGCTTCGGCCTCTCCTACGACTGGCGCCGCGAGCTTTCCACCTGCGAGCCCGAATATTACCGCTGGAACCAGTGGATCTTCCTGCGCATGCTCGAGCAGGGCCTGGCCTACCGCAAGAAAAGCCTGGTGAACTGGTGTCCCAAGTGCCAGACGGTGCTGGCCAACGAGCAGGTGGTGGAGGGCTGCTGCTGGCGGCATGACGATACTCCGGTGGAGGCGCGGGAGATCGAGCAGTGGTTCCTGCGCATCACCCGGTACGCGGACGAGTTGCTGGACGACCTGGCCAAAATCGAGGGCGGCTGGCCGGAACGCGTCGTGCTCATGCAGCGCAACTGGATCGGAAAATCGCAGGGCGCGCGCGTGCGCTTTGGCGTGGAGAGAATGCCGGGGAAAAGCATTGAAATCTTCACCACGCGGATCGACACCATCTACGGGGCCACGGCCGTGATTCTGGCGGCGGACCATCCTCTGCTGCCCGCGCTGCTGGAAGGCGCGCCAAACCGCAAGGCACTGGAGGCGGAAGCCAGGCGCCTGCTGCGCCAGGGCGTCCGCGCGGCAGACGTGGAAACCGCGGAGAAGGAAGGATTTTTTACCGGGCAGCACGCGCTGAATCCATTCAACAAGGAGCGGCTGCCCATCTGGGTGGCGAATTTTGTGCTCTCGGGATATGGGACCGGCGCCATCATGGCCGTGCCCGCGCATGACCAGCGCGACTTCGAATTCTGCAGGAAGTACGACCTGCCCATGCGCGTGGTGGTGCAGCCGCTCACCCCCGTGGCCTTATTCGCGGACACGATGGATGCGGCGTTCGACGATCACACGGCCGGCACGCTCGTGGACTCCGGGCCGTATTCCGGCCTGACCCCCGATGAAGCCATTCTGAAAATGACGGGCGACGCCGAAGAGAAAGGCTTCGGCCGCGGGGAGACCGTGTTCCGGCTGAAGGATTGGGGCATCAGCAGGCAGCGGTACTGGGGGACGCCCATTCCCGTGGTGCACTGTCCTACGGACGGCATCGTTCCCGTTCCCGAGAGCGATCTGCCCGTGCGCCTGCCCGCGCAGGTGAAGATCACGGGCGAGGGACGCTCGCCGCTCGAAAGCGTTCCGGAATTCGTCAACGTGAAGTGTCCCAGGTGCGGCGGCGCGGCCCGGCGCGAAACGGACACCATGGACACGTTCTTCGATTCCTCCTGGTATTACTACCGCTACGCGGACGCGCACAACGATCGCGCGCCGTTTGATCCCGCTGTGGTGGGCTACTGGAATCCGGTGGACCAGTATATCGGCGGCATCGAGCACGCCATTCTGCATCTGCTCTATTCGCGGTTTTTCTGCCGCGTGTTTCGCGACATCGGCCTGGTGAAGCACTCCGAGCCCTTCACCCGCCTCTTTTCGCAGGGCATGGTGCTCAAGGATGGAGCGGCCATGTCCAAATCCAAGGGCAACGTCGTCGGCGCCATGGACATCGCCGCCAAATACGGCTGCGACACCGCCCGGCTCTATACGCTCTTCGCCGCCCCGCCCGAAAAAGATCTGGAATGGAGCGAAGCGGGCATCGAAGGCACCTGGCGCTTCCTCCAGCGCGCCTGGCGCATCGTCGAGCGCCACCGGGGGACAGGCATTCTTGCCTNGTCCCTCTCCTTCTTCTCTCTCCTCTCCTTCTTCTCTCTCCTCTCCTCCTTCTCTCTCCTCTCCAGTTTCTGGCGCCGGTCGCGCCTTATTGCGCCGCGCCCACCAAACCCTCCGCCGCGTGACCCACGACTACGAAATCCGCTGGCACTTCAATAGCTCCGTCGCCCTGCTGATGGAGCTGGTGAACGCGCTGCAATCCGCCGAACCGCTCGAACAGAATGTCGCCCCCACCGTGCTCCGGGAGGTGCTGGAAATCTTCACGCAAATGCTCGCCCCCATGGCTCCGCACATCGCGGAGGAATTCTGGGAAATGCTGGGGCACGAAGGCGGCCTCTCCAAAGCCTCCTGGCCCGCCTACAACGAAGAGCTGGCACGCGAAGAAATGGTGGAAGTCGTGGTGCAAGTAAACGGCAAGGTGCGCGCGCGTATTACCTGCGAAGCCGGCCTCGAAGAGGACGAGCTCTCCAGCCTCGCCCTGGCCGATGCCAAAGTGACTCCCTGGCTCGACGGCAAGCAGGTAAAGAAAAAGATCGTCGTCCCCGATAAGCTGGTCAACCTGGTCGTTGGCTGAAGGCGTGAAAAGGCCCTGTTCCTTACTCGGCGAAATCTATCCCTGCTCTTTGATCAGTCGGCGGTAATCATCATGGGCGCCGATCCACACCCAGAGAAAATCCTCGCCATCCTGAACCGCCAGAGCCCGGTGATTGATCCCGGCTCGTACCGACCAGAACTCTCCAACTTTCTTAAAATGTAGTGAGGGATGCCGGGGATCTGTTCTTAAAAGCTCGAAATTCTTTCGGGCGACGTCCTGGACAGGTGCGGGCAGGTCATTGAAGAGGGCCCAGAAGCGAGCGGTGGCGCGATGCATTTACAGGCCCTTGAGCTTCCCCTTGGCCTTCTCTTCCCGGGCTTCTCTCACCAGGAAGTCGAGTTTTCCAGCCCGCGAGTCCGCTTCGATCTCGCGGTCCCAATTTTTCCAGTCCTTTTCCGACAGCCAGCGGACGATCTCGGCGAACTGATCACTCGGCAACTTTTCGATCTCCGCCTTGAGCTCATCAACCCTGGACATCTGCTGTCTCCTCCCGTTTCTTCACTATCATACTCCCACGCCCGCCAGTCACCACCAGCCGCTCCATGCTTCCTTTCCTGCTCGCCACTCACCACTCGCCACTCGCCACTTCTGCTAAACTATCCCCAATGAGCGTACCGGGCGGCATCGTCATCCTCGATTTTGGCTCGCAGTACACGCAACTGATCGCGCGGCGGATCCGCGAGCAGGAAGTGTTCAGCGCGGTCCTGCCGTGTACCGCGCCGCTCGACGAAGTTCGCCGCTACCGTCCCGCGGGAATCATTCTTTCCGGCGGGCCTTCTTCCGTTTATGACCCGAAATCACCCATTTGCGATCCGCAGGTGCTGGACCTGAACCTGCCGGTGCTGGGCATCTGCTACGGCCTGCAGTGGATTACCCACACCATGGGCGGCAAGGTGGAGAGTGCCGGGCGGAAGGAGTACGGTCCCGCGGAACTCATCGTGCAGAACGGCTCCGAACTCTTCCGCGGGCTGCCTCGCTCGCTGCGCACCTGGAACAGCCACGGCGACCACGTGACCATGCTGCCTCCCGGCTTCCGCCTGGTGGGAACCACGGACAATGCCATCTCCGCGGTGGAAAATCCGGAACGGCGCATCTATGCCGTGGAATTTCACCCTGAAGTGCGGCACACGGAATGCGGCACGGAATTGCTGGGGAATTTCGTCTTCGGGATCTGCAAGGCGCAGCGCAACTGGAACGGCGGCGCGTTTATTGCGGAAACCACGGAAGCCATCCGCAGGCGCGTGGGCGATGCCCGCGCCATCTGCGCGCTATCCGGCGGCGTGGATTCCGCCGTGGCCGCGGCGCTGGTGGACCGCGCCATCGGCGGCCGGCTGGCCAACGTGTTCGTGGATACCGGCCTGCTGCGCAAAGACGAGTACGAGCACACGCTCGACCTGCTGCGCAACCGCCTGGGACTGAACGTGGAAGGAGTGAAAGCCGGGCCGCGGTTTCTCGAGCGCCTGAAGGGCGTCACCGATCCGGAGGAGAAACGCCGGCGCATCGGCTACGAGTTCATCTCCGTCTTCGCGGACGAGGCGCGCAAGCTCGGCGGCATCCGCTTTCTGGTGCAGGGCACGCTTTACCCGGATGTCATCGAATCCGTGTCGGTGAAAGGCCCATCCGTCACCATCAAGACGCATCACAACGTTGGCGGGCTGCCTCCGGACCTGCCCTTCGAGCTCGTCGAGCCCCTCCGCGACCTCTTCAAAGACGAAGTCCGGCGCATCGGCCGCGACCTGGGCATCCCGGAGGAAATGCTGACCAAGCATCCCTTTCCGGGCCCGGGACTGGCCGTGCGCCTGCTGGGGGAGATCACCGAAGCGCGCCTGGAGAAATTGCGCCAGGCGGACGCCATTGTGGTGCAGGAAATCCGCCGGGCGGAACTCTACGAACGCACCTGGCAGGCCTTTGCCGTGCTGCTGCNCGGTGAAGTCCGTGGGCGTGGTGGGCGACGACCGCATCTACGGGGAGACGGTGGCGGTGCGCGTGGTGGACTCGGAAGATGCCATGACCGCCGACTGGTCGCGGCTGCCCCACGATGTCCTGGCGCGCATTTCTTCGCGCATCGGCAATGAGGTAAGGGGCGTCAGCCGCGTGGTGTTCGACATCAGCTCCAAGCCGCCGAGCACCATCGAGTGGGAGTAGGGAGCGGAGGCACCACTGAGCCGCGCAAGCCCTTCCCCGCCGCCGCGGGCCAGGGTCACCTACAGGAGTGACTGCGCCACCCTCAAAAGGGAATAGGAGTCCTTCGGACGGAAGCGTGGACCTCTTCCGCCGGCCTCGCCCTCCCGCGGGCGCTGGAGCAAGCGGGATTAGCGGCGAGAGAGCTTCTGGGCCATGAAGAACAGGAGCTTGCGGTCCTGGTCATCAATCTTGCCCAGGAGGCGCCGGAAGCGCGTCAGCATGCGCGCATCTTTTCCCGCGCTGCCCCACACGATGTCGTCCGAAGAACGGCGCTTCGGCAGCTTGGGCAGCACCGGCGGTTCTTCGCCATCGTAGAAGAGCTGGTAGAGGGGCACCTCGAGAGCCCGCGCAATCTTCTCGATGGTGTCGAGAGCGGGGACGGTGTGCCCATTTTCGACGCGCGAGATGTAGCACCGCAGCAGGCCGGTGCGCTTCTCGATGTCTCCCTGGGAAAGTTTCTTGGATTCGCGAAGCGAACGGATACGGTCAGCGATAATCATGAACGGATTACACCATAATCATATGGCGTGTGCAACTCCCATAAACTACGTAGAGAAAGACGCGCCGGGGACTCCCTCGGTAGGGAATGGAAAACTTCAGCAATTGCGGCCGCATCGCCGCGCGTCTCTCCGCCGGAGCGCCGGGCCAGCCCGCAAGCCGGAGCGGAGAGCCCCTTCCGGCACGGACACTCCTGTGCTGCCGGGCGGGTATGCAGGGCCGCGGCAGGGAACTATAATCAGGCTTTCGCCCATGGGCACCGCCTCCGGCGGTGCTGAAACCGTCGCGGGGCGCGGCGCGTCCCACAACATGGAGTGAATTTGGCGCTGGCAGAGGCACGCGTGACCCCTGTTCGCGGGGTGGCGTCCGGTCCCCGGGCGGAGGAAGCAGCTTGCATCCGCAGGGCCCAGCAGGGCGACGTCTCCGCGTTCGAGCAACTCGTGCGCACGCACCAGAAGCGCGTGCTGAGCATCGTGGCCGGGATCCTGCGTTGGAATGAGGACGTGGAAGACATCGGCCAGCAGGTGTTTCTGAAGGTGTTCCTGGCGCTCAAACGCTTCGACGGACGCTCGAGCTTTTCCACTTGGCTCTACAAGATCGCGGTGAACGAGACCTACGACTATCTGCGCAAGAAGAAAGCGCGCAAGCTGGTGTACGAGGCGGACATAAGCGCGGAACAGGAGGAGCGCCTCACCAGCTCCGTTCCCGATGAGCGGCATGCCCCGGCGGACGAGCGCAGCGAGGCCCATCAGGCGGTGGAGCGCCTTCTGGCCGAACTCAGCCCGGACGAGCGCCTGATGATCGTTTTGAAAGAAGTGGAAGGATATTCCGTGGAGGAAATCAGCGAAGCCATGGGCGTCAATCCCAACACGGTCAAAGTGCGGATGTTCCGCGCCCGCCGCAGGCTCACCGAGCTTTACCGGCGGCGCTACGGATCGCCTGGCCGTGTGGCGGCTTCGGCGGGCGGGAGGTTATGATCATGCCAATGCCGGATTTGGGCGCCGGGCCCTGCGAAGGGTACGAAGCGCCGATGGAAGACTACCTGGAGGCCCTGGAGCGCGATGCCGGCGCCCGCCCCGAGGCGGCGCTGGCCGCGCATCTTGCCGCCTGTAAGGGATGCCGCGCGGCGCTGGAGGAGCTGCGCGAGGTGAGCGCGCTGGTGCGCGAGTCTGCGCTACGCGTGCCGGAGCGGCTGGCCGCGGACCCCTACTTCGCCGTGCGCGCGGCCGCGCGCGCCCGGGAGAGCCTTAGCCGCGGCGCGGACTTCTGGCCGCAACTGGAAAAGTTTGCCCTGCGCTTCATGGTCGCGGCGTGTTCGGCCGCGCTGATGCTCGGGGCCATGGCCATCTGGGGCACGCAACGCAGTTCCGCGCAGGCGTTTGCGCGGCTGCGTCCGGCCGATACCCGGGTGCTTTCTCCGGAAGTGAATCCCGCGCCAGGCAATCCGGACGAGGTGGTGGTGGCGCTGTGGTCCAGCTCCGCGCAGCGGGGCGGGGGGCAACGATGAGATGGAAGGCTGGAGCGCTGGTATTCGCCGTGTTTCTGGCCGGCGCGGTGGTGGGCGGGCTGAGCGTGCGCGTGTTCGGCGACCGCATCTTTTCCACCGGGGCCGCGGCCACCAATCTCCCCATGACCAAGACGGAATTCCTGCGGCAGTTGGATCAGAAAATTTCCTTGTCTCCGCAGCAGCACGACCAGATCGCCGCCATCATGGACGACACGATTTCCGAATACCACAAGATTTATGCCCCCATGGGTCCGCAATTTGAGCAGGCCCGGCAGCATGGCCGCCAGCGCATGCGCGCCGTGCTTTCCCCGGGGCAGTTGCCCATATTCGAAGCCTACCTGAAGCAACTGGACGAGCAGCGCAAGCAGGAAGAAGCCAAAGAACACAAGTAGCCCCGAGGCTCCCTCCTCCCGGAGGCCCTCGGGTAGCACAGCCTGAAAGGCTGCCCTACTGCGCGTTAGAAGGGAATATCCTCGTCGGAGACTTCGGAGCTCTGGCCGAATTCCTCGGCGGGGGCCGCGGGCGCGGCGTGCGGGGCCTCACCCTCTTCCGGAAGGCCGCTTCCGGGGGCGCCCGGGCCGGCGCCGCCGCCATCGCCGCGGCCGCCGAGCATGCGGAAGGTATTGCACACAATGTCGAAGCTGGTGCGCTTGTTCTGGTCCCGGTCCGTGTATTCCCGCTGCTGGATGCGCCCTTCCAGATAAATCAGCGAGCCCTTTCTCAGGTACTTCTGCGCGATTTCCGCCTGCTTGCCCCAGACGACAATCTTGTGCCATTCCGTGCGCTTCTGGCGCTCGCCGGCGCGGTCTTTGTAGGTCTCGTCCGTGGCCAGGGAGAAATTGGCCACGGGCTGGCCGCTGGAGGTATAGCGCACCTCGGGATCGCGGCCCAGACGGCCTACCAGAATCACTTTGTTCACAGACATCGCAACTCTCCTGAGTGGCAAACGCTATCACGCAACCGCACGCGGAGCAATCCGTGGGACAGACATTCTTGTCTGTCCCTCCTCATCCTCGGCCCGAATCTCGCGCGCTGCCGGTGATGAGAATGACGATGCGGCGGCTTGGAGTGTGGTATCTCGCGCGGCGCAGGCCCGCCGCGGCGCGTGCCTGTGCTACTGAGACTTGGCGACGGCCAGTTCGTGGAGCTTGGCGTTGGCGCGGCGGGCTTCGTCCGTGCCGGGATGGCGGCGGACCACTTCACGAAGTTCGCGGACCGCGCTGCTCTGCTGTCCCATTTCCAGCAGTGCCAGGCCCTTTTTCAGGCGCGCCGGGGCCACCTTGAAGCTCTTGGGGTAATTCAACAGCACCCGGTCGTAAGCGGCCACGGCCTGTGAGTAATCGCCCTGGGCATAGCTGATTTCGCCAAGATAGAACTGCGCATTACCGGCCAGGTCCGTGTCCGCGTAATACTTCAGATAGTCCTGGAATTCCTGGCGGGAGAGGTCGTACTTTCCGGACTCGAAGTCGCGGCGCGCGGAGGCGTAGAGGACATCCGCAGAGGGCGCCGGCTGGGCAGCCTGGGCCACCGGCGAACTGCTCCCGCCAGCCGGAGGCGGGCCGCTGGGCGGGGGCAATCCGGGGGCGCTGCCGCCGCCCAGCTTGGCGTCCACGCTCTGCAGGGTGCTCTGCGTGTCGGTCATCTGCTGATTGAGCTTTCCCATGCGGGCCTTGAGCTCGTCGAGACTGTCCACCATGGCCTGAAGCTGCGTCCCCATCGAATCCATGCGCGCCCCCGTGCCCGCCTGCACCTGCTGCACGGTCTGGGAGAGCGCGCCCATGCTGGTATTCAGCTTGTTCACGCTGTCCAGAGACTGCTCGACCAGCGTCTTGAGCACGGCGTGCTTCTGCTCGATCGAGGTCTGCAGATTATTGGTGGTGTCAATCAAGCGGGAGACGTCCTGCTGCAGCTGGATCATGTCCCGGGAAGTGGCGCCCGCCGGAGCCGGCGAATAGAGCAGCCCGAGCGCGAAACCGGCGCCCAGAGCGGCGAAAAGGGAAAATAACATTTCTTTGCGCACAGCAGTCCTCCTCCGAACTGTAGCGGCGGCTCTACGCCGCCAGTCTCTGTAGCCGCGGGTNAAGTGAACTCCGGCCTCCAGCAGTTCTTTCATGGTGATTTCTACTGCCAAGTTTCCTCCTTATTGGATAGCTGTTTTTCGCTGCGCTGTTGTAGCCGCGGGTTTATCCCGCCGCTCCCCAACGCGGCCTTACGCCGCCATCCCCGCCTCTTTCGGGCGCCCCGCCTATTTCGCGGACACAAAATGCCCCCGGCGGTTCTGCTGCCAGCAGGCCTCGTCATGCTCGTTGCAGAAGGGCCGCTCCTTGCCATAGCTGACGGTGCTCATCCGCGAGGCGTCTATGCCCAGCGAGGCCAGGAACTTCTTGGCGGCCTCGGCGCGCTCCGCGCCCAGGGCCAGGTTGTATTCGAGCGAGCCGCGCTCGTCGCAGTGCCCCTCGATGGTCACCTTGGCTTCCGGATAGCGGCGCAGAAACTCCGCGGTGCGCGCCAGGGCATCGCGGGCATCGGGGCGGATGTCGTACTTGTCATAATCGAAGAAGGCGTCGCGCACGCTCTGCCGGAACATCTCATCGAAGGGCAGGGGCGCTGCCGTGGCCTCTGCGGGACGGGCGGCGCCGCTCACCGTGATGCGCACGCTGGTGGCGGCATCCCCTCCGGGTCCGCTGGCGGTGATGGAATAGGTGGTGGACTGCTGCGGCTGGACCTGCTTCGAGCCCTCCGGAGCCACGTTCTCCCCTGCCAGTTCCACCTTGGTGGCGTTGGTGGAGGACCAGGTTAGCTGCGAGCTCTGGCCTTGCTCGATGAAGGTGGGCGAAGCCTGCAGCGTGACCGTGGGGCGGGGCGGCGGCGGCGTGGCGGCCGCGGGCGCCGGAGTCGGGGCCTTGGGTTCGTGATGACAAGCGGCAAAACTCAAAAGCAAGAGTGCGGTGCACAGGACAAGCAACGTATTCCTGGCGATCGGCTGTCGCATCTTCGATTGCCTCCTCAGTAAGCGCTGCGATTTTTCACCATACACGGATATGAGATCAGTGCTCCCGGGGAAGTATACTCCAGCCTGCCGCAAGGCACGGGGCCAGGTCTGCCGGAAGGCGCCCCGCGAGATTCGCCGGAACAGAACCCGCGAGGATGTACATGCACAGGCGGGAAGGCTTCGCCCCGGTCATCGCGGCGACCAATTGGGCGACTCATTCTGGCCCTCCCGGGTCAATTGGCGCACGCTGCTTCCGTCCGCGAGCATGGACCAGACCTGCCAGGTACCGGTCCGCGTGGACTGGAAGACGAGATGGCGGCCGTCGGGCGCCCAGGAAGGCTTCTCGTTGCGGCCGGCGTCGCGGGTCAACTGCACCAGTTGGTGCGTGGCTACGTCCGTGACGTAGATATCGAAGTTCCCATCCGGCCGGCGCCAGCTGAAGGCCAGAAGCTGGCCGTTGGGAGACCAGTCGGGATCCACCACGTAGCCCATCTCCGGTAGAGTGAGTTTTTCCGAGCTGGTGCCGTCCGCATTCATCAGATAAATCTGCGGGAGGCCGCTGCGCCCGCTCACAAAGGCCACCGTTTGGCCGGTCTTCGGATTCCAAACCGGCTGCGTATCCAGACCCCCGCTGGAGATGCGTTTCAGATTGCCGCCGGTTATGTCCGAAACATAAATATTGGGAGGACCGGCGATGCTGGACATGAACATCAGGCGCGTGCCGTCCGGGGACCAGGAAGGAGAAGTGTTTGTGCCGGGCAGATGCTTGAACGCCACGGTCCGCCCCAGCTCCAGCGAGTACATGCAGATCTGAAAGCCCGCGGAGCCCCGCGGCTCTCCCAGGCAGGTATACGCGATACGCGTAGCGTCCGGCGACCAGCGCGGGGCCACGGAGATGGTGCGCTGATGGGTGAGTTGCTGCTGATTCTGCCCGTCGTAATCCATCACCCAGATTTCCTTGTTGCCGGAACGCGAGGAAACGAAGGCGATGCGCGTCTCGGCGATGCCGGGAATGCCCCCGGAGAGCCGCATCACGATTTCGTCGGCAAACATGTGCCCCAGCCGGCGGACATCCTCGTTGCTAACCGCGCCCGGGTAGCGCTTGCCGATGGCCGGGGGCGTGGCGGGATTCTGCACGTCATTGAGCCAGGCGTCCACGCCCAGTGCGTTGCCCGAAGCGGTCAGCGTGCCATACGCCAGAAACTGGGCATTGGCCGGTGCGGCGGTCCAGTGCGCGGGGTTCAAGGAACCGGGCGAACCGGGCGCATCCAGCGGCTGGAAGCTTTTGCTGACCAGCTCCAGGATGCCGCTGTATTCCAGATCCGCGCGGACGGTCTCGGTGAACAGTTGCGCCAGAGGCTGGGAGCCGGCGTTGCCGGACACAAAATCGGCTACGGCCACGCGGGCCTTGGCCACGCCCATGCCGGTCCCGGTGCGGAACCAGTCGGGCGCCTGCTGCCGGGCGGCGCGTGCCGGCGGAAGCAGCAGCNAGCACCCCGGCGGCCAGCCAGGCTGAGAAAGCGATAGAGGCGCGGAAGGTCAGCTTCATTTTCCCCCAATCATCCATGCCACTCGCGGGCGCGCCATCCGCCGTGGCGGATCAGCGGTGAAACTCGAACCAGAATTCAACGGACACGTACGGCGCGGAATAATCTCCCGGGAGACGCAAAAACGGAATGGAATCCTGCACCGCGCGCAGGGCGGAGCGGTCCACGGAAGCATTTCCGCTCGATTGCACGATCTGAATGTTGCTGGCTGTGCCGTCGCGGAAAATCTGGAACTGCACCACCACGCGCGGCGCGAAGCGGATGGAGGGATCCACGGTGGATTGCAGCCAATTGCTGCTGATGCGCCGCTGCACCGCCTCCACGTACCAGGCGTAGCGCTGGGCAAACGCGCCGCCCGCGGGTCCGCTCATGCCCAGTCCGCCCTGCGCCCCGCCGGTGCCCAGGGCGAATTGCGAATAAGCCATCGAGGGAGTGCCGCCCTGTCCGTAAGGAATCGCGCCCGGAGGCGGCGGGGACGTGTCTTCCAGCAGCCGCGAGCGCTTCGTGGGCGCCAGTTTTTTCTCTTTTTCGAATTGCGCCAGGGGCTTTGCGTCCGGAATCACTTCCGGCTTCTTCGGTTTGGGCTCCGCTTTGTAGAGCCCGCGCGTCGGGTCCGTCACCCGGCTGGTGGAAACCACCGCGGGCCGCGGCAGCGGCACCCCAGGCAGGGAACCGACCACCCCGATGGAAATGGCTCCTCCGCCGCCGCCGGACCAGGCATTGCCCCGCGCCGCGTAGAACGCGGATATCAGCAGCAGCGAGGAAAGCACCGTGTGCATGCCAATGGAAACGGCCAGCGGGCCGCCCAACGAAGGCTCGGGAGTGCCCTGCGCGGCCAGCGGCATCAGGAGCCTCCTCCGGCGCCGTGGCTGGAAAGGGGTTCTGTCACCACGCTGATATTTTGGATGCCGGACTGGCGCATGGCGTCAATCACCGAGGCAAACGCGCCAAAGGGCACGGTTTCATCACAGCGGATAAACACGGCGCGGGTGGCGTAGTCCGGCGCCTTGGCTTTCACCTTGGCGGCCAGCTCGTGGATGTTGATGGGATCGTTGCCCAGGTAAACGCGCTGCGCCCGGTCGATGGTGATCACCAGGCGCTCTTCGGTGATTTCCTTCACCGTCTTGGTCTTGGGCAAATCCACTTCGATGCCCGATTGCAGGATGGGTGCGGTGATCAGGAAGATGATGAGCAGCACCAGCACCACGTCCACAAAGGGAACGATATTGATGTCCGAAAGCGATGTGCCGGTTTGTCGGCTCAGTTGCGGCATGGCTGCCCTCGAACCGCACGCTCCTGGCTTCTCATCCTCCGCGCCCGCCAGCCGCGCGCCCCGCCGCCGTGACAGGCCCGATTTTCGCTTTTCTCTTTTCCAATTTCGAATTTCGCCTTTCAGTTCCCATAAGTCTTTTCCACCTGGGCCAGGAACTCATTCGTAAACGTATCCATCTGCGCCCCCAGGTTCTTGATGTTGTGCAGAAAATGGTTGTAGGCGATTACCGCGGGAATGGCCGTGGCCAGCCCCGCGGCCGTGGTGATGAGCGCTTCGGCGATGCCCGGTGCCACCGCGCGCAGGCTGGAGGCGCCCGCCAGTCCCAGCCCGGTGAAGGCGTCAATGATGCCCCACACCGTTCCGAACAGGCCAATAAACGGCGTCACCGATCCCGTAGTCGCCAGCCAGGGCATCCACTTTTCCAGTTTGCGCACTTCCGCCGCCGCGGTGGCTTGCATGGTGGCCAGGATTGCGGTCTGGCTGCGGATGCGGCCGCCGTGCGGGTTCGTGTCCGAGAGTTGGCTTTCCACCTCACGCACCCCCGCCGTATATACGGCCACAAGGGGCGAAGCCGACGCGCTGAGCGGCTTGGGATCGTTTAGTTTGCGGCGGCTGCGAAATTCCGCCAGGAAGCGGTTGGTATGCCGCTCCAAAAGTGAGAAGAGCCGCGATTTTTGCAGGATGACGGCCCAGGAAAACAGGGAGAAAGCCAAAAGTATGGCCAGCACGATGCGGGCGACCCATCCCGTCTGTTCCAAAAGAGGAATGAGCTGGCTTTGCAGCAAAATACCCAGAAGTGGCGTCAATGTCCTCCCTCAGTTTGAAGCCAGGCGCGCATGCCTGCTCCCCCAGGACACTTTTCCACCGTAGCACACGCAGCGAAGCAGAGGCAAACCGTGAAGCCGCGCCGGTTGTTGCCTGCTACCAAAAAGGCATCCCCGTGGGACAGACATTCTTGTCTGTCCCTCTTTGTCTGTCCCTCTTTTTCTTTC
>OCOJ01046210.1_pt1 | contig 24241 bp, 16 predicted proteins | sample 1539251 | NCBI WGS metagenome assembly OCOJ01 (sample SAMN01911457, study PRJEB22624) | soil metagenome | biome: Soil | place: Malaysia | collected 2012-04-30 | depth RA_metagenome m | reverse complement strand
GGCATTCCGCCAGGTGCGCGCGAGCCGCTTCGGGCAGGGGTTCCAGCCCTTCCCGCTCGAGAACCAGTTCTACTTCTTCACATCGCATGGCCAATCACTCCGCCGCACGAGGCACAGGGCCTACCGCGAAGAACCAGCTAACTTGTAAGACGCGTCGTGACCTGCAGCAGTTGGCCCAGTATAACTCAGCCATTGAGCCCCGCCTGCGTTTTTGCCGCCTGACGTTCCGCCCGAGCCTGGTCGCGCAGTTCTTCTTGCAGCAACTCGCGCAGGCGCGTCCGCGCCTTGTGCAATTGCGACTTCGAATTTCCCACCGAGCATCCCATGATGTCCGCGATCTCGTTGTGCTCGTACCCCTGTACGTCATGCAGCACAAACACGGTGCGGTAGCCCGGCGGAAGTTTTTCGATGGATCGTTCCAGATTGACCCGGTCCACTGCGCCGCTCAGCCGCAAATCCGATGCGCCGATGTCCTTCCTCGGGCCGCCTGTTTCCTCGTCGGGTTCCGTCGTTTCTTCGAGGGAAGCCGTGGGAAGCGACTTCTTGCGCAACCGCATCAGGACCACATTGACCGTCATGCGATGCAACCAAGTCGAGAAGGCCGACTCGCCGCGGAACGTCCCGATCTTGCGGAAAAGCTGCAGGAAGGCTTCCTGCATCAAATCTTCCGCATCAGATTGGTTCCCTACCATCCGCAGGCACAAGGCATAAACGCGGCGGCTGTGGAGCTGGTACAGCAGCTCGAAAGCCGCAGCATCGCCCGCCTGGGCCAAGCGGATGGCGTCCGCTTCGGTTAGCGCGGTGCCTGAGTGCGAAGCAGTCACCTTTTTGGGCGAATGCAGAGCGGTCGGCACGCTGGGCTCGGTTGGTCGAATTCGGGCCAACGGTCCAATAGCGGCGCATCCAATCGTTGCGATGCGCCGAATACCTCCTGGAGTTGTACTGGCTGCAACTGGCAATCCCCAATCAGACAACGGGGTGCACAACTTTATTCCCCTGAGAGCTCACAGCCAGGCTGCCGACTGGTGGGCAGACAGGACTATTCTCCCGCGATTGAGGCGATACGTCCAGGACGGATGAGGCGATGACTTGGGTGCAGTTTTCTGAGTTCCAAGGCTCTCATCTGAGCGCGCACGCTATCTTGAAAAGCGTCCAGTTGATCCTCGGGAAGGACGCGAAGAAAGCATTTTAGCAGCACGATGGCTTCGCGCAGACACGTATTCAAGTCGTAATGAGCGGCGTCTACGGCCTGCCACTCGACGACCGGTTCAACGGAAGTGCCGGCCGCCAGTTCCCAGGCCGCAGCGGAATAATCGAGGTGCAAATCCTCGACCATCTCCCGGAGCGCGCTGATCTTGTACAGGAATTGGGAGCGCTGGCTGAGGAGGATACGGCTTAGCAACCCGTTCATGCGAGCCACCCGCTGACCCCTGGCGCCCAGAAAATTGGCGGGGTCGAGTGGGGTTGCGTTTGGCACAGTGCCGTAATGCTTGGCGTGTTCGCCCAAAGTCCAGAGCAAGGCCACCAGGGGCTGGGCGAGCCGTTCGGAGAGCTGTGGCGTAACCCAAAGCGCTTCGCGGGCCAATCCCAGGCGCCCGTTAAGACGCAATTCGATGGCTTCATTCAGGGACACGCTTAGCATGCTGTAAGAGACTTCGAGTTGCTTGACGTAGGAGCGGAAGACCTGTTCCTTCTCTTCGGGCAGCCAAGCGCGCCAATCATCTTTAACCGACATGCCGCGGGCTGAAGGGGCGCGGGCAGAGTCGCTCACGGGGGTCTCTCCGGGGACGCTGGCCAGTGAGTATAACAAAACCTGATGGCTGAGGTCTGCTTTTCTTGATGGTCGCTCCTTGAGTGCATGCCCTCTCTGCCAAGGGCGGTCTGAAAGACGCCGCTCGGTTGCCCCGAGGAGGCAGTGGCCGCTATACTCGCCTGCGACCACGCCGAAAGGATTTCCCATTGCAATTTGAGCCTCGCGACCAGTTTGAGCAACGCCAGAAGAAGCTCGAACAAATCCAAGCCCTCGGTTACGAGGCGTATCCACGGGAGTTCCGTTGGACCGACACTCCAGCCGCCCTGGTTGATAAATATAGCGGAAAGTCCGGCCCGGAGCTGGAAGCCGAAAAGCGGGAAATGCGGGTTGCCGGGCGCATCGTATCGCTGCGGCTGATGGGCAAGGCCGGATTCGCGCACCTACAAGGGTCGGGGAAGCGCATTCAAATCTATGTAAAGAAGGACGCTGTCGGCGAGCGGGGGTTCGAGCTGTTCCACCTGTTGGATCTTGGGGACTGGGTCGGTGTTCGGGGGCACCTGTTTCGAACGCGCACGAATGAACTGTCTGTCTGGGTCGAAGAGCTTACATTTCTTGCCAAAGCGCTGCTGCCGCTTCCGGAAAAATGGCATGGGCTAACGGACGTCGAGTTGCGCTACCGCCAGCGGTACCTTGATCTGATTGCCAACGAGAAAGCGCGCCACGTATTTGCCACGCGAGCGAAGATTATTCAGGAATTGCGGCGATTTTTCGAGGCGCGCGGCTACCTCGAAGTCGAAACGCCGATGATGCATCCCATCGCGGGAGGAGCAGCCGCGCGGCCGTTTATCACGCATCACAACACGCTGGACATCGATCTGTACCTGCGGATCGCTCCAGAACTGTACTTGAAGCGGCTGACGGTGGGGGGATTCGATAGGGTGTACGAGATCAACCGCAATTTCCGCAACGAAGGCCTCGATTCCTGGCACCAGCCGGAATTCACGATGCTGGAATTCTATGAAGCGTACAGCAACTACCGCGACTTGATGGAAATGAACGAGCAACTCTTTCCGCAGTTGGTGAAAAACATCACGGGATCCACGACAGTAAAATACGGCGAGCAGGAGCTGGATTTCGGCAAGTTCGAACGGTTGACGATGCGCGAAGCGATTCGCAAGCACTGGCCGGCGGAATTCGGAGCGGCGCCCAGTTTGGAAGAGCTTGCCGCGCCGGGCGGGCCACGCGGGCTCGGTGAGCGGCACTATCCGCTGAAGGTGAAGGGCGAACTCAGCGATGGCGAGTGGACAGGGTTGCTATTCGAAGCCATTGCCGAGGACAAGATAATCCAGCCAACGATTCTATATGATTTTCCAACGGACATCTCACCGCTTTCGAAGCAGAAACCCGACGATCCATCGCTAACGGAACGATTTGAAATCATCGCTGCGGGAATGGAGATCGCCAACGGGTTCTCTGAGCTGAATGATCCCGAGGAGCAAGAGCGCCGTTTTCTCGCACAAATGGCGCACGGTGGCGAGGAAGTTCCGAAACAGCTCGACGTGGATTACCTTCGCGCCCTGTGTCATGGGATGCCGCCCACGGCTGGGGAGGGCATTGGCATCGACCGCTTGACGATGCTGCTGACGGATTCCCCATCCATCCGAGACGTGATTCTTTTTCCGTTGCTTCGGCCGGAGTCTCGCGGAGACTCGGCTACCGAAGCGCACGGCGCATAACGTATTCTTTCTGCGATGCGATTTGAATGGTTTGTAGCGAGGCGGTACCTGCGGTCGCCGTACCGCCCGGCGGTGCTGCGCCTGGTGACATTGCTTTCAGTAATTGGCGTGGCCGCGGGCGTGGCGACGCTGGTCATTGCTTTGGCGATGAACACAGGCTTCCGCGAGACCTTGCAGGACCGCTTGCTAGGAGTCACTNGCGCATGTTTCCTTGACGCATGCCGGCAACGGCGGCGCGATTCGCGACTATGATGCGCTGGCCGCGAAGCTAGCGAAGATTGTTCAGGTCAAATCCGTTACCCCCGCGGTGTACGAAACGGTTTTGATGTCGTTCGCGGGACACGCGCAAGGCGTAGTGCTCAAAGGGGTCGAGCCGGAGCGCGAGCGGAGAAGCGACGAAGCGCTTCAGCGAATCGTCGCGGGGAATTTGGATTTCTCGGCCGACGCCGACGGGATCGAGGCGCTGATTGTGGGCAAGCAACTCGCCTCGGATTGGAAACTCTCACCCGGAGACTATGTAACGCTTACGAGTCCACAGGGAAGACTTACGCCTTTCGGGCTGATTCCGCGCACGCGGCGTTTTCGCGTCACGGGAGTGTTCGATTCGGGCTTTTACGATTACGACGCGAATTGGTGCTTCATCACTTTGCCGGCAGCGCAGTCGCTTTCCGGAGTGGGCGACGTAGTTAATGTTTTGGAGTTTCGCTTGGAACAGCCCGAGCGCGCGGGAGAAATAGCGCGGCAGATTGAACGAATCGCGGGGCCGGGCTTCACAGCAGCGACGTGGATGGAGGAAAATCGCGCGCTATTTCGCGCACTGCGTTTAGAGAAGCTGGTCACCGCTGTGTTCATCGGTCTCATTACGTTTGTCGCCGGACTGAACATCCTGGTGGTGCTTTCCATGACGGTGACCGATAAAGCGCGCGACATTGCGGTGCTGATGTCCATGGGATCGCGGCGCGACCAGATCCGGCGAATTTTTCTGTGGCAAGGAATCGCCATTGGCGCGACCGGAACTTTGATCGGCCTTTGTGTCGGTTACGCCGTCGCGTTTTTCGCGGGGACGTATCATCTGATTCCGCTCGACCCGCAGATTTATGCCGTGGCTTATGTGCCATTTCATCCCAGCGCGCTCGACGGGATGTGGATCACCCTGGTGGCCATGGGGATTTCCATCGGGGCCACCATTCTTCCGGCGCGGGCGGCGGCACGTTTATTGCCCGTGGAGATTCTGCGCTATGAGTGATAAGGCAGATCTTGCCCCGGGTGCGGTACGGCGCTCAGGAGCGTGCTTTTTGGCGCGCCATTTGCTCGAATTACGAGGTAGAGGCAGGTGGGTGCATTCGGGGAATTTCCCTCCCCCTGGATGGAGGCGTTTACCCACCGTAAGTTATTGAAAGAAAGAAAATTAAGGGCGTCTCAAAAGTGCACAGTTTTGCTCCCATTAGACGGGGGCAGACAGTTGGCTCAAATAGGAAACAGATTGGCAGTTGCAAGCAACGGCGGAGTCTCGATGACGGTACATGGTCAGGCCAACGCGCATCTAAATCTGTAAGAGAAGACTGCAAGGTTTGAAGAGTGGAAATGAAAATCAGGATGTAGATGACCTCTCCACAATCCAACCCGAGCCAGACGCCACAGGTTAGTACCGCAAACCCGCGGATGGCGGCCACGGTGGTGATGGAAGCTCGCAGCTTGAAAAAAAACTATGGCAGCGGCGAAGAAACTCTGCACGTTTTGACGGACGCGAATCTCAGTTTGCAAAAAGGGGAGATGGTGGCGGTGGTTGCGCCGTCCGGCGCGGGGAAGAGCACGCTTTTGCATTTGCTGGCCGCGCTAGACACGCCAACGAGCGGTACAGTATACTTCGAATCGAACCCCATTGAAACGATTGAGGACAAGGCGCTCGCGGAATTTCGGAATCGAGCGGTGGGATTTTTGTGGCAGCGGCACCAGTTGCTGCCGGATTTTACGGCTGAAGAGAACGTAGCCATGCCGCTGTTGTTGCGCGGCGAGAATTTCGCTTCGGCGCTGGCGAAGGCGCGGAAGTGGCTCGCGGAGGTCGGCCTGGAGAACCGGGCTGAGCACCGCGCAGGGGAGCTTTCCGGAGGGGAACAGCAACGCGTAGCGATTGCCCGGGCACTCGTCGCCGAGCCGAGCGTGTTACTGGCAGATGAACCTACGGGAGACTTGGACGAGGAGAATGCTTGGGCCGTGTTCGAGCTTTTGGAACGGCTGCACCGCACGCATGGGTTGACGTCGCTGATCGCCACGCACAACCTAGCGCTCGCCGCGCGCTGTGACCGCATCCTGGGGTTGGAACATGGCGTTCTGCGTACTCGCAAGGCTGCGGCTTCTGCGAGCGGGGTCCCAGGGGGAGAAGCGAGCTAACGTGTTCGAACGGTATACGGAAAAAGCGCGTCGCGTCATCTTTTTCGCAAGGTACGAAGCCAGCCAGTATGGAAGCCCGTACATCGAGACCGAGCATCTTCTGCTTGGATTGATGCGCGAGGACAAGGCGTTGGCGAACCGCTTCCTGCGCCAGCAGGGATCCATAGAATCCATCCGCAAGGAGATTGAAGCGCGCATCACGATCCGCGAGCGCATCTCGACTTCGGTGGAAGTGCCGCTGAGCGCGGAGTGCAAGCGCATCCTGAACATGTCTGCGGAAGAGGCGGAACGGCTGGGGCACAAGCACGTTGGTACCGAGCATCTTTTGCTAGGCATTCTGCGGGAAGAAAAATGCTTTGGCGCGGAAATCCTCATGGAGCGCGGGCTGCGGTTGTCCACGCTGCGCGAAGAGTTGGCGCGCACGTCAGGTGAAAAGACCACTGCGGCGCGGCCTAAGGAAACTTCCCTGCTTGCGGAGTTCAGCCGCGACCTGACTCAGGCGGCCAGCGAAGGCGCATTAGACCCGCTGGTGGGTCGCGAGAACGAAGTGGAAAGGGTGATCCAGATTCTTTGCCGGCGCACCAAGAACAACCCGGTGCTGATTGGCGAGCCGGGTGTCGGCAAAACCGCCATCGTAGAAGGTTTGGCGCAACGCATTTCCGACGGTGACGTTCCGCCGTTCCTCGCTGACAAGCGCATCCTCTCCCTCGATCTCTCCCTCATCGTTGCTGGAACCAAGTATCGCGGCCAATTCGAAGAACGACTCAAGACCATCATGAAGGAATTGATGGAGAGCCAGAACGCCATCGTCTTCATCGACGAGCTGCACACGCTGGTCGGGGCGGGCTCCGCAGAAGGTTCGCTGGATGCCGCGAACATATTGAAGCCGGCGCTTTCCCGCGGCGAGATTCAGTGCATCGGAGCAACGACACCGAGCGAGTACCGCAAGTCCGTAGAAAAGGATCGCTCGCTGGAGCGCCGTTTTCAGGCCGTGAAAGTTCCCGCGCCCACGGAAGAAGAGGCCATCCAGGTGATTCAGGGCGTGCGTGAGCGCTACGAAAAGTTTCATGCTGTCAGCTACACGGATGAAGCGCTGCGCTATTCGGTTTATCTTTCGAACCGCTACATTCCGGACCGCTTCCTGCCCGACAAGGCCATCGACCTAATCGACGAGGCCGGCGCGCGCGTGAAGTTGCGCCAAGCCACGGTTCCCGAAGAAGTTGGCGAGGTGCAGAAGCGCGTCAAGTTCATTACCCATCGGATGGAGACAGCGATTGCCAATCACGAGTTTGAAAAAGCGCGTTTCTATTCCGAGGAGGAGCGCAAGGAAAAAGAAACTCTGCGCAACTTGCGGGAGCGCTACAAGCTTGACGACGCCTCCACCGGCATTGTGACGCGGGAAGACATTGAAGAAGTCGTATCGCGCTGGACGGGCATCGGCGTCACTTCCATCAAAGAAGATGAGCAGCAAAAACTGCTGCGCATCGAGCCGGAGCTCCATAAGCGCGTCATCAGCCAGGACAAAGCCATTACCGCGCTGGCGCGGGCCATTCGCCGCAGCCGCGCAGGCTTGAAATCTCCGTTGCGCCCGGTCGGCTGTTTCTTTTTCCTGGGGCCGACTGGCGTTGGGAAAACGGAAGTGGCGCGGCGGCTTGCGGAATTCCTGTTCGGGTCGGAGAAGTCGCTGGTGCGTTTTGACATGTCGGAGTTCATGGAGAAGCACTCCGTGTCAAAGTTGATCGGCGCGCCTCCAGGCTACGTCGGCTACGAAGAAGGCGGACAATTGACCGAACGCGTGCGGCGCACGCCGTATTCCGTCATCCTGCTGGATGAAATCGAAAAAGCGCATCCCGACGTGTTCAACATTCTTTTGCAAGTATTCGAGGACGGGCAGTTGACCGACGGCCTCGGCAACACCGTGGATTTCCGCAACACCATCATCATTATGACTTCGAATCTAGGCGCGCGGCATTTGCAGCGCCGCACTTCGATTGGCTTCCAGTCCGGCGCCGACGAGGCAAGCCAGAAATCCATGGAAGAGATGGTGATGAACGAAGTGAAGCGCGCGTTCAATCCCGAGTTTCTCAACCGGTTGGATGAAGTCATTATATTTAACGCGCTCGGCGACGAAGACCTGTTGCGCATCATCGATTTGCTGGTGGGCCAGTTGAATGATACTTTGATTCACCGGCAAGTGCAGGTTGTTCTCTCGCCGGAAGCACGTCAATGGATCCTCGAGAAAACGTGCGCGGACCGCAATTATGGCGCGCGGCCGCTGCGGCGGGCTCTGCAAAAGTACGTGGAAGACCCGCTCTCTGAGGCGCTCATCCAAGGGGGCGTGCAAAGGCCGGCGACGCTGCAGATTTATGTCGCGGGGGAAGGCCTGTCGTTCCGTCCCGTGGGTGAGGCAACCCCGGTTATCCACTAGCGAATCTGAACCATCGCAAGGGACGACCTCGAGCGTGTCGGGGTCTGCGGATGGCCGGCCCATACCGGGTCCGGCGGGAGAAAAACATTTTGTGCTTCGGGGGTGCGGCCGTAGGCGTCTCCCTGGCCGCGTGGAGGAGAATCTCGTTGTTGGTGAAAGGTCCAGCGTTCCGGGTCACCTGGATCGCAGCAAGTTTTCTTCTGGTTGCCGCCAATTCCCCGGCGGCAACCAAGAATAATCTTTCTGCTGGACCATCTTCCTGTGCAGCTTCGTCCCTCTTTTTTGTTTCCCCGGATTTGATGGAAGATAAATCGGGTGCTGCCCCTGCCATGGCACAAGGGTCCTCCGCCGCTCAGCAGCCAGCGGTCATCGTACGGATTGAGTTCATTGGCAACCGCCGCATCCGCAGCGACACGTTAAAGGCGCGCATTTTCAGCCGCGATGGCGACCCTTACAACGAAGAGACGTTGCGGCGCGATTTTCAAGCGCTGTGGAATACACAGTTTTTTGAAGATGTGAAGCTGCGCGTCGAGGACGCTCCCAACCGCCCGGACGGCAAAATCATCATTTTCGAAGTGAAAGAGCGGCCGGTCATCCGCCGCATTCGCTACGACGGCATTCACTCCATTTCGGAATCGGACATTCTCGACCGGTTCAAGGAGCGCAAGGTGGGGCTGACCGTGGAGAGCTCGTTCGATCCCACGCGCATCAAGAAAGCTGAGGTGGTCCTCAAGGAATTGCTGGGCGAACACGGGCGCCAGTTTGCCAAGGTGACGCCGCAATACGAGCGCATTGCCTCGAGCAACGCGGTGATCTTGATCTTCAAAATCGATGAAGGTCCTAAGGTTAAAGTCGGCAAAATCAAGTTCACCGGCAACCACGCTTTTAGCGACCGCAAACTCATCCGCGCCATGCGTCACGACCGCCCGTATGCAATTCCCCTGTATTTCTTCAACATCAGTGTGCTGACGAAAACCTACGACCGGGAAAAGCTCAACGAGGACCTGGAAGTGGGCATCCGCGGGCTGTATCAGGACAACGGGTATTTCCGCGTGGTGGTGAAGGATCCGATTCTCGAAAACGTGGATACCGTAGGGCACCGGCTCGGCATGCCCCTCGGGGTCGCGGGTCATACTCACGGCAAAGCCGTCAATATCACCATTCCGATTGAAGAAGGCGAGCGCTATCGGATGGGAACGCTGAAAATTGTCAGCTCCGATCCGGACAAGGCGCTCTCCTTGAAGGTCGAGGCCTTGAAGAATATTTTCCCGCTCAAGGAAGGGGATATTTTTGGCGTCGAGAAACTGCGCAAGGCACTGAAGAACTACACGGATGCCTACGGCGAATTCGGCTTTATCGATTTCACGGCGCAGCCGGACTTCGACATCGACGACGCCACCAAGAAAATCAATGTCACGCTGCGCTTCGACGAACAAAAGCAGTATTACGTCCGCCGCATCGATTTCGTCGGTAACACTACCACCCGCGATAAGGTGATCCGCCGCGAACTGCTCATCGACGAAGGCCAGCTCTTCAACAAGCGCTACTGGGATATCAGCATCCTCCGTCTCAACCAGCTCAATTACTTCGACAAGATCGAGGCCGACAAGGCCGTGGAAATCAAGCGCAACACCAAGGAAGGCACAGTCGACCTCACTCTCAAGCTAAAAGAAAAGGGCAAGCAGTCCATCGGCCTGCAAGGCGGCGTCAGCGGCCTGGCAGGGAGCTTCGTCGGCCTGACCTACCAAACGAACAACTTTTTGGGTTTGGGAGAAACACTAACCTTCAGCGCGGATTTCGGCGACCTGCAGCGCAGCTTCGTGTTCAGTTTCACCGAGCCGTATCTGTTCGACCGCCCCATCTCCACGGGCTTCTCGGTTTTCTCCAGCCGCTACAACTTTAATGAGGCCAGGCAGGAAGCGCTCCTGTTTGGGCAGCAGGTCAGCGTCAACCCCCAGTTCATTCAGAATTACGCCCAGGACAGCACCGGCTTCACGCTTTCCGCCAGCTACCCGCTCAAGCGCTTTTCTTTCGCCAGGTTCGGTATCACTTATGGTCTGTCGCGCACGAACATTACTTCGTTTAATCAGGCCTCCACGCTTCTCTTCGAGCAAGTTCAATTCGAGAGCGTGGCGGGACCCAGCGCGCTGCGGGGCATCATTTCCAGCAGCATTACGCCTTCCATCAGCTACAACACCATCGACAATCCTCTCAATCCAACCAGAGGGAAGAGCTACTTCTATTCGGTCGCGCTGTCGGGGGGGCCCCTGGGCGGGAATGTCAGTACTGTCACCAATGTTTTTGACTGGAAGTATTGGCATCCTATCAACAAAAAACGCAACGCCATCGGGTTCCACGTGACTGCGGCGCATATTTTCGCCTACGGCAAATCACACACGACCTGCCCTGTCGGCGATGTGACCTGCGAGTGCCCGACCGGCATAACTTCCTGCTCGCTGGAGAATGGAATTCCTCCCTTCAACCGGTTTTACATGGGCGGGGAAAGCGACATTCGCGGCTATGACATTCGCTCCATCTCGCCCGTCACCTTCATTCCGGTGAACTCTGCGCAGACTATCTCCTACCACGATCCCACTTCCGGTGGCGCCGTGCGATCCTTCACCATTCCCGTGCTCACCTACACCGCCACTTTGCCGGGAGGCGATCTACAGTACCTTGGCAACGTGCAATACAACATTCCGATCGCCGGCCCGGTCACTGCCAGTCTGTTCTTTGATGCCGGCACCGACGGGATTCTCAAGAAGAGCGCATTGCATCTTGACCCCGCTGGTTTTGCAACTCTGACCCAGCAATTTCCTACCGCGTTCAATGGAGGCCCGGGCGTCGCGCCGTTCCTCAAGCCGCAGCTTCCCATTGCCCCCGGCACCAACTTCCGGTTGCGCGGCTCGACCGGTATCGAGTTCGGAGTCAACCTTCCCATTATTCAGGCGCCGTTCCGGATCTATTACGCTTATAACGTGCATCGCCTGTACCAGCAAATTACCGCCAGGCAGCCATTTATCGAACCGAGCCAAATCACCGCCCTTCAGAATTCTTTCAAGGCTATCGATCCGACGATTTTCCCGGACCAAATCGCCCCCCAGTTGGCTTTCATTCAGCAGAATCCGGGGGCGCTGAATTATTTCGAGCCGAAGACGACATTTCGCTTTACTGTCGGCAAGACTTTCTGACTTTCTGACATCAAATTTGCACGCGATCTCATTTAACGGATAGCGCGGAGGACAGGGGCTTGGGAAAAACAGAGTGCAGGACAATTACAGTGGCTCTTGGCGCGTCCATCGTAGGGAGGCAGGGGGAATGAAGTTAGGGAAGATTAAAGCGGTGGTGTCCTGGACTCTAGCGGCTGTGGGACTGTTGTCTTTCCAGGGTTGCAGCGGTGGCGGGGGCGCCAATATCATCACCATGACAGTGACGGCCTCGGGCTCCACGACGCTGATCGTGGGCACAACGCTCAACCTGACCGCGACGGTCACCGGGGGGGCGACGAATCTCGCTTCCACTTGGGTGGGATGCTTCTACACTATCATTCCTGCTAACTCCACGACTCGCTCAGGGCAGCAACCTTGTCCGTCGGATGGTTCGATGGGCACTCTCACCAACGAACAAACAGCCACTCCGCCCTCCACGGCTACATATAACGCTCCGAATCAAGTCCCCGATCAGACCAAGTTCCCCGCGCTGCAGATTGTCATTATCGCCAAATCGGTGCAAGACCCCAGCAAGACGGCGTCAATCACTCTCACCCTTGTCTCCGGTATCCAGTTGGCCCTTACCCCTGCCACTGCCGCCGTGCCCACCAAGGAACCTCTACAATTCCACATTCAGATCGTCAACGACCTGCAAAACAAGGGTGTGACCTGGTTGGTCATGCAACCCACCACTAAAGTCCCAATCCCCATGGGGCCTCCCTTCAACTCCACCACGGCGCCATCTTGCAGCGCTCCCGGCAAGCCCACGGACTGCGGCTCGATCAGTTCCACCGGCCTTTACACCGCGCCGCCCACGATACCTGTCAACTCCGCCGTGACCACGCCAGCCGACGTCACCGTGCTGGTCTATTCCAATGCGGACAACACGCAATTCACCACCGGTACCATCACTGTGACTCAGGGTGGCCCCATCACCTTCAACGGCATCTCGCCCACGATCGCTCCTCAAGGCGCTACTCTGTGGGACATTTTTCTGGATGCTCCGAATGTTTCCTCGGCCTCGGTTATCACTTTGACGGGCCCGGGGGGCAGTCAGACCGCGCTGACCTCGGACTCTGGCCAGGTCAAAATCCTGTTTCCGCTTCCAACCTCCGCCACCACCAACCCTACGTCGAATGGAGCACGCATCCGCTTGAACGCAGATAATCTGGCCAGCGCCGGTGCGTTTACGGTTTCTATCAGCGACCCTGCGGAACCGGTCACGCAGTCCCCCAACGGTGCGTTTACTTACAACGTGCTCCCTGCTAGACCCACTGTCGTCGCTTCTGTCCCCGATGACGTGATTCAGGGTACTCTGGACCAGAATACAAAAGTCTCCATCGACGGCGGCTATTTCGGGCCGAGTGATAAGCCACTTGCCCAAGTTATTTTCCGGGGGAACACCCTTCCACAGAACTCGGCCACCTCCAACTCACGCCTGCTGGATACCACCTTTCCCGCTGCGGGGATTAATTCGGGTAACCCTGGTCTTTACCCGATTTCCGTGGTTCGCACTTCAGCTCCGGCCTTTAGTCCCGCGGTCACGAATCTCGCCGTTTTCCCGGATTATTCAACGGTCCCGCCTCAGTTGCTGGGTTCTATACCGGCGGGCACCAATCCCAGCGCCATCGACATCGACCCGGACCTCGGGGTCATCGCGGTCGCGCTAACTGGCGCAAACGCCGTGCAGTTCTACAGTGTTGGTCCTGGCACTCTCACGCCGCTTGGCGCTCCCGTACCGGTCGGCCAAGTTCCTACGGGACTGTCTATAAACCGCTCCAATCACACCGTCGGGGTCGTGAATTACATCGACCAGAGCGTTACGGTTCTGCCCATTCCCGGTGCGCCGCAACAGGCCCCAGGGACTCCTTTCACCGTGTCTCTCAGCGGCCTGCTCCCGCTCACCCCAACTCCTTTGCCCTACGCCATTGGCGTGGACCCTGACACCAACATGGCGCTCGTGGCTTATTCGTCGGCTGCTTCCCCTTCAACCGCCGAAGTCGGCTTCATTGTCAACCTGAATCCGGGAAGCAACTCGTTTGGCTGCCTTGGCGACACGCCGCCAGCGAAAAGCCCTGGCCCTTGCGTTTATGCCCAGGTTACTCTGAACACCGGCATCTATCCGCAAATTGCCGTGGCTCCGCACGGCCACTTGGCCATCGCCACGCCCGGGGGTTCCGGCGTGGCTCTAGGGATCGACGTAACCAAAGCCTCCACGAGTGTAGGGATAAGCACCGTTTCACTCTCTTCGGGCATCGTCACAGTGACGACCAGTAGCGCGCATAATCTCAATCCTGGGAACCCCGGCACCGTCTTGATCGAAGGCGTCAAGTCCGCCTCGGGCAAAACCATTTTCAATGGAGCTTTTCCGGTCGTTGCCGTCATCAGCACGACGCAATTTACTTATTCCCTGCCCTCTACGACCAACGACACGGGATCTGGCGGCACTGTTTCCTACAGCTTCCCGAATGTGCTCTTTGGAGGGCCCTCTCAGACCTCCCAGGGCATCGCCATCAATCCCATCACGCAGACCGCGGCCATTGCCGACCCTAATGCCACCAGCTTGAGTCAAATCAACTTGCTCAACGGCTTGGATCAGTCCATCAGTTCTATTTCTTTCTCGGCTCTTTGTACCTTCTACACAACCAATTGCTCCAGTGCGCCAGAGATACCCCTTGGCACGGCCGATGTTGCCTGGCAGCCTTTCTCCAACGCCGTCGTTTCCTACAATCCCAGTCTGAACCAGGTTTCTGTTTCCGACCCGGTTAGCCAAAGGCGCTATGCTTTTGCTTGTAACGCGACGCCAGGAACTTGCATCACCAATCCGATGACGCAAGCTGACCAAACCACATTCCAGAAGCAGATCACGCTGGCGGGGACTGGGACGGCAACTCTCAAAGTACAAAACGGGACAAATGGCCAGCTTACGCTTTGGGGCGGCCTCGCCGTCGATCTGGTGACCAATCAGGCCTTTGTGGTCATGTCCGGAAGCAACCAGATCGATATCATCGACCTGGGCCCCAACAAGAACGCTGGCGGGAACAGCCTCAAGCCCGCGCAGATCAGCGACATTCTCGTACCCAGTCCCAGCCCGGCTCCAGGAGCCATCGGCGGCATTCCCAATGCTGTCGCGCCTCAGGCGACTCTAGGCTGCATTCCCACGCCTCCGGCTTCGCCCTCGGTGTGCGATCTGCCGGGAGTACAGATATTCGGGTCGGGATTTGACGCAGGAACCCAGGTCCGCCTGGACGGCGTTTCCATTCCGGCTGCAAATGTCCAATTTGTGAGTACGAGAAAGCTTGTCGTCACAATTCCAGGTTCTTTCCTCTCTACTCCTCACCGCTTTGCTTTGGATGCCATCAATAGCGCAGGCTCCCAATCCAACGCCACAGATTTCATCGTCGTCACGGCCGTGGACCTCTCCAAGATTTGCCAGGGCACCGTGACTCAGCCGAGTGGGGTGGCCATTGCCGACCAACTCGCTAACGGCAACTTCTCCCCCATTGCGGTAGTGACCGATACCGGCTGCGGAAGTATTTCTGTTATCGACATTAATCCTGCCAACATCAATCCCACTCCTCCCGCCGTGCCCAGCTTTGGCACAGTCTTGAGCACAATTGCCGTCGGCAAAACCCCCACGGGTGTTGCCATTAGCCAGCGTCTTGGCCTGGCCGTAGTCGCGAACAACGGCGACAACACCGCATCCATCGTTAATTTGCTGACCAACAAGCAATTCGCCGGCTCTCCCGTTTCTGTGGGCACCCAGCCTACCGGAGTCGCTATCAACGACTCCACTTCCTCGGCCATCATCGCGAATACCGGCTCGAACAGCATTTCCGAAATTAACCTTTCCCCGCTTTTTGCTTCCCCTCCGGCCACGTCTCTCACTGCGACTCCCGCTGGCGGCATGCAGCAGCCCATTGCTGTGGCCATCGACCCGGACCGCGGCACCAACAATCTGGGTATCGCCGTCGTTAGCGGCTTGCAGCTTCAGACTGGTTCCGCCCCGCTCGGCGCGCTCTACGTTGTGGACATCGGCTTGGCTAACCCTGTCCTGAGTTCAACCGCAGCGCAGGGCAGCGTCACTGCCACTCCCACCGGCATCGTGTTTGACCCGACGGTGGCGACCAACACCACGAACCCTGGCGTGTTTTACACGAACTCCAGCGGCGCTAACGTGATTTCCTCATTCAATCCGGATACTGGAACTTCGACTTCGGTAAGCGTAGGCATCAACCCCACTTCGCTGGCAATAAATCCGCAAACCGGCGCCATCCTCACCTCCAACTTTGTCGGCCAATCAATCTCTATTGTGGACACCGTCTCGAGTCCCTTGAAAACACGGGAAACGCTGGGCATCCCTGGTTCGCCGCAATTTGGCCTTGCTATCGACCCGTTTACCAACCTGGCGGCGATCGTGGATCAGGTGAATAATCGCTTGTTGATATTCCAAATGCCCAATTGATATGAGAACTGGAGGGGCGGCGATAGTCTCATTAGAACTCATTCAAAGGCGGCTTCAACTCGGCGAACCCGGCGCGACTTCATTTGCGCCTGCCCGAATTCCGATTGCGATTGAGCGAGCCGCTCGGTTATACTGCGAAGTTTGTAACATGGCCGTGGAACCCACTGGGGAAGCGGGTTCGATTTTTAGCCAATCTTCGATTGGCGCGGGGTTGCCCTGATTTGGCTGGGGTGCCCAGGACAAGGAGAAAAAAGGTGAATTCCAGAATGTTAATTAAATCCGCTGCTCTGGCGGCTGCTTGCCTGTTGGGCGCGCTGGCGCTCCGGCCGCAGGGGACGACCACGACCCCCACGGTCGGCGCCACAGCCGGTGGCAAAGTCGGCGTCATCAATATTCGTGGCGCCATCGGCAGCACCGCGGAAGGCAAGCTCGCTCAGGCCGAATTGCAATCGAAGTACGCCCCGCGCCAGAACGAAATCGATAATCTGAATAAACAGATTAACGACGTTCGCCAGCGGCTCGCCGCATGCGAGGGCAAGTGCAGCCAGGAGGAGATCCAGCGGCTCCAGACCCAGGGTCAGCGTCTCGCGTCGCAAGTCGATCGCAAGAACAATGAGTTGCAGGAGGATTCCAACGCCGACCTAGGGGACATCATTAATCGCATTGGCACGAAGATGGTGGATGTCTTGGACCGCTATGCCCGCGAGAACGGCTATAGCCTCATCCTGGATTCTTCCGCGCAGAACACTCCAGTTCTCTATGTTTCGACCCAAAACGACGTCACTCAGGACATCATCCGTCTCTATGACCAGGCTTATCCGGTTAAGACCAGCGGAACGACCACGACGCCGGCAAAGCCTCCTGCGCCCAAGCCTGCTACACCTACACCGACCCCAACCAAGCCCCAGCGCTAGCGCGGCAAGTTCAGCTACCGATTCTGCGAACCGCCTCCGGCGGCCAAGCAGACTGGCGCGCAAGTCGGCGCTCATCTGACCGGCTGGTTCCAATTCCAGCCGCTCTGGGATCGCGTCACGCGCGAGCAGCCCGACCTTTTCGACTGATGCGAACAAGCAAGGGGCGCCGCTCGCTGGACTTTTCTTCAACACCGGCCCCACAATTTGTCATTCCGACCTTTTAGGCCGTGGTCTTCCACGGCCTGAGGCAGAGGAATCTGTTTTCTTTTTACAGCTTCGACAAGAGGAATTGCAATGTTGAAGAGATTTCGCGCTGGTCTCGCATCCTCATTCTTCATGCTCGCTCTGCTTCTTGGGCTTGCAACACGGCCGGCATTCGCCCAAGAGCACCCCATCGTTCTGAAGGCTACGACCATCATCGATGGCAAAGGCGCAGTGCTTCGCAACACCATCCTCGTCATCGAGTCCGGAAAAATCGCGCGCATCGGCGGAGCCCCTCCCCCTAACGCCGTCACCTACGACCTCACCGCTCTTACGGTTACTCCGGGCTGGATCGACACCCATTCTCATCTCTGGTGGCACTTCAACAATGGCCGCCTCGCCGGCAAGGACGAGCCTCCCGTCCAAGCCATGCTCCACGCCGCGGACAACGCCGTTCTCACTCTCAACGCCGGCTTCACCACCATTCAAAGCCCCGGCTCCCCCGAAGACAAATACTTGCGTGACGCCATCGCCCGCGGCATTCTCCCCGGCCCGCGCATTCTCACTTCGCTCGAACCGCTCACGGAAGCCAGCGGCCCTCCCGAAAAACTCCGTGAACTTGTTCGCGAACGAAAAGAACAAGGCGCCGACTTCATCAAGCTCTTCGCCTCGAAGAGCATCCGCGAAGGCGGCGCACAAACCATGACTGACGAGCAGCTCCAGGCCGCTTGCGGCGAAGCCAAAGCCCTTGGCCTTCGCACCATCGTCCACGCGCATTCGGCCGAATCCGCCAAGGCCGCCACGCTGGCCGGCTGCACTTCCATCGAGCACGGCGCCTATGTCACCGACGACGTCTTCGCTCTCATGGCCCAGCGCGGCACTTACTACGACCCTAACATCGGCCTCGTCCTCCAGAACTATCTCGAAAACAAAGAAAAATTCCTCGGCATCGGCAACTACAACGAGCAAGGCTTCGCCTTCATGGAGAAAGGTATCGCCATCGTTCTCAACACTTTCAAAAAAGCCCTCAAGCACGAAGATCTGAAGATCATTTACGGCACCGATGCGGTGGCCGGCGCCCACGGCCGCAACTACGAAGAGTTCATCGTGCGCGTTCGCGATGGCGGCATGGATCCCATGGATGGAATCATTTCTGCCACTTCCCTTTCCGCGGAATCTCTCGGCCTTCAAGACAAAACCGGCTCCATCGCTCCCGGCATGGAAGCCGACATCATCGCCATGGACGGCAATCCGCTCCAGGACGTCACCGCCGCCCGCCGCGTGCTCTTCGTCATGAAAGGCGGCAAGGTTTTCGAAAACCTTGCTCCCGGCGCTAAGTCTTCAGGCAAAAACTAAAGAGGGACGCAATCAGAGTTTCTTGCGCCCGCGACGCGCGCGCTCTTTTCGGAAGGATTTCATCTTGACAAGCATCGGGTCCCCGTTCGTGGGATTCCAGGACTGGAATTCTGCACGCAACTCCTTCAAGGTTCCCGCCGACTCGGCCGTGAAACAAATCTGTCGATTATCTTTAAAGTGAAGAAAAAAGCGTCCAGAGCAAGGAACGAAATCGGCCACCCACCCGTAAGCGATGGTCTGGATTAGGAAGGCCTGCAGCACAACGAATTCATCCTCGCGAAAGAATTGCGCGGGAGCCATATCGAGAGAGCGCAACTCGCCGCGCGAACGGCGAACGCCTTCCAGAATAAGCCAGCCAGTTCTTACCAGTTGAGGACTGCCTATGCTCCAACGCCGAAGCCAAAGCATTCCTCCGCCGAAATAGCCCTCGCCTCGAAAGGCCAGAATCTGGAGGGCAAGAAAATTAATTTTGCGATGCTCCTCAGGAGCTTTGATGAAAAACCTGTGCTGCGTCTGCTTCCTATAGCGGAGCTCGTCATCGACCGTCAGCCTGAGGCCAGTAGGTTCCTGCGTGCACCATCGCTGCGCTTCTTTTTTCGTCATCGCCAGCATAAGTGGTTTCTCCGATCGGGCCCCGGCTGGCCCACACGGAGGATACCACTTGAGAAATTTCCCGCAATTGGAACGTCCTTAAGATAAAGATGCGGCGAGCGTTGCTAGCTGAAGGAAGTCGGTATAGGCTGACGCGCCTGGATACTTTCGAGACTTGGTTATTGTCGGCGAAAAAAGCCCCAATGAGGAGGACGCGATGGCAAACGATTCCAGACCAGAGCGGAAACAGTCACAAATTGCAAGGACGGCAAAAGATTCTTCCCATTCTGTGGAGATTTCGATGTCAAACGACCGCCGCACTTTTCTTCAGGGGGCTGCCGCCAGCGCAGTGGCGGGCGCTGCCGCGCTGGCCATTCCATCCTGGACCCGCCCAAGCGCATTGCCCGCAAGCGACCTGGACGCCATCACCGCCGAAATCGAGAAGCGTCACGAGGAAGCTGTGAAGCGCCTGCAGACTTGGATTCGCCAGCCTTCCATCGCGGCAGAAAATCGCGGCGTGAACGAAGGCTGCGAACTCACCATGGGCATGCTGCGTGAAGCCGGCTTCGATCAGGTCACGAAAGTTCCGACTGATGGCCAGCCCGGCATTTTCGCCACGCTCGATGCGGGCGCTCCAAAAACTCTCGGCCTTTATTTCATGTACGACGTCAAGCAAGCCGACCCCGCCGAGTGGTCTTCTCCACCGTTCGAAGCCGCTCTCGTCGACAAGCCCGGCCTCGGAAAAGTTGTTATGGGTCGCGGCGCGGTCAATCAGAAAGGCCCTGAAGCCACATTTCTCGCCGCGCTCCACGCCATCCGCGGCGCGGGCAAAAAGCTGCCTGTCAATTTCGTTTTCGTGGCTGAAGGCGAAGAAGAAATTGGCTCGCCACATTTTCCGCAGGTCGTTCACCGGCCCGAAGTGCAAGCAGAATTCAAAAAAGCCGTGGGAGTCTTCATGCCCTTTGCCGCGCAGGATCTGGACGGTCAAGTCAGCATGTTCCTCGGCGCCAAGGGTGTCGTCGAGCTGGAATTGATTTCCAGCGGCGAGCGCTGGGGCCGCGGCCCTCGCCGCGACGTCCACTCCAGCAACAAAGCCCGCCTCGACAGTCCTGCGTGGCATCTTGTTCAGGCGCTCCACACGCTCGTCTCTGCCGACGGCAACGATCCCGCCATCGAAAACTATGCCGATAAAGCGCGGCCACTCTCCGACTCAGAAAAGAAAATGATTGCCGAAGCCGCAAAGCGCCTGGACGAAGCCACCGCCAAGAAGCAGCTTGGCGTCGAGCGTTGGGTACACGACGTCAGTTGGCAGGAGGCGCTGGAACTTCTAGTTTCTCGTCCGACCGTCAACATCGAAGGCTTGGTCGGCGGCTACACCGGGCCCGGGGGTAAGACCATTCTTCCCGGCAAGGCCATCGCCAAGCTCGACCTACGCCTCGTCCCCGATATGACCGCCCACGAAGCCCTCGCCACGCTCAAATCCCATCTCGCTAAAAAGGGATTCCCGGATATCGAAGTCAACATGAGCGGCGGCTACGACCCCACGAGCACCCCCGCCGACGCTTCCATCATTCGGGTGGCCACTGCCGTCTATCGCAAGAACGGAATCGATCCCGTAATCCTGCCGCGCCTCGCAGGCTCCTGGCCCGGCTACGTTTTCACGGGCGACCCGCTTCGCATGCCCGCAGGCCACTTCGGTCTCGGCCACGGAAACGGCGCCCACGCTCCCGATGAGTACTACGTCATCGAATCCAAAAGCCCCAAAGTTCAGGGCATGGACGGCGCTGCCCGCTCTTACGTGGAATATCTGTACGAGTTGGCTCAAGCCACTTGATCTTGGACGGATCCAGCCAGCTCGCTTGGGATCGACGACAATCTGGGCGCAGACTTTAGAGATGGGAGGCAAGCGTGTCTTCCACGAATCTGGCCATTCATCACGGTACTGAACGGATCGACGTGTCCGCAGTGATGCAAGATCTCACTGCAGGAAAATTATCCCGCGAAGCCTGGCTTGCTCGGTGCAACGAACTCGGCATTGCGGGCCTTCCGCTTTTCCCCTCGACCGAGGATTGGCCAGCACGAACCTGAGAACCATCGCCGCCCGTCACTTCCTTGGTGCGAGGATGCGCTCGATTTGGGCAAGGTGATTGAGATCGTGCCCGGCATACAACCGCACGATGTGCTCAATCGTCTCCTCGCCGCGTTCGGCATGTATCCCGTGGAGTTTCCATTGTTCCGGGGTAAGCGACTCGAACAGCGCCAGATTCGCTTCGCGCACGGCGCGGAATTGCTCCAGACATTGCCGCGCATCGCGATTCGTATAGTGTCCGGCTTCGGCCCACTTGTCTTGGTCATAGGCTTGGAGCGGCGTTCCCGGAGCCCCGAGAATCGAGCGGATTCTCCAAGCGCCCACAATCTCGGTATCGGCGAGATGCGCCAGAATTTCCACCACTGACCACCTGTCTGGCGCTGGCCTCCTCCGCAACTTGGACGCCGGCACTCCCTTTATCAGCCACCGCAGCCGCTTCGCCGTTGCTGCTTGTATCTTCAAGGGATCCTGTCCCTTGAGATAGCCCAGTATTCGCTGAATATACTCTTGTGGTGTTTCCTTCATGCTGTGGGCTCTCCCGTCCCGTTTTGAATGACTGATTCTAATCAGACGGCAGTGAATCAAGAAGGAAAGCTCGTCGCTCCTTTCGGGCCGAAAAAACAATGTGGCCTACATCACACCGGATGGTGACTGGAGTCACAGCAGTTCTTAGACGTTAGGTTCACCCTAATGTCGTAGTTGGAGCGCTCTATGTCCCGAATTAGATACCAACTGGCCCGGTCCTTGGGATTCCTACAGGGCTTGCTCGCGCGGCCAGTGGCAGGTCTTGAGCGGCTCTAAAACGCCCCCAAATTGGGGTGGAGGAAAGATTATGGCCCTCACTACGATGACTCAGCCGCCTACTGAAGTCCCGGTTCCGGCGCCGGCTCCTCGCAGGGATGACCGCAAGCCCAGCGTCAGGGATGAGAAGAGGGAAGCCCGGGCTTACGTCTCCGATGCGGACTTTTCAAAATCTCTCATCGAAGCCAACAGGATGCAGTCCCCCGGGCGCAAGGCTGCAAAGATCTTTTCCCTCGTCTTTCATGTCACTTTTCTGTCTGTCCTGATCGTGTCTTCCATGTGGTTTACCAACACGCTGGACATCAGAGCTTATACGCAGACGCTGATCGTCGGACCTCCTCCTCCCCCGCCGCCACCCGCACCGGCGGTGGTGAAGATCGTCTCGGCGCCTCCACGCCGCGTCTTCTTTGACAAAGGCAAGCTGATTTCCCCGACTTACATCCCCAAGGAAGTGGCCATTATTAAGGAGGCCCCGCTCCCCTCAGACTCCGGGCTGGAGGGAGTTATTGGCGGAGTTCCTGGTGGCGTTCCCGGTGGGACGTACGGTGGAGTTCTTGGCGGAGTCATTGGAGGTATCAGGACCAACGTCGCCCCGCCAGAGCCCACCAAGAAGGCGCCGATTCGCGTGGGGGGCCGCGTCAAGGAGCCCCGGCCTGTCTACAATCCTCCTCCCGAATATCCAGTTATCGCCAAGAGCGCGAGAGTCCAGGGCGTCGTCGTGATTCGCGCGATTCTCGATGAGCGTGGCAATGTGACCGAGATGAGCATCGTCTCCGGCCCGCCGCTCCTCTACAAGGCGGCTCTGGACGCCGTGGCCAAGTGGAAGTATCAGCCCACTTATCTCAACGATGAGCCCATTTCTGTCGAAATGAACATCATCGTCACCTTCCAGTTGAACCAGTGATGGACAGGCGCCGAGAGGGACCGGCGCCTTCCTCAAGTCCAGGTAATCGTCAGCTCCGCGTAGCCCTTCCCAGCTTCGATAGGAGTTATGAAAGAACTTGTGACGTCCTTTGCCCCGGAAATCTCCAGGGCCTTTTGAAAGAATCCCACAATCGTGAAGCCAATGATCCGGTGTTGTTTCTCGAATCCGATGTACTTGATTACCGCCTTGCCCCGATCGGGCATCTCCACTTCGATCCCAACTCCTTTGAAATATGTCGCATGAACGGCGGCGAGTCTTTTGATCACAAACTCCGGCGAACCCAGTTTTACAAATGCCTTGTAGATTCCGCGAAGCTGCCTTTCGGCCACCGCCGCCGAGCCCCGCGTAAGCATTTCTTCATTGCCATTCGCCAGGACCTTTATTTCTACTTCGAGAAAGCGCACGAACAAATCCAGGGAGTACCAAGTGGACGCAAATATTTCGCCTCCAAAAGCCTTTCTGGTTTCCTCGTCCAACTGTTCGAAGATTTTTTGGTAAGCCGCTTCTCCCGCGCGATTCTTGATTTGCTGGACGGCTTCGTTGACGGACGAGCCTTTGATTTGCACCATGCGGTTTCTCGGAGTCCGGGAAGTTGACGAGTACCTATCTCTCAGAATCTACTACGGCCGCGCCTCCGGAAAGAGTTTGCTTGGGCTCCAAGGACGCAACAGTTACGGCGTGGGCCATGCCTGCCTCGCGGCGCGCAAGGTCGCCCAGGATGGTGCGCGAAGCCGCGTAAAGCACGAAGGCCAGCACCACGGACAACACGGGAATAACCAGCATGGCTTGTTGCAGGCCCACGGCGCGGAATGCTTCTGTGACTTGGGACGATCCCGCCAGAGTCGCGGCGCGGCGCGCCAGCACGTCGCTTAGCCGCCCGGTTAGTAGCGGCCCGAACGAAGCCCCGCACATATACATGGCCATGAAATAGATGGCCATGGCCGTTCCCCGCTGATTGGGGGCGACAATGTCCTGAATCGCGGAATACACGAAGCCGTAGTAGCTAGTAAGGGCTCCGTAGGTCAACGTGAGAAACGCGATCGCTGCAACCAGAGATGCTGCAGGCTGCAGAATTCCCAGACAGCCGAGCGGAACACTGATCACCGCAAAGATGGCGGCGTAGCGCAGTCGCCCGTCTTTGCGCCGGTTCACAATCGAATCGCCCAAAAATCCGGCCGCCGTTCCGCCGCTGATGCCGCCGATAAGGTAGACAATGCCGGTGGCAATGCCCGAACGGGCGAGCGACAGTCCATGCACGCGGCTTAGGAATGCGGGCAAAAAAGTCCCGATTGCATACATATTGAAATTGAGCAGCGCGCCCGAGGCGATAATCCACCACAGCGTGGGAATCCTAAGCAGCCGCCACATCGAACTGCGTTCGA
>OCOJ01033658.1_pt8 | contig 24276 bp, 28 predicted proteins | sample 1539251 | NCBI WGS metagenome assembly OCOJ01 (sample SAMN01911457, study PRJEB22624) | soil metagenome | biome: Soil | place: Malaysia | collected 2012-04-30 | depth RA_metagenome m | reverse complement strand
CTGGGCCAGGACACCCACGCGACGCGCAACCCCGCCTTCAAGAGCTACACACTGAGGAACGACGAGATAGCCAAACTGGCGGGCAGGTCTGGCGACAGGTTGATCCCATTCGCCGGGGTCGACCCCAATTCGGGGAGCGAGGCGGTGTCGGAGCTGAAGAGGGCGGTCAAGAATCTCGGGATGCGCGGGCTGAAGGTACACAGCAGCGCCAACTCTGTCTACATCAACGACAGGAGGCTGATGTACCCCATCTACGAATTCTGCCAGGAAGTGGAGGTCCCTATACTCTTCCACACTGGCACCACGGGGCTCGGGGACTGCGAGATCAAGTACAGCAAGACGGAACTCCTCGACGAGGTCTGTCAGAGCTTCCCCGACCTGAAGGTGATTATGGCCCACTTCGGCTGGCCCTGGCCTGATGTGGCCATGGCCATCGCCCTGCGGAATCCGAACGTTTTCATCGATGTATCCGGATGGAAACCGAAGTACCTCCCTCCGAACGTACTCCCGTACCTGAACGGCCCCCTCCAGGACCGGTTCCTTTTCGGCACAGACTACCCGATGCTCAGGCACAAGGACTGGCTCGACGACTACGGTGCGAACCTCGAGCCAAGGCTTAGGCCGGGGATCGGCGACAAATTGCTCTCAGGGAACGCGAAGAGGCTGCTTTCCAGCTAGGGCTGGATCATCTGGAGCTTGAGGGACTTCCTGCCGTTATACCCCTCGTTGGGCTTGTGCCAGAATGCAACTTCTGGTTCGCCGTAACGCCAACAGAGCAGGACGCTCTCGCCATACCTCTCTGCGGGGAAGTCGACGAGTCCGTAGTCCAGGTCCTTCACCTCGACGCCCAGGTCCTCTAGTTCTGAGACCTTCCTCGTCATGTCCTCGACCATGGCGTCAAGTTCCGCCGCCTTACCAGCCACTTCTGCCGTCCTGAACCCGAATAGGTTATACTTCTCGATCTCGTTGTGGAGTTTGGCGACGACCTTCTTCTTCTCTATCAGCTCCTTGATCTTGGGCTTTATGTCGGGGAGGAGCTTCGACGCCTCCTGCGGCGTGAACAGGTGAACCTCCTGATCTTCGTAGGTCGTTGTCTTACTCGCCTCTGCCATCCTTCTCTTTTCCCATAAGAAACTTCAGACTGTAATTTTGGTGACCAACCATTGTCATACGTTTGACCCAAAGAATTGCCATTGAACCCCGAAGGGCCGCGGCGCCAGGCTCCACTGTTACCGTTAATAGCTCGCGGCAGCGGCCGGCAGGCGTTGTACACACGACGGGGGGACAGCGGAGAAACATCTCTTTACGGGCCCAAGAGGGTTAGGAAGGACGACCCGAGGGTTGAGGCCTACGGCACCATAGACGAGCTCAACAGCGTATTAGGGGTCATCGTCTCCGAATCGAAGAACAGAACCATCGCCTCGTCCCTCAAGGAGATTCAGCGGATGCTGTTCGTCGCGGGGGGTGATTTGGCCACAGAGATGGAAGGCAGGCAGCCAGTTCCGCGGATAGGGGCGTCCCAAACCATGAGGCTCGAGGAGCTGACAGATGACCTATTGACGAAACTGCCCCCCCTCAGGAACTTCATCCTACCCGGGGGCTCCTCTACAGGCGCAATGCTGCACTTTGCGCGGTCGGTCTGCAGGCGGGCTGAGCGGCGTCTCGTCACGGCTTCGAGGTCTCGGGAGGTGAACCCAGAGTTACTGCCGTTCTTCAACAGACTCTCCTCCTACCTGTTCAACCTGTCGAGGTGGGCCAACAAACGCGCAGGCGTGAAGGAAGATGTCTGGAAGGGCTAGACGCCCTCACTTCATCAGTTCGAACCCTGTTGCGATCCCCTGACCGACTCCGATGCACATGGTTGCCAGCCCGTAGCGCGTTCCCGTCCTTCTCATCTGGTGTACCAGGGTCGCCACGAGTCTCGCGCCGCTGCACCCAAGAGGGTGACCGAGGGCAATGGCTCCTCCGTTGGGATTGGTCTTCTTCAGGTCGAACTCGGGCATCTCCTTCACACAGGAAAGAACCTGGGCTGCGAAGGCCTCATTCAGCTCGATCAAACCGAACTCGTCCATGCTCATCCCCAGGCGAGAAAGGAGCTTCCTCGTGGCGTACACCGGGCCGATGCCCATGTAGTTGGGATGCACTCCCGCGGTCGCCGAGCCCAGTATCCGAGCGATGGGCCTGATGCCCAGGCTCTCCGCCTTTTCATTCCCCATAAGCAGCACGGCTGCCGCTCCGTCATTGATCCCGGAGGAATTCCCCGGTGTGACCGTCCCGTCCTTTCGGAAGGAGGGCTTGAGGGCGGCGAGCTTCTCCAGCGACGTGTCCGGCCTCGGCCCCTCGTCCACGCTCACACCCTCGGGGCTCTCTCTCGTCCTGACGGGAAGTATCTCGTCACTGAATCTGCCGCTCTTCGTCGCGTCGACCGCCTTCAAATGAGACGAAAGCGCAAACTCGTCCTGAGATGCCCTGTCTATCTTGTACTTGTCCGCAAGGTTCTCGGCCGTCTCACCCATCGCCAATGGCGGATACTCGGGAAGGAATGCGGGGTTGGCGAACCGCCATCCGATGGTGGTGTCCGCGAGCGTTACTCCTCCCCTCCCGTAGGCCACCTCCGGCTTCAGCATCACCAGCGGTGCCCTGGTCATGCTCTCCACCCCTCCGCCGATCATGATCTCGCCCTCGCCTGCTATGATGACCCTGGCGGCCGAGTTAACGGCCTCCAGCCCAGACCCGCAGAGCCTGTTCACAGTCGCTCCGGGCACCGAGTAAGGGATGCCCGCGAGGAGGAGGGACATCCGCGCGACGTTCCTGTTGTCTTCCCCCGCCTGGTTAGCGCATCCGAAGTATACATCGTCAACCGAGGCAGGGTCGACCTTAGACCGTTCCAGGACGGCCCTGAGCACCAGCGCCCCGAGGTCGTCAGGGCGAACGGACTTCAGGATCCCTCCGTACTTCCCGATGGGGGTCCTCACGGCTCCAACCACCACCGCCTCGTCTTTCATGAACAGTCCGGATGGTTGGGTGCTTATCTCCTTTTGCCGAGAGCCCCTCTGACCGCGGCTCTCTCGGTCGACATCTACTGGCCCGTAAAGCTGGGCTCCCTCTTGTCGAAGAAAGCCCTGACTCCTTCCATGTGATCTCGGGTCCTCCCTGCAATTTCCTGGAGGTACATCTCGTACTCGAGGGAGGAGTCGAGGTCCACGACCACGGCCCGATTCAGCGCGCGCTTGGCCAGCCCCATGGCTTTCGTGGGACCCTTTGCTAGCCGTTCTGCTATCTTGGCAGACTGAGCTCTTAGATCGCCGTCCGGGAAGACCCAATTTACCAAGCCGAGGTTCAGCGCCCTCCCTGCGTCTATGGGCTCTCCGAGTAGTGCCACCTCCATCGCTTTCCCGAGGCCGAGGATCCTAGGCAGCCAGAAGCTCGTCCCTGAATCCGGCGCAAGTCCCGCCTTGACGAAGGCTTCGTGGAAGGTCGCCCTGTCCGAGGCGGCCCTGAGGTCGCACGCGAGCGCCAGCCCCAGCCCGGCCCCCGCAGTGACGCCGTTGACTGAAGCGAGGACGGGCTTCTCCATCCTCCTGATGCTCTGCACAATGGGGTTGTACCTCCTCTTCACCACCTCTCCCAGACGCATGGGTTCTCCGCTGTCGTAGGCGGACCTGTTGGTGCTCAGGTCCTCCCCCACGGAGAAGGCCCTCCCCTCGCCTGTGATCACGACGCACCTGGCATCGGCCGACTTCGCCCCTTCCTTCAGCGCGTCGAGGAGCTCGTCCCCCAACTGATCGTTGAAGGCGTTCAGCTTGTCGGGCCTGTTCAGCGTAATCCAGAGGACGCTGTTCGCAGTCTCGGCCCTGATCGTCTCGTAGGCCATCTACTTCCCCTTGAACACGGGCTTCCGCTTCTCTATGAAGGCGTTCATCCCCTCCTTCTTGTCCTCGGATGCGAAGAGGAGGAAGAAGAGCTCCCTCTCGAAGTCCAAGCCGTCGCTCAGTCCCATTTGGAACGACTTGTTCACCGAAAGCTTGGCCAGCCGCACCGCGACCGGCGACTTCGATGCTATGTCGTTGGCCACCTTCTTCGCTTCCTCGAGGTACACCTCTTTGGGGACCACCCTGCTCACGAGCCCGAGCGTTCTCGCCTCTTCTGCGCTTATCCTGTTCCCCGTGAGAATCATCTCCATCGCCTTGGACTTGCCCACTGCCCTGACCAGTCTCTGGGTTCCACCCCCTCCGGGCATGATGCCGATGTTGATTTCGGGCTGGCCGAACTGGGTTGTTTCGGAGGCGACCAGGACATCGAGGCACATCGCGAGCTCAAGCCCACCTCCGAGCACGTATCCGCTCAGCGCGCCCACCAACGGCTTCGGACAGCTGCCAACCTTGTTCCAGAAGGGGGCGAAGTGACCCGACATCGCCATCTCCACTGCAGTCTTCTCCACCATCTCCTTGATATCGGCGCCCGCAGAGAACGCTCTCTCACTCCCTGTTACCACGATGCACCTAACGCTTTCGTCCTTCTCGAACTCTGTGAGGGCCGAGCTTACCTCTTCCACCAGCTTGGGGCTCAAAGCATTCATGGCCTCCGGACGATTAAGGGTGATTATCCCCAGCATTCCTTCTTTTGAGGCAAGGATTGTCTCGTAACTCATGGGTCGAAGGCCGGCCCTTGATCGTATTAACGGTAGCGCCCAGTCACGTTAAAGAACAGAGGAGGAGCCGCGCCGGACATGGGGGGCTGGCACGAGGCGAGGCTTCGGGTCCGCCACGAGGAGACAGACGCGATGGGACTCGTCTACTATGGCACGAATTCAGGCTAAGAGCAGATCGATGCAACGTCCTGAAAGTCAATTTGTAGTGCCAGTAGTAGCATTCCTTTCAGTTTCGGCGCCCCCTCTGTTCTAAGCGACTTCACGTAGCCTTTCGCTTAGAGGCGTGGGCGCCTCACGGGAACTGGGGATATTCGTAGAGCAACCTATGGACAAGGAAGAACGGGGGTGTCGGATAGACATAGAGGGGCATTTGAGAGCAGGAGCTGTAGGCAAGGGTGGTGCAGAACTTTGCACCAGCCAAACAGAAGAGGGGCCAATTAGAGACTACAGAGATGGGGCAGTCAAGGATGGTATCTCATGTAGCGTGTGGTATGAAAAGCAAACTGGAATCTTTACTCGAAGATGAACGGCCTCGAGAACATCTCGCGCGAGTTGGGAATGATCCTTCCTTGCGTTCGTACTGCCAAGAGGAAGAGCCTAGTCCAGAAGCACATCGAGTACCTCAGGTCCCCTCGCACAAGGCATCAACGTGCGGCTGAACGTGCGCTCCGTATTCTTCTTGCGGAAGGCGTGGCGGTTCCATTCTCCGCAGAATTACGGGAACTACTCACTTCGTCTTAGTGGCGCCGGGGGAGCTCCATTCGTAGAAGCCCTTGCCGCTCTTCCTCCCGAGCATCCCTGCCCGGACCATCTCCCGCAGGACTGGACTGGGCCTGTATTTGCTGTCCTGGAACTCGTTCATGAAGACCTGAGTTATGTTGAATGTCGTGTCCAGGCCTACGTAGTCGAGGAGCTGTAGGGGCCCCATGGGCCAGTTCAGGCCAAGCTTGATTGCCTTGTCGACATCCTCAGGTTCGGCAACTCCCTCCTGTATCAGGAAGGTCGCTTCGTTCAGGGCGGGCACAAGGATTCTGTTCACTATGAACCCGGGGGAGTCCCTCTTGCAGAGCACTGTCTCCTTACCCAACTTCGCCGAGACCTCTTTGACATACTCGACAGTCTCATCGGAGGTATTCTTGCCTCTGATTATCTCGACCAGCGACATCAGCTGAGGGGGATTGAAGAAGTGCATGCCGCAGACCTTCTCAGGATTCTTCGTCGCAGATCCCAGAAGCGTGATGCTTATCGACGAGGTATTGGACGCAATGACCGCTTCCCTCTCCGCAAGCTCGGCCACGCGCTTGTACAGGTCCAGCTTGAGCTTCGGGTCTTCCGTGGCGGCCTCGATGACCAGCGAACTCCCCCTCAGTGCCGTGGCGAGGTCCAGGGTCGGGTGGATCCTTCCCAGGGCCTCGTCCCCCCGGTCCTTGGTAATCTTCCCCCTTTCCACGAACCTACCCACACTGTCCCTGATCATCTTCATGCCGCCATCGAGGAACCTCTGCTCCACATCGAGCATCGAGACCTCATACCCGCCAACCTGGGAAGCGACCTGGGCTATCCCGTGGCCCATGAGCCCTGCGCCCAAGACCGTGATCTTGCCTGAGCTGCTGTCCATGGGCGGCGACGCCCTCTTGCGGGCTTTAACCGTTGGTGGCCCTGCGCTCGAACAGAATCATGGAGAAGTTCCTTCCGTAGCCCTCCTTCCTCAGACCTGCGATGATGGGGGACCTCTGCGGGACGAACACGAACCTCTCGGTGACACCTCTTCCTCTTCCTACGAGGGCTTTCACGAGCTTGATCGAGTCCTGGGCCGGTCCCCCGACGTAGCAAACTTCCTCCCAGTGGCCCTCGCCCTCGCTACCGATCCTGGCCACGGCCAATGCATCCCCTGCACGCCAGACAGCGCCTTCGGCAAGCAGGCCAGACACAACGTCCTTCGACAGCAGGGTGGCAGTGAAATCGTGCCAGAAAACGCCGCCTCCTAGACGGAACTCCTTCGCTCTCCTGAGGAGTCTCATCACGGTCCCGACCTCACCCGAGTCCATCCTGGTTGCTCTGCCGGTGGGACTCGGGGTCCTTCCTTTGGGGGGCTCGTAGACGCTGAACCGTGCAGCCTCCCTGAACCCCATCCTCCATATCTGTCTGTGGGCAGCATCGTTGCGGGACCCGCTTGTGAGCCTGAACACTCTGACGCCACGGGCGACGGCGAACCTCATGGAGTTCTCCCCCAGCATCGACGCCAGGCCCCTCCCGCGGAACCCGGGATGGACCCTCGCTCCTTCGAACCACGCAGACCCGTCCTCGAGGAATCTGACCCTGTTCATCCCGACAGGTGTCCCGTCCGCTTCGACGACGAACATTCTCCCCTGCTTGTTGCGTAGCCACTGATCCCAGACGAACGGGATGTAGTCTTGGCCTCCCCACACGTCCCTGATGAAACTCATGAGCGGCGCCTTGTCCTCTGGCTTGGCGGGTCGAACCTTCGCCTCCATTACCGCCCTCCACCCCCGGGTCGCTGTAAAACCATTGCCCGTGTGAGTGCCACTAAAGGATAAGAAGACAGCACTCCGTGGAGACATCCGCGCCGGGGTGGCAGAGTGGTTAATGCGCGGGCCTTGAGTCCGGCCGGAGAAAGCCCGTGACCGTTATCGGTCGCGCGGGTTCGAATCCCTCCCCCGGCGCCTCCTCATTCTAGCTTTCACGCCACTTCATCCTGAAGGAGACCAGGAGGAGCATGATTACCGTGGCTGCCAGTAGCACGGCGAATCCCGACGCCGGTTCGATGGAGTATCCCAGGCCTATGGTCCCTTGGAAAAGGGCAGACGCTTCTGTGGTGGGTATGATTTCGGCCAGCGGAACTAAGAACTTCGGCAACACGTTCACAGAATAGTAAACGGGCGGAAGAACCGAGAGTATCGTAGTAATGAATCCGTTGATTATGAACGCGTTCTGTGTATTCGGGGCGTAGGCAGAGAAGAAGAAACCCAAGCTCGTTGTCGTAACCCAGAGCAGCACTACGACCCCCAGGCATCCGGCCAGCGCGATTGCAGAGGCTCCCTGCCCCGCGATCAGCGCAAACAGGATTACGAGGGCGGGGGCTCCGAAGATGAGTTCTGAGAGCGCAACGCCGAACATGTACACGAGGGGCGTGACCGGCGAAGCCACGACCAGGTCCTGGAACCTGTTCTGGAGCTTATAGGACGCCAGGTCGGTGCCGACGAATAACCCAAGCTCGGTGGTGACCATTGTCAGCGCGCCTGCAAGTCCGTAGGGGAGGGCTGTCCCGTTGCTGGCGACGAAGAGGATGAAGAGCAGAGTGAAGGGCGTCGAGAAGACGAAGGCGATGAAGAGCGGGTTCCTAAGCATGGGTGTGAACCCCAGGTAGTACATTATTGCCCAGAGCGACCGAAGCCTTTCCCTAGGCTTCATTTTCCTCCCCCTTCTCCGCCTCCCCCACTATGTCCACGAACACGTCGTCCAGGGTCACGGGACTTATCGAGATGGTCGCGCTCCTGGCCACCGCCTCCTCCCCGAGGCTCTTGGCGCCTTCCTCATCGGTCAACACCCTGAACCTCCCAGCAATGGAGGAGACTCTTCCATAGCGGCCAAGCTCGGATTGGGTGAACCTGTCGTAGACGTCGACCCTGGTGCTCCTTTTGGTCACCGCCTCTTTCACGCTCCTCGGGGTCCCTGAGGCGACCACCCTCCCCCTGTTGATGATTACAAGATTGTCAGATAGGGCCTCCGCTTCGTCCATGTAGTGGGTTGTGAGAATGACGGTCTTTCCGCTCTCCTTCAACCGCGTGAGCTGGTCCCACACCTTCCGCCTGTTGACCGGGTCGAGCCCGATGGTGGGCTCGTCCAGGAATATGAGCTCCGCGTCGGTGCGGATGGCCATGGCGACTATCACCCGCTGCTTCATTCCGCCGGAAAGCCATTCGGAGTTCAGATCGGCAACATCGCCCAGTTCAAGCTCATTCAGCGCCTCCTGAGCCCTCTTCCTCGCCTCTTCCTTCGGAATGCCGCGCATGCGCAGGTTGAGCAGCACGTGGTCTCGAGGGGTTAGCGGGTAGATGGTCTCCGCCTCCTGGGGGGTGATGGCGATGCGCTCTCTCAGCCGCTTTGCGTCCCGAACCACATCCAGCCCGAGAACGCTCACGCTGCCAGAGGTGGGCATCAGCTGGGTGCTTGCAATCCTGAGGAAGGTGGTCTTGCCGGCCCCGTTCCTCCCGAGCATCGTGAATATCTGACCGGACTCGATCGCAAGATCTACGGAGTCGAGCGCTGGCTTATTCGACTTCCTGTATACCTTGGTCAGCCCGGTTGCCCGCAGCGCCTCCAACTCTCACCCTCGACCCACTCGCGGGGCCTACGCCGCCGGTTATTGATGTCTTCATTCTCCCATCGAATCGCGGAATCAATGGATTTCCGAGAATTTCGAGGTCGCGGGTTGAAGCCCTGCCGTGCCCCGGACTAGATTCCCAGACGTAAGAATTGGCTCCTCGATTATATACGCTAGCGGCCGAGGCAGGTTTGGTGCTTTGATGTGGCCAGAAACGCAATCATAATGGGTGCCGCCGGGAGGGATTTCCATAACTTCAACGTGTACTTCAGGGACAACCCGGAGTACTGCGTCGTCGCGTTCACAGCGACCCAGATTCCCTACATAGCCAACAGGACATATCCAGCCTCCGTCGCCGGCAAGCTCTACCCTGATGGCGTCCCTATCTACCCTGAAGACAAACTGGCGGAGCTGATAGAGAAGTTCCAGGCCACCGATGTCTATTTTGCCTACAGTGACGTCTCCGATTCTTACGTCATGGGCATCGCTTCCCTGGTCCAGTCGAAGGGTGCGAGCTTCCACCTGCTCGGCCCCAGGGACACTATGCTGAAGTCGTCCAAACCGGTGGTGGCTGTGGTTGCGGACAGGACCGGTGCGGGCAAGAGTACCATCAGCCGGATGGTGGTAGACATACTTCTGAAGATGGGGCTGAAGCCGGTTGTCGTCAGGCACCCGATGCCCTACGGAGACCTGTCTGTGACCGTCCAGAGGTTCCAGACCCACGACGACCTCGACAGGTACCACGCAACCATCGAGGAAAGGGAGGAGTACGAGGGGCACATCGACAGGGGCATCGTCGTCTTCGCTGGCGTCGACTATGGCGCCATCCTCGAACAAGCGGAGAAGGAGGGGGATGTGGTGATCTGGGACGGGGGGAACAACGACTTCAGCTTCTACCTCCCGGATCTTACAATAACGGTTGTCGACCCCATGAGGCCAGGGGACCAGTCAAGGTACTACCCCGGAGAGACGAACGTCAGGCTGGCCGACGCCATCGTGGTCAACAAGGTGAACATTGCGGCCAGGAGTTCTGTGGAGCAAGTGATCAAGTCCTGCCGCGAGCTTAACCCGAAGGCGCTTATCGTGAAGACCCGCTCCAACGCCACTCTCGACAAGCCGGAGCTCGTCCGCGGAAGGCACGTCCTTGTCGTGGAGGATGGTCCGTCTGTTACCCACGGCGGGCTTTCCGAGGGGGCAGGGGCAGTGGCCGCCAGAGGAGCGAGGGGGATACTCGTCGACCCAAGGTCGAGGGCAGTAGGCTCCATACGCAAGGCGTACAGGCGCTTCCCGAAGCTGGGGAGGGTCATGCCCGCGCTGGGCTACAGCGAAGATCAGCTGAAGGAACTCGAAAGCAGCATCAACAGAGTATCCTGCGATGCCGTGGTCCTTGGAACGCCATCCGATATCACGAAGATGATCAGCATCCGTAGGCCCGTGGCAAGAGTCCAGTTCGAAGCATCGGAGGTCGGGGGGCACAGGTTGGAGACCCTCATAAGGGGCAACCGGCGCCTCAGGACAGCGGTCACGTCCGCCTAAAGGCTCAGTTCCACTGTACCCAGTCCACGCGAGGAGCGCGAGGCTTGTTCGCCATGGCGAAGGCCTCAACCACGTCTCTGGCGGTCACGATGCCGACCCCCTCCCCTTCAAGTGAAAGGGGAAGCCGTTTGAAACCGTGAGCCGCCATTATGCCTGCCACCTCTCTCCCGAAGACGCCAGGCTCTGCTGTTATCACAGGTCGCGTTGCCACGTCGAGCACAGGGGTGTCGAGTCTTCTTTTCGGCGCAAGCACCCGCTTTAGGAGGTCGCGCTCGGTGAATATCCCGGTCCATTTCCCGGATTCGCTCAGCAGCACGCTTCCGATCTTCCTTTCGTCCATGAATTTGACCACCAAGTCCACAGGTGTTTCGGGCGATACCGTTACGAGCCGTGTGGAAATCACCTTCAGAATCGAGAAGTCAGTCCCCGCTGCCCTGATGACCCTTACAAGGTCCGTCGGGGTTACCATCCCAACGAGGTCTGCCCCCTCGAACACCATCAGCCTGCTCTTCTTGTCGACCATGGCCGCTGCGCTCTCTTCCAGCGTCAGAGAGGCGGTGATGGAGGGGAACTTCGGCGAAGCCACCTCCGTAATGACCGTTGTTTCTGTATCCCTTCCCTTCGCTAGGACCCTGCTAAGCAGGTCGCGCTCGGTGAACACCCCGCAGGGGCCGAGGCTGTCGAGCACCACCACGCTACCGATGTTGTGCTCGTCCATCGCCTTGATGGCAGCATCGACACTAGACTCCTGAGACACGGTAATGACCCCCTTCCCCATGAAGTCCCTCGCGAAGGGCCCTGCATGTCGTTGCATATTCTCCTCGAAAAAAGTCGCAATTCGGCGTAATAAATCGTGGGCACAATTCCCAACTCTGAGACCGTCAGGCGAGCACCACCGGGCTGTCCCTCTACGGTGGCCGCCCTTCCCTCAGGGGCCCTAGCCGCTCCGCGGCCGCGCGGCCGGGCGGTGTTCCTTCTCCAACTTCCGGTGGACTCGCCCTTCCATCCATTCCTCGTAGGCATCGGGCGCTGGCCTCCTGTGGGCCTTGGTGGTACTCGTCGCAGTCTGCTCGCTCAGCCAGTTCTCGTAAGTCGAGCCGGGGAGGTGCTTCTTTTCGAGGTCTTTTCTTTCTCGCATCACCCCCAATGCCGCCATCCGAGATTTAAGGTTCTGGGACTCTTCTCACAATTGAGAAATGTTGACGCCAAGATGCGGTGATGGCCCGCTCCCCGCATCCTGCCTACGTCCGATTTCAGCGATGGGAAGGTGACAATGGTTTATGAGTACGGGTCCTCGCCTGGTCTCGAAACCCATGGACGAGCTCCCCTCTGCCTCGAATCTGAGCAAGAGGTCCGAACTCGCCCGCGTAATCGACCACACGCTCCTCAAACCGACTGCGACGTTCGCGGACATCGACGCCCTCTGTGCCGAGGCTCTGAAGTACGACTTCTGGGCAGTCTGCGTCAATCCGGTTCACGTCAAGCAGGCCGCCCGAAGGCTTGCGGGGAGCCGCACAGTCGTCTGCTCCGTGGTCAGCTTCCCTCTCGGCGCCTCCACCCCCGAAATGAAGCTCATGGAAGCGAGGGGAGCAATGGCCGACGGGGCAAGGGAGATCGACATGGTCTCTAACATCGGCGCCCTGAAGTCTGGGGACACCCGTGCATATTTCGCCGACATCAACGAGGTCGCCGCCTTCTGCGGCAGGTCGAACACGGTGCTGAAGGTCATTATCGAGTGCTGCTACCTCACGGACGAGGAGAAGGTCAAGGGGGCGCGCCTCGCCGAACAAGCAGGAGCGAACTTTGTCAAGACTTCGACGGGGTTCGGCACAGGCGGAGCCACGGTCGCGGACGTCTCGCTACTGCGCAAGGCGCTCGCCAGGAGGACCGGGGTAAAGGCAGCCGGGGGCATAGGAACGCTCGCCAAGGCGATGGAGATGATCGAGGCCGGGGCCGATAGGATTGGTACAAGCTCCGGCGCCAAGATATTGGAGGAGCTTCCCGTCTAACCCGTTTCGAGGGAGGTGTGGCATTCCGGCAACGGATGGGATGCTCTAGAAAGATAGTTCCTTCCCGCTTCTGCCGTCGATGAAGACCGAGCGATGCCTCCTCCTCGCGACGAGCTCGACTTTGAAGACGGGATAAAGGAACGTCTCGAAGCTCTCCACGTCTGCGCCCTCCCAAAGGCCTTTCACCACGTCCCTGACGTCCGACTCCTTAAGCTCCGCTGCGAGCGTCATCCCGTCGTCGAGCCCGACTTCCTCCATCTCCATGGGCGATAGCGTCGAGGGCTCTCGAGGAAGGTCAACGAGCCGTCTGTACAGCTTCCTGTTCCNTGACCTCTATACTTCTCACAAGCCTCCTGTCGTCCAAGTGGTTGAGAACCCTGCTCACGGTGGACTTCGATTCGCCGAGGCTGCTAGCCACGTCAAGCGCGCTTGTGTCGCTATCTGGCCTGACTTCCCTCAGCACCTCCACCTGCAGGGTTGTGAGCCCCAGGAGCTTCTCGAACCCTTTCGCGATTTCGAGCCCCCTTCCTATNGACTTCCCTCAGGACCTCCACCTGCAGGGTTGTGAGCCCCAGGAGCTTCTCGAACCCTTTCGCGATTTCGAGCCCCCTGCCTATGTGCACCTCCTTGCCCGTAGCGGCGTCCAGGTAGGCGTAGGCCGTCTCCAACCTCCGCTTCAGAAGTCCACGGCGCTTTCTCACTCCCAGCTGTATCAGCGTCCTGAACCGTGGTACCACCCCGGTGACAGTCTCACGGGGCCCGAAGATTCCAAAGCTGCGTTCCCTCCTCACTATCATGGGCACATCACCCGCCTTTATCGAGGGCGGGAGTCCAAGGGCGAACCTACCGAAGCGTTTCCCCGCTTCCCCTCGCTCAGGCTGAGCCCCATGGACGGCCTCCCGGTTCGCGGGTCCGACGTACTTCTGCACCACCCTCTTCGATAGCGAGGGAGTCACTCCACCAGGCTTCGTAATGCGCTTCTTGATGTCCACGAGCATGGGTGTCTGCGCGAACCCTCCCATTGCGAAGAACTGCCCAGCCTTCAGCGCCGTCAGCTCCCTAGGGAGCCCCTTGCCCGGGAAGAACTGGGCGACGGACTGGAGGTCGTTCTGAATGATGAGTTTCCCTATCAGCTGGTTCCCGCACTGGCTGAGTACGTTCTTGTCCACCAGTGAAGGCCGCTGCGAGCAGATCATTAGCCCCATTCCCCGCTTCCTCCCCCTTCTCGCGACCTCAGCGAATATGGGGACCCTCTGGCCATACTGGGGCACGAACTTGTCAGCCTCCTCCACGACCACGAGGTAGGGGACCTTCCGCTTGGACAGGGTCTCGTAAAGGGCGGTGACGAAGGTCGACACCTTCTCCTTGGGATCCGTCAGGTCAGAGACATCAAGGATCAGGGGCGAGACGTCCGGTGCCTGGCGTGCAAGGTCCTTCAGATCCAGGTTCCCCCAGGACAGATCGCTCCCCGCCTCTTCGCCGACCCATATCGCCTCGAACTTCTCCTTGAGGCCTGTGTGCTCCCCCTCGGTGTCCACTATCGCGAACGGGACGTCGTTCCTGCACAGCTCCTCGCAGAGAACGCCCACGGTGTAGCTCTTGCCGCTCCCGCTACTCCCGAGGACGCAGGTCCTCCCTGTGACGACGAGGTTCGCGTCGACCGCAAAGGGGCCCTTCGGACCTGCCCCTATTGCAAGCTGAGACGGCTCCGCCTCCTTCGAGTCTGACATTCCCTGGGGGATGTCCCGGCCTCCATGGTAATATCTTTGCAGGGCCCTGGGATTCGCCACGCAAACTCTTTTTATCGCAACCTCCTTCGACAGGCCGTGTCCTCAAGCGGCCTCTCCGCAGGGGCGAAGGCATAGCCGCCTTGGCAAAAAGCCTGCAGGACAGGTACGCGCCGAACGGCATCTGCTTCGGATGCGGGCCGAAGAACAGGCGCGGCCTGAAGCTCAAGAGTATACCAACGGGGAACGCAGTGATATCGGATTGGCAACCCAAGCCGCATCACGTCGCCTTCGGGAGCATAGGGAGCGGGGGGATTATCTCGGTCCTCATGGACTGCCATGGGAACTGGGCCGCCACCTACGCGCTAATGAAGTCCAGACACCTGCCATCTCCGCCTGGCACCGTCACTTCCGAATACACCGTCCGATTCCTCCGCCCCTCGCCCATCGACGGGAAATGGCAGCTAAGGGCCTGGCCGACGAAGTTGAACGGGGATAGGGTGAACGTCTCGGGCGAATTGAGGGTGGACGGGGTTGTCACCGCGACCATGACGGGACTCTTCGTCGCGGTGAATGAGACTCATCCCGCCTTCTACCGATGGCACTAGGCCGGAAGATATGATGAACCCAACCGCATCGCGGTCCAGCAGTCCGCCCACCATCCGGGCCCTATCGGAGGCGTACCGATCGGGGACCCTCTCGCCAGTCGCGGAAACCAAGGCGTGCCTCGAGAGGATAGAGGGACTTGGCCGTCGGCTGAACTGCTTTATCACTGTCCTGGGAGAATCGGCCACGAGGGCAGCCGAGGAGTCGGAGCGGAGGCACAGGGCCGGGAAGCCCCTGGGCCCACTGGACGGAGTCCCGATAGCGGTGAAGGACGTCTTCTTCATCAGCGGCGTCAGGTGCACCGCAGGCTCCAAGATACTGACGGACAACGTCGCCAGCTACGACGCCCCCGTAATCCGCTCCCTGAAAGAGCAGGGGGCAATCCTCGTGGGCACCACGAACATGCACGAGTTCGCTGCGGGGGTGACAAGCGACAACCCCCACTTCGGGCCTGTGAGGAACCCCTGGGACCAGGGGCGTGTGGCCGGAGGGTCAAGCGGAGGCTCTGCCGTGGCGGTGGCGACGGGGATGGCCGCGGGGGCATTGGGGACGGACACCGCAGGCTCTGTAAGGATACCAGCCGCCCTCTGCGGAATCATCGGCTTCAAGCCCACCTACGGCAGGGTGAGCAGGCTGGGCGTGATCCCACTGGCCGCTTCCCTAGACACCGTCGGCGTTCTTGCTTGGAGTGCCTGGGACACAGGGGCTCTGCTGCAGGCCATATCCCAGCACGACAGGACAGACATGACCACCGTCGACGTAGCGCTCCCGAAATACGTCGAGGAACTGTCTGCGCCTTTTTCGGGGGCACGTATAGGGGTTGTCCGCGGGTATTTCCACGACGACCTCGAACCGAGGGTGAAGGCGAACTTCGAAGCGTTTTCCTCCAGGCTCCGCGAAATGGGCTGCAGCATTGGCGAGGCTGATCTCGGCCCCGTCCAGGAAGTCTACGACAAGTGGCTGGTCATCCGTCGCGCCGAGGCAACCGCCTTCCACCAGAGATGGCTCGACTCCTTCCCCGAACTTTACGGGGCAGACGTTCGAAAACTTCTAGAGCTTGGCAGAGACATCAGCGCAGTCGACTACGTCAACGCCATCAACTCGCGTCCCGCGATCATCGAACGCTTCTCTCAGGCGATGGGCAAGTTCGATTTTCTAATTGCCCCAACAACTTCAATTCCGGCGCCGAAAATAGGCCAGGCGGCCACCACCATCGACAGGAAGGAGGTGTCAGTCTACTCCGCCCTGAACCGTCTCACGCTTCCCTTCAACTACGTAGGATTCCCGGTCGCTTCAATCCCGTCGGGACTCGTGGACGGGCTCCCTCTCGGCGTCCAGGTCGTGGGGAAGCTGTTCGAAGAAGCGGCGGTCCTCCGCATCGCCCACGCATACGAGGAGCGGTTCGGTCCCTCCTACCCTCCTCCCCCGGAAGCATGAACCCCTTAATAGCGGCTCTCCGACGGACGGAAGTGGCGTCACTGGTTTGAAGCTAGGATACGGGGCAGGAATCGTCATAGTGGTCCTGGTCTCCGTGGCTGCCTTCCTTGTCGGGCTGGTAAGCGCTCTGCAGATGATCGCCCTTATGCTCCTGCTCGGGGGTTTGTGGACCGTGGTTGCCGCCTTCACGATATTCGACGTGAGCGAGCGAAGCTTCTACCTTGGGTGGGGGGTGGTCGCCGCCGCGCTCTCGACCTTCAATATCTTCAACAACTCCAGCTACACCATCGCCTTGATTCTGATTGCCATCGTCGCCCTGATTCTCATCAACGTATACATAGGGAGGACTCCGAAGATGTATCAAGCCGCCAACGCACCCCCGGCTGCTGGCGGGACCCCTGCGGCGACCGCCCTTTGAGCTAGGAACTCGTTTTATCATTCCACTGGGATGGGGACGGAGCCAGATTGCCTGCCGACGAGATGCTCGACCTTGTCAGCGAACAGGACATGGTGAAGGGAAGTGCCACCATTAAGGACTGCCTCGAGAAGGGACTGCTTCACCGCGCGGTTGCGGTTCTAGTTGTGCGAAGCGACGGTCGCTTCCTGCTTCAGCAGAGGAGCAAGACAGACCTCTGGCAGCCCGGCAAGTGGACGCTTTCCAGCACCGGGCACGTCGCGGCGGGGGAGAGCTACGACCACGCCGCAGCCAGGGAACTCAAAGAGGAACTTGGTCTTGGCGCAGAGCTCGTTCTATTGAGGAAATATCTCCTTCCTCCGATAGTATCAGGAGGGATGACCGAAAGGGAATGGGTAACGCTCTATGTGGCCCGCACTGACATGCCCTGCAAGATTGACGGGACCGAAGTTGAGCAAACCGAGGAGTTCGACGAGCAAGGGCTGCGACGCATGTTTGACGACGGATCCATGACGCCCGACGCAGTCATGCTACTGACCGACTATCTGAAGAACCAAAGGCGCTTCGGAGCCCCGACTGCTAAATAGGGGGACCCGCCAGCGAATCGTCTTGGATGCGCTGGAGGAGCTTATTGCCTCTCTTACGGGTCAGTCGCGAGCCATAGTGATAGCGCAGAGGGAGGTCGACCTCAGACCGCAGTCTGGAGAGAACAAGCTCTTCGTGCTCAGCATAGGAAAGGGATCCCTCGCGGCGGGAGGCAGGGGCGGAGGGTTCGGCGAGAGGAGTGTCACCGCTGTCTCGTGCTACGAATTGAAGTCCGGCCAGTGGAGCCTTGTTTTCAGGGCGGCACCGGAGGCGGTCAGTGGGTACGAAGTCCCCTACCACGTTTCGAGGCTGCCCATCACCATGGCCGACGGGAGCGAGGCGATGGGCTACGGCGTGGTCGACCCCGAACTCGTTTCTGAACTAGCCAGGAAGTCGGGAACCGTCTCCTCTGCTTAAATAGAATGGGGCTCGGCCGGTCGAGCCGTTGAAGGTCCTGGTCACAGGGGCATCGGGGATGGTTGGCAGGAATCTCGTGGAGTACTTCCAGCAGAAGGGGGTCGAAATCATACCCACCGACATTGCTGGTTGTGACGTCTCGGGGGACCTTCTGGACAAGGGCTTCGTCTTCGGCAAGCTCGCCTCCCTCGACTTCGATGCGATAATCCACATGGCTGCCATCACGGACATCAAGAAGACGGTGGAGGACCCGAAGCTCTGCTTCGAGGTCAACTGCTTCGGCAGCCTGAACATGCTGGAGCTCGCCCTCCGCAAGAAGGTGACTAGGATCCTTTGCACCTCCTCGGCGAACGTATATGGGGCGCCGAAGAATAATCCTGTCACCGAGGACTCCCCTTTCGACCCCAGAGTCCCCTACGACTATTCGAAGGTGGTCCTCGAAAACCTCGCCATGAGCTTTCACAAGACGAAGAACCTCTCCGTGTCCATCACAAGGAGCTGGCTCCTGTTCGGGAAGTTCGACCAGCCCACGAGGGCGACCATCAGATTCATTCGCGCATGCCTCAAGGACGAGCCGCTGACGTTGTTCAACGGCGGAAGGGACACGACCTCTCCCTCTCACGCCATCAACTTCGCGAAGCTGGCACTGACCATCCTGCACGACGACAGGGCCGTCGGCAGGGCCTACAACTTCGGAGGGGAGAGGCCAGTTACCATAAGGGAACTGGCGGAGACCATCAGGGACCTAACGGGCTCGAAATCGAAACTCAACCTTGCGCCGCCCCGGACTGCTCTCGAGGCCGAGCCCCAGATCAGCTACCCGTCAGTCGATAGGGCGAAAGCAGAGCTGGGGTACGAGTACGAGTTGTCGCTCGAGCAGGGCCTTCGGAAGACCATCGAATGGGTGAAGGCACAGCCCTAGGAAGTGAGGATTAGCTCCACCTTGACGTCTTCCGGTATTCTCAGCTTGGTGATCTGCCTCATGGTCCTGTCGTCGGGCTGAACATCGAGAATCCTCCTGTGGACCCTCAGCTGCCAGTGGTCGAAGGTATGGCTCCCCTCACCAGTGGGCGCCTTCCTTGTTGTGATCTTGAGCTTCTTCGTGGGGAGCGGCTGTGGCCCGCGGACCTTGACACCCGTCTTGTCGGCGATCTCTCTGATGTCGTTTGCCACCTTCTCGAGCTCGGGAAGGTTTGTGCTCGTGAGCTTGATTCTGGCGAACTGAGCCATTTTCTTTCACCTGCGCCTGATGAATGTATTTAGACGTTGCCTAGGACTAGGATGAAGGTAGCAACGGCGGACCGCTCCTCCGTGCCTAACATCGTGGTTACATCCTCTGCGCCTGGCGGGCCTTGCCGAGGCCTCCGGGGGCTAGATTGAACTGGATCGTCTTGATCCGAGTCATCTCGTCGATGCTGTACCCCACCCCCTCCCTGCCGACGCCTGAATCCTTGTTCCCACCGAAGGGGAAGTAGCCGACACCGTGGGCAGGTGCGTCATTGACCGTGACCGTTCCTTCCTCGAGGGCCTTCGTCACCCTCCATGCCGTGTAGAAGTTGTTGGTGAAGACACACGAATCAAGTCCATAGCGTGAAGCGTTGACCCGCTCAATGGCGTCTGAGACGCTCTTCACCCTCATGATGGTGACGACGGGGCCGAATGTCTCCTCGGACGCGATCCTCGCCTTGAGAGGGACCGAGTCCAGGACCGTCGGCTCGAAGTAGGAGCCCCTGTGCTTCCCGCCTCTGACGAGCCTCGCCCCCCTGTCTACGGCGTCGTCAACCAGGGCCTGGACGCGTTCGGCGGATTCTTCGTTGATGAGCGGCCCCATGTTGTTGCTTGGGTCCCTAGGATCTCCGAGTTTCCAGTGGCCCAGTTCGCCTAGCAGCGTCTTCAGGAAAGCGTCTGCGACAGGCTCCTCCACAAAGACCCTGCTCACTGCGTCGCACCTCTGGCCAGAGTACTTCAGGCTCCCTTCAAGCACCTTCTTCGCCGCCAGCGAGATGTCTGCGTCAGCCGCAACGACTGCCGCACCCTTTCCTCCCAGCTCCAGATGCAGCTTCTTCATCCCTGCCAGGCTCGCTATCCTCCTTCCCACGGCCGTGCTCCCAGTCAGCGTTATCATGACTACATTCTCGCGCGTCACAAGAGCCTCTCCTGCCTCCCTGCCTGATCCCGTGACTGCGTTCACCACCCCTGCCGGAACCCCCGCTTCCTGCAGCACCCTGCAGAAGAGAAGGGCGACCAGCGGGTCATCGCTTGCCGGCTTCACTACTGCGGTGTTCCCTGCGACTATCGCAGGGATGACCTTGGCGACCACGGAGAAGAGGGGATAGTTGAACGGAGTCACGCAGGCAATCACCCCGAGGGGCTCGTGGATTACGAGGGCGAACTTCGCCATTGTGTCCTCGGACCAGTCTCCAGGTATGTACTGTCCGAATATGCTTCTGGCCTCTTCCATGGTCATCTTGATTCTATTGAGCGAGGACCTGACCTCGGCGGCCGCTGAGCTCACCGGCTTCCCGGCCTCCAGCACCATCGTGTGGACGAAGTCCTCCTGATGGGCTTCCATGATGTGCCTGGCCCTGTTCAGAATCTCAATCCTCTCTATCGCAGGTATGTCCCTGCTCGACTTCCTGGCACCCCAGGCCGAGTCAACGGCTCTCCCGACGTCCTTGGCCGTAGCCGCCTGCACGCGGGCTAGCACCGAGCCGTCCGCAGGAGAATCTACCGCCACCGTCTTCCCCGAAGGAGACGGGACCCATTCACCCCCGATCAGCAGCTTGAACTCGGGAACTCCTTTTTCGACGCTGTAGCAGTTCGCAAACAGCTTGGACAGCTGCAGCTTCCGCGGCTGGACTTGACGCTTCCTTCGCACGGAGCCGGACTGCACCTTCGACCCCTCTAGCTAACGACCCGCTCCCATGTCTTATAGCCTTGCACGTATCTCCGCAGGTGTGCCAGGGCCATGATAGGACCTTTGCCGATAATGTGGAGCCAATGATTCAGATTCCTTTGATTTCCGGGAGCCGGGTAACATCATTGACCCAGTCAATGCCGACGGTTTCCTACTCGGTCAAGGAGGAGCGCTCGTGTCCCAATTTAAGAATGGATGATTGCGTTGGGCCGACGCGGCGAAGTGAGAAGTGGTAGCAGAGGGATGAAGAGGCTCCTCCGGGACAAGAAGCTCTTCCTCTTTGACCTCGACGGGGTGTTCTACAAGGGGAAGGAAAGTAGGGTCAAGATTGGCGGAACTAGAGCCATAGAGGCCCTGAGAAAGAGCGGGAGGAGACTGTTCATCCTGACCAACAACTCCACAGACTCGGCGGCCACCGTACACTCTCGCCTCATCGAGTTCGGCATCCCCGTGAAGGAAGACGAGGTACTCACTAGTGGCCTCCTGACGGCGCAGTACCTCTACGAGAAGCATGGAAGGGTGTCTTACTTCCTCATCGGCGAGGATGGGCTCGACGCTGAGATGAGGAGATGTGGGCACCGGAGGACGCAAGGGGAGGCCGCGGACTTCGTGGTCGTCGGGCTGGACAGGAGGATCACCTACGATAAGCTCGACCATGCTGCGAGGCTGGCTAGGAATGGCTCGGGAATAGTTGCAACGCACGTCTCCCGGCTCTACATGTACAAGTCAGGTCCGGCGATGGCAACCGGCCCTCTTGTCAAGGCCATCGAGTACGCAAGCAAAAGGCGGGCGGTTGTAATAGGCAAGCCCTCGCGTCTCATGTTCGACATCGCCCTCCAGAGGGCGGGATCAGACAAGGGTGATGCGGTCATGATAGGGGACCAGGCCGACACCGACGTCCTGGGCGCCTCTAGGGCAGGGATCGACGCCGTCCTCGTGACCACGGGGATAGANCCAGGACGCTCCTGGGCAGAAACTCCTCGCCAAGCTCGCCAACGTCGATGCGATAGTCCCCCTCCTATGAGAAGGTCGGCGCGGATTTGACTTGCAGAATCTGCAGTCTGTCCTCACTGCGGGTCCAGGCCCCTCTTGGGATCTCGAAATTCAGGGAGCAGACTGACATCAGGGCAACCTTAAATTGGTTGGCGATGCCCTCCGATTTCAGTTGCAGCATTCTTCTTCGGCGGGACTTGCTAAATGCGTCAAGTGCGGCGCCACTGAAAGCCATCCTGGCACCTTCCCCCTGGTGGTGGGGGTGGGGAGGGTTTGCCTGAACGACGGCATGGCCAAGGTGAAGTGCCAGGCGTGCGGGGCCGAGGTCAAGCTCATTACATCTTCCCGCCTGCAGGGAAAGACGCTCTGTCTGACCGACTATATGAGGGAGGTCGAGAAATATAGGCAGCATCTTGTCCAGAGCTACGACGAAAGCTTAGAACCGACGGCCAAGATTCTGGAGCGAGCATACGAAGAGGCGCCGGATGGGTACACCCTGGTGGCCGTTCGCAGGGGGAGGAACAGCACCCATGTGTGGGAAGCCGAATACGAGAAGACAGAGTTGTTCGAGATGAGATGCAGTTAGACTCTGGCGCTAACATCTTTTCACACTTTTCCTTAAACCGCTGGCCGAACGGTCACACTCTCGCAGCCAAAATGGCAAATGAAGAGATGCTGGTCCTCAACAGGTTGCTCCAGGAGATAGAGGACCTGAAGCTTGGGCTTGACCCGAACGTGCTTGCCGGCTGGTATCAGAAGATCGCGAGCGACGCCAGGAGAGAGGCACCGGCCCATCTCGTTGACACCATCGACGTGATACAGGACCCGATACTTCCGATGAAGTTCGAGTTCAAGAGCTCCAAGCGAGCCATAGGGTACGTCCTCGATGCGATAGATCGTAACCTTGACGCCATGCCCATGGCGACCCGGTTGTACTTCCAGAAGCTGGCGGAGCTTATACAGACAGAGGCTTCGCGTTAGCCAGCCTTCACTGTTACTGTCCCGGTCATCCACGGGTGCAGCTGACAGTGGTACTGGTACACTCCCGGGGTCGTAAATGTGTAGGTAAAGGTCTGCCCCTGGCCAAGGTAGCCTGAGTCGAAGGGCGTGGCTCCGCCGGGGACAGTGGTGGAGGTCACAGTATGGATGTTGGTATCGTTGTTTGTCCAAGTCACCGTGTTGTTCACCCCAACGACGACTGTTATGTCATCTGGCGTAAACCCCCTGTTTGGGGGGATGGCCGCGCCCGAGGCAATGCTGACGGCCACGGACCCCGTTGGCGACGTGCTTGTGGTCGTCCTGGTTGCCTGTTCGTAGGCCGCGTTCGGAAGGACCACTAGGTACCCTATCATCCCAACCTGTGCGTGGTAGGTGCAGACGAATTCGTATATTCCCGAATAGGAAGCGACGAAGGCATACGAGGCGCTGACATTCCCTGGCGTCCCCGTAACGGCAACTCCTGGCGAGTTGTTCCTCGACGGGGTGGTGAAGGTCTGCCCCGTGAGGTCATTAATCAGTCCGGGCACCGTGGCGTTGACCACGATGTTGTAGGGGGGCCCGATCACGAAATCGTGGGCGACTGTGTCGTTGTCGATGAGCGTCAACCTGACTGTGTCACCCTGGTTCACGACCATGAACGTTGGGTCAAACCTGTCCTGGTGGGCCGAGGTGGAGAGGTACCATGTCTCACGAATGGTCCGAATGGTCGGGGGCTGGCTCATGACCGGGAGCGAGAGGTTTGCCCCGGAGGCTCCCTGTCCCTCAGAGAGCTTGGAAGCAAGCTGCTGAACTTCTGTCTCAAGGCTGGAGATCTGCTGGCTCTGGACGCTGAGCTGGTCCGAACCGGACTGGGTCGAAGACACGTAAACCACCGAAACGACAGCCAGGACCAGCAGCAGAAGGACGACGAGGGTTTCGGCAGTGCTCATTGCTCCCCTGCCCCTCACCTGCATGGCTTGGACCGCCCTCGATATCGTTCTGTTCTTAAGGGCTCCGGCGAGTTCCCAAACGCATTCGGGAACCTGCTTAAAATATCCAGAAATGCGCTTCCCCTGTTGGCTTCCGCAGGTCCGGCAAAGGCTGAGGTAGTCCTGGCCAATCCTGCACCTCTAGGGCTGATGGGGTTCGGCATGACTACGGTCCTGCTGAACCTCTGGAACGCAGGCGCCATCCCACTGGACTCGCCGATCCTGACCATGGGTCTGTTCTATGGGGGAATCGCGCAGATCATAGCGGGGGCGCTCGAGTTCAGAAAGGGAAACACTTTCGGGATGACAGCGTTCCTCTCCTACGGTCTCTTCTGGGAGTCGTTCGCAGTAATCGTGCTCTTCAACATCACGCACGTGGTCTCGTTCACTCTCTCCTCTTCGCTGGCAGCATACCTCTTCATGTGGGGCCTCTTCACCCTCCTCATGTTCGTCGGGACGTTGAGGCTCAACGGCGCACTGATGTTCGTCTTCGGCTCCCTGTTCATCCTCTTCTTCCTGCTCGCGGCGGGGAACGCCTGGAATAACTCCTCGGTGGTCACCTTCGCGGGCTACGAGGGCATCATCTGTGGACTTAGCGCCATGTATGCGTCCATCGCCCAGCTTCTGAATGAGGTGTACGGAAGGACCATCCTACCCATCTTCCAGGTAAA
>OCOJ01054399.1_pt4 | contig 24280 bp, 26 predicted proteins | sample 1539251 | NCBI WGS metagenome assembly OCOJ01 (sample SAMN01911457, study PRJEB22624) | soil metagenome | biome: Soil | place: Malaysia | collected 2012-04-30 | depth RA_metagenome m | reverse complement strand
GTAGATCAGCGTGACCAATATGCGGGCGCCGCTCGCGCCGATCGGATGGCCGATTGCTACTGCCCCGCCGTTCACATTCACTTTGTTCGGGTCGAGGCCGAGCTCGCGCATCACTCCCAGGGCCTGCACGGAAAAGGCCTCGTTTAGTTCGTAGAGATCGACGTCCTCGTTTTTCCAGCCGGTCTTTTCCCAGATCTCGCGCACCGCGCCCACGGGAGCCATCATCACCCACGCTGGATCGATTCCGCTGGTGGCTTGCGCGACGATGCGCACCATGGGCTTCGCGCCGAGATCTTTCGCGCGCTGCGCGCTGGTGACGACCACTGCAGCGGCGCCGTCATTCACTCCGGGAGCGTTGCCGGCTGTGACCGTTCCATCTTTCTTGAAAGCTGGCTTGAGCGAACGAAGAACTTCGATGGTGGTGTCTTCGCGTGGGCACTCGTCCTTTTCGAAAAGAGTAGGCGGCTCGCCTTTCTTCTTCGCCGGCATTTCGACGGGCACGATCTGCGATTTGAAGCGGCATTCTTTGATCGCAGCCACAGCCTTACGGTGTGAGCTCAACGCGAATTCATCCTGCTCTTCGCGCTTGATGCCGTATTTTTCGGCGACGTTCTCGCCGGTGATGCCCATGTGGTAGTTGTTGTAAATGTCCCAGAGACCGTCGTACACCATGGAATCGATGACCTGAGCGTTGCCCAGGCGATATCCCTTGCGCGCCTGCGGAAGAAGATAAGGCGCGTTGGTCATGGATTCCATTCCGCCTGCGACCACGATGGAACTGTTGCCGGTCTGCACGGCCTGCGCGGCCAGCGCGACCGCTTTGAGGCCTGAGCCGCAGACCTTGTTGATTGTCATGGCACCTGTGGCGGGCGACAATCCGCCGAAGATCGCCGCCTGGCGCGCAGGATTTTGCCCCAGCCCGGCGGAGACCACGTTACCCATGATGCATTCGTCGATTTGCGCAGGCTCGAGGCCGGCGCGCTTCACCGCCTCGCGGACGACGATGGCACCTAATTGCGGAGCAGACAGATCGGCCAGGCTTCCTTGAAATTTTCCAACGGCCGTGCGACAAGCGGAGATGATGACAACATCATCGAAAGAGGCCATGAATCAAGCTCCCGCGAAGATTTCGCAGGTTTCATTATATCCGCGCCGCTGAGCGAAAAGCTCGCGTCAGCGAGTGTTTCGGTCGCTTAGTCCCTTTAGCACACTACGGCGGTTCGAATGCGTAGGGAAGTGCAGGATGGCGCACGTTCGCAGAGTTTCAGAGCGAAACTGGAGCGAGAGAACCGCGATTATTCGACGACGAGGCTGACTCGCGATGCAAAAATCGTCGCGCCGTGACTTTTGTACAACGTCGCACGCACTTCGCATCGTCATTTTTTTCTTGACTTCACTTTTCATTGACTCTATACAATCAACTAGCTGCAACTGTGGACCGTTGCAGATTTTCCATGAAAAATGGAAGGGAGAATAGAAACCAATGGCAACGAAGAAGAAGGCGAAGAAGAAAAAGAAGCACTAGAAAGCAGTACGAAGTCACAAGGGGACGCTAAATGCGTCCCCTAAGTTGTTTGCGCTGACATTTAACAGCCGGTTCTCCTCACAGAACCGCGGCCACGCAGTTCAGGTTGTCATCCATCCTAGTTTGTCTGCTTCGCGGAGGAGACGGCCGCAGGACTTGAAATCCGCTTCTCTTTCGCGGGACACAGAGCGCGGTAGGGACAGAAAGCACAATGAAAATCGACCTTGGGCTGAAAAATTCCCGCAGCGATACCCTGTGCCACCGCTTCGACCCGCTCGCGGGTTTCCCGCAGTTGCGCTTCGGTGCGCACGGTGACAACCGCAACGTTGTCCTCCAGATTGTGAAATACGAGTGAGTCAACGCGGTATCCCCATTTCTCGCGTGCCGCCAGCGCGTAGATGGACAGCTGCAGGCTGTTATCGGCGTCTTCCTGATCGCGGGCCTTGCCGGTTTTGTAGTCTACGACCGTAACTCCGCCGCTGGGGTGGCGATCGATGCGATCAATCCGGCCGATGACCGTCGTTTCTCCCAGGCGAATCTCAAATCCTTGTTCGGTATGCAGCACATGCGGCGCGGGGGTAGATCGCGCGGCAGCAATGAAGTCCTGCAACTGCTCGACGCCCTGTTTCTCGTACAACTCGTGCTGGTATCGCTCTTGAATCTTTTCGCTGGCCAGGTCGCGCCGAAAAAGCTCGATGAGTTCATCGTCGCTTTTTGGGCGCCCGGCGCGAACCGAATCGTAATAAGTGCGGAGAACACGGTGCATGACTGCGCCATATTGCATGGCGGCAGCGGGCTTGGCGGGCATGCGCCAGTCGCGCTCGATCTTGAACTGCAGGGAGCAACGTTCGTAGGTATCGACTGCGGACGCACTGAGCCACGCCGGGAGTCCAGGAGTTGCGGGGAGTCCCAACCATTCTTCGATCCGCGACGCGGCGGGATGAGATCCCTCTGCGGCGGCAAAGATTTCGATCTCCGTCTGCGCTCCGCAAGCGGAACGTGTACGGAGCCAGGGTCGCAGCGTTGGGTCCTGGATCAGATCGCGCATCAGCCCCGCGGGCGTTTTGTCCTTGCCAATTCCCTTCTTAGCGTAGATGTGGAGCGAGTCGCGGGCGCGGGTCATGGCTACGTAAAAAAGGCGACGTTCCTCCTGCGCGTGCAGCGTCTTGTCGTCGCCCTCGGCTACGGAATCAGGATCGCGCAGTTCGTTGGGGAACTCGACGAGCGTCTCGCGATAGCCGACAGGAAAAGAACCGGAGTTGGCACGCAGGATGAAAACGTGCGCGAATTCCAGTCCCTTGGCGAGGTGCACGGTCATCAGGTGAACCGCATTTTCGTTTTGGTCGGGTGGCAGGGAAATCACGCCGCCGGCTTCGCGAAAGAGCACCAGATATTCGACCAGCTCGTTGAGTTCGCCGGTCTGATTGATGGCTTTCTCTTCCCACTTAGCAGCAAACTCAAAAACCGTTTCCAGGATCGGGGAGCGTACATCGAGCGCAAATTGGCTCGCGATGATCTCCAACGCTCGGCGACCTTTGGCCTGCTGCAGGCGGACTTCTTCACGCGCAGCGCCGATCGACTCAATCACTGCCAATCCACCCGGGACGCCCTCCAGGACGGACGCGAGCGTTACGACCCGATCCTCTTTTGAGTCCTTGGCAATCGCGCGTAATGTCATGCGCAAGCACTCAGGATCCACATTGAATTGTGGCAGAGCCGCTACGCGAAAAAGGCTGACGTCGTCACCCGCAGAAGTTACGGCACTCAGGCAGGCAAACAGATCGCGTGCTTCCGGAGAATCCGAGACGTCAACCCCTTCAATCGTGAACGGGATCGCAGCTTCGGCTAGCTCGCGCACAACGTCGTCACGATGCGCATGCGTGCGGTAGAGGACGGCGAAGTCGCTCCACTTGCAGTGCAGTCTCCTACGCTGCTCGCCGATGACGCTGACTACGTCGGGACCCTCGGCGTCTTTGCCGGAATAGGAAGCGACGGTGACGTAAGTGTCAGGCAACCAACTCCCCGCTTGCGCGGCATCCTCCTCGCGAGCGGATTGCAACGGCTCGCGCCGGTAGGTGATTGTGCCGTCGTGATGGGAAGCGCGGCGGTCGCGAGCAAAAACCGGCGGATTCTTGTCGATGAGTGCGTAGGCGCAACGCAGTATGGGCGTGGTCGACCGCCGATTCTTCCCGAGCACGACCAGCCTAGCCGTTGGAAACTGGCGATAAAAGAGTTCAAAGGCAGCACTCGAAGCGCCGCGGAACCGGTAGATGGCCTGATCGGGATCGCCCACGGCGAAAACGCTGGCTTCGGGTCCGGCCAGCGCAGCAAGGATTTTGATCTGCGCAAAGTTGGCATCTTGGAATTCATCGACTAGGATGAACTTGGCGCGGGCGCGTTCTTCAGCCAGGGACTTGTGATCACTTTGCAGCAAGGCGTTGGCGCGGGTGATCATGTGGCTGAAGGTGCCAAGATTTTCGTCGCGGAGCCAGCGCTCCAGAGTCGCGAAGACGCGGGCAATCTCGCGGCAGCGGCCGAGCACTTCGGCATCACACAACTGTTCTTTCGACTTGGCGACGCGCGGGATGGGAAGCTCTCCACGCTCTAACCGCTCCACGTATTGCGCGTACTTTTCCGGCGTGACCAGCTCGTCGTGGCAGCGTCTTACGAACTCGAGCAAGTCGCTGAGAAACTGGCCGACATTAGCGGCTCGGACAAAATATTCGAGGCGGAGTTCGCGAATACGGCGGCGAAGGTAGATCCACAGATCCTGATCGTCGAGAACGCGGAAGTCCTTGCCCGCGCGCTTCAGCAAACAAAAACAGAAATCATGGAAAGTACTGGCCTGAACCTGCCTGCCACCCAGAAGTTCACGCACGCGGTCGCGCATTTCTGCGGCTGCATTTCTCGTGTAGGTGAGGGCGAGAATTTCGTCACTGCGGGCGTGGCCCTCGCGCACCAGCCGGGCAATGCGTTGGGTGAGGACGGAGGTTTTTCCGGTGCCGGCGCCCGCGACAACCAGGAGCGGCCCTTGCACGTGTTCGATGGCTTCGCGCTGGCGATCGTCAGGGATGAATGCAGCAGAGCGGGCGTGAGACTTCGAGACAGCCATTGCGGCTCAGGATATCACCTCGGTCGCTCGGGTCCGTCGTGGAAAGCTCTCTGGCTCGACGTGTGGTGATGCCGACGGGCATGGGGTTTCCGACTGGCAATCACGCAATATGGCGCAGTGGCCGCTTCGCTCAGGACGGCGGGCCAAGTCAGTACGCGGAAGCCACAATTGCAGTGGCGGCGATGGCAGCAGTTTCGGAACGCAGGATGGTTGGACCCAGCGAGGCCGAGATCCATCCAGCGTTGCGGAATTGCTGCAGTTCGTCCTGGGTCCACCCACCCTCGGGACCGATTGCGAGAATCACTTCTCCCTGCGGCGGATTGCATTCGAGAACATCACGCATAGAAGCCTGTTCTTCTGATTCCTCGAGGACGATCCGTAAGCCGCCAGCGAGCTCTATCGCTTGTGCGAACTTNGATCGGGGCCGCAATTTCGGGCGGAGCTGCTCGGCGCGACTGCTCGGTAGCCTGCAGAGCGATGCGTCGCCAGCGTTCGACTCGCTTTGCGGACGCAGCGGCAAGGTGCGTATCAGTACGGCGTGCAATCACCGGGACGATCCGCGCAACCCCAAGCTCGGTGCACTTCTCGATCGCCCATTCCATGCGATCGAACTTGAAGATGGCGAGTGCAAGCGTGATCTTGGCAGAAGCCACGGCGGGAAGTTCGTTCCCCAGATCGAACTCGACGCGGTTCTGCGTGACCGAGGTTACTTTGCCACGCCGCACCGCGTCGCCGGTTGCGATATCAAATTCTTGTCCGACACGGACGCGCAGGACGCGCGAGAGATGATCGGCGTGCGCGCCAGTGAGTGCCGCCCGAGAACCAGAAACCTCATCGGCGATCCAGCGGCGGCGGGTCATGTGCAGTACCGAGTGCTCGTGGCCTGGTGATAAGGATGCGAGCCGAACGCGCGATGGGGTGTCGCAAGGTCCCTCGCTTTGCTCGGGATTTCGGTGCGTGGCTCAGACGCCACGCAGGCGCCTCAACTTCGCGCGGCTCGCCCAGATCCCTTCGACTCCGCTCAGGGCAGGCTCTTCACTGCGCAAAAAACGCTTGTTCAGGATGACAAGCAAAGTTCTTAACTAATCTGTTTACCCGAAGATTTCTTTCATCTTCCCCAGCAACGAGCGCAGCACGGGCTGGTTGTCGACCTTCGCCGTGGCCTCGAGTTCCTGCAGCAACTCACGCTGGCGCTTGGTGAGCTTGGTGGGCACCTGCACTCGGACTTGAACATACAGATCGCCTTTTCCGTGGCCGTTCAAAACCGGCACGCCCTTGTTGCGGATGCGAAATGCGGTCCCTGGCTGTGTGCCCTCGGGAATCTTCAGGGTGTGTTCGCCATCCATAGTGGGCACCCGGATTTCGGCGCCCATCGCGGCCTGCGTAACCGAGATCGGCACGACGCAGTGCAGGTCATTGCCTTCGCGCTCGAAGAAGGGATGCTCTTTGACGTGGAGCACGACGTAGAGATCGCCGGCCGGACCGCCGAAGTGGCCGACCTCGCCCGCGCCGGCAAAACGAATTCGCGTGCCATCTTCGACGCCGGCTGGAATCTTGGCGTCGACCGTGCGCTGCCGCAGCACACGGCCTTCGCCTTTGCACTTCGGGCAAGGATCGGTGATCACGCTGCCGCTCCCCTGACAAGCGGAACAGGTCCGCGCAAGGCTGAAGAAGCCTTGCTGATAACGCACCTGGCCGCGCCCGCCGCAAGAGCGGCAAGTCGTCGGACCTTTTCCCGCCGCGGCGCCCGAGCCGCGGCAGTCTTCGCAGGCTTCGTGACNCGGCAAGTCGTCGGACCTTTCCCCGCCGCGGCGCCCGAGCCGCGGCAGTCTTCGCAGGCTTCGTGACGGCGCACGGTAACGCGGGACCCAGTGCCAAAGAATGCTTCCTCGAATTCCAGGGTCAAGTCTTCGCGCAAATCGGCGCCGCGCTGAGCGCGGCTGCGACGGCGTCCGCCGCCACCACCAAACAAATCTCCGACTCCGAAGAACTCGCCGAAAATATCGTTGAAGTCCTGAAACACGGACGCGTCAAAGCCGACGCCTGGACCAGCAGCGCCGCCAAGTCCCGAGTGTCCGTAACGATCGTAGACGGCACGCTTTTCCGAGTCCGCGAGAACGGCATAGGCCTCGCTGACTTCCTTGAACTTCTCCTCGGCGTCGGGGTTATTCGGGTTCCGGTCGGGATGAAACTGCAAGGCGAGCTTGCGATAAGCGCTCTTCAGTTCCTGTTCGGTGCAGGTGCGGTTTACACCCAGCACTTCGTAATAGTCGCGTTTTCCGTTCGTGGTCAGAATAGGCCTTCCCCTCAGGCTGAGACTGGATGCAGCTTACTTTCCAGGATTCTTCGCCACCTTCACCATGGCAGGCCGCAGCAGCCGATCCTTGAACTTGTAGCCGCGCTGCAATTCGTCGAGCACCACATGGTCTGGCGCCTCGCTGGTCTCCACCATTTCGATGGCTTCGTGGTAGTGCGGATCAAAAAGCTCGCCCTTGGCGGGAACGGGCCGCACTCCCAGCTTCGCCAGAGCATCCTGCAGCTGCTTATAGATGAGTTCCACGCCGCTGCGGAAGTCGCCCGGCTCAGACTTCACTTGCAAGGCGCGCTCGAAGCTGTCGATGACGGGCAGCAGTGGCCGGATGGCGTCGGCCGCGGCGTAGTCGCGGAAATCCTGCTGTTCCTTGCTGGCGCGTTTTCTGGCGTTGTCAAATTCAGCCTGAGCGCGAGCCAGCCGGTCGAGCAGCGAGTCGCGCTCGGCTTTCACCTTTTGCAGTTCTGCTTCCAGAGCAGAGGGTTCTCCGATGGTTACCGGAGCACCTTCGCTCACGGTTGTTCCCGGCAAACGCTCGTCTCCATCGCCGGCCGGGAGCTCATGCTCCAGATCGAGCCGCGAGAGTTCCGCTTCTGATTTTCCGTTTGTTTTCCCCACAGATATCACTCCGATTCATTCAATAGCTTGTCGAACAGGCGCGCGATGTAGGACACCGCGGTGATGGTGTGCTGATAATCCATGCGCGTCGGGCCAATCACCGCGAGGGACCCCATCACCTCATTGCCGGCGTGTGCCGGCGCGCCAATCAGCACGAAGTTCTGCATCGACGGAAGCGCCTGATCCAACCCAATCACTACGCGCACAGCTTCCTGTTTCACGTCGAGATACGCGCTGAGAAGTTGCACGACTTTCTCTTTCTCCTCCAGCGTCTTGAGCATCTCGCGCAGGCGTTCGCGATCCTGTTCGGTGGCAACCAGATTGGCGGCGCCTTCCACGAATACCACCTGCGCTCCCGGCTCGGCGGCGNCGGCGGCGAGCGCGCCTTGCTTGTACAGTCGCTCGATCGAGTTCATCAGCCGGTCATACTCGCTGCGTTCCTGTTCGATGCGGCGACTAAGCTCGGCGCGCAGGGCTTCCATGGTCCAGCCGCGGAAGTTGTCGTTGATATAACGCGCGGCAAGGTCGAGATCAGCCTGCGACAGTTCAAGTCGCAACACGCGGTCGCGCACCAATCCAGACCGCGTCACAACGACGGCCAACACCTTCTGATCGCCCAGCCGGGAAAAGTAGACGTGCTCCAGCGCGTTCCTCGGTCCCGTGGTCGCCACGGCTACGCCCACGTTGCGCGAGATCAGCGAGAGCACGTGCGAGGTGCGCTCCATGAACTCCTGCACGTCGCTGATCCCGGCGAGAGATTCGGAAATCATGCTCTCGTCCTGGGGCGCCAGTCGCGCGGTTCCCGAAATCTGCTCCACGTAATAGCGATACGCTTCGGTTGTCGGCACGCGCCCGGCGGACGTGTGCGGCTGCTCCAGGTATCCCGCATCGGAAAGGTCGGCCATGACGTTGCGAATGCTGGCCGGACTCAGCCCCTCGCGATTCGAGCGCGCCAGTGTGCGCGAGCCGACCGGTTCACCCGTGGAGATGAAAGTCTCCACGATCGCGGTCAGAATTTCGCGTTCACGAGCGCCGATATTAGGCTCAATTGGCATGCGGAACACCGTCAGCGGTCTGGCTGCGCGCTGCGCGTCGAAGGGGAGAGACAGCCGTCACTCTTCTACTTAAGTATATTAGATGCAGAGAGTTAACTTTCGGCTCAATCTGCGATCCTGTTTGGATTCTAGGAACGGGGTAGAAAGCTGTCAAGCCACTGCGGGACGCCTGTCGAATTGAGAAACGGAAGCGCCGGCAGGTGCGCAGGCTTTCCGAAGTCAAGCTTTGCCTAAGCGATGAAATCCAGNAGCCCACATTGCCGTGGTCGGGGCCGGCGCGTTCGGCGGATGGACGGCGCTACACCTGTTGGAGGGAGGTGCGCGGGTCACGTTGCTGGACGCCTGGGGCCCAGGAAACTCGCGGGCTTCGTCCGGCGGTGAGACGCGGGTCATGCGCGGGAGCTACGGGCCCGGCCAGCCGTATACAGAGATGGCGGCTCGGTCGCTCAAGCTGTGGCGAAAATATGAGCGGCGGTGGAAGCGCCGACTGTTGCATCAGACGGGCGTTCTCTGGATGGCGGCCAATCGCGGCGACGCGTTTGAGCGCGGCTCGGTCGACATGCTGCGGCGGGCTGGGATCAAGTTCGAGGAACTCTCGTCTGCCAAGATGAAAGCGCGCTGGCCACAGATCAACTTTGAGGGCATCACCTGGGGCATCCACGAACCGCAGTGCGGATATCTTGAGGCGCGCGCCAGCTGCCAGACGGTCGTGGAGGCGTTTGTGGCCGGGGGTGGGAGGTATCGGCAGCTCGCGGTCTCGCCGGACGGTCTTGAGAGCGCACCACTTCGCGGCTTGGCCCTCTCAGACGGTTCGCGGCTGAAGGCCGACGTCTGTGTCTTCGCCTGTGGACCGTGGCTCGGCAAACTGTTCCCTAGGACGATCGGCAACTTGGTGCGCCCCACCAGGCAAGATGTTTTCTTCTTCGGCCCGCCCGCCGGTGACTCGCGTTTCACCGATAGGCGCTTGCCCGTCTGGGCCGAGCATTATTTTGAAAACCGCTCTTCGCCAGAGGTGTTGGCGGGGNNCGGCGCAGCCGGCTGGACGATTCATCTACGGCATTCCGGGGAACGGCCGCCGCGGATTCAAGTTGGCCGATGATACGCGAGGCCCGGCGTTCGATCCCACGAACGGCGAGCGAGTGGTCAGTGCCGAGACTTTGAAATACGTTCGGGAATATCTTGCGTTTCGATTTCCGGGGATGAAAGATGCTCCGTTGATCGAAACGCAGGTTTGCCAGTACGAGCAGACTCCGGATAGTCACTTCATCATCGATCGGCATCCTGCGATGGAAAATGTTTGGCTGCTCGGCGGCGGCTCGGGACACGGCTTCAAACATGGCCCTGCGGTGGGAGAGATGATGGCCGAACTGATCCTGAAGAGTCGCGAGCCGGATGCGATCTGGCGGCTGGAACGATTTTCCCAAGCACCATAACCACAGAGGGCACAGCGTTTCACAGAGAATTCCCCTGTGATCTCTGTGTCCTCTGTGGTTGATCTTTATTGAATCTGAATCACGCTGGCCGGAGCGCTGGCTTTGATCTCTTCCACGCGTGCCACAACTTTGCGAGCGAAGTCGTACATCGACTTGGCGTGCGGCGAGTTTTCGCCTTCGAGCACAACGGGCTTGCCGCCGTCCCCGGACTTGCGCACTTCAGGATCGAGCGCGATGTTGCCCAGGAACGCCACGCCGAACTGCCCGGCCATCCTCTCGGCACCGCCGCGGGAGAAGATGTCGACCTCATGCTGGCAGTGCGGGCAGACAAAATAGCTCATATTCTCGACCACGCCCACAACGTCAACTTTCATCTGCCGAAACATTTCGATCGCCTTGCGCGCATCCTGCAACGACACGTCTGATGGCGTCGAGACCACGATCGCGCCCGTCAGTGGCACGGTCTGCACCAGCGAAAGCGCCACATCGCCAGTGCCCGGCGGCAGATCGACGACCATGTAATCGAGGTGTCCCCATTCGACCAAGCCCAGGAACTGCCGCACGATCTGGTGCAGCATGGGGCCGCGCCAAATGATCGGCTTGTCGCCGGGATTGAGGAATCCGACAGAGATGACTTTCAGTCCGAAGGCTTCGAGCGGCTCGATGCGGTTCTCGCCAATCATGCGCGGCTGCGCGTTCACTCCCAGCATGAGGGGGACGTTCGGACCGTAGACGTCGGCGTCGAGCAGCCCGACTTTGTGGCCAAGTCTTGCCAGCGCGACCGCCAGATTCACCGCCAGCGTAGTCTTGCCCACGCCTCCCTTGCCGGACCCGACGGCAATGATGGCGTCAACTCCCGGCAACGGCTGCGGGCCGGCAGCGGGCTGGCCGTGGTGATGAGGTGCATGCGCGCTCAAGGAATTAGGCTCCAGGTATTACAACAATGGAGATGAGTCAGAACCCAAGTTCGATTATACAGGCAGACGTGCAGAATCACCGTCCTCAGTGGCTGGCCGCAGCTTACCTTTCCCTAAGAAAGTCCACACAAGGGGAAAACATCGGCTTGCGATACTAAAGAGGCACACATTCGTGCATCATTTGATGCTATAATTGATGTGTAGGAGGTTGCTATGCGAACCACGGTTGCGCTCGATGACGATCTCGTACGCACCGCCCAGGAGTTCACCGGCGTTGCGGAGAAAACAGCGTTGCTGCGCGAAGCTCTCAGGGCGCTTATCGAGCGCGAAAGCGCCCGCCGATTGGCATCCCTGAGCGGTACCATGCCGGAGTTGAAGAACGTTCCCCGTCGCCGGATGAGACGAAACAAGGCAAGGCAAAATTGATTCTCGCGGATACCTCCGTTTGGATCGACCACTTCCGTTCGGGAAACCGAGAACTGCAGAATGCCCTCAACCACGGCGAGATCGTAATCCACCCTTGGATCATTGCGGAACTTGCTATCGGATCGTTAAAGGAGCGCGCCCATACCCTCGCACTGCTGGATCTCTTGCCGCAGGTGCGCCTGGCCCAGCTAAGCGAACTGCGGCTCATGATCGAGGCTCGTCGTTTGTACAGCCTCGGCATCGGCTTGACCGATGCACAGTTGATCGCCTCTGTCTTTCTCAGTGCGCCCACGCTTCTGTGGACAAAAGACAAGCGACTGCGTAAGGTTGCCGAAAGTCTCGGCATTCACGCGAGACTTCCCTGAAAAACGGGAGGGGATCTGCCCTGCACTTTAACAATGCTCTGTCAGTACCCTTCCCCCTCCAGCCTGACTTTCCCCCGGAACATGCGGAACAGGAAGGTGAAGTATCCCAGGGCGAGGACCGCGCCCAGAATCCACCAGGCGAAGCCGACACTGAGGCCGTGGTGTCCGGCGGCGGTGTTGTAGATGGTGAGGCTGTGGGCAGGGTCAGTGCTCGCAGGCAATATCACGGGATAGAGCGCAAACGCCGCTCCCACCAGCATGAACACGATGTAGACCGCTGAGCCGACGAAGGCGAGCTTGTCCTGCTGCTTGCGGATGGCGTAGATCATCACAGCAAGGCTGCCGAAAACCGCCAAGGGAATCAGATATCCGACGACATGGCGCTTGTAGTTATCGAGCACGCTGGGCTCGACGTAGATGGTCGCTACGAGCCCGACGATGGTCAAGACGAGTTGCAGCGGCCAGGCCCAGAGCGCCGCGGTGCGCGCGCGGCGGTTGAGATCGGCGTCGGTTTTGACGGAGATGTAGAGTGAGCCGTGCGCCGTCAGCGTGACCAGCGCGATCACGCCGGTGAGCAAGGTATACCAATCGAGAATGCCGGTGTTCGCACCGACGCGGAAATTGGTCCAGAGCGGCTCGAAGAAATATCCGTCGGCGCCGAGAGGGACGCCACGCACGACGTTGCCCAGCGCCGCGCCAAAGAAGATCGCCAGCAGAATACTCGAGACGCAGAAGACGACATCGAAAAAGCCGCGCCACACCGGGTTCTCCACGTGCGCGCGCAACTCGATGCCGATGCCGCGCAGCATCAGCAGCCATAGAACCATCATCAGAGGAAGATAAAAACCGCTGAAACTCGACGCGTAGAGGAGCGGGAACGCGAAGTAGAGCGTTCCGCCCGCGGCCAGGAGCCAGACTTCGTTGCCGTCCCAGACGGGCCCGATGGCGCGCATGATTTTGCGGCGCTCGTCGGAGGTTTTCGCCGCGCCCAGGTAAATCACACCGGCGCCGAGATCGAATCCGTCGAGAACTACGTAGGCCGCGACCATCACGGCCACGATCATGAACCATAAGGTTTCCATCGTGCGGACCTCAGGGGCTGCAGCCCCTCCCTTAAACGCTCGTTCGGCACGGCTGAAGCCGTGCCCTTCCTGTGCAGTGCTGCTCAGTGTCCTGCATTCGCAGTGGCCACTGGGCCGCGCTCAATCTCACGCCGCACTAGGAACAGGAACAGAATTCCCAGCACGGTGTACATTCCCAGAAATCCCAGCAACGTGAACATGCCGTTTCCTGCCGAGACTTGTTTCGAATATCCCTCGGCCGTACGCATCAGCGAATAGACCAGCCACGGCTGCCGGCCCAGTTCCGCGGTCATCCATCCAGCAGTGTTGGCGATGTAAGGGAACGGCAGCGCCAGCAGCAGGATCCACAACATCCAGCGCGCGGAGAACAGCTTGCCGCGCCACAGGAGCAGGGCTGCGACGATCATGATGGCGATGAAGATCGTCCCCAGACCAACCATGATGTGATAGCTGTAATAGAGCAGCGCGACGTTATCGGGCCAGGTGTCCTGAGGAAACGCGTCCAGGCCGCGCACTTCTGCCTTCCAAGCCCGGTAGGTGAGAAAGCTCAGCGCCTCAGGGAAGACCACCGGATTATCGATCTTGCGCTCGTCGACGTTTGGCTGGCCGATGAACACGAGCGGCGCGCCTGGCTGGCTGGCAAACAGGGCCTCCATCGCGGCCAGCGTGGCCGGCTGGTTTTCGGCGATCATGCGTCCCTGGCCGTCGCCCGTGGGAAATAACTGCAGTACGCTGAAAATCAATCCGGAAACCACGCCCACTCTGACAAAGATGCGGCCGTGGTCTTCAAACTTCCGCCACAACAAATAAAATGCGCCCACGGAGGCCATCACGAACGCGCCGGTGATCACGGCGCCGCTCATGTTGTGCGCGTACTGCCACCACGCCCACGGATTCAGCACCAGCGCCCAAAAACTGCTGAGCTGTACCGATCCGTCTGCAGCCTTGGCGTAGCCTACGGGATGCTGCATCCAGGCGTCAGTTGCCACGATGAAAAACCCTGAGAGCCACGAACCAAGAAACACGGCCACGGCCGACCACCAATGTGCCCGCGGGCTGAGCCGCTTCTCGCCGTAAAGAAACAGCCCCAGAAACGCAGACTCAAGAAAGAAGGCGAACATGCCTTCCATGCCCAGCGTCTGGCCGATCACGCCTCCAGCGAAGCGAGAGAAAATCGACCAGTTCGTGCCGAACTGAAATTCCATGGGAATCCCAGTGACCACGCCGAGCACAAAATTGATGCCGAAAATCCGGCCCCAGAAGCGCGCGGCTTGATGGTACGTTTCATCGTTGCGCCGAAGGCCGAGCGTCTTGAGCACCACGATCAGCGGCGCCAGCCCCATGGTGAGCTGCGGAAAAAGATAGTGGAAGGTGACAGTGAATGCGAAGTGAAGCCGGTGTACCAGGAGGGCGCTGTCCATGCGAAGTCCTCCAACGCAAGCAGTAGCCTAGCTGCCCATGGCCGAAGCAGGCTGTGACGCGCGTCACAACCGGCGAGCAATTATTTCGCCGCCCGGCGCCGCCGTTCCAGCTCGGCGCGGCGAATCTCCCGGCGCCTGCCCGCGTCGTCGTAGCGCCGCTGCTGCTCCTCGGTCTCGGGAATCACCGGTGCAACCTTCAGCCGGTGGCCGGCGCCGTCAATCGCCACAAACGTCAGATAAGCCGAAGCCACGTGCTGTGCGGTGTCGGCAATGTAATTCTCCACAAAAACTTTGACGCCGACTTCCATCGAGGTGTGAAAGACGCGGTTCACCGAAGAGCGCAGAATTACCAGATCGCCCACTTTCACGGGCACCAGGAAGTCAATGTGGTCGACCGAGGCGGTGACCACATAGTTTCGCGAATGACGGTGCCCCGCCATCGCGCCTGCCAGGTCGATCCAATGCATGAGCCGGCCCCCGAGCAACGCGCCCAAGGGGTTGGCGTCGTTGGGCAGAACAATTTCTGCCATTTCTGATTGCGAATCGCGCACGGGGCGGGGAAGCAGAACGTCGTCAGCCATCGTCTTTTGGTCTCCCTCACGTACCACCCAGAGAATCTCGGCTATGTCTCGTCTGGCATGCAGGAAAAGACGGTTGCCCGCGTCGTTCCGGAGATTCCCCGAAGGGTGCCATTGTACGCCACCATCTACGGCGTTGAAGCGGCTCCTCCATATCGTGCAGTTTGTAGTAACCTCGTAGCAACTGGAAACCGGCTGCTGATCGCTGACCACTGCACCTATGGACCGCATCGCCGCGCTGAACGACATCCTGACTCAAAGTCCCAATGACGCTTTTGCCCGCTACGGCCTTGCGATGGAGTATTCCAAACAGGGCGACCTGGACCGCGCGCTGGCGGAATTCTCCATCCTGCTGGAAAGGAATCCGGACTACACCGCCGGCTATTTCATGGCTGCACAGACGCTGGCGCGCGCCGAGCGGAGGGACGAAGCGAAGAAGATGCTGAACGACGGCATCGCCGCCGCACGCCGGACCGGCAACTTGCACGCGCAATCGGAAATGGAAGCAATGTTGGCGGNAGCTCAACGCTGGATAATTTTCGATTGACGATTTCCAATTTGCGATTGTCAATTTCCTGTTGCGGATTTTTGATTTTCCCCTTTCACGATTCGCGGGAACAAGGCACTCAAGGTTCTTCAATCGCAAATCGTCAATCGCAAATCGACAATCGGAAATGCTATCCCGCCATTCTTCCCATCGCCCACTCGACCAAGCCAGGAAATAGCTGATAAAACTTCACCGGAATGTGCATCGTCCAAGGCACGATCACTTCTCGCCTCTGCTTCACGTATCCTCGAAGCGTGGCCCGCGCCACACGCTCTGCCGTGATGCCACGCACCGAGCCTGGCCGTACGCGCTTGAGCTCCTTGCCGCGCACCGCATTTTCCCCAAATGCGGTCCTCACAAAGCCGGGACACACGGTGAGCACGCGAATACCATCTTTCTTCAGTTCTACATTCGCCGCTTTTCCGATGGCATTCAGCGCGAATTTGGTTGCGCTGTAGGATGCGTGAAAGGGCAGCGGAATGTGTCCCGCTACGCTCGAAATGTTGATGATCGTGCCGCCACCCTGCCGCCGCATCACCGAAACGACCGCCTGCATGGCTGTGATTGCTCCAAAAAAATTCGTGTCGAACATGTCGCGGCACGCCGCCATCTCCATCTCTGCGACCGAATCGAGCAGACCGTGGCCGGCGTTATTCACCCATATGTCGATGCACTTGAAGTGATGCAGCGTGAGGGCAAGGACGCGGTCGATCTCTTCGCCATTGCGCACATCGCACGACAGAGCGACGGTGCGCTCTGGATAGCCGATGCGAGCGCGGGCTGCCTCAGCCCTGCCGGCATCACGAGACAGCAGCACGACGCTGGCGCCTTGATCGGCAAACGCCTTGGCGATCGCTTCCCCGATCCCCATCGAAGCACCCGTAACCACGACAACTTTTCCCGCAATTTCCATGCCCGCGTTTTATGCTCTCCGTTGTTGTCAAGTCAAGTTGCCGAGGTCAAGTCGCGAACCTCCACTCTAGCGTACAATCGAGGCGCTCGCGTGGCCTCTCCCACGTGGCCGGAGACCGGATGGCTTCGCTTCTGCCCTTATTCCCTCTCGACGTGGTGCTGTTCCCGGGCACACCTCTGCCTCTGCACATCTTCGAACCGCGCTACAAAGAGATGATCGGGGAATGCCGGGCCAGCCACAGCGTCTTTGGCGTGGTGCGCGCCATTAAAGACGGCGTCGCTGAGATTGGATGTACCGCCGAGATTGTCTCTGTCGCTCGAGAGTACCCCGATGGGCGCCTCGACATTGTCACGGAAGGCCGCCAGCGCTTTGAGGTCATGCAACTCAACCGGGAACGTGCCTTCCTTCGTGCCGAAGTGATCATGATCGAAGACGAACCGGGCGGCGCTTCCCCAGAGGCGATCGGACGCGCAATTCAACTTCACGCCGAGATCATGGGCCTCGCCGGAGCCACGCAAGACCTTTCCTCTGCCGAGCACGTGAACTTGTCTTTTCGTCTTGCTGGTTCCCTGCCTCTGGACCTCGATTTCAAGCAGCATCTTCTTGACCTGTCCTCAGAGGGTGAGCGCATCTCCGCGCTCGTCTCTTACTTCGAAGCCATCATGCCCAACCTCCGACGTGCCGTGCGCTCGCGCGAGAAGGCGGGAGGCAACGGCCACGCCCGTTGAGGCTCGGTCCCGGCCCATTGTGAAGGCGCGTATAATCGGGGAAAGTATTTGACCCTGGGGGTTCCCTTCATGAGTCTTCCGCGCACGCTGGGCGAACTGCGCCACAGTGCTCTTTCCGAAGAACGTCTCCGCACACGGCGCGTCAAGGACGAACTGCGCGACAATCTCGTCGCCCGCCTGCGCCACAGCGGCGACGCTCCCGTTTTTGCCGGCATCGTCGGCTACGAAGATACGGTCGTGCCGCAAATCGTTAACGCGATCCTCTCGCGTCACAATTTCATTCTTCTCGGATTGCGCGGCCAGGCCAAAAGCCGCATCCTGCGCGCTCTCACCACGCTGCTCGATCCTCACATGCCCTACCTCGCCGGCTGCGAGATTCACGACAACCCTTACGCTCCCATCTGCCGGCGCTGCCGCAACGAGGTCGCGCGTCTCGGCGACGAGTCGCCCATTGCCTACCTCACTCCCGAGGATCGCTATGTCGAAAAACTCGCCACACCCGATGTAACCATCGCCGACCTGATCGGCGACATCGATCCCATCAAAGCGGCGCGCGGCGGCCACGAACTCTCGAGCGAACTCACCATTCATTATGGCCTGCTGCCCCGCNGCCAACCGCGGCATTTTTGCCATCAACGAGTTGCCCGACCTTGCTGGGAAAATTCAAGTTGGTTTGTTCAACATCATGCAGGAAGGCGACGTGCAGATTAAGGGATATCCTATCCGCCTCCCGCTCGACGTTGCGCTCGTCTTCAGCGCCAATCCTGAGGACTACACCGCCCGCGGAAAAATCATCACGCCGCTGAAAGACCGCATCGGTTCTGAGATTCGCACGCACTATCCCGCAACCGTGGAGGAGGGCATCGCCATCACTGCCCAGGAAGCCTGGACCCGTCGTAACGGCCAGCGGCTGCACTTGCCCAAGTACGTGCAGGAAGTGATCGAGCGCATCGCCTTTGCCGCGCGTGAAGACAAGAAAGTCGACAAGCGCAGTGGCGTCAGTCAGCGCCTGCCCATCTCCGCGATGGAAAATGTCATCTCGAACGCCGAGCGCCGCACCATCCGTAACGATGAGAAGATTGTCGTACCGCGCATCAGCGACGTGTACGCCGCCCTGCCCGCCATCACCGGCAAGCTGGAACTCGAATACGAGGGCGAGATGAAAGGCGCCGACCACGTCAGCCGCGAACTGATCCGCTCTGCCATCGCCAAAACGTACGACGAATATTTCACCGGCGCCAACATGCAGCAGGTCGTGCAGTGGTTCGATCTCGGAGGCGAGATTCAGCTGTCGGACTCTATTTCAGCTTGTGGCGCGCTCGAGAATCTGAACGAAATTCAGGGCCTGATCGACAAGCTCGGCCCGCTCGGCATCTCGCAGAAAGATGCGGCAGAGCTACAAGTTTCAGCGGCCGAATTCATCCTCGAAGGACTGCACGCGCACAAGCGCATCGGACGCAGCGAGGAGCGTGTTTTCAAAGCCGGAGAGAAGAAACCGGAGCCGCAGCGCGAGAAATCGTTCGACGTGGAAGACCGTCCGTATCGGCAGAGACGCCAGTTTAACTGAACCTAGTGGTCGTCATCGGCCCTGTCGTTAATGGTTTTGGGAGGGGCGCGGCTTTAGCCGTGCCATCCAGCCGCCAGTAAAAAACGGGCTTTAGCCCCTGAGGAAGGGAGCTGGAAGTGAAATTCAAAATTGGGGACAAAACAGATACCAGCCAGTGCATCGCGCTGGAGCATGAATTCTTACGCTGCCGGGATGCTTTTTTGCAATTTCAGCTACTTGCCACAATCTCGATCATGGAAGGCAACGGTCGATTGCTCTCGTACGAGATGCACAAAGCCTACTCGGCATTTGTCCACCATCTGTACGAGTTCATCCGAGGAGCCCACGTAAGGGAGAGCCAGAACACAAGAATCACCAACAAGTATTTGACGCGCCCGGAGAGAGCAAAGCTCGACGAGGATTACATTGCCGACCATACGCAACGCCTCCTCACCAACCGGCGTACTGCGATACTGAATGGCACAGCCCCATCCTGGGAGAACGATATAAGCTACTACCCCGAGGAGCCCCCGCCCGAGTTCCCAAGCGAGTTTCGAAAATACCGCAACTTGCTTCAAGGGCATGTGAGTCATGAACGGCCGTCGGGTTTGAACTTGTCCGAATTCTACGCGAAATACCACAAGTTCCTCTTCCTCCTATTCCAAGATTGTGCTTGGTGGGCGCCCCGCGGGAAGGAGTTCCCCGACCTGAAGGAAATTACGGCCTTTTCGGTTCTCGTAACGCAGCAATTCGGTGCGGCTGCACCCACGATATCAGCTAAGTAGGGCCATCCGTGAAGCGCATTCGCTACACCAAATACGTCCCCGACCCCGCCGGCGAAATGAGCGTCGAGGATCTGCTCAACGCCCTGTCCGACTATCTTCTGCAGAGCGGCTTCCGCGACTCCATGTGGTACGAAATGCCCGAGGGCGAGCACACGCTCGACGAACTCAAGCGCGCGATCGAAGAAGCCCTGATGAACGGTGAACTCTTCGACGAAGAAATGCGAAAGCGCCTCGAGCAATTGCAGATGGAGGGCCAGCTTGATGAGCTGATCGAAAAGCTGATCGAGCGCATGCAGCAGGAAGACTACATTTCAGTCGATGATCCGCACGATCCTTCGCGGCAATCTAGCGTCGGCGGACAGATCGGCGAAAACGCCCAGCAAGCCAGGTTTGAAATCACCGACAAGAGCCTCGACTTTCTCGGCTTCAAAGCGCTGCGCAATTTGCTGGGCTCGCTCGGCAAATCCAGCTTCGGACGCCACGACACGCGCGATCTTGCCACTGGCATCGAGACCAGCGGATCGGCAAAGACTTACGAGTTCGGAGACACGCTCAATCTCGACATCACGGCCACACTTTCGAGTGCGATTCAGCGCGAAGGACTCACCCTGCCGCTGAACATTGAATATTCCGATCTGCAGGTCCATCAGTGCGAGTACCAATCGTCGTGCGCCACTGTACTCATGCTCGACTGCTCGCACTCAATGATTCTTTACGGTGAAGACCGCTTTACTCCGGCCAAGAAAGTTGCCATGGCGCTTTCGCACCTGATTCGCACGCAGTATCCCGGCGACTCGCTTTCACTCGTTCTCTTTCACGATTCCGCCGAAGAAGTTCCGCTCTCGCAGCTCGCCCGAGTCAAAGTCGGCCCTTACTACACCAACACGCGCGAAGGCTTGCGGCTTGCCCAGCGGCTTCTGCAGCGCCNAGCGAAAAGACATGAAGCAGATCGTGATGATCACCGACGGTAAACCTTCAGCGCTCACCCTCGAAGACGGACGCATCTACAAGAACGCTTTCGGCCTCGATCCGCTAGTGGTTAGTCAGACCCTAGAAGAAGTCTCGAAGTGCAAGCGCGCCGGAGTGCTGATCAACACCTTCATGCTCGCCTCCGACTACGGACTCGTCCAGTTCGTGCAGAAAGTCACCGAAATGTGCCGCGGCAAAGCCTATTTCACGACACCATACACGCTCGGCCAATACCTGCTGATGGACTACATGTCGCGCAAGACGAAGACCATCCACTAGACTTACGGCGCGGCTGGAAGCCGCGCCCTTTCAAAACAGGGCTCTCGGATTAGTTCCTCCGCAGCCTGCTAGGATGCAACCCCGCAATGCACGGCTCATCCTGAGCGCAGCTGTCTTTCAGGCGGAGCGGGAGCCTGCCCTGAGCGACCCCGGGCATAGCGAAGGGGTGTCGAACGGAGATCCTGCAAGAACGACCGCTGCACGGGGTCTCGCCCGCATAACTCAACTGCTGGTACTCTAAGTCTTAGTAGACATGGCCAACTGCTCCCAATGCGGCCGCAAGCTGCCTCCGTTTTCCTTCCGGAAGATTTGCCAGTGGTGTGTGCAGCACGAGGCCGAGCAGCGCGGCGAGATCGCCGAAGACGCACGTCAACGCGTCATGCCCGCACCCTGGGTTCGCCGCGAAACCGGCATCTCCCTGACACAAGTTCTTTTTGGCGCGAATGTGGCCGTGTTTCTCGGAATGGCCCTCAGCTCGGGCACAGTGCTACAGGATTTCCCCGTAGAGGAAACGATTCACTGGGGTGCCAACCTCGGCGTCTTCACTCTCACCGGCGAGTGGTGGCGGCTTCTGACCTACATGTTTCTTCACGGCAGCCTGATGCACATCGGCTTTAATATGTGGTGCCTATGGGATCTGGGGTCTCTGTGCGAGTCGCTTTACGGCCGCTGGACGTATCTTTTCATTTACCTGATCACCGGTCTCGCCGCCGGAATGACCAGCGCCGGCTGGCACCCGATGGTGCCGAGCGTGGGCGCGTCCGGCGCAATCTTCGGCTTGGCCGGAGCGCTGATCGCATCGTTTGCTCTCGGGGAGTTTTCTCTGCCCCGGGTAGCCTTGCGTGGAACCCTGCGCAGCCTCGTCTTCTTCGTCGGCTTTAACGTCGTGTTCGGAAGTTTGGTTCCAGGTATCGACAACGCCGCCCACATTGGCGGACTCGTCAGCGGACTGATCCTCGGCGCGGCCGTCGCCGTCCTTGCGCCGCAGCAAGAACATGCCCCGCGGCGCGTCGCCGTTTTTCTGCTGGCGGCGGTCGTCCTTGCCGTTTGCGCCGCGGGACTGGCCCATCACTACGGCTTCCCGTTCCGGCTGGGACGATCGCCGTTCTCGCGCTGAAGTCCTGCACTCAATCTGATGGGCTCCAGACCGGCGACAATCTCTCGCCAGACCAGAAAGTATTTGGCTTTGTTGATATTCTCGGCCGATTTCGGCGTGTAACCGTAGCGCCGCCGTCCCGGCGGCTGTCGCGGGGGCGTCTCGCCCCCACGTGCGAGGGCAGGATGCCCTCGCACCAGCCCGCAAGATGCCGGCGCTACGAGGATTTCAACAGGCAGCCGCGTACGGTCTTGACCCAAAAACAGGAGCACTCCGAACGACGTCATTCCGGAAAGGTTCTGCTGACGCTCTACTTTTGCGGCCGCTGTCCCACAACAGCAAAATACTTGCCGCTCTCCTCTCGGGCCAACTCCGCTTCCGCTCGGGAAGTGAGGACCTGGCGTCCCGCGGGCCACTGGATCGAAGACCAGATCTCTGACAGGAAGCAGTGATCACGGTAGCAGTGGAAGATGATTTGATCGTCTTTGCCGGCGGGGCGGTCAGAAGCATCATTCGCCAAAACCATAGCGACGACCCGGTGGTGAACGTCTGCGATTTTGACCTGATGCGGATTGGCGAACATTGTGTATTCCCCTGCAGGCAATACCTTCCCGGAAACGATGAAGTCGAAGGGTATCTTTGCCTGTACACCACCTGCCTGGGCGTACGCGGGAGAGGCTGCCAGGCCGATTGTCAAACCAAAGATCACAGCGAGCAGGACGTGGCTTTTCATGGAATTTCTCCTTTTTCGTATTTGCCGGCCGGCTTGGGACCGCCCAGCTTGGCCGCTTTCCGCGGCGAACGCGCCCACTTTCTCTCTTAGTCACTTGGCAGAACAATGGATGCGCGATGGTTTGGGTCAGGAACAAATGTGGCTGGCTAATCCATTGAAAAGAATGCAGGAGAGACACAATGTGATCCGGGACGTCTAATACTTGCCGGAACCATTTGGGTGTAAACTCCGTAAATCATAGGGGTGATATGGGGATGTCCCAGGCTGCAGCGAGTCCCACCAATCCTAAGGTCGTCCGATTTGGCCTGTTCGAGCTCGACCTGGACGCTCGCGAGCTGCGCAAGTCGGGCGTCAAGGTCAAGCTGCAGGAGCAGCCCTTCCAAATCCTTGCCATGCTCTTGGAACGGCCGGGGGAAATCGTCACCAGGGAGGAATTGCAGAAGCGACTCTGGCCCCAGGACACGTTCGTCGATTTCGACCTCAGCCTGAACAGTGCAGTCAAAAAACTGCGCCAGGCGCTGAACGATGACTCGGAGAATCCGCGGTTCGTTGAGACACTTTATCGCCGGGGGTACCGATTCATCGGACCGGTTAACGGGGCGGCGAAAGCTCCTGCTGGGGAAAGCGTACCCGTGACGGAGGGACTCGCCGAGCCAGTCCCAATCCGGGTGGCGTCCGGGCCTTCATTTCGAAAGAGACTGATTCTTTACGGTGCGATCCCTGTCCTCATCTTGGTAGCGATCGTCGCGTATCGCCTCGTTCCTTCGCCTCCGCCGCGAGTTCTTGGGTTTACCCAGATCACCCACGATGGGCTATTCAAAACCCAGGTCTTCAGTGATGGCGAACGCCTTTACGTTCTGGAGATGCAGGGCGATCACTTCGTGGTCAACCAGGTATCGGTTGCCGGTGGTGAAACTAGCAGCGTCCCAACCCCTTTCGCGAATCTTCTGATCCGTGGCATCACTCCCAACGGGTCGTCTCTGATCGTGGCTCCCTTTCAAGGAACCGGCGGCAGCTCTGAAACCTGGTCTCTGCCCTTGCCCAGCGGACCGCCACGCCGGATGCCTGACTTTGACGCCAACTCCGTCACTTGGTCGCCCGATGGGAAACAGGCGGTCTTCTCCAAGGGCTCGGACATTTATGTCGCGAACGATGACTTCAGCGAACCCCGGAAGCTGGCCACTGCGGGTGGCTACGTTTCCAGTCTTCGCTTCTCTCCCGATGGTCGCAAGCTTCGTTTTGACTTGGGGGATCCTGCGGATAGTTCCAGCTCGATCTGGGAAGTTGCGCGAGACGGCAGTGGCTTGCGGCCGCTGCTTCCTGGGTGGAACAATGTTCCCCAAGAATGCTGTGGGAACTGGACTCCCGACGGACGCTACTTCGTGTTTCAGAGCTTTCGAGGTGGCCGGTACAGCGTGTGGGCGTTGGCCGAGAAGTCCTCGTGGTTCGGTGGCGCGACAACGCCCGTTCAGTTGACCAATGGTCCGCTGGATTTCGAGTTTCCTGTACCCAGCAAAGATGGCAAACGGATTTTCGCGGTCGGCTCGCAGCCGCGCTGCGAGCTGGTGCGTTTCGACGGCAACTCCGGGTTTGAACCATATCTAGACGGTAGTTCGATTAGTGACTTGGCATTTTCCCCGGACGGGAAGTGGATGGCATATGTGACCGTCCCGGAAGGTCAACTTTGGCGCGGCCGGGTTGATGGCAGCGAAAGGCTGCAACTCACGCCCGATGGAATGAGCGGAGGCTTGCCGCGGTGGTCGCCGGACGGCAAGCAAATCGCGTTTATGGGTACCAATTTTACGACCGAGTGGCGGGCCTACTTGATCTCCAGCGATGGC
>OCOJ01040926.1_pt1 | contig 24296 bp, 21 predicted proteins | sample 1539251 | NCBI WGS metagenome assembly OCOJ01 (sample SAMN01911457, study PRJEB22624) | soil metagenome | biome: Soil | place: Malaysia | collected 2012-04-30 | depth RA_metagenome m | reverse complement strand
CCGCTCGCGAATACGCGCGAGCCGATGCCGCCTTCGAGCGACGCCAGATTTTCTTCGAGGCGCGTGCGCGTGGGATTCGAGACGCGCGAGTATTCGTATCCTTTATGCTCGCCGATCCCTTGCTGGACGTAGGTGGAAGTTGGATAGATGGGCACAGTCACCGCGCCGGTCAAGGGATCGGGCTGCTGCCCGTCATGAATGGCGCGGGTGGCGAAGCCGGGTTGCTTGGCGGTTTTCATTTGTAGAGGGTGGCTACGGTGGATAGGATTGGCCGGGATCGCAGAGGACGATTCACACGAAGCAGTGATCCACGCGAGATCCTTCGCTCCGCCTGAAAAACGGCTTCGCTCAGGATGACGCCCAAGTTCATATTCCGCCCTCGAAAATCTTCTTCGACATGTAGCGCTCGGCGGAGTCGGGAATGATCGTGGCCACACGTTTGCCGCTCCCCAGGCGCTTTGCGATCTGTAACGACGCAAAGGCCGCGGCGCCGCCGCTCGATCCAGCGAGCACGCCTTCCACCGCCGCCAGTCTCTTCACCATGCCGAACGCGTCGTCGTCCGAAACCATCATCACTTCGTCGCACACCGAGCGATCAAACGTTTTCGGGATGAAGCTGACGCCGATCCCCTCCACCTTGTGCGGTCCGGGTTCGCCGCCTCCGAGAATCGAGCCTTGCGTCTCGACTGCGAAAGCGCGCACGTTCGGAAGCTTTTCTTTGAGGTAACGCACCACGCCGGTGAAGGTGCCGCAAGTTCCACAGCCCAGCACCACAGCGTCAACCTTGGCATCCATTTGCTCGAAGATCTCGCGGGCGGTGGTTTCGTAATGATAGTCAGGGTTGGCCATGTTCTCGAACTGCCCGGCCATAAAGGCCTCGGGATCACCGGCAACGACTGCGTTCGCGCGCTCGATCGCGCCCTTCATGCCCTCGGCGTCCGGTGTGCGAGTGACCTCCGCGCCCAGGGCCCTCATGATCGTGATTTTCTCCTCGGAAAACTGTTCAGGCACAAAGAGTTTCACTTTGTAGCCGCGATTCACGCCGATCAGCGCCAGACCGATGCCGGTGTTGCCGGCAGTGGCCTCGACGATCGTGCCGCCCGGCGCAAGTTTGCCCTCCTGCTCGGCGCGCCGGATGATGCCGATCGCCGCGCGGTCCTTCACGCTGCCGCCGGGATTCAGATACTCGAGCTTCGCAAAAACGTCGGCCGAGCCGCGCGGAACCAAGCGCTTCAATTGCAGCATGGGAGTCTCGCCGACCAGTTCAGTGATGTCGTCAGCAACGCGCAGGCGGGACATTCGAGGATTTGTCGTCAGCACGTTACAGGGTACGGGGAGAGGGGAGAATCGTCAATCGCCCTCTGATAAGGAAGCGAACCAAACGCGCGATGATTGCGTCGCAGACTGCGCAACGCTTCGCGCGGCTCGCCCAGGTCCCTCGCTGCGCAACGAACGCTTGCTCAGGATAACAAGTAGATCGCCTGCGTTACTGACCGCCTGCTGACGGTTGCACGCCCGCGTAATAGCCGGTCTTGGTGCGCACAATCATTTTGCCGTGGCCTTTGGCCTTGGCCTCCACGCGAATCTGGCGGTATCCGCCGCTGGCGCGCGGATTCACCGGCTTGTAGCCGATAGCGTACTGCGTGCGGATGTCGTGCGCGACCGTGCGGCTGATCTCATCGACCTCATCCAGCGTCTTGGGGAAAAAAGCAATCCCGCCGGTACGCTGCGCGATGACCTCCAGCGCGCGCTTGGCCCGCTTGGGATGCTCCTCATCGCCCAGAATTCCGATGGCATAGACCGCCGGACTGTTCTCTTCCTGCAGATGCTTGACCGCCTGCTCCAGATTTTCCCGGCTGGCGTTGTCTTCGCCGTCGGTGACCACCAACAGAACCTTCTTCTCCAGCCTGGCGTCCTGCTTCAAGTGATCGGCGGAAGCGACCACCGCATCGTAGAGCGCGGTTCCGCCGCGGGCGTCAATTTTTTCCAGCGCTTCCTTCAGCTTCAGCAGGTCGTTGGTGAAGTCCTGGTCGAGATAGTACTCGTCGTTGAAATTGACGATGAACATCTCGTCGTGCGGATTGCTGGCGCGCACCAGGTTCAGCGCCGCCTGGTTCACTTTGGCGCGCTTTTCGCGCATCGAGCCGGAATTGTCGATGACGATGCCCATTGCCACCGGGATATCCTCGTGGTGAAACGAGATGATGGTCTGCGGCTTGCCATCCTCGAACACGTTGAACGCGCTCTTATCGAGGTTGGTGACGATGTGCTGATGGTCGTCGATCACGCTGGCGTGTAGCAGGACTTCGTCCACGTCTTTCCGCAGGACAAAGACTCCGTTTTCGTTGGTGGCGGGTTGACCGATTTGCGTTTGCGGCGTGGGAGCAAGATTCTTCGCCGCGGTTGCGGTTTGTGCGCCCAAAGACTTGGATGAGCTCTGCGGGGCCGTGCCCGCGCGAGCCGCCAGGCCGGCCCCAACCCCTGCAAGTGCCACGAAAAGAAGAAAAAGGAGGAGTCTCGCAGCCCAGTTATTCCGCAGGCGCGTAATATCCCGTCCTGGCATACACCCGCAGAGGCGGCAGTCCTTTCGGCGGCAGCAGCTTTACTTTTATCTTACGCCATTTACCGTCGCGCACGATTTTGTTAGGACGGTAGCCCAGGACGTACTGATTGCGCAGCTCGATGCCGATCTTCGTGGCCACATCGGCGAGATCGTTGGGATTGTCAATGGTGAAGGCCCGCCCGCCCGTCAGTTCGGTAATGTCGCTCAGCAAGGCCGGACCCAGCCGTTCTTCCTGGGTAGCGAAATAGCGGTCATAGATGCCGATGGCGTAGATCATCACATCGGCTTCCTTCACCATGGCCCGAATTTCATTCTCTGTATAGCGGCTGTGATTGTCGCCGCCGTCGGAGATGATGAGTAATGCCTTCTTCGCGTACTTCGCCTGCCGCATCTTAGTGATGCCCATGTAAATCGCGTCCAGCAGCGCGGTGCGCCGCCGGGGCACGGCAAACACCAGCTTGCTCTGGATCTCGTCGACAGAACTGGTGAAGTCGGTGACCTCTTCCGGTTCGTCGTTGAAGGTGATCATGAAGAATTCATCCTGCGGGTTGGCTGTCTTGAAGAACTCGATCACCGCCTCTTTGGCCCGGTCCATCTTGCTGCTCATGCTGCCGCTGGAGTCAAAGATTACGCCGAGGGAGACGGGCGCGTCTTCGCTCGAAAAGGTGCGGATCTCTTCCGGCGCGCTTCCTNTCGTAAAGCTGGAAGTTCTCCTTGTCGAGGCCGGTGACCAGGCGATTCATGGGATCGGTGACGGTCACCGGAACCAGCACCAGATCAACGTCCACCTTGAGCGGACGCACGTGCGTCGTCAGTCCCGGATTCGCGACCTCTTGCTTCGGGACGTCTTTCCGTTTCTCCAATTCGCGGGGCGAGACGTGCACGTCGTTGATATCAGTCTGGGCTCCGAGCGGAGAGACCAGGCAGCACAGTGAGCAGAGGGCGAGCAGAACGCAGAATCGAACTGCAGAATCCTTGTGCAGCCGAGGCGAGGACCGTTCGCCATCCAGGGCAGAAGCGGCACTGCGCGCGACGTTCCAGCACTTGCCGCAGTCACCGCTCAGGTTCGCACCCAAGTCTTCGCTCAGCTCTTTTGTGAGAACCAGGGCCTTCGGGGATAAGCCGCGCCCCTCTGTCAGGCGGGCCATAAAACACCTCGTTGCCGCGCATGTTAGCACAGCTTTACCAGACCGGAACTTCCTTTTTGTCAAAAATTAGAGACAAATTCCGATCCAATAAATCGGTTTTGCCGCTGGCCTCGACCACCGGCCTCGGCGGCGGAACCCGTTGTTGGGCCTGCTCCGGTCTGCCCTCACCGCTCCTGTACAATCAAGAGTTTCCAATGGCTGACATTCTCCCTTTTCGCGCCTGGCGTTACGATCCACAACGCGTCCTGCCCGCACAGGTCGTCACCCAACCCTATGACAAGATTTCTCCTGCCATGCAGGAGCGCTATTATGGCGCGAGTCCTTACAACCTCGTACGCATCATTCTCGGCGAGCGCAAGGCCGAAGACAATGCCGCCAATAACGTATACAGTCGCGCGGCTTCATGCTGGCGCGATTGGCGAAGTCAGGGAATCCTGCGCCAGGATTCCACCCTTTCATTTTACCTCTACTTGCAACGCTTTACGGTGCCCGGTACGACTGCAGAACGCGAGCGCCATGGCCTGATTGCCCTGGGCCGCGTCGAGGATTACTCGGCGAAGATCGTGTTCCGTCACGAGCAGACGCTGGCCAAGCCCAAGGCCGATCGGCTCGACCTGTTGCGCGCCACCCGCGCCCATTTTGAGCAGCTCTTTCTGCTGTACGAAGATTCCGGAGAAATGAATGCCCTGCGCGACGCCGCCGGAACAATGCCCGCGACGATCGAAGTGACGGACGAGTACGATGTCGTCCATCGCGTTTGGCAGATCTCCGATGCACGCGTGATCGACGCGGTGCGCACCAAGATCCGCGAAAAAAAGCTCGTCATCGCCGACGGCCACCACCGCTACGAAACCGCGCTCACCTATCGCAACGAACGTCGCGGAGCGGAACCGAGCCGCGGTTCGGCCGATGCTCCCTACGAATACGTGGTGATGACGTTCGTGGACGTGAACAGTTCCGGCCTGGTGATCCTGCCCACGCATCGTGTGGTTCACAGCCTGGCGGCTTTTTCTGTGGAGGATTTTTTGAACGCCACGCGGACATTCTTCATGGTGAAAGAAATCGATCCTAGATTCGACGGAGCGCGAGTAGCCGCGATTCTTCACGAAAATGAACCGGCGGGAACCGTGTTGCTGGCGGTCACCGCCAATCGCGCGTTTCTGCTGTCGAATGCCACGTCCGCCGGATCGCCGCTGTTAGCGGGTCTTTCCGAGCGGCAGCGAGCTTTGGATGTTGTGCGGCTTCACAAGTGCGTTCTGGAAGAAGTGTTGAAGCTTTCGGAGGAATCGATCCGCAATCAGCAAAATATTTCGTATGTGCGCGACGCCGACGAGGCCCTGGCACAAGTCCGCGCGGGCAAGGCCAACGTTGCGTTTCTGATGAATCCCTGCCGCGTGCAACAGGTGTGGGACGTTGCCCTGGCGGGTGAAGTCATGCCGCAGAAATCGACGGATTTCTATCCTAAGCTTTTGAGCGGGTTGACCATCTATGCCCTGGACTGACGAGGGCCACGACGACGCCGGTAGGGTCGGAGGGCGAGACGCCCTCCGGACAGCCGGCGGGACGCCGGCGCTACGCCGACTGAATCTGCGTGTCATCACGGGCAAACTCTCAGCTCTCATAGCCGCAATTATCCTGCTTTCGATCTCCCCAGTCTCAACCATTCTTCTCTCCGGCGCTGCTTCCGAAAAACATCTTTCCGTCTACTCGCTGGCCGCCAATTATTCTCTGACGCTCGTGCAGCACAACGGGCGCGACTACGTTGGTCTCCTGGAGGTGCTGGAACCGCTAGGTCCGGTCAGTTCCCGCACCGACGGCCTCCACTGGCACCTGCGCTATAAGAACGTCGGGGGCGATTTCACCCAGGGCAAGGAGCGCTATCGCATTCAGGGACGCGACGCCGAACTCTCCTCCAAGTTTGTGCTGGAGAACGGGCGCGGCCTCGTCCCGGTCTCATCGCTCGCCTCCCTGTTGCCGCGCTTTCTGGGCGGGCCGGTGACTCTCCGCGAAGACGCAGGCCGCCTGTTCATCGGCAGCGTAGCTACGCACTTCACGGCATCGCTGGCTAGCGATAATCCCCCGCGCCTGGTGTTGAACTTCACCGCGCCGGTAAATCCTTCCATTTCGACCGTGCCCGGCTCGCTGCGGATGACCTTCTCCCGCGAACCGGTGGTCGCGCCTGCTTCGCCCACGCTGACATTCGGCAGTAAGACGATTCCCTCGGCTACGTACAGCGAAGGCAACGGAACGGCGATGATCACGGTGATCGCGGCTACGCCGGTCATCGCAAGCTTCAGTAATGACGGGCGCACGATCACGATTTCACCCGCGCCAGCGGGTACACAAGGCGCAGCGGCGCCAAGCCCACAGGCTCCTTCGCAAGCGCCGCAGCAAGTTGGCATCACGCCTGGGGCATCGCCAGGCGGCGCACCGCAAGTCTCCCGCCGCTACTTCGCGATTGTCGACGCCAGCCACGGTGGCGACGATCACGGCGAGACTCTGAGCAGCACGCTACTGGAAAAGGACGTGACCGTCGCGCTGGCCCGTAGCCTGCGGCAGGAATTGGAGAGCCGCGGCGTCTCCACACTGGTGCTGCGTGACTCCGAGGCTAATCTGAGCCTCGATCAGCGCGCCGCTCTGGCCAACGGAAGTCATGCCGCGGTTTACATCGCGGTGCACGCCGCTTCGAGCGGCCGGGGCGTGCGGGTCTACACGGCGCTGCTGCCCTACGGCGAAGACGATCGTGGTTCTTTTCGCTCTTGGACCACCGCGCAGCGCCAGTCCTTGCCGCTCAGCCAAGCTGCTGCGACGGCCGTCGCTGCCGAACTGCTCAAGCGGCAGATCCCGGTGCGCACGCTCTCGGCGCCGCTACGCCCGCTCAACAACGTGATTGAGGCGGCCATCGCGGTAGAAGTCGCCCCGCAGGGAGCCGATGTGGCACAACTCACCGCGCCTGACTACCAGCAACTCGTGACCAGCGCCGTTGCCACCGCCATCGCTGCGGCCCGCGACAAACTGGGAGCCGCGCCATGATCGTCAAGGAGATTTTGATCGGGCCCAAGCGCTTAGCTTCTGTCATCCTGAGCAAAGCGAAGAGCCTGCCCCGAGCTTGTCGAGGGGACCCCTTACAGGCCAGCGCCACCAGCGGCTTCGCGAGGAGTTTTCACCATCGCTATTTGGGCCCGAATTCGCTGAGGCAGCCTAACCAGATTTTCCTTAGGAAGGCGAACAACGCCCAGCCGCGGAGAGTGGCCCCATGATCCCGCGCCATCTCGTGATCGCCATGGCTGTGCTGCTCGCCGCGGTGCTGGGCATGAGCGTGTATCTGTGGCGCATGCGCGGGCGCGCCGTCGCGATTTCGGCTTCCCCCACCGACACGCGGCCGGTTGGACCGCCCATCGCGGGTCCCACTGAGCGCGTTGCGCTTTTCGTCGCCCACGACGAGGATGGCACGCTGCGCGCAGAAGCTGCGCAGATTCCGCTCCCCTCCGGACGCCAGCAGCGGGCCGAAGAGTTGCTGCGCGCGCTGCTCGCGCTTTACCTTGACAAGTCGTCGCCGCACCCGCTGCCCGCTGGTTCGGACGTGCGCAGCGTCTACCTGGTCAGTCCCGGCCTTGCCGTCATCGATCTCAACGCTGCTCTCGCTGACGCGCACCGCTCCGGCGTGCTGGTCGAGGAACTCACCGTGACCTCGCTTATCCGCACGATCTCTTACAACACCCCCGATGTGCTGAAGGTGAAGATCCTGATCGACGGCAAAGAGCGGGACACCCTCGCCGGCCACGCCGACCTGTCAGACCTGTTTGATGTGACCGCGGTCAACCAGTTGGCGGCGCAGCTGCAATCGCCGTAGCTTGTCGAGACGCGGACGCCCTCGTCAGCTACCGAGTGACGCCAGCGGCGCTGACGCCGCGTGCCCTGGAGGACCCGTCCGTCCGTTGCGGGAATACCGGCACGACATCCCGATAGCGCCAGTAGGGCACGGATTGATACAGACGCAGCGCAATCACCGACCCACACAGATACGGGATGTCCGCATGCGTGAGCACTCCAACCCCGATCGCAAGTGGAAGCAGGGTCAAGAGAATTCTCAAGTTCGTGCCCCAGCCCCCCAACTTCGCCGGAGAGAGGCTGGTCACCTGGCGAACCTCCAGAGGCGGAGTGTCTGCCAGTTCCGGCCGGACCTCGGGATAGGCTTTGACGCCTTGATGCCAATCGCTGAGACGGCGGCACAGTGCGCGCACGCGCGCCCGAGTCTGCCAGACCGAGCCCGGCTCCAGGCAATTCAAGTTGAAGATTCCGTTGCTCCCGTCCGGACGCTTCCAGCGCACATAGATTCGCTCGAACTTCCACCAGCTCGGACCGCCGCGGCTCAGCACAACTCTGTCGACTTCGGAAGCCGGCAGCGAAAATCGCACCTGCTCGCCCACAAACTGCATCCGATCTTTGGCCAGCACAAGAAAACCGGCGTCCCAGTGATAGCGCGTTCCAAAGATGCGCGGGAACGGCCCGGGCGCGTAACCGACAAACGTGTCGTCCTCCCGACCCACCGCTACGCGGTCGCGTTCAAAGAGCCGCTTCAGGCGCTTCTTGTCGGCATTGCGTCCTGCCTCGCCCAGCCACACTCCAGTCAGCGTAAGAATGCCCGCCGTTGCCACCAGGCCAGCCAGATATGCCAAGAGAGCCACGCTCCCCTCAAGCTGCGCCTTTCTGACCACCATGGACACGAGCGCCAGCGGCAGCACGTAGACGGCATAGTGCGCCCATATTTTGACCTGCGCCCGGGCCCGGTCGCGCACCGCCAAGCGCAGTTTTTCCGCGTCTCCGGGCGGGGGAACCGCGTAGCAATCCTCCGCGGGCACTACGGTGGCGCTGCTCTCTTGAGCGGCGTAGTGCTGCAGGATCTGCTCCAACCGCTCCGGCGGCAGGCCGCCCGCCGCCGCAATGCGATGCGCGCGTCGAACCGTGGAAGGATGGGTCAGCCAGCTCTCCGAAGCTTTCCCCCACTGAATGGGAGTCAGGTTCAGCCGGTTCACCTTCAGCAATCCTGTGATCTGCGCCTCCGGGTCGCCGGTCAGCCGCACGGCAGCCGCGTCGGCTACGTTTTCAAAATGGCGCGACACAAAATAGAACACCGTCATCCCCAGCATGAGGAGCGCAAAGTCCCGCTGCGACCAACGCTCGAAAACGCCGACTCCTCGCCAAAGCCACATCGTCAGCCTGGCCCCGGCCACGTCGCCCAGCAGGCCGAAAGGAATCGTCAACAGTCCCAACAGCACTCCCACCAGCCAGGTGAAGTAGTACGGCAACAAAATCGCGGCGATCAAAACCGCACCTCGTTTGCCGGGATGCTTGAAGCGCAGATGGGCCAGCTCGTGGGCGGCAATGGCATCGACTTCGCGCTTGCTCAAGTGCTCGAGTAGATAATCGGTGAACATCACGATGCGGTTCTTGGCGGCGTAGGCGTTGGCCACCTGACCTTTGCCCGCCGGAAGAACGAAAATCTGCTGCACCTTTACGCCCATTTTTGCGGCCAGGGCAAAGACACGATCGCGCAGATCGCCGGTGGTCAGCGGCTGCGGAAGCTCCTTGACCAGGCGCATTTTCACGACTTGCAAAATCTGCAGAGCGGCCAGGCTGACGACGATTAGCACGATCGAGACGTCGGGCTGCTTATGGAGAATTCCCAGCCCCGACAAAAGGAGCATGAGCGGCACAGCCTGCGCTCCCACTGTGACCAGTTGCCGCGCCAGGAATTCCGGGCGTGTCCACCGGCTTCCGCGCAACTGGGCGTGTAGGGGATATGACAGCGCCACGCACAGGAAATAAACCAGAAATGCGGGCACGATTGTCACTGCCACGTCCGCCGTCGCCACTTTCCAGGTGGAAAGATGCAGCCCTGCGATCCAATCCTGCAGCGCGCGCCGCGCGCCGAATCCCGACGTGATCCACAGCAGCATGGCGCCGTTGACCAGCCAGTTCAGGGTGCGGAAGAACCGAAACCATGCGCCTGCGGCGTCAACCTTTGCCGAGGCCAGCGCCCCGTGCCGCAGCCACAACGTCACAAGTACCGGCAACACGATAAATGCCGCGAGTACGCAGACAGCACGGTATAAATCGGCCCGGCGGAAACCGTAAGTGAGGTGAAAAATAGCGGGCTTCGAGCTGGCCGTCAGCGGAATAAGATAGAGGAGAGACGTTTCCGACCGCCACGGCCCATGCACCAGATTGCTCTGGCTGTAGTCGCGAAATTGCGTCTGTGGCAGGTTGACGTAGATGGTGAGCTGGTCTACGCCCATGCGCTGTAGTTCCGCGGCAACGGCGGAGTAGTCGAAGTCCCCCTGCAGAAGGCTCCCGTTCTCGGCTAGCGCGGCGGGGCAGTCGTCCTTCACTAAGTGAGCGTTGATCGCTTCCAGTTGCTTGCGGTAACGCTCTTTCTTCGCTGTGCTCCAATTCTTGGCGAAGTGCGGGAACGGATCGTCGGTCTGGTCAGGACGTTTCAGCGCTCCCGGCGGGCAATGCAAAGCCTGTCCCAGCAAACCCGGTAGCGCATCGGAGGACGAAGCGTCATGTGGCAGGTTGAGCCGGACGGCAACTCCGCCGTGGCGGTCAAAATTCAGCGACAGGTTGGCGCTGACGTGGCTGTTGAGATTCTCCCCGAAGAGGTCGTCATCGTCCTGCGCCCAGGCAGACAGCGCCGTCAGAACTAGCAGGGTTGACAGCCAGAGTCGCCAACGTGGGATTCGCACCGGTCACTCCGGGGGTCAGAGATTGGGCATCTTCTAGCCCTCGGACATCGAGAACCCGCCCATGGGGAGGAACCTCAAGTCTGCCATGATACCTGCCCGTTCACTACGTGACCGAGGTGCTTGCTCCCGGTGCGCATTGGGCGGTGGACGCCTACGCCCGCCACGGCAGCTGGATGCCGTATGCCGAGGGGAGGGATGCTTCGACTGTCGCAGCGAGGCTCACTGCGCTCTCCTCCCTGCTCCTCTCAGCATGACAATCGCGCCGGGCTTCCCTGTGCGGAGCTCTCCTTACGACTGCTTTTCCAATCCTTCGATCTCGTGCTTGGCGCGCTCCAGAATCTCGCGAATTTTGGCGATGCGCGCCGAGTCGTGCGAACCGCGAGTCGCAGCGCGCAATGCAGTCTTCATCACTTCGGCCGCCGGACGTGCGACTTCTGCTCCTTCCCATCCAATCCACGGAGCCCAGTCGCCGGCCTGTTCGGCGCGCTGCCAGATCTTCTTGACCGTTTCGGCCTCGCGCTGTAACTCCGCCCTGCCGGCGTCAGTCAGCGAATAGGTGCGCTTCCCTGCCGCCTGGTCCGAGGTCACCAAGCCTTCGTCTTCCAGTTGCTGCAGCGCCGGGTAAATCGCGCCTGCGCTCGCTTTGTAGATGCCGCCCGACTTCGACTCCAACTCCTTCATCAGCTCGTAGCCGTGCTTGGGACCATTCTCGAGCATTGAGAGCAGCGCGAGGCGAACCTCGCCCGGGCCAAAGAACCGTCCCCATCGCCCCCAGCGTCCCCAGGGAAAAGCGCCAGCGCCCACAAACGGCGCCGCGATTCCGCCGCGCCACCAACTTCCACATCGTCCGTACATGTTTACTTCTCGTGTGATTGCAGTGATCGGGTCGAGCAATTGTTAATTAGGTGATTTCTGATTGCTGATTGAAAGCCATTGCCGTAAGGGCTCTTTGGCGTTCGATCAACGATTGGAGACCAAACCATCCTTTCGCTCGATCCGTGCCTAAATATATCTATAGATATAACTATTGTCAATACGTTAGAATGCTGCCTTTAGGGAAATTGTAACGTATTGTCGCTGCAGGACTTAAGGATTGTGGTGAAGCCGAAGAGCAAGGAGCAGTCTTACCACTTCGGGAAGCGAGGAGTTTTGGCCTTTTGGCCAGTACCAGAACCCAGACGGCCTGGGGGTCGAGCGCCGACGGGTCCAAGGTCAAGGTCTGAAGTCTGATCTCACAGGCCGGACCCCGTGCCGGATACTGGAGTCGGCTTTCATTTACAATCGCGGGGCGATGTTCTACCGCTCCGACAATCGCGCGCCCGATCAGCTGCGTCCGGTTTCGATCACGCCGGACTTCATCACCACCGCCGAAGGCTCGGTGCTGATCGAAGTGGGCAACACACGCGTGATCTGCACGGCGTCGATCGAAGAAGCTGTGCCCACTTTTCTACGCAACTCGGGCAAGGGATGGATTTCGAGCGAATACGCTATGCTGCCTCGCTCCACGCTGACGCGCACGCCCCGCGAAGTCGCGAAGGGCCGGCCCAGCGGACGGACGCATGAGATCCAGCGGCTGATCGGCCGGGCTCTACGCGCGGTGACCGACCTGGCCCGGCTGGGCGAGCGTACGGTGTGGATTGATTGCGATGTGATACAGGCCGACGGTGGCACGCGCACGGCCTCGATCACGGGAGCATTCGTCGCGCTCGGACTGGCTTTGGAGAAGCTGGTCGATGCTGGGACGCTGAGCGCGGTCCCGCTGAAGGATTTTGTCGCCGCGGTGAGCGTGGGGATCGTCGACGGGGAAATTCTGCTCGACCTCTGCTACGAAGAAGACTCGCGCGCCGACGTCGACATGAACTTCGTCATGACCGCCAGCAAGAAACTGGTCGAGGTGCAGGCCACGGCCGAGCATCAGGTGTTCGACGACTCCCAGCTCGCGAAAATGCTGGCCCTCGCCCGCCAGGGCGTGCAGCATCTGATCGCCAAGCAGCAGGCGGTGTTGAGCGGGATGACGCTCAGGCAGTGNAGAAAGGCTTGTGTGGGGACGGCCGCCCTCGGCTGTCCGGCCGAGCGCAGCTTGGCTGCATGGCGAAGAGCATTGCAAGGAACCTCGTCTGTTAGTAGAATCAAAATCTTCCCCGCCGGCCCTCCCAGCTCCTTCGAGCGCTCTGGAGCATTATGACGACGACTAGCGGAACTCCCGCCTTGGCCGCTTTCCAGCCCGTTCCTATAGAGATGAAGAAAGGCACAGAGCTACGCGGCAGATACGTGGTCTCCGAGCACATCGGCACCGGCGGTTACGCGTCCGTGTGGCGAGCGACGGACAAAGAGCTCAACCGGGACGTCGCCATCAAGCGGCTCCTCCGGGACCACTGGCGGGGCGCTTCGCCTGAGGACACGCAGAGGGTCCTTGAGGAGGGCCGCAACGCAGCACACCTGAAGGGCCACCGAAACATTGTCGAGGTTTACGACGTCCTCGAGGAGGCGGGCGAGGCGTTCCTCATAATGGAATACGTCGACGGCTTCAGCCTCGACAGAATTTTCAAAGAGCATGCGCTCAAGAATACCTGGATCCCGACTGACCAGGCGCTGGACTACTTCAACCAGATTCTGGAGGGCCTGGTCTTCGCACACTCCAGTGGACTCATCCATCGCGACATCAAGCCGTCCAACATTCTAGTTTCAAAGCTTGGGGTGGCTAAGCTCGCCGACTTCGGAATAGCGAAGCCGATGCCGTTCACGCGGACGTCCCCTGCGCCAGCATTGGAGCCAGGATTCGCCGCGACAGGATCGCAGTCCTTCATGTCCTTCGAGCAGTCCCGAGGCGAGCACCTTGACCAGCAGACAGACATCTTCTCGGCAGGCATCGTGGGGTACATGCTGCTTACGGGGCGACATCCTTTCAATCACCCCTCGGCGGCGTTCTCAATATTCGAACTCATAAAGGAGCCCACCTACAACTGCCAGGAGCTCGCGGCGCGCCCGGATTTACCTGAAAGCGTACGTAGGGCCGTGATGAGAATGTTGGCAAAGGACAGGTCGTTACGGTACCACTCAGCTTATGAACCCCTAGCAGAGGTGACCCTCGGCAACTCCAAGCTCTGCCCCGAATGTGCCACGCAAAATCCGGTTGGGTCGAATTTCTGCAACCAGTGTGGCACGTCACTACAGGCGAAACCAGCCGCTGCCCCCACGGCCGCTCCCTCGCCCGCGGAAACTACGTGGAATGCTGAAATGTACACAGATTACGGCTTCGAAAAGGCCAGGGGTGGAGACTGGGAGGGAGCAATCAAACTATACCGCCAAGCGCTCCAAAGCGATCGAAACTATGGCAGGGCATTCTCTAACCTTGGCTACGCTTTGAACCGACTCGGGAGGTATGAGGAAGCCATTCCCGTACTCACCGACGGCATCCGGGTCACGAAGGACTCCAACATCCTGCATCGCCTCTACGATGCCCGCGGGTTCGCAAGATCGAACCTAAAGAAGCTCGCCGAGGCTATCGATGATTTCACCCACGCCCTCGAGCTAAACGACCGCAACCCCCGCGTTTACTACCACCGTGCGGAATCGGCAGCTCAGCTTGGAGAGGTTGAAGACGCTTACAAAGACGTTTTCGCGGCGTTGGATCTCGATCCGGATCTCCCGGGTGCACTGAGGCTCAAACAGCGGCTGGACGCGGGCAGATTCGGTTACAGCAGCTAAACAGCATTGCTGGTAGCCAATAACTCCAGGTTCACAGCTCGCGGCCTAACCTTCGAACCTGCTTTCCCGATTTGGGCCAGTCCTCAATTGGAAATCCGATGGGCGGATTTTCGCCTCCAAATCCCTGCAGGAATCTTTACACCCTTCCCCGGTGAAGCTACCGTGGAAGCCAGCAACTGATGGACGTTGCGAGTCCAGAGACCACACACGGAGCTGGGCCAAAAGCCGCTTCCCACACATGANTCTGGGTTGCCGCAGCGTCTGATTTACCAGATTTTATTTGCGATCGCCGGGGGTGGTAGGTCAGCCAGCATCGTTCACAAGTTACGGCTGCAGGGGGGTCAGCCGCATGATCGAGCGTCGCCGCGAACTGCGCACCGAGGTCGATCTCCCGCTGCGGGTCTGGGGCATCGACACCAAGGGCGAACGTTTTCTGCAGGAGGCACGCGCCCGGGACATCAGCCTGAGCGGGGCTCTCGTATCGCAGCTGGATGCAGAGCTGCACTCGGGAGACCTGATCGGCATCCTCTATGCTGGCAGGAAGGCGCGCTTTCGCGTGGTCTGGGTTCGCTATTCAGGAAACGGACAGAAGATTCAAGCGGCGGTGCACCGTGTCGCCGAAGATGAGTGCCCGTGGCTGGAGCTGCTGCCGTCAGAAGAGCACGCTTCTGGTATCTGTGTGTCGCAGCCGTCGTGAGGGATGGATTGCGGCAGGCGTCAGGAGTCTGTAGTCAGGCGTCAGTGGCCAGTCTCGCGGCCAAGTACTAATACTGCGCTCTAACGCCTGGTCTCTGCCCCTAGCCCCCTGTGACCCCTGTTCCTACTCGATCCAGACCGTTTTCGCGTTCATGAATTCGCGGATGCCGACGGCTCCCAGTTCGCGGCCGTGTCCGGACTGTTTGACGCCGCCGAAGGGAATGCGCGCGTCGGACGCGACCATCTTGTTGATGAAAACCATGCCCGCATCGAGTTCGTTGATGAAGCGCTCACGCTCGCGGTCGTCGTTGGTCCAGGCGCTGGCGCCGAGACCGAAGCGGACGTCGTTGGCCAGGCGGATGGCTTCGTCCTGATCTTTCACGCGAAAGATGGAAGCCACCGGGCCGAAGAATTCTTCTCCGTAGGCCGGGGCGTTCCTGGGCACGTTCGTCAGCACCGTGGGCGCATAATAGTTTCCAGGACGCTGGAGGGGATGGCCGCCGGTCAGCAGTNGTCGCTCCGGCCTGGATTGTTTTCTGCACATCGGAGTCGAGGTCCTTCACCGCATCGGGCGTGGCCAGCGGGCCGAGCTCGGTTTTCTCATCGAAGGGATCGCCGATGCGCAGAGCTTCCATGCGCGCCACGAACTTGCGCTCGAACTCATCGGCGATTGGCGCGGCTACGATGAAGCGCTTGGCGGCGATACATGACTGACCGTTGTTCTGCACGCGGGCTTGCACGGCGGTGGCGACGGCGGCGTCAAGATCGGCGCTGGGCATCACGATGAAGGGATCGCTGCCGCCAAGTTCGAGCACCACTTTCTTGATGCGTTTGGCCGCGCCCACTCCGACCTGAATGCCGGCCTGTTCGCTGCCCGTCAGAGTGGCGGCGACGATGCGCGGATCGTTCAAGAGCGCGTCGACTTGTCCGGAGCCGATCAGAAGCGTCTGAAAGACCCCTTCGGGAAATCCCGCGTCGAGAAACAGTTTCTCGATCGCAAGGGCGCATTGCGGCACGTTCGATGCGTGCTTGAGCAGGCCAACGTTTCCTGCCATCAGGGCAGGAGCGGCGAAGCGAATGACCTGCCAGAAGGGAAAGTTCCACGGCATGACGGCGAGGATCGGACCGATGGGCAAGTAGCGGATGAAGCTTTTCTTGGCGGCAGTTTCGACGATCTCGTCGGCGAGGAACTTTTCCGCGTTTNTCGGCGTAGTAGCGGCAGGCTGTCGTACATTTCACGGCTTCGGCAACAGCGGCCTTGTAGGGCTTGCCCATCTCGAGCGTCATGAGGTGGGCGAACTTGTCTTTGTCGCGCTCAAGGATCTCGGCAGCCTTCACCATGCGCTTCCCGCGCGTGGCGAACGGCATCTTGCGCTCGGAGCGAAAGGCGGCCACGGCCGCTTGTAGCTTTTTTTCGATTTCCGCTTCGGAAAGCGGCTGAAAGATTTTGATAACTTCCCCTGTGGCAGGGTTAATCGTCGCTATCGCCATGATCAGAATTCCTTGGTTGCTGAAAACTATTGCTGTTCCGGTTGCGCCACGGCGTCGGGACGTCGAGCAGGAAAACGGTGATCTGCTCGAACGGCTGCCGGCCGACGTTCACGGCGCGATGGACGCGCTCGCCCGGCTCCTCCCACTCCACTTGCCCCGGACGCACTTCGACGCGATGGGTCGGAGTTGGTTACGGTATTCGATCGCCAGCATATGGCCGTGCAGGATCACCGCGACCCGAGGAAAGGGATCGTAGTGCCACGGCATGGCGTCACCTGGGGCGAGAAGCAGATGACGAACTGCCGTGTTGCCGCGGCGAAAGAGTTCTTCGTCGGTCACAGTGCCTTCGATTATGGCACGTTCGGGGCTCACCGGGAGCAGCAGCAGAAATGCTGGGGCCGAGGAAGCGTCCCGGGGGACGGGCCTCCGCTACCCTCGCTTCGGTTCATGCGGGCCCTTGTGCTCGTGCAGCTCGGAATAGGCTCCCAACAGGATGAGGAAGATTCCTCCCGCGATGCAGAAGGCAGTCAGCAGGATCAGCATGGCGTCACCTCCAGACCTGTCGTGGTGGCAGGTGACTCTAGCTTCACTCTAGAGACGATAGGGGATCGGCTGCAGTGATGCGGGTCACTGGCGGGACCGCTCGCCAGAGGGTGCGCTCCGGCCGCCAGTTTCTTGCAAACTCGGTGCTTAGGCCGGACGTCGGCGTGCTCGGCGTGGTTTACAATGATCGGGATTCCGAGCACCTATTTTGGTTGAAACCTTATTTTGAAGTGTGGAGGAATTTATGCAACTTACCCCGGGCAAACTTGCGGGCCTGAAGAAAGTCTCGAACGAGCGGGGCGTAATTGCGGCAGCGGCGATGGATCAGCGCGGATCGCTGCAGAAATCGCTGGCCAAAGAGAAAGGCAGCGAAGTCACCGATCACATGATGGAGGAATTCAAGTCGCTGGTGACGGAGGTGCTCACCCCGCACGCGTCGGCGATCCTGCTCGATCCGGAGTGGGGACTGCCGGCCTCGAAGCGCCGCGCCAGGAATGCCGGTCTGCTGCTGGCCTATGAAAAAACGGGATACGACAAGACCGGGCCGGGACGATTGCCCGATTTGCTCGATCACTGGTCGGCGCGGCGGCTGAAGGAAGCGGGCGCCGATTGCGTCAAGATCCTGCTGTACTACACGCCGTTTGATCCGAAAGACGTGAACGACAAGAAGCACGCCTGGGTGGAGCGAATTGGCGATGAATGCCGGGCCAATGATATCCCGTTCTTTCTGGAGTTTGTTGGCTACGAAGAAGGTGCCGACGAGAAGGGCCTGGAATACGCGAAGAAGAAGCCGCAAATTGTGACCGAGAGCATGCGCGAGTTCAGCAAGGACCGCTACGGCGTCGACGTGCTGAAAGTGGAAGTGCCGGTGAACATGAAGTTCGTCGAGGGCGCGAAGTCGTTCGCTGGGCAAAAGGCGTACACGAAAAAAGAGGCGATCGACTTTTTTCATAAGGCGGCGGTGGTTGCGACCAAACCGTTTATTTACCTCTCGGCGGGTGTGAGCAACGCGGAGTTCAGCGAGTCGCTGGAGCTGGCAGGTGAATCGGGCGTGAAGTTCAACGGCGTGCTGTGCGGGCGTGCGACCTGGAAGGACGGGATTCCGATTTATGCCAAGCAAGGCACGGCGGCGTTCCGCAAGTGGCTTGAGAGCGAGGGCGTGAAGAACATCAACAATGTCAACGGCAAGTTAAAGGCGGCGACCTCGTGGTACCCGATCTACGGGGTCGAGCTTGTGCACGCGTAAGAGGCTTGTGTGGCGCGGGCATTTCGCCCGCGCTTTTCTTCTTGCTACATAACGCAACCAGATTTAGCCTTACTTTCTTCCGGAGGCGAAAACTCCGTTGCGTATGGCTGTGCACTTCATATAAGCAGGGGACAATGTACCACTTAGCGTTTTTCATGCTGTTAGCTGGTCTCATAGCCCATTCGCGGACGTCGCCGTTGATGATCCCCAACTTCCGCGATCTCACCATCAAGATACGGCACAAGTTTGGCGATGGTCCTAACACTGAGATGACTTGGTATTTCAAAGGGGCTCGCCAGCGCGTGGAGCAGACGCAGGAATCTTCGCCGCACCCAACCATCGTGACCCTTACTCAGTGCGATCAGAAATCCGAATTCATTCTGCACGAAGAAAAGAAGAATTATCTGAGGACGCCGATCGATGAAGCGTTGTCGAGCGACAGGTATGAGGTTGAAAATCGGTCGGCCGATGCGGTGGACGTGATCATAACCAGTGATGCCTTCGACACTGGGGAGCGTCGTCCAGTTGGCAGTTACCAAGCCCGGCACGTGAAGACGACGATCACCACCGAGCCCAGTGAAGAAGCTGGCGTTCGGGGTAGCAAAATGGAAATCGACGGCTGGTACATCGATCTGCCAGGATGGAACTGCCGCGCGGATAGCGGGCAGAGGCACGGCATGATGATGGGATACGTGGGCGAGCGCATGCCCCATTTTGTATTCCGGGAGGTCGGCACAGCCCGCCTCGGATTTGCTATCCAGGAAACAATCAAGAGCACCGAAGCGGGAGTCACAAAGGTAAGCAAGACGGAGTTCCTGGAAATCTCTGAAGCCCCACTGGACCCAGCGTTATTCGAAGTTCCCCCCGGATACACGCGCGTAAGCCGTTTTGAACATCCCTCACGATAGTGCAGATTGAGCCAGTGAACTGGACGTGACCTTCATGCGTGCAGCGATTTAAGATGCTGCACATGCCCTCGCAAACCGTTCTCATCACTGGCGCATCCGGTGGTATTGGATACGAACTGGCCAGGCTTTTCGCACGCGATCATCACGACCTGGTGCTGGTCGCCCGCAGCGCGGACAAGCTGACGCAAGTCGCAAATGAAGTGCAAGCGTGGGGCGTGACGGTGAAAACCGTGCCGCTCGACCTCGCCGCGCCGCCCGCGCCAAAGTTTCTTTTTGATCAACTGCAGCGGGAGGGAGTCGCCGTCGACATCCTCATCAACAACGCCGGGTTTGGTGCGTTTGGTGCGTTCGCACAGATGCCGGAGGAAGAAATCTTCGGGCAGATCCAACTGAATATCACGGCGCTCACGCATTTGACGAAGTTATTTCTCGCGCCGATGCTTGCGCGCCGCAGCGGAAGGATCATGAACGTGGCTTCCACGGCGGGCTTTCAGCCCGGCCCGTTGATGGCGGTTTACTACGCGACGAAGGCGTACGTGATTTCCTTTTCTGAAGCGCTGGCCAACGAGCTGCGTCACTCGGGTGTTACGGTGACGTGTTTCTGTCCGGGGGCGACGCATACCGGTTTTGCCAGACGCGCAGGCACGCAGAAGTCGCGGCTATTCCAGCAGTTCGGCGCGATGAGCGCCGAGAAAGTCGCACTGGGCGGATACCGCGCGGTCATGGAGGGGCGGACGCTTGCGATCTCCGGAGTGCATAACTGGCTGGCAGCCCAGTCGACGCGCTTCGCTCCGCGCAAGGCGGTCACCGCGGTTTCGCGCTGGGTAGCGGAAAGGGTGGAGTAGAGAGGCTTCCGACGTCCCCGGCATTTCCCACTTTTCGCAAGAGACGCGAGAAGTGGGGCACCCGCAGTGGTCAGTCAGTTGTACGGAAGNCGAGCCAAACGCGCGATTATTGCGTCGCAAAAAGCACGACGCATCGCGCGGCTCGCTCGGATCCTTCGCTGCGCAAAGTACGCTTGCTCAGGATGACACTTCCGGCGGTGTCGCATATCGCCTCAGAACCCGCGCCGGACGCGGGTTTACAAATCGCTACCTTCTTTTGCAAAGCTTTACTCGCCAAGTGGATACCTTTCCCAGCGGTAAGGGAGTCCAAAGGATCGAGAGCGGGTTTTCAGTATCAGATCCGCACGAGATCGAAAGCGCCACTCACGAGCTTTCGAGGGGAGGTGCAGAATGACGTACCGTCGCCCCTGCGATCGAAGCTTTTTCTCAACCTCAGATTTCTTCCCTTCCGCCAGCAAGATAGCGAAGCTAACCGCTACCATAGCGATATTCCTTGCGACCCTGCTCTGCCTGGCGCAGCAACAACCGGCGACGAAAGAGAATCCAGATTCCCAGTCCAGCCAGATGCAAGCCGGGAGCGAGAGCGCCACGGTGACGATCCCGGCTGGGACCAGAATTGCTCTCGTGCTCACGCAGCCGATTCAGACGAGGTACGTCCGTCGCGGGGATGACATCTACGCCCAGGTGACGTCACCAGTGAATTCCGGCAACGAAGTGGTGATCCCACCGGGCACATTTGTTCAGGGGAAAGTGGACAAGCTGGGACGCAAAGGTGGACGGGCGGAGCTGCGCCTGCAATCCATGTCGATCACCTTCCCCGATGGTTATGTCGCCCCCATCTCTGGACCAGTCACACTGGAAACCGGCGACGGCTATGCGTGGAAGGATCCGGGAAACGGGCGGTCCGCGGGAGCATTTGCCCTGCCACTGGCCGGCGCAGGTCTGGGCGCCCTGATCGGGCATGCCACGGCCAGTTCCCAAGGCAGCACGATCACCAGCACGCTGCCTGGTTGCACCGGACCGGGATGCACGTCGAGCGTCACAGGCCCTGCGGATACGGGGAGGAACGCCATCATCGGCGCGGGAATTGGCGGCGCGATCGGGGCGGTGGCCTCGCTAGCTCTGATATTCGGCGGGCACAATTTCTTCATTGACGTAGGTGCGCCGATCGAGATGACGCTGAACCAGCCGGTTGTGTTGCAGCAGAACGAGGTGGGCAATGCGGTAAGGGAATCTGAAGAGCACCCGGCGTCATTGCAGCCTGTAGAACCGCGCCCGCTGCCGCCTCCGCCGCCTGATATGCCGGTCGATCACGGAACTTGTTACACGCCTGGCACACCGGGCACGCCGGACACAGTGATTCCGGGTGTTCCCGGGCCGGATGGCGTGCCTGGGCCGCCAACGATCATTCCGGGCACACCACCGACTCCGGGCACACCGTATCCTTGCCCGTAGTTGCGGATGCCTGGAGAGTTAACTCCTCGGCGGCGGCGGCCGCCGGGGGGCGAGCCAGCAAGGCGATCTACATGGTTTAATGAGAGGCTTGCCGCATGGACCCCGGTCTTGGGTCTTAGGTCCTTGGGGTTTGAATCCGAGGCCTAGGGCCTCGGACAGCGAGCAGGAAATCGGACCCCGAATATGCCCACTCTCATTTCGCAACCCACGCGCATTCAAGCCGCTGGCAACAAACCCAAACTGATCGACGAATATATCGGCCGGGTCAATTCAAAGACCTCGGCGGTCAGCGTGGCCCACATGCGCAGCCCGGGCGGATGGATTGAGCCGGGACAGACGCCGGAGTTCGACGAATTCACGGTCGTGCTGAAAGGCATGCTGCGGGTCGAACACAAAAGCGCGGACGGCATGATTGCCGCGCTCGATGTTGGCGCCGGGCAGGCGGTGGTCGCGCATGCTGGCGAGTGGGTGCGGTATTCGACGCCGCAGGAAGGCGGAGCGGAGTACATCGCGGTGTGCCTGCCCGCGTTTTCCATTGAGATGGTCCACCGGGACCAGTAGCGGAGCTGCGAAAGTCCGACTTGTCCTCCTGTTCATTTTTGGACAACGACGTCCGCGAGCGGACGCGCCATGGTTGCAACCGCGACTCCCTCTGCACTGAAAGTGCAGTGAAAGCAGCCGTTTTGGGGGGCTTGCGGAGGTGGTTTGAAACTTGCATCTCTCGTCCAAAGGATTGCAGGGCGGAGGTGTGGGCATGGAGACTTTCCTGAAAGACTTGCGGCTCGCGGCGCGGATGTTAGCGAAGAAACCGGGTTTCACTGGTATCGCAGTAGTGACGCTGGCGCTAGGCATCTCGGTGAACGCCGCCATGTTCAGCCTGGTGAGCGCCTTCCTGCTGCGGCGTCCGCCGGTGCGCGAGCCGGAGCGCGTGGCGGTGGTCTCCACGATCGATCCCACACGCACTTTCCACGCCGACACCGGCACCGTCTCCGTACCCAACTACATCGCCTGGCGGGAGGCAAATCACGTTTTTGCGGAGATGGCTGCCGCGGACGAATATCGCACCGTCAATATTACGTGGCAGCGACAGCCGGAGGTGCTCCGCTCAGCGGCGGTCTCTCCCAACTACTTCAGCCTTTTGGGAGTCACTCCGCAGCTCGGGCGCACGTTCGCCGCCGACGAAGACCAACCCGGCCGGGATCATGTCGTCATGCTCAGCCACGAAGTTTGGGAGCGATCGTTCGGCGCCGACCCCTCGGTCGTCGGCCGCACGATCCGCCTGAATCGCGAAGACTGCACGGTGATCGGGGTGATGCCGGCGAGCTTTCGCCTGCTGAGTTTCATTCCCCAGGTATGGACACCGCTCGTAATGAAAACTTCGGATCCGACCGCAGCCGCCCGCCGGGACCGTTCGCTGCTCTTGTTCGCGCGATTCAAGCCGGGCGCAACCCTCGATCAGGCGCGGGCGGAAATGGCAACGCTGGCTCGCCGTGCCGAGGAAAGTTTTCCCGACACCGAAAAAGGCTGGGGCGCTGCCGTACGCACGCTGCCCGACTACATGGCTTATGACTTCGGGATCCGTAGCGGTTTAGCGGTGATTATGACGACGGTGGGATTTGTTCTTCTGATCGCGTGCGCCAACGTTTCGGGACTGCTGCTGGCGCGGGCCTCAGGGCGCCGCAAGGAACTTGCCATCCGCCGCGCTCTCGGAGCGGGCCGGGTGCGCATCATCCGTCAACTGTTGACAGAGGGGTTGGTGATTGCTCTGCTCGGCGGTGGCCTCGGCCTTTTGTTGGCTTATTGGGGCATTAACTACGTGCGGGCGAATATGACCTTCAACGAGGTGATCAGCGCAGTGGAGATGCGCCTGGATTCGAATGTTCTGATTTTCGTGACTGCGGTCTCGCTGATCTGCGCGGTACTCTGCGCCTTGGCACCGGCGCTGAATGCGTCGCGAACGGATATCACAACGAATCTGAAGGAAGAAGGCCGCGCGGCCTCGCCCGGCCGTTCGCATCGCCGTCTGCGCACGGTGATGGTTACGGGGGAGATCGCGCTGGCTTTGTTTCTCCTGGTCGGGACTGGCCTGCTCATCCGCGGGCTTTTCCGGATTGAGCATCAGAATCTGGGATTTGCCCCTGACCATCTCCTCACCGCAAGCGTGACTCTGGATGACGCACGGTATGAGAATCCCGCCCGGCAAGCGGCGTTTGTCAAGGATCTGGTTTCCCGCCTGGAGCACGTGCCGGGTACGCAAGCGGCCGCGGTGACCTCGGACTTGCCTGCAACGGGGCCCAGCACGGTGACTCTGCGCATCAAAGGCGAGCCGGACCTGGCCAGGAACGAGCAGCGCACCGCCCGCGATTTCGTCGTCACTCCAGATTTCTTTCGCGCCGCGGACATCCCGCTGCTGCGCGGACGAACCTTTACGGAAACTGATAACCCATCGGCGCCGCATGTTGTCGTAGTCAACCAGGAGTTTGTGCGGCGCTATCTGCCCGGCCAGGAGCCACTGGGAAAGCAGATTCAGCTGGATGTGAGTGGCGCCGCGCTGGACTGGAGCGAGATCGTCGGCGTGGTCGCCAACGTGAAACCGTTCTCCGAAGATACTGGCGATGATTCCGAAGTCTACGAGCCGTTCTTGCAGCGGCCAATCCAGTCGTTCGCGATCATGATGCGGGCGAGTTCTGATCCGGACGGCCTCACAGCCGCCTTGCGAAACACGGTTGCGCAACTAGATGCCGAACTGCCGCTGTCTCATGTGATGAGCATGTCCGCGCTGATCGAGCAGCAGAAGGGGGGCAATCCTTTGTTTGTACGCCTGCTCAGCACCTTTGCGCTGCTGGCGTTGATCCTGGCGGCGATCGGGATTTATGGGCTCATTGCCTATTCCGTAGGACAGCGCACGCACGAGATCGGCATCCGCATGGCGCTTGGAGCCAGA
>OCOJ01033000.1_pt1 | contig 24314 bp, 22 predicted proteins | sample 1539251 | NCBI WGS metagenome assembly OCOJ01 (sample SAMN01911457, study PRJEB22624) | soil metagenome | biome: Soil | place: Malaysia | collected 2012-04-30 | depth RA_metagenome m | reverse complement strand
TTCGGTTTGAAGCCCACCCGCGGACGTAACTCCCTGGGTCCGGATCTCGGCGATGTCATGAACGGGCTCGTAGCGGAACACGCCGTCACCCGCTCCGTGCGAGATAGCGCGGCGCTGCTCGATGCCACTGCCGGGCCTGCCATCGGCGATCCCTATTGCGCGCCGCCGCCCGTGCGACCGTTTCTCCAGGAAGTCGGCGCCGATCCGGGCAAGTTGCGCATTGCCTTCACAACAACCGCTGCCACCGGTGTACCCATTCACGCCGATTGCGTGCGTGCGGTCCATGAAGCAGCCAAGCTCTGCTCTGAACTCGGACATACAGTGAGCGAGGCGGCTCCTTCCGTCGACGCCGAGCTTCTCGTCAGGTGCTTTACTGTTGTGTGGACGGTAGGCTGCGCATTTATTGTTGAGGGCTCCGCGTTCTTAACGCAACAAAATCCCACCCCCGACCAATTTGAAGAACTCACTTGGGAACTGGCCCAGCAGGGGCGCGCTCTGAGCGGGCCAACCTATATGGGTGCCGTGAACATTCTGCAGCGCATCGCCCGCCAGGTCGCGCGATTCTTTGAAAGCTACGATATTTGGCTCACCCCGACGCTCGCGGAGCCACCGTTGCCGCTTGGCAGCTTCGACGCGCAGCCGGGAAATCCAATGGCCGGTTTCCTGCGGGCAATTGCATTCGTTCCCTTCACGCCGATCTGCAATGTCACCGGCCAGCCNCGCGATGTCGGTGCCCCTGTTCTGGAACGCAGAAGGGCTGCCGGTCGGCACGCACTTTGTCGCGCGATTCGGTGACGAGGCCACGCTTTTCCGCCTGGCCGCCCAACTCGAGGCCGCACGGCCCTGGGCTGCCCGCCATCCANACAAACTTCTCGTGAAACTACAAGCCATCCCATAAATGGTTCTCCGGGGGTCGGAGCTTCAGCTCCGACATTTAGCGGCAAGAAAAATCGGGCTTTAGCCTCTGAGGAAACTCTTCCCTTGCAACTCCACCCATTTATGAGACAGGTTGTTCCGAAGAAGCTCCGCGCTTTTTAGCCATGCATCCCCAGCTTCGACTCCGTTCGTGTGTGCTTGGTAATCCGGAAATGGTCGCAGATTAGCTAAGAGCGTATTGGAGGTGCATAGTAAGCGCACCTACCAAACATCTCAGTATTGGAACGCGTAAACTTCGAATGGCACAATTGGACGCAGACGGGAGGTCCGCCGCAACATCTTCATCCTAAAACGACCCACCCGCTCGGTTTCCCTTAGAATCTTATGACCAAGAAGCGTCGCAAGCGAAAGCAAAAGCAGAAGCTCAAACAGGAGCTGAAGCCAGCGGAACAGGCGGTGATCCTCGATCAGGCCGAGCAGCCCGCGAGTCTCTTCGAGATCATCGAGATACAAGCTGAATTCGAGAATTCTACGAGCCCTGTCGAGATTTGGAATGAAACCGAGAACCTTGCTGGTCCTGTTGCAATGCCCGCTGAGGCGGAAAAGCCCGCCCCGGTCTCCGCGCCGCCAACCGGGGCCGACCGGCGCTCTCATCCTCGGTATGCCTTTAATGCTCCCATTGACGTCGTAGCAGTTGAGCTCGGCGAACGGCTCAAGACACGCGTTTGCGATTTGAGCCAGCAAGGCTGTTATGTGGACACGGATAGTCCACTTGTCTTGGGAACAGTCGCGCACGTGCGCATCAGCAAGGGCGGAAATTCCTTTGAAGCGCGCGCAAGAGTCGTCTACACCCAACCGGGCAAGGGCATGGGTCTGATGTTCACTGCCGTAGGGCCAGGNACCTCGGCGAACGGCTCAAGACACGCGTTCGCGATTTGAGCCAGCAAGGCTGCTATGTGGACACAGACAGCCCACTCGTTTTAGGAACAACCACGCATGTGCGCATCAGCAAGGGCGGAAATTCCTTTGAAGCACGCGCAAGAGTCGTCTACACCCAACCAAGCAAGGGCATGGGTCTGATGTTCACTGCCGTAGGGCCAGGACAGCTTGAGACTCTGCATGCCTGGATTGCCGAGTCCCGCGAGACCTCCTGGCTCGCTGCGAATCGCCGCAGGAGTCAGCGGGTCCTGATGAAAATCCCCGTGCGAGTCGCCGGCCAGGTCGGTGCCGGAGAGCTCTTTGAAGAAGACACTCACACACTGGCGATCAGTGCTCATGGCGCATTGCTTGTCGTCGCCGCGCCGGTATACCGGGGGCAGCGCTTCACTCTCTCGAACGTCCAAACAAAAGCGGCGCTGGAGTGTGTTGTGGTCCACATCGACAGAATTATGGGTGAGCAAATTCAGGTGGGAGTGGAGTTTATGCTTCCTAATCCGACCTTCTGGCGCGTGGCCTTCCCGCCGAAAGACTGGACCCCGCGCCACCCCGACGCAAAATCTGGGTAAGGCTGGCGAATAGTTCTGCCGCAGTTAAGTAGCTGTCCTTATGACGCTCAATAAAGTACTTGACAGGTCGTGTACAAGGCTGTAAACACAGTTCTCAAACAAGACCGTCCCGACCCCTAGACCCCAGGATAGCCTTGTAATGGTAGCAATCCCAACCGAGTTGTTAACGAATTCGCCAGGGTGCTCTTGCCGATTGTAGATAGTTGGTTTGGCCCGCCGTGAGCGGCAAAAACCGAAACTCATCCCCCGCCGCCACAAAGGCCACCGGACACATCAATGAGCTATCCCGCGCGAAGGAGGAAAATATGGCACATACCCACGAAGTTGTATCAGGTACCAGGAGAACCATGCTGTCGGGCGCTCGAGTTCTCGGGCGCGCCAATGCTCACAGCAAAATTGAGGTCACTCTCAAGCTTCGGCGGATGAAGGAATTGCCGGAACTGAAAGGCCGCCCATCGAAGGTGATGACACGAGAGCAGTTGGCGGCCTATGGGGCCTCTCAAGAGAATATTGATAAGGCAACTTCCGTTCTTTCGAAATTTGGCCTAACCGTTGTTCGTTCAAATCCCGCCTCCAGAAGCGTTCGGCTGGCAGGAACCGTTGAGGACATGGAAAAGGCGTTTCAAGTGAAACTCTTCAACTATGCCCACGAGAGCGGCAACTATCGCGGACGCGTTGGCGAGGTTCACGTGCCCGCCGAATTGAAGGACATTGTGCAGGGCATCTTCGGTTTGGACAATCGCCGCGTCGCGCGGAGAAGGAGACAGCCGGTGCGCGACACCGCCCATGCCAGACCTCTCACCGCTGTACCGGCATCCTGGTACACTCCCGCCAAGCTCGCGACCCACTACGATTTCCCCTCCGCTCAGGGCACCCCTCAGGCCGTGGGCATTCTTGAATTCGGAGGCGGTTTCTTCGAACAAGATCTCGAGAAATTTTGCAAGCTCACAAAGGGGGCCGTCCCCAAAGTGAAGCCGATCAGCACCGACGGTACGCCCACCTCGGCTAAAGATGGAGCCGAAGGCGAAGTCATGCTGGACATCGAGATTGTGGGTGGCTTTTGTCCTCAATCTACAATCGTCGTCTATTTCGCCGATTGGAGCGAGCAAGGATGGATAACTGCTCTCGATGCCGTCACCCAGGATAAGGAAAATGACCCCGGCGTTGTGTCGGTTAGTTGGGGTTATGCGGAGGACGCAGACATTTGGACCGCGCAGGCCATGACTCAAGTCAACGAGACTCTGAAGGAGGCCGCGTACCTCGGTATTACCGTTTGCGTCGCCGCCGGCGACGATGGCTCGAGCGATGCCATAACTGACGGTCACGCTCATACCGACTTCCCCAGCTCCAGCCCCTACGTGCTATCGGTGGGCGGCACTACCATCGTGTCGCAGACGGGCGCTGAAGGCGATGTCGTCTGGAAAGAGGGAGACGGCTTGCGCGCGGACAACGGAGGAAGCACCGGCGGCGGCGTTAGCGCTGTCTTCCCCCGCCCGGACTGGCAGGCAAATGTGAATATCCAGTCCGTAAATCCTAAAGCGATCGTCGGAAGATGTATTCCCGACGTTGCCGCGAACGCCGATTGGACTGCTTCCCCATACCTCTTGGTAGTTGACGGCAAGGCGGAACCAAATGGGGGGACAAGCGCGGCCACTCCGTTGTGGGCCTCCCTCATCACGCTTATCAATGAGCAGCGTGGCGCGGGCAATCGCATTGGCTATCTGACGCCCCTCCTGTACCAGGCACAGTCTGGAGCAAGCGCCGGTAGTACGGTCGGGACGCAGGGCTGCACAGACGTGGACTCCGGCAACAACACGACTGACGCAATCGGCGGCTATAGCGCCGGTCCTGGATATGACGCTGTGTCCGGCTGGGGCACACCGAACGGCAAGAAGCTGCAGGCAGCTTTGCCACCGGCTGCCGCTGCGGCGGCCCACTAGCAAAGGCAGGAAGATAGAAATCCGGGTACTTGGAGCGGCGGCAGTCAAAGCAAGCCGCCGCGGCCGCAGCCAACGGAAATCTGCCGCCCTTCACCTTTCTGGAGCCCAGTTGGAGCGCCACGGGAAATAGCCAGCACCCGAATTATTCTGCACATCATCCGTGAGGAACCCAAGATAAAGCCGCCTGAAGTGCGATCAACGTTGCCATCTAATCGACGTATCGCAGCAGCGTCATAAAGCCGAAGTCCATGTGCAACTGCTGATGGCAATGAAACAGGGTAAGGCCCGGATCGTTGGCTAGAAAATCAACCTCGACTGTCTTGCGCCGCGGAACCACGACTACGTCTTTGAAGACTCCACTCGTTCGCTTGCCTGCAACCTGCGTCAGCTCAAACGTATGGCGATGCAGGTGCACTGGGTGATCTTCGTCGCTTTGATTGTCAAATCGGAGCCGGTACTTGGTGTTATTTTTCACCAGAATCGGATCGGTTTTCGGAAATTCCTTATTATTGATGGTCCAATGATCCACCCAATTGTTGCCGGCAAACTTCCGTCGGAACACCAACGGTACGGTCTCAACAGGCTCCGATGCCTGTCCGCCGGAAGACCCAAAGAGGGTGTAATCCCAAGACGCGTTGCGCGGCGCGACCCATTGCGGCGCATCTTTTCTGTTTTCGTATTCGACGACAATTCCCAGCCCCTTGCTCCGGATCTGATCGTCCAATTCCCCCATGATCCAGACGCCGGGCGTGTCCATTGTCACAATTGCGTCTGCGCGCTCTGCCGGTCCAAGAGAAAGTACATCGACCGCTCGGGGCGTAGCCACAGGATTGCCGTCGAGGCTGATTACTGTGAACTGGTGGCCAGCGAGCGCAATCTGGTGCTGCAACGTCGCATTCGCATTCAAAATACGGAAAAGCACTCTCTGCCCTTGGCGCACCCGAATCGGTTCGCCGTGTCCCAAAGCGCGGTCGTTGACGGAAAAGCTTTGGTAAATCGCGTCGAGAGTTCCTTCACCGCCCATGGTTCCCATATAGGGCTGCCATCCATGCAGGCAAAGAGAATATTCGGCATTGTATTGTCCTGGCTCCTTGCCGGGCTCGATGTACACCATTCCGAATTGTCCGGTAAACGTCGCTCGTTTCAGGTTTCGGCCAGCGTGGACGTGGGTGTGATACCAGCGCGTGCCGGAAGGGCGCGCCACGAAAGTATATCGCTGAGAACTGTTCGGCGGAATGAGAAGAGTTCCTTCTTCCTCTGACCCATCCACCTCTGGCGGAAGGAACAATCCATGCCAATGCACGATCTCGGGGTCCTTCGTGTCATTGAACACGTCGACAGTCACACGCTGGCCCTCACGAAATCGTAAAAATGGGCCGGGGGCTGAACCGTTATACCCGGTTGTCTTGATGATTTTTCCGGGCGCGATTTCTATCTCTACAGGTGAGATGCGCAGCGTGGCGTCCGCCTTGGAGGTGTCCGCAAGTTTCGGTACTGCCAGGCCCGGCAGGAACGAAAGGCAGGCGCCGCTCCCCATCAACTGCAGAAACTTCCTGCGGTCCATGTCCTCGCTCATCCGCTAACTCCTTGCCGGGACATTTCTCCTATGTGACAACGCTCTCTTACTCCAAAGTTCCTGCGTTCTGACGACAACGTTAGCAACCAGTGTGCCCTTCGTCCATAACGATTTCCCGTCCCAACTCTCTTCTTCCCTTCTCCTGTGTCGGCGTTCATAACCCTTCCTCCACAGGCGGAAACTTTGGCAGTTGCCTCGGCATCTAAATACCGCCAGAATGATGTTCTTATTCCATCCGCCCACGAGGGTTGATGATTTTTCGTACCATCGATCAGGTTTGGCGCTTCTTTAAGATCCTCGCGGGATTTACGCTCCTGCTGGCTGGTGTAGTCATGGTTTTCACTCCTGGTCCGGGTTGGCTGGTGATCTTCCTCGGGCTCACGCTGCTCGCTGCCGAGTTCGTCTGGGCGCGGCGGCTGATGGACCGGATGAAACACCAAGGTAATCGGTTGAAGGATACGGTGTGGAAGCTCGGGAAGCCTGACTCCGCATCCGACTAAAGGGTCCCTCTCATGGACAAGAACTGGCGCGGCCGATGGGCGCTCGTGACCGGTGCAAGCGCCGGCATCGGTGTGGCCTTGGCCAAGGAACTGGCGGGGATTGGCACGCACCTCGTTCTAACCGCGCGCCGCCGGGATCGCCTGGACGAACTCGCTCGAACTCTTCAGCAGAATCACCAGATTCGAACAGAAGTCTTTCCGGCCGATTTGGCCCAAGCGGCCGCGCCGCAAGAGATCCGTGCGTTCACGCAACAAAAAGGAATCGCCATCGAGCTCTTGATCAACAATGCCGGCTTCGGTCAATACGGTGAACTGACGCAGGTGGATTCCCAGCGCCTTTTGGACATGGTGCACGTCAATTGTTCGGCGGTCGTCCATCTCACCCGTCTTTTTCTCCCGGATATGATTCAGCGCCGCCGTGGGGATGTACTCATCCTGGCTTCGACCGCTGCGTTTCAAGCGGTACCGTACATCTCGACATACGCAGCGACGAAAGCATTCGACCTGCTGTTCGCTGAGGGGCTGGCGGAAGAGATGAAACCCTATGGCATACGTGTATGTGCCTTGTGCCCTGGTTCCACCGAGTCGGAGTTTCACGCCGTCGCCGGGCAGGAGCGGTTCACCAGCAAGCACCCGGAAACCGCCGCAAAAGTCGCCAGAACCGGGCTCCAGGCCCTGGCGGAGGGGAAGAGCTACGTCATTTCCGGTTTGGGCAACTACCTCGGCGCCCAGTCCCTGCGCCTCGTTCCGCGTCGCTTGGTAACCACGATCGCCGGGAATATGTTCCGGCCCGGCAAGAAGACTTAACCATTTTATTTTCATCTAGTTGTGAGACCATCCAGGGGACCAAATCGTTTCTGAAACCGAACCTCTTCTTCCCGGGTTCTAAGAGATAAGCGCTTACGCGAGGCAGAATCCCTGCCGGGGGAACTTTTCGATGGCCTCCAGGGAATATCCAATGAAAGCGGACGTCGTTCCAGGAGAGATGCAAATCGTTGCGACAAACGAGCGGGATGACGTGCTGCTTCGGCGTTCGGCCAGAGGAGATGAGGAGGCTTTTACTCTTCTCTACCGCCGGCACCAGGCGCCTCTTTTCCGCTTTGCCTTGCGTATGAGCGGCAGCGCCTGGGCGGCCGAAGAAATTGTCCAGGACGTCTTCATGACACTGATTCGTGAGCCGAACAAGTTTGATCCTGAACGCGGGACGCTCGGTGCGTTCCTCTACGGCGTGGCGCGCAATCGCATCATGAAGCACTTGGAGCGCACACCTCGCGACTTCTCCCTCGACGAGAAGTTTGACGGGAATACCCGCGCCCAGGCAGGGGCGACTGTTCCACCCACTCCTGCGGAGTGGGCGGAGTTGCGCGAACGCAGCGAACAAGTCCGGGCCGCCGTTCTGGAATTACCCGTGGAATTTCGGGAAGCTGTCGCTTTGTGTGAACTGGAAGAATTGAGTTACGAAGAAGCCGCCAAGCTGTTGGATTGCCCTATAGGGACGATCCGTTCGCGGCTGCACCGTGGACGCGCGTTGCTTCTGGCCAAGCTCGAAATGTTGCGCGACGTACCTCGGAGAGCCAATGCCGGACGGTAGGCGGAATTTAGGAGACGCAGGAATGACGTGTGAAGAATTCGCCATTGCGGGCCTGGACCTCGGTTCCGAGACCGAAGACAGTCCTCTGCAACAAGCCGCGCGCGCACACTTGCGAAACTGTCCCCATTGCGCGGCCTTGCATGAACAGTGGCAGACCCTCCGTGCCGACCTTCACCTCCTCGCTCACGAGACCAGCGAGGCCACCACACCTGCTCGTGTCGAGATGCGCCTGCGCCAGGATTTCCGCACCAAACACAAGACGATGAGAGCGCGACGAGCGGCGGTCACCGCCACCTGGGCTTTGGCGGCTGCCGCCGTGCTCGTCGCGGCCGGTTCCTGGATTCATTGGCGGCAGGAACAGCATCGAGATGCTAACCTCCGCAATTCTCCTACAGCGCAAGTCGCGGGAGTCCAGATGAGCGGCTTGCAACAGGACAAGAGCACTGGCGCCGACCTCGGAGAAACGATCACGGCCTCGAATGACTCCGGCGATTTCACCCTTCTGCCCGGAAGGATGCCTTCGGCGATGGAGGATGCCATGGTTGTGCGCGTAGGCATGCAGCGGGCGGCTCTTGGCGCCCTGGGACTGACCGTGAATGAGGAGCGCGCTGGAGATTGGATTCAGGTGGATTTGTTGATTGGCGATGACGGGCTGCCACAAGCCGTTCGCCTGCCACAGACCAGCGATCGATTTCATGCGGCGCAAACGCCGCTGAGCGGGAGAGAAGAGGAGAAAGCAGAATGAACAGGAAATGGATTTATCTGGTGATGAGCGGAGCGCTCCTCCTTGGCATTCATTCAGTTGGAGCACAGGAGCCGCCCCCGGGACCTCCTCCGGGGCCCGACGTAATGGGGCCGGGTGGCCCGGTCGGACAACGCATGGAGCTTCTTGGGTTTGGCGAAATGCATCCGGGCAAAGTGGTCACCAACGCACCCTACAGCGCAGTCGCTCTGACAGAAACGACGCAGACTTTGGCCGACGGCAACACCATCGATCGTAAGGTGCAATCTAACATTTATCGCGATAGCCAGGGCCGCACGCGCCGCGAAACCACTTTTGCAGGTGTGGGTCCCTTGGCGGCTAACGGCCAGCCTCGTACTGCCATCATGATTCACGATCCTGTGGCCTCGACTGCGTATGTCCTCCACCCCGACAAGAAAACAGCCGAGCAGCTTCCCGCTCGTCCGCGTGGTCCAAAGAGCGGTGCCAACCTGCAAAACAGGTTTGAAGCCCGCATCCAGCAAGAAATCGCCAACGGCACGCTCAAGAAAGAAGACCTTGGCGTGCAGACCATCAACGGCATCAGCGCCCAGGGAACGCGCTATACGCGCACTATCCCCGCGGGACAGGTTGGCAATACCAATCCCATCACCATCACCACGGAACAGTGGTACTCCCCCGATTTGCAGGTGGTTGTGAAGAGCACGCGCACGGACCCACGCTTCGGCGTAACCACTTACACGTTGACTAACATTCAGCGCACCGAACCAGCCGCATCCTTGTTCTCTGTGCCATCGGATTACGCCGTGAAGCCAGCGCAAATGCGCCGCGGCGGACGCGGACCTGGTGCTCCTGCGGCTCCGCCGCCAGCGGAATAGATTTCAGGAAGTAACGGTCTTCTCTCCTGAAGACGGCACGCCCTTTCTGCAGCGACCCCCATCCCTGCAGGGAGGGCGTTGTCGTCTTTGCCCTATGCCTCGTTTTGTTCTGTCATCCCGACCGGAGAGCCAGCGCTTCTCGCTGGCTCGGAGTGGAGGGATCACGGCTTGATGAAAACCTCTCTACCATCGATGGAACAATCTCTTACTCCTTGTCGGCCCGCGCTGGCCCCTTGTCCTGCCCCAACACAACCCGTATTGTCATCCCGACCCACTCCCGTTTTGTCATCCCGACCCTCGGGCTGCGGTCTCCCGCAGCCTGAGGCGGAGGGATCTGCTTTCAACTAAATTCTGAAGTAGGCAGCGGGGGTTCGGCTGTCCCCCTTCTGCGCTACAATGCCGTCATGCAGGAGAGCGAACTCATTGCTCAATTGCAGCGAGAAGGCTTTTCGCGCACATACGCCTGGGAGGATGGCCCGCACGCGCGTTATCCTGACCACACGCATCTGACGGAAACCGCGCACATCGTCCTCAGCGGCGAAATGACCCTCACGATGAATGGAGTCTCGACAACCTACCGCGCCGGGGACCGCTGCGATGTACCCGCAAACGCCGTCCACTCCGCCATCATGGGTCCGCGCGGCTGCCGCTACCTCATCGGCGAACGCTAGACCGCCTCATCTCTCCTGTGTCTGCGCACTTGAATTGTCTGTCATCCGGAGCGCCGCCTCACGCGGGCGAGGGATCTCAGCTTATCCGCCGGCTCTCGCGCGGTTTCTCNGCCGCCTCGTTCTCTCCAGGCGGGTGAAGGATCTCAGCTTATCCGTCGGCTCTCGCGCGGTTTCTCCGCGCGAGAGTCGTGGGCTGCCGCACCCTCATTTCACAGAAAGCAATGCTCGGTCCAATAACTCCACGACATGCAAAACTTCCTGGCCCGTCCCATGCATCTCTGCCCCTGCGCGCATTTGCAGCAGGCACCCTGGATTTGCCGTGGCAATGACCTGCGCGCCCGTTCCCTTTGCATATTTCATTTTCTCCGCCAGCAGTTCTAGCGAAGCCTCCGTCTCCGTCACATTGTAGATTCCCGCCGAACCGCAACAAATATCGCTGTACGGCAACTCCACAAACTCAACCCCCGGAATCGTCCGCAACAGATCCCGAGGCGCCTCCCGCACCTTCTGGCCATGCAACAAGTGGCACGAATCCTGATACGTCACCCGCATCGCCAGCGGCTTTAGTTTCGCCCTCAGACCCAGTTCCGCCAGAAATTCCGTTACATCCCGCGCCTTCTCTCGAAAGGCAACAGCTTTCGCATGCTCTTGTTCATTTGGGGAAAAGAGCTGGTCATACTCCTTCAAAGTCGAACCGCAGCCCGCCGCGTTGGTCAGAATCGCGTCAAAATTTCCTCGTTCGAACGCCGCGATGTTTTTTCGCGCCAAGTCCCGCGCCGTCTCGCGAATTCCCGCATGTGCGGCGAGCGCCCCGCAACAAAATTGCTGATCCGGCACAACTACCTCGCAACCGTTTGCTGTCAGCACGCGAACGGTCGCTTCGTTCAACTTGCTGAAGGTCACGTTGGCGATACAGCCTGCAAACAGCGCCACCCGCGCCCGTCGTTCGCCTACAGCCGGAAAAGTCCTCCCAAGCTTGTCAAAGAAAAATTCACTGTCGATTCGGGGTAGCAGCCTCTCTTGTTCGGCCAGTCCCATGGCCCGCAGGATGCCGGTGCCCCGCGCCAGCGCTTGCAGGCCCGAGCGCTGATAAAGCCGCAGAAGCTTCCCCGCCGCTGCGATTCGTCCGGGAAACGGAAGGATCTTTTTCAAAAAGAAATTCCTGGTCAGGCGTGTCAGCCACGGCCGCCGATAGTCCGTTTCGATTCGCGCCCGCGCGTGTTCCACCAGTTTTCCGTATTCCACACCCGAGGGGCAGGCCGTCTCGCAAGAGCGGCAGTCCAGGCATTTGTCAATGTGATCGACGAACCCGCTCGACAGCGGCAACTGTCCTTCGTTCACCAGAATCATTTGCCGGATCCGCCCGCGCGGCGAATCCGCTTCCAATTGCCAGAGCCGGTAGGTCGGGCAGTGATTCAGACACAAGCCGCAATGCACGCAACGCGTGTAATCCTCATAAACGGGAATTGCCCCAGGGATGGTTTGCGCGGCCAAGCCTAAAGCCCTCCCACGACACGCCCCGGCGCAAACACGCCCGAAGGGTCGAAAGCCTGCTTTACGCGCTGCTGCATTGCCAGGTTCACCTTCTCCGTCTTCGCTTCCGCCAACTTCGCTTTCATCCGCCAGGGGGCATGCAAGATCGTGTCATAGCCTCCGCGGGAAGCCGCCAACGACGTAACGGCTCGGCAAATTTTCTCGAACGGCGCGACTGCTGCTTCTGGACTCTCGGAAAAAAGTCCGAAGTATATTACGCCGGCAGCGCGCACCAGCAGCGCCGAGCGCAGCGCCGCCGATTCCGCCGTGCGCCCCAGCTCCGCGATCACTTCCGTCCGCACCTCTGGCAGCGCCAGTCGCATGATCGCTGTCGCGGGAGCGGCCCAGCGAAGCCATTCAAACGCCTCCCGAAGCATCCCTCCCAAAGGTTCATCCGCCGCAGGCTCCAGAATCTCGCTGTGCCGTGTTCCGGCTTTTCCCGCAATTTTCTCGAGATCGCCGGAAATCCTGCGCACCACCGCCTCGGTCCCTTCATATGAGCTATAGACACACCACGCCCCTTCTTCGAGGCCAGCCGGAATGTGCCGTTGCGTCTGCTGCAAAATGGCGCGAATCATTTTTGTCGTTTCGGGGCTCAAGACTTCCAGGTTCGCCAGCGGCACTCCGGTCTTCTCTACGGTTTTCCAGTACTCCAGCGCTTCGTTGCTCTTCGCAAAATTCGCCACATGGCCTTTGGACGCAGCCGGCAAGGGAAACGTCCGGAAATTCAGCCGCATAATCACCCCGAGCGTTCCCAACGAACCGATCAGCATTTTGTGCAGGTCGTACCCGGTGACGTTTTTCACCACGCGCCCGCCGCTCTTGCAAAGCTGGCCCGTGCCGTCGACAAATTCTGCCCCGATCAGGAAATCGCGCGCGGTGCCGTACTGTTTCCGCAGCACGGAATCAATCCCCGAGGCAATCGCGCCACCAGCGGTTGTGCTTTCGAAACAAGGCACCGCCAGCGGCAAAAACTGCCCATGCCGCCTCAGCAAAGTCTCCACTTCCCGTAGCGGCATTCCTGCATCAACACTCAGCGTCAAATCTCCGGCGTCGTAATGCGCGACTTCCCGCAGGCCGGTCATGTCCACCGCAACGTCGTAGGGACATGGTGTCATCCCCAGATCGCACTTACTTCGCGATCCCAATGGCAGCAACCCCAGCCCTTCTCCCGCGGCGAATCGCACCAATTCCGCCACCTCTGCCGCAGAGTCAGGTCGCACGACGGCCCCCGGCACAAGACTATCCGCCGCGTAAGTCGCCAGTTCTTCCGGCGCCGCCACCACGTGCCGCGCCCCGACCGCTTCTGCCAGCCGCGCCGCGAGATTTGCCGCCACGGTCATGCCCTTATTCCAGCCGGCTCTTTCTTTTTGATCCGGATTTCGCCGCACCCCTTGCTCAACGGGAAGATCTTTCCGGGGTTCAGGGACGAATCGGGATTAAACGCATCATGCACGCGCAGCATCAGGGCAAAATCCGCTTCGCTGAACAACAATGTCATCAATTCATTCTTCTCCATGCCCACGCCGTGCTCCCCCGTGAGCGCGCCGCCCAGTTCCACGCATGCGCGCATGATTTCGTGCGATGCGGCAATCGCGTTCTCAAACTTCTTTGTGTCCCGCGGGTCGTACAGCACAATCGGATGCAGGTTTCCGTCGCCCGCGTGAAAGATATTTCCTATGTGGAATCCGAACTTCTTGCCGATCTCCAGAATTCGCTGCAGCGCCTGGGGTAGCTTTGATCGCGGAATCACGCCATCCAGCACGTAGTTCGATGGCGCCAGCCGCCCCAACGCGCCAAACGCATTCTTGCGCCCCTTCCACAACAGGTCCCTTTCGCGCTCATTTTTGGCCAGGCGCACTTCCCGCGCCTGGCAGCGGTGGCAGACCTCTTCCACCGCCGCCGATTGTTCTTCCACCGCCTCGCGCAAACCTTCCACTTCCAGCAACAACACCGCGCCGCTGTCGCGGGGAAATCCGGCGTGGATGTAATCTTCCACCACGCGCAACGTCCAACCGTCCAGCATCTCGCAAGCGGCAGGTGTGATTCCGCGCGCCGTAATCTCCACCACTGCCTGCGATGCATCCTCAATCGTCTCGAAAATGGCAAGCTGCGTTTTCACCGCTTCCGCCTTGCGCGCCAGTTTCACGGTGATCTCCGTTACCAGGGCCAGCGTGCCTTCGCTCCCCACAAACAGCCCGCAAAGATCGTATCCAGCAACATCCCCATGCCTGCTGCCTACTCGCACGATTTCCCCATCAGGCAGCACCAGCTCCAATGCGGTCACATGATTGGTTGTCACGCCGTAAGCCAACGTGTGCGGCCCCCCGGCGTTTTCCGCCACGTTTCCGCCGATGGTGCAGGACTTGGCGCTCGAAGGATCCGGCGCAAAGTACAATCCGGCGTATTCCACTGCGCGCGTGATGTCCAGATTCACGACTCCGGGCTGCACCACGGCGCGCCGCTGCACCGCGTCAATTTCCAGGATTTTGTTCATCCGCGCGAACACAATCATCACGCCGCCGCCGCGAGCCAATGCTCCGCCGGAAAGCCCCGTTCCCGCGCCGCGCCCTACGACGGCTGATTCATACTTCGTGGCCAACTTCACGATTCGCGACACCTCGTCCGTCGTGTGCGGAAACACCACCAGTTCTGGCCGCCCCTTTTCGACCGACCCATCAAACTCGTACAGCATCAGGTCTTCCGCCTTGTCCAACACGTTCGCTGTGCCAAGCAGGGATTTCATTTCGCGGATCAGCGCTGGGTTCATGGGCGTACGTTGCGGGTTCACCACCTCACTATAGTGAGACACGCTGGAGTATGGCAATGGGCATCTCTGCGGTCACGACTAGCTGTGTTAGTGTAGAGTCCCAGAAAAAACATTGAGGCGCGTGAATGCCAAAACCCAAGGTTTATGTGACCCACCCGCTGTTTGAAGAAGCTCGAAGTATCCTTGACACCAACTGTGATGTCGAGTTTTGGAACGACTCCGAACGGCCTCCTCGCGCAGAAGTGCTCCGCCGCGTGAAAGACAAAGAAGGCTTGGTCTGCCTGCTCACCGAAAAAATCAACGAGGAACTTCTTCGCGCTGCACCGAAACTCCGTATCGTCGCGAACGTCGCTGTCGGCTACGACAATATCGAAGTCGACGCCTGCACCAGGCGCGGCGTCGCCGCCACCAACACTCCCGGTGTCCTCGATGAAACCACTGCCGATTTTGCCTGGACGCTGCTGCTCGCTGTCGCGCGCCGTCTCAGCGAGGGCGAGGCACTGGCACGCTCCGGCAACTGGAAAGGCTGGAATCTCGACCAACTCTGTGGCGCAGATGTTTGGGGGAAGACACTCGGCATCGTCGGCTTCGGCCGTATTGGCCGCGCTGTTGCCCGCCGCGCCTTCGGCTTTCAGATGAAGGTACTTTACACTGATGCCGTCCGCGCCACCGAGGACGCCGAGCGCTCCTTCAACGCCGAATTTCGCGATATGAACTCGCTCCTCGCCGAATCCGATTTCATTAGTGTCCACGTGCCGCTTCTTCCGGAAACGCGCGGCCTTTTTGACGCGCCGAAGTTTTTCCGCATGAAGCCGACCGCGTTCCTCATCAATACCTCTCGCGGACCGGTCGTGGATGAAGCCGCACTCGTGGCGGCTCTCGAAAACAAGAAAATCGCCGGAGCCGCCCTCGACGTCTACGAGCATGAGCCCTTTATTCATCCGGGCCTCAAACGCCCCAACGTTGTCCTGACACCGCACCTCGCTTCTGCTTCCCTTGAGACTCGTTCCAAGATGGCCGTCATGGCTGCAAACAACGTTGTGGCCCTCTTTAAGGGGCAACGGCCCGCCAACCTGCTCAACCCGGATCTTTTCAAAAAAAGTTGATCCTTCGGCGGTGGGCTCATGCCATCCACAAAACAGATTGCTCGGGAAATCTTCCGCCAGACTCTTTCCTCCATCGACATTCCAACCATGATGGAGCGCAAGCTCGCGGCGAATCTCCACGGCTCACGCTTCCTTCTTCCGGATGTCGAGTTCGACCTCGCTCGCGCTTCCCGCATTTTTGTCGTTGCCATCGGCAAGGCCGCCCACGCCATGGTGGCCGGCCTTACCGCGCTGCTTCCCCCCGGCACACCCATCGCGGGCGCAGTTGCTGCTCCCACGAAATCTTCTGCGCCCAGGCCCGGCCTCGACTATTTCGTCGGCGGTCATCCCATCCCCAACGAGGAGAGTTGGCGCGCGGCTGAAGCTATCCTCCGCCTCCTGCGCGATTGCGATAGCCGCACTGTGGTTTTCTTTCTGCTCTCCGGTGGCGGTTCTGCACTCGCCGAAGTCCCGCTCGACCATTGCATGTCGCTCGTGGATATGCAGGCCGTGAACCAGTTGCTCGTCACCTGCGGCGCGCCCATCGATGCCATAAACACCGTTCGCCGTCATCTTTCGGCTATCAAGGGCGGGCGCCTCGCCCTGGCCGCCGGCCCTGCCCTGAAAGTCACTCTCGCGGTAACCGATGTTCCCGCGGGAAAAGAAGCGGCGCTCGCTTCCGGTCCCACGCTGCCCGACCCCACAACCATCGCGGATGTGCAGCGCATCTTTGTGGCCTATGACCTGACCAGGCGTTTTCCTGCAGCGCTGCAACGATGGCTCAGGTCAGGCAGGATGCCGGAAACGCCGAAGCTTGGCCATCCCGCTTTCGCCAACGCTCACTTCCAGCTTCTGCTCGGCCTGGACGACCTCTTTCACGCCGCTCATCACGCTGTCGAAGCACATGGCTATATCAGTTGCTGTGACAACTCCACTGACGATTGGCCCGTGGAAAAGGCCGCCGGCAATCTGCTTTCCCAGTTGGAAGCCTGGAAGCGCGAAAATTCGGGCCATCGTGTCGCCATCATCGCGGATGGAGAAGTCAGTTCGCCGGTAACTGGACCTGGCACCGGCGGAAGAAATTCCGCCTTTGTTCTGGCTTGTGTGGAGAAAATCACTGGAAACAAAATTACAGTGCTTAGCGCAGGTACGGATGGCATTGACGGCAACAGCCCTGCCGCTGGCGCCGTCGCCGACGGAGAAACCCTTTCTCGCGCCAAGTCGCTCGGTCTAGATCCCGCGATGGCCTTCCGCCAAAGCGACGCCTACACCTTTTTCTCCAAGCTCGATGACGCCATCATCACCGGACCCACCGGCAACAACCTCCGCGACCTCCGCATCCTTCTCGCCGAGCCCTAGTCGCTTTCCAAGCGCCTCCACGCGGAAAGGGCCTTCCCTCTAATACCAATGAAAACCGGGGACTCGTCATTCCGAACGGAGTCTGCGAAGTGAGGAATCCCTCTTTCTCAAGGTTTCAATTTAGATTCTTCGCACTTACAGTGTCGGCTGGGCCTTCCGTGAGCGCATCCCTTTGGAGTGCGGCAGCCTAGCTGCCGCTTTTACGGCGTCAACCTTTCGTCCAAACCATCCTCCCCCCACAACCGCAGTCAGCTCTACCGACCCCCAACTGAAAACTGACAGCCGATTCACTGCCTCACTGCTTCGGCGGCAATCGCCCTTCAATGTTCTTCAGTCGCTGATTCATCTCTTGCACCAATTGCTCCAAGTGGATCAACCTCTGATCTTCGTTGCCCTTTGTGCTGCTCTCCTCCGCCTCTCCTCCCCCGGTCGTTCCTTGGTGCCCAGTGCCTTTTGCGGAGGGATTCTTCAGCATTTCGATCTGACCCTTGATCATCGGCGCCACCTCGATGCTCAAGTCATTGCTTTTCAGCAATGCCTCCAGCGCAGGGATTGCGGAAGCATCACCGCGCGATCCCAGCGCAAAAACAGCCGCCATGCGAATCGGGAAATGCGGGTCGCTCAGGTAGCTCGCAATCTGGCTGGTGATTTCCTTGTTGTCCTTCTGGAGGTGCGCCAGGCTGGCTATAGCCGCCTGCCGCGCCTGAATCTCTTTCCCCGGTGCGGCCCAATCCCGCAGCAAGGGCACGGCTTTGTCGTCTCCCAGTGGCCCAAGCGCCCGCAAAGCCGCATTCCGCAGGATGCCGTCCGGCGAATCATGACTTACGGCCGCGGCCAGCGTCTCATACGCATTCGTGCTCTTCAGCCGGCCGATTGCCTGAAGGGCGCTAGCACGTGCCCGATAAAAACCGTCATCCTTCGCAATCCCTTCCAATTTCGCGGCAACATCCGCATTGTCTTTGAAGCTGCCCAGTGCCTGGACCAGACTCGACCGGACGTCGGGCTCCTTCGCCTCAGGCAACGCGCTCAACAACTGCTTCGCTGCCGCCGCGCTCCCCAATTCGCCCAGCGATTCTGCCGCAACCCTGCGCACGCCGCTCGTTTTGTCGCTCCGCAGCGCATCACCCAGCGCCGCCGCAACCTCGTCATCCCCTTTCAGCTTGCCAAGTTCCGCCGCCGCATCCGCGCGGTCCGCCAATTCCCCCGCGCTCTTGAGCTGATACAGCAATTCCTTCTTGTCTTTCTTGAATTCTGCCGACTTTAGAACCTGCGTTCCCTTGTCGAAAAGCACCATCTGCGGCATTGTCTCTGAAGGAAAATGGAAGGTCTCCGAAGCTTTGGACACCAGGATGGAATACAGCTTTGGGCCACTCGCGTTTGTAATCTCCACGTCCACCGGCACGCGGAACAATCCCACGCGTCCTTCCACCTTCTGTGTCTGCTTCACAATCAGTCCCACTTGTTTTTTCTCTGCGTCGTAGCTGTAGCTGATTTCGAATTTTGGCGCTCCCGCCCCATACACCCACTGGTCAAAGAACTGATCCACGTTCGCGTGCGTCGCCTCTTCCATCGCTTTGGTCAAGTCCGCCGTCACCACGTTCTTGCCCCGATTCACCTCAAGGTAGTGCTTTAACCCCGCATAAAAGGCGTCCTCGCCGAGCTCATGCCGGAGCATGTACAACACAAATCCGCCCTTGGCATAGACGTTCTCATCGAATTCGCCCGAATCATCAAAATCGTGTCTCACAATGGGCTTCTCGTACAGGTTGTGCTGCTGGAACCAGTTCCGCGCCGTCTCCCACCGGTCGTAGTCCGCCCGCTCCTTCCCGAAGTGCCCTTCCATCCACATGTATTCCAGGAAAGTGGCGAATCCCTCGTTCAGCCAGATGTTCCCCCAGTCTTTTGTCGTTACCAGATCGCCGAACCATTGGTGCCCCAGTTCGTGTGAAATCAGTCCATCTTCATCCGTCGGATATTCAGGCACGAGCTTGGGGTGCCGCAGCGACGCCGCTGTATTCGTAGTTGCGCTGGAGTTCTCCATTCCTCCCGCAACGAAATCGTCCACCATAGTCTGCGCGTATTTTTCCCACGGATAGTCAACGCCCAGCCTCTTGCTGAAGTACTCGATCATGGCCGGAGTCCGGACGTAATTCGGCGTTAGCCGGTCCGCGCGGTCCTTTGGCGCGTAATATGTCACCGGGATGCTTCGCCAGCTATCCTCCACTTCCGCGAACTCTCCCGCCACGACGCTAAACAGGTAGGTCGAGCTCGGCTGCGACTCGCGCCATGTCCATACCTTCATCCCGCCGGGCACGTCCATTGTGCTGATCAGCTTTCCGTTTGAGACCGTCAGCCAATCCGCAGGCACGGTAAGTATCGTTTCCGTGGTCAGCCGGTCGTTCGGATAGTCGTATGTCGGCAGGTAATATCGCGTATCCTCGGATTCTCCCTGGGTCCAGATTTGTATCGGCCGGTTCGGGTATTCCTTCTCTGGCAGGATGAAATACAGGCCCTTGCTCGGCTTGCCGTCATACTTGATCTCAACTTCCAACTTATCCCCGGTTTTCCCCGGCCTTGGCAGGTCCACAATCAGTTTTGTATCCGTGGTCTCAAACTTGGCCTCGCTCTTGTTCAGCTTGACGCTCTGGATCTGGAGCCCCACCGAGTCAAACCAAATCTTATCCAGATCGTTCCGCAGGAGAGATAACGTATGGGTGACGTCCCCAATGACCTTCCTGTGCTCCAGGTCAAAACGCAGGGCCACCCTCGAGTGCTGCAAATCGTAGTCCCGGCTCCGCGCATAGGGCTCATCCGCTCGCAGCCCCGCCACGCTGCCGAACAATACCAGCAGGCAAACCGGAGCTGCCGCCAACAGACTGCGCCGCCGCTTCCCAACTCCAACATTCTTCATGCGCTTCTCTCCTATCTCCTATGTCTCCGTCAAAAGCTCATTTCGCACTACTGCGCTTCCCCGCAAATTTCATCCCTCTACGGAAGTCTTCGCGTCGTCCACGCAACCCCAGATGCACTCGCGCCCATGCTGCAAATTTCTTATGTTCTCTCGTATCTCCCATATGCGTCAAATGGCACCCCTGCCAGCCGGTTACCGGGGAAATCAATTGCACGCTCCTCGCCGCCGCACTAAGATGCGAAAAGAAGCTCCGTTTCGCTCCCTTCGCTCCCTACCCCCAGGAGGTACGTATGTTGCGTCCGCGAATTCTTTCTGCCCTGTTGCTGCTCCTCGCGCTTTTCGCTCCCGCCTGCCAGGCACAACTCGGCAAGAACGTGTTAATTCCTGCCGGTTCGGAGATTGACCGCCAGCTCACCGCCATCTACAACGCCGACCCCTCGCAGAAGCTCCAGCTCATCGACCAGTTTGCACAGTCCCACCCCGAAAACGATTATCAGATCGTCGCCGATGAGCAGTACGTGAACTACTACCTGAATGCCAAGCAGTACGACNAAAGCTCTCCTGTATGGAGACAAACTGTTTGCCCTTGATCCGGATAATTACCTCAATGCCATCAACATGATCCGTGCCTCTGGCGAGAAGGGCGACACCGATAAGCTCTTTACCTACGGCGAAAAAGCTGCCGCTATCGTTCAGCGCTACAAAGATGCCCCCGCTCCCGCTGGCACCGACTCCGTCACTTGGGCAAACCAGAAGACCGACAAGCTTGCTTCCATCAAAGAGGAGCAAGACTNCACCGACCCCGTCACTTGGGCAAACCAGAAGACCGACAAGCTTGCTTCCATCAAAGAGGAGCAAGACTATGTCCGGGAGTCCCTCTGGACTGTCGCGTACAGCGCCAAGGATGCTGCAAAAAAGGCCGATTACTTCGAGCGCTTTGCCAAGGTGTTTCCTGACACTCCCGAAGGCGAGCAGGCCCTCACCATGGCCGCCGTCTCTTATCAGCAGGCGCAGAATCGCTCCAAAATGCTGGATCTTGCCAATGGCGCTCTGGCCAAGGACCCGAACAACATCGGCATGCTCTTGCTCCTCGCCGATGATTACAGCGAAAGGGGCGAACAGCTCGATAAAGCCGAGGCTTATGCCAAGAAAGCGGTTACCCTCACGGACACAGCCAAAAAACCGGACAATCTCTCCGACGAACAGTGGAAGCAGGAGCTGTCCGTCCAAAAAGGTCTGGCTTTCAGCGCCCTCGGCCAAATCAATATTCAGAAAAAAATGAATGCCCAGGCGGTGGACAATTTCACCAAAGCGGCTCCGCTTCTGAAGTCCAACCCCTTCGGTTATGCCCGCAATCAGTATCGGCTCGGCTTCGCTTATCTCAACTTGAAGCGAGATCCCGAAGCCAAGCAAGCCTTCACGCAGGCTGCTTCCGTCGACAGTCCCTACAAGGGGCCCGCGCAGCAAAAACTCAACGAACTTGCCAGCGCCAAACCCGCCGCGCACAAATAGCCCTCCTGAGCCGCGATGGATCTGCCCTGAAAAATCTGGCTCCTGGCAGCACGGCCATAGCCATCTGTTATCCCGACCCACATAGCCATCTGTCATCCCGACCCGCGGGCCGTGCTCTTGCACGGCCTGCGGCGGAGGGATCTGCTGTTCACCTTGGCCGCTACGCGGCAGAGCCTTTGAGGCCACGGACTTTGAACCGCAACACGGCCCGCGTGCATCCAATCTGGCGTACAATCTGTCCCATCTTCCTTGGGAGGTAGCACGCCATGCCTGAAATCGCCACGTTTGGTGCCGGATGCTTCTGGGGCGTAGAAGCTGCGTTCCGCCGCGTTCCCGGCGTCTTGGAGGTTTTCTCGGGTTATTCCGGCGGACACACCCAGAATCCCACGTACCGCGATGTCTGCACAGACAGCACCGGCCACGCTGAAGTCGTTCAGGTGACCTACGACCCCGCAAAGGTCACTTACGAACAACTCCTCGACGCTTTCTGGAAGACTCACGATCCCACGCAAGTCAATCGTCAGGGACCGGACTTCGGCACGCAGTATCGCACGGCGATTTTCTATCACACGCCCGAGCAGGAAGCTGCCGCGCGCAAGTCCAAGGCCGCGCTCGAAGCCAGCGGCAAATATCGAAATCGCATCGCTACCGAAATCACCGCCGCCGGTCCGTTCTGGAAGGCAGAAGAGTATCACCAGCGCTACCTGGAAAAGCGCGGCGCAGCCAGTTGTCACATCTGATCCGGGCCGCGCTTCGTGTGGCGGCATTTTGGTTTGCCTTTGTAGGGACCGCCTTCAGAGGCGGTCCGCTCTTCTCCTACGAGCGACGCCGGACGAGCAATCATGCCTGACCTTACGGTTCTCTACGACGGTTCCTGCAGCCTCTGCCGGGCCAGCGTTGCGCGTGTGCGCCCGTTTGACACGCGCCAGCGCATCGAGTTTCTGGACCTGCATGATCCTTCCGCCCAACGGCGCTTCCCCCAAATCGACCGCGAAATCGCCATGCGCTGGATGCAGGCCGTCGATGCGCGCGGCCGCGTCTCGAGCGGTGTCGACGCCTGGGCACGCATCGGCCTGCTTCTTCCCGGCTGGAATTTGCTCGCATGGCTTCTCTTGGTTCCCGGCATCCGCTGGCTGGCCGCAAAAATCTATGCGTGGATCGCACGCAATCGTTACCGTTGGAACCGCTCACTTTGCGCCGACGGCACCTGCTCGCTCCACATCCCCGGCCCTCCTTCCTCCAGGAGCACGCCCTAACAGTCCTGTAGCCTACGCTTCAGCCTGGGACGCGATCCGCTCATTTCTGTAGCCTAGGCTTCAGCCTGGGCAGTCCTGTAGCCTAGGCTTCAGCCTGGGACGCTATCCGCTCATTTCCGCATCCTCTGAATCCTCAAGCTCGCGCTATCATCGGTCTCGATGAATCCCTGGGCGCCGCGCTTCCTCCGCTGGTTTGCCGGCCCACGCCCTGCGGGGCCGCCGGGCTTTTTGCTCGCGCGCTGGCTCTTCCTGCGCGCCATGGGCATCATCTATTTCTCCGCGTTTTACTCGCTGGTGTTTCAAATCCGCGGCTTACTTGGCCCTGAGGGCCTTCTGCCCGCGCGCATGTACTTAAAGCGAATCTCCGAATTTTTGGGCACCTCGCGCTACTGGTACGCACCTACCTTGCTCTGGCTCGGCAACAGCGACCATGCGCTCCTTGCGCTCTGCTGGATGGGCATGTTTGCTTCGTTGCTGCTCGTGCTCAACCTGCGGCCGCGCGCGATGCTGGTGATTTGCTTCGTGATGTTTCTCTCGTTTGTCGCAGCGGCACAAGATTTCTCCGGCTATCAATCGGACGGCATGCTGCTGTCGGCCGGATTCATCTGTTTCTTCTTTGCACCAAGCGGATTGCGTCCCGGCTGGGGTGAATCGGAACCGCCTTCACGCGGAAGCCTCTTCTTGCTCCAGCTTCTGTGGTTCTCCATCTATTTCGAGTCCGGCATTGCCAAATACTTTGGCGGTGATCCTTCTTGGCACGACCTGACAGCCATGGACCAGTATTATCAAAACGGCCCGCTGCCCACCTGGCTCGGCTGGTACGCGCAACAACTCCCACATTGGTGCCATGCGGGTTGTGCTTTGTTGACGCTGATCGTTGAGCTTCTGCTCGTCTGGACGCTGTTTCTTCCACGGCGCTTTCGCATCGCCTGCTTTTGCATTGTCACGTTTCTGCAGATCGGCATCATCCTCACCGCCAATTATGCGTTCCTGAATTACCTGGTTCTCTCGCTCGGCATTCTGCTCCTCGACGATCTCTTCCTGGTGAAATTCCTNCTCGTTTGGATGCTGTTTCTTCCACGGCGCTTTCGCATCGCCTGCTTTTGCACTGTCACGTTTCTCCAGATCGGCATCATCCTCACCGCCAACTATGCGTTCCTGAATTATCTGGTTCTCTCGCTCGGCATTCTGCTCCTCGACGATCTCTTCCTCGTAAAATTCCTGCCCGCCCGCTGGGCCGGCGCGGTGCGCGAAAACCTAAAGAAGTCTCCAGCGCCCGCTTCCGAAAAAGGATTTGTTGAGCTGCGTCTTGCCACTACTGACGATGCTACTGCGAGCCCAGACGAGACTTCTCCGCCCCAGGAGCGCCAAACGAGGTCTGCTGGAATTTGGCCCAAAGCCGCCCACCAGTTTTTTTCGGCCGCGGCGCTTTGGCTTTCCGCCGGTTTCCTCGCCTGGCTGCTGTACGCCAACGTGTTCCTCATCCTGGTGCAGGTTTTCCGCAGTGTTCCGCTGCCGGTAAAACCTGTCGCAGCGCTGGAACCCTTCCGCATCGCCAATCAATACGGCCTCTTTGGCCGCATGACCTGGAAGCGCTACGAAATCGAGTTCCAGGGTTCGAACGACGGCA